>FTKL01089769.1_pt1 | contig 13622 bp, 9 predicted proteins | sample 2434061 | NCBI WGS metagenome assembly FTKL01 (sample SAMEA3914816, study PRJEB12502) | metagenome | biome: forest; material: soil | place: USA | collected 2011-09-16 | depth 0.3 m
GGGCCCGCCGCAGGTTCGGTGTCAGCCCTCGGTCGGGGCGGGGTCGACCGCGATGTCGAGCAGGCCCTCGGCGTGGGCGAGGTGCTCGTGGACCTGGGCGGCGTCGGTGCCGGTGACCACCAGGTGTCCCAGGCGAGCGGTGCCGAGGTCGCCGGCCGGGGGCAGGAGGACCTGCTCGCCCGGCTCGCACTCCCACACCAGGCGCTCCAGCCAGGCGGGGTTGCCCAGTTCGGGGCGGGGGCGGGCGGTGCGGACGGTTCCGGAGGCGGCCGGGTAGAGGAAGCGGACGCCGGCTGCGCCGGAGCGGGTGGGGGTGAGGTCGGGTTCGCGGCCGAGCGCGATGTCGGCAGCCGCGGCGGCGAGGTCGATCCCGGTCGCGAGGTGCACCAGGCGCCCGATCAAGTCACCGCCGATGCGCCCGTTGACCTCGATCAGCCGCGGGCCGTCGGCGGTCAGGCGCATCTCGACGTGCGAGATGCCGGCGTTCACTCCAAGGGCGTCCAGGGCGGCCTCCGCGATCGGGCCGGCCTGGGCGAGCAGCGGCTCGCCGGCGACCACGACGTGGCCGACCTCCTCAAAGTGCGGTTCCGGTCCGAGCTCCTTGCGGGTGACGGCGACGGCGGTGGTGATGCCGTGCACCGTTGCGCACTCCACCGAGATCTCGGGGCCGTCCAGGTACTCCTCAACGAGGATGCCACTGCCCTCCTCGCCCTGGTCCTCGGCCCGGCCGTTGGCGTAGGCGAACGCGCCCGGCAGGTCGTCGGCGTTCTCCACCTTGATCACGCCGATGCTCCCGGCGTGGGAGGCCGGCTTGAGGACCACGGGGTAGCCGATGCGGCGGGCCGCGCGGGCGGCGGTCACCAGGGAGGTAACCCGGATCGACTGGGCGGACGGCACACCTTCCGCCGCCCAGACAGCACGCGAGGCGGCCTTGTTGCGGCAGGCCGCGGCGGTGGCCGAGGACTGCCCGGGAACACCGAGGTCGGCGGCGACGTGCGCGGCGGGGATCAGCGCGTACTCGTCCCAGGTCACAACTCCCGTGATGTCGTGGCGCTCGGCGAGCCGGGCGACCGCCCACCGCAGCTCCTCTAGGTCGCCCAGGTGGGCCACCTCGTGGTCGCGGACGTGGTCCAGCTGCCAGGTCGGATCGGTGGCGTTCACCAGGACCAGCGGGCTGCGCCCGGCGGCGGAGGCGAGACAGTACGACCTGTAGGCCCTGTCCCCGGAGCCCAGGACCAGGAGAACCCCCTCGCCGGGGGTGCCGTTCGTCGGGGCGTTGGTGGTCATGCTGGTCCTTCCGGTACGGGGCGGCTCGGCGCGTGGAACGGTGGGAACGGCGGGGTTCACCAGCGGGCCGACGGGGGTAGGTGCGGGTCGGCCTGGTCACCGAGGCGCTTCGACAGCAGTCGCAGCGCGTGCTCGGTGCCGGGCTGGTGACCGGTCAGGTGGACGACGGTGCGCAGGATGCGGGGGCGGTAGCCGAAGCGCGCCTTCGCCAGGTGGTTGGCGCGGCCGGCGTCGATGAGGACCGCTCCCTGGTCGATCGCCCAACGGGCGGACTCGCACATCAGCCACGTGTAGACGAGCGGGGCGAGGGGCTGTTCGTAGTCAAGGCCGGAGGCCCAGAGGTACAGACAGCCGTCGTACAGCCAGCCGTAGATCCCGCCGACGAGGCGGCCTTCGTGGCGGGCGGCGAGCAGGACGGTGCCGGGGACAGCGACGAGCTGCTCGAACATGTCGGTGCCGTAGAGCCGAGTGCCGTGGCGGTCGGCGGTGCCAGCGGCCAGGGGCGCGAAATCCGGGACAGCGCGGAGGATGTCGGCGGTGCTGGTGAGCGGGTCGAGGACAAGGCCGGCTTCGGTGCCGCGGCGCCAGCGGCGGCGGATGTCCCGGCGCTGCCGCGCCGGCATGCCCTGCCACCACTGCTCCAGGGTCGGTCCGAGCGTGCGGGTCCAGGCGACGTCGGTGGCCAGGTCCAGGACCGGCTCCGCACTGGTGTCGCGGGCGGCGGCGGTCAGCCCGTGGGCTTGGGCCTCGTTCAGCCCGGGGTGGACGAGGGCTCGGGCGCCGAGCTCGGCAGCGAGGTCGAGGCCGGCCCGTACGGTGGCGGCTGCGAACGCGGTGGTCGCGGTGCCGGCGCCGCCGTACTCGGCGTGCGGGCTGTTGCCCGCGTACAGCACCGGGCCTGGCCACACGGGTGGGATGCCGGCGTCGGTCTCCTGGCTCGTCCAGTACGGCGAGCCGCTCGCGTCAACGAGGAAGAAGGAGACGGTCTCCGCCTCGGCGCTGTCCGGGTCGCTCAGGTGCAGGTGGCGGTGGGCCAGGATTCGCTCGGTGGTCAGGGTCGACCAGGCGCTCGCCCAGGCCCGGGTGCGCGAGGGATGGGGCGCCCGGTGGGTGTCGGCCGGGGCGGCGGCCGGGTGCCCGTACCAGCGCATGGTGGTCTCGGGTACGGCGGCGGTGGGGAAGGTCATGCGGCGGCGGTCTCCAGGGAGTGGCAGGCGAGTTGGCGTTCGGTTGGTTGCCAGTCGGGGTGGGTGCTGGCGCGGCCGGTGTCGGTGTCGGTCCAGGTGACCCAGGAGAGGGTGTAGCCGTGGCGCAGCCCGCTGCCGCAGTGGTAGGTGACGTGCGGGCCGAAGGGCGAGTTGCGGGTTTTGATGGTGCAGCCGCAAGCGAGGGTGATGCGGAAGGGGCGGCGGCGAGCGGTCATGGCCACAGGCGTCTCCGTAGGGGGCGAGGCGGACGGTCTCGGTGGACAGCCAGGTGTCGGGGCGGGAGAGGTGGTCAGGAAGCCTCGGCCCGCAGCGCCTTCTCCTGGGCAGCGGGCTCGGCGACCGGGTTCTCGTAGGCGTGCCGGTGGCGGTGGAGACCGATGAGGCAGACGGTGGTGGCGACGGCGACGGCCAGGGCGCTCGCGAACAGCAGCGCCCGCACGTTGGCCGCCGGGACGGCAGCGACCAGCAGGCCGGCCAGCGGCAGCGGCACCAGGACGAGCAGGACGCAGACCGACAGCGTCGCGGCGAAGCGCCGGGCGGGGATCAGACGGGCTCGGGCCGTGCGCAGGGCCACGGTCGCCGCGCCCTCTGCGGCCATCAGGGTGGCCACCGCCGCGGTGTAGGTGAGCAGGCTCGGGGCGAACGCTGCCGCTGCGGCGGCGGTGCAGGTGACAACGGAGGAGGCGAGGATCACGGGGAAGAGCCCGAAGCGGTCGATGGCGGACTTCGAGGCGAGGACGGCGAGCAGGGAGGTGCCTGCCGCCACGCTCCAGACGAGCCCGGTCGCTGCGGTGCTGTGGTGCAGGTCCTCGGTGATGGTGATCGGGGTGGAGACCTGCAGGATGCCGGAGGCGAAGTTGGCGGCGGCGAGCGTGCCGACCAGCCAGGCGAGGGCCGGTGTGCGCAGGACGCCGTCGAGGCCGCCGGCCAGCGCGTCGCGGGCCCGTTCGCGGCCAGTGTCCGCGACCAGTCGCAGGCGTACGCGCTGGGTGCTCATCACCAGGGCCATGGTGATGGTGACGGTAGACAGGATCGCGACGGTGGCCAGCAGGAGCGCGGGGCCTGCGAGCAGGAGCGCGCCGCCGACCAGCGGGCCGAGCAGAGCGGCGCTCTGGTCGATGGCGGTGAACCTCGACTGCACCCGGTGGGCCTGGGCGCCGGCACGTCGGCTCGCCTCCGCGCCGAGGGACTCGACCGCCAGGAAGCTGCCTTCGGCGAGCATGCCGGCCACCACGCCGAAGCCGAGGACGACCGGCAGGCCCGCCCCCAGGCTCACGCCCACCAGGGTGAGCACGGCTGCCGCTCCCCGGACCAGGCTGGTCGCCAGGACCGCTGTCTGCGGGCTGTGGCGGTCGACCAGCGGACCGCCGAGCACGATCGCCGCCAGCCTCGGCACCCACTCCAGCAGGAACGCCAGCCCGGTCCACACCACCGAGTGAGTGAGCGCGAGGACCAGCAGCGGCACGGCGTAGGTGATCACCGAACCCGCGAGGACATCGGTTCCGCGCAGCACGTAGCAGCGCAGCAGCCAGTCCCGGTCGCCCTGCGGTGCTCGCCGCAGAGCACGCTCGGCGCGGTCGCCGGACTCCGCGGACGGGAAGACGGACATGCTGCTCCTGCTGGCATCGACGGCTAGGTGGTACGCCCGCCGACGAAGCATCGATCGCGTTCGTCGGCGGACGGACCCCAAGACTCCGTGCCATGCAGCCCGACGCATCGCGCCGATCCTGTGGTAAAAGCCGCGCTTGGGCGGTCCATGCGGATCAAAGTGCTAGGGGCGCCACGGGCCCTGTCCGATGGGCTCTCGGTCCCTGCGCCGCCGCACACCGGCTCTGTCACAGGCTGGCCAGCACGGTTCTGCCTCTTTGAACGCGCGGCGGCGGCGAGCTGGTGCAGCACGGAGCCCAGGGCGACAGGGCGCTATTTGGCCAGCGGCTCCGACTCGATCAAGCCAGAAAGCAAGGGAGTTGGCATCGCCTCCCTCGACCTGGCCATCTAAGGCAGATCAGGGCGGCGGAAGCTTCGGCTTCGACCCATGGGAGTGGTGGTTGATACCCCTTGGAGGGGCGATGAGTACCCGGGCTACAGGCTCCTGGTTGCCGACTACGCCCAGATGTTGGTACCCCTCCGAGGGGCGGCGAGGGCTACCTGAGATTCGTCACCGTTGATCTTGACGAGTTGCTACCCCTGCGACGGGGGCGATGAGTGCACTGCTGTAACGGCCTGAAGCTACCGGAGACCGTCACACGACTTGGCCGGTCTGGTAGGTGTGTCGGTGGGGGCCGCGGATGGCGAGGAGGCCTAGGTTGGGGTCGTAGTCGGCGTCGAGGATACGAACGTTGAGGGCCTGCTCATGGCGACTGAGTGGCGCGGCCCAGGCGGGCATGGGGATGAGGTATTGGTCGGCGACGAGGCCCCCTTCGGCGGTGGTGCCTTGGGTGAGTGCCTTGGTGTAGGCGTCGCGGTCCTGTTCGAGGATGGCTTCGGTGCCGTCGAAGAGTTCGTCGAAAGTCTGAGCGAGGTCGGTGCGGTCGGCAAAGGGGCGGCGGAAGGTGAGGAAGGCACTGTCGAAAGCTTCGCGGTGGTTGGTGACTTCGTTTTGCCAGCGCCGGCCCCAGTCGGTGGTGTAAATGGTGTTGAGCCAGCCGGTTGCGTCGGCTTCGCTGACGATGCGGTGCTGGTGTTCGAGGAGGCGGTGCCAGCCGGCCTCGACCGGTTCGCGGGGGTAGATGCCGTCGGCGTACTCGCCGGGCTGGTTGCGTCGGCGGGTCCAGGCCGGCGCGTGGACGATGACGTCGGCCGGCCTGCGGGCGCCGAGTCGGTTGATGCGGCCGAATCGCTGGAGGAGGGCTTCCAGCGGAGCGGCAGCGGTGAAGAGGACGTCGAGGTCGAGGTCGAGGCTGACCTCGACGACCTGGGTGGCGACCAGCAGGCCGGGGAGACGGTCGGCTGCTGTGCTGGCGAACCGGTTTCGGATGTTCTGCTCGATGCGGTTGCGGTCCTGGCGGGTGAAGCGGGAGTGCAGGAGGAGTGCGCTGTCGTCGCCGTGGAGGGCCTGGCAGTGCGGGGCGAGTTCGGTGAACAGGGCCAGGGCGTGGGCGACGTTGTTGGCGACGATCAGGACGCTCTGACCCCGGTCGAGCCTGGCGCGGATCTCGTGGGTGGTGGCCGGGTCGGTGAGGTGGTGGTGGCGGATCTGCAGGTGGTGGCGGGGCGGCAGGTCGAGATCAGGGGTGTCCACCAGGATGGGTTCCTGGACGAGCGTGTCCTTGAAAAGATCGGCCAGGACGTCGGGCAGGGTGGCGGAGACTACGGCGATCCGCCCGCCCAGGCGCTCCCACAGTCGAGCCGTGGCCAGGATGTAGCCGAGGCGGCGGGAGTCGTAGGCGTGCAGCTCGTCGAGGATGAACACCGAGTTCGCGGCGTCCACGAGCAGGCCGGCGTGGGCTGGGCCCGCGAGGGCGGCTCGGAGCAACTGGTAGGGGGTGCCCACCCGCACGCTTTCGCGGAACAGGCGGGTGGCCGCTGCCCGGGCCAGGGCCTTGGCGGCTTCGCTCTGCTGGCACGGCCCCGTCTCCTCCTGCTCCTCGCTGTCGGGGCTGTCGGGGCTGTCGGTGGAGCGGATGGCGGCGGCCAGGTGGTATGAGGCGGCGCGGGAGTGGGCGACGCCGACCAGGTCCGGGTTGCCGAGGAGGTCGGCGAAGCGGTCGGCCATCGCGTTGATGGAGGCGAGGTAGGGCAAGGTGAAGAAGACCCTGGGCACCCCGCCCGTGTGCTGGGCGAGCTCGGTGACCTGGCGGGCCGCCCACAGCAGCACAGCCTCGGTCTTGCCGCTCCCGGTGGGCGCGCGTAGGAGCAGGTGACCGCTGGTCTCGGCCGCGCGGAGCTGGTGCTCGCGCAGCGCCCGGCCTTTGGTGGCCATCTGCTCTTCGAGGGCCGGCCGGAAGCGGTGGTCGAACGGCTGGGTGGTGTGGAGACAGCCGTGGGCGGAGGAGATGTGGTCGGCGACCGTTACCGCTCCTTGGAGCAGGACGGCGGCCAGGCCAACGTCGGCGGCCACCCGCCGGTCCCAGCAGTTCAGCAGCTCGATGAGGATGCCGTGCGCCGTGTCGGTAAGGCCGGTGCTGGTCAGCGTGCCGGTCTTGTGGGTGGTGGGGAGCAGGGCGGCAGCCGCGGTGGTGTGCAGCCAGCCGAGCAGCGCCGTCACTGCGTTCTCGTCGATCGGGCCGATCCGCTTCGCGAGTTCGTCCGCTGTCAGGCCGTCGTAGAGGAAGCGCAGATCGCGGCCGTTGCTGCCGGTCAGGGCGCGGTGGTGGGTGGCGACACCTGCCGCCACCCACCCGAGCAGCTGCTCGTCCGGGACCAGGGCCAGCAGGAAGCCGAGGGAGACGACCTCGTGCCGCTCACCCCAGGAGCGCACCCGGCCGAGGAGCATCTGCTGGCAGCCGTCGGGGAGTTTGCCGCCGTCGTGGTAGAGCCCGCTCAGCTGTGCGGCCGGCCAGAACCGGCCGTGCAGCACGCGCTCGGCTGCCTCGATCCGGCCGACCCGCCGGGCGAGCTCGATCCCGGCCGCCAAGGTGGCCTCCAGGTGCCCGGTCAGCTCTTCGGGGGGCACGGCGCCGCGGGCGCTCTTGGCCAGCAGCGTCCGCAGGGGGTCGGCGCTCGTGCCCAACGTTGTCTCCTTCTGTTGCCGGGTCAGGCCGGGTTGGCGGCGGTGGTGAAGTGGGCGCCGGGGTGGACCGGCGGCAGCAGCAGGACGGCCTGGCCGTCGGCGTCCGACCAGCTTCCGGGCACCGGGGCGCTGCTGCGGGTGGTGGCGTCGTGCCGGTAGTCGCCCCAGACGGTCCGCTCCCGTCCTGGGGCCACCGATGTCGGCAGCCGCAGCAGCGTGCCCTGGGCCTTCGGGAAAGTGGGGACGACGGCGCCGCGCTGCTCGCCCTCGACCGGGATGAGGACGGTGTGGTCGAGGCGGATACCGACGAGGTCTTGACTTCGGCCGAGCCGCAGCGGCCACACCGGTCGCCGGAGCCAGCTGCGCCACATCTCGGTGTCGTCCAGCAGCCAGACGTGCACGGTGGCGTCGGCGAGGAACTCGCGGGTACGCGGCACCGGGGTCGTGGCCTTCCCCATCGCGTCCAGCGGGTGGTAGGTCTCCAGGTCGACGCCACTGCCGGCGGCGTGAAAGGCCATGGCGAACCGCAGGCCGATGTCGACCTCGTCCCAGCCGCCAGCCGCCGCCGCGAGCATGCCCGCGACGGTGGACGGGGGCGGGCAGGGATGAGTGACCTGCACACCGGCGTACAGGTGGTTGCGGAAGGACACCACCGGCGCGGTCAGCGTCACCCGCAGCGCCGTGACCGGGGAAGCCGTCATGCCGCGGGGTCCTCGAACCAGGCGTCGTGCTCGCCCGCACCGATCCGGTCGGCCAGGCCGTTGAGGGTCACCCGGGGGTGCCCGAAGACCACGGCGCCGCTGTCGACCAGGTCCGAGAGGTCCTTGACAGCCCGCTCGCGCTGGTCACCGAGGAACCCGGGCGCCCAGCCGACCAGCACCGGGCCGTCCAGCTCGTCGCTCCACGCCTCGATCTCTTCGCGCAGCACATCGGCCTGGAAGACCACTCGGCCGTCGTCGGCGCCGACGATCCGGGTGAACGGGTTCACCCCGCCCTTTACCGAGGCGAGCAGCACCAGCGCCGGGGCGCGGTCACCGTAGTGGAGGGCCTGCTTCGCGCCGCCGCGCACTGCGGCGAGCGTGCGCAGCACGGTGTCCACCCGCCGCCGGCGCTCCGCCAGCGGCAGCTTGACCGCGCCGGTGCCGCGCAGCGTCGTCTTCTCGGCACCCGCCTTGACGGCCTCTTCGGCGGAGGCCGGGCTCAGCGCGGTGCGCAGGCCGGTGCCGTCCGTCTCGAAGACACCGACCCGCGGGAGGTCCAGGAGCACGTCCCCGGCCAGGACGGCGCTGTAGAGCTCGTGGGAGTGGATCACCGGGTGCTCGCCGGCGGGGAAGTCCCGGCTCATGGTGCCGAAGTCGTTGGTCGGGCGCTGGGGGACAACGGAGACGAACGTGCCGGTCGCCAGCACCGTCTCGCGACCGTAGCTCTCCTTCTTCACCGCCACCATGTACCCGAACAGGTCGTCGTCCAGGTGCAGATCGGGGCGGCCCGCGGTGTACGCCTGCTGCTTCGCGCCGGAACCGCTGCGGGTCACCGGCGAACGGGACTCCTGCACGGGCAAGCTGTCGCGCAGCCAGCGGCGGAACGCCTGCGCCGACACGTACGGGTAGACATCGCGGCCCACCCGCAACTGCTTGACCTTGCCGTTGTTGTCCTCCGCCAGTCCGTTGTTCGGGGCTCCCGCCACCACATCCAGAACGATCTTGCCGACCAGGTACGTCACTGCTGCTCATCCTCCACGTCGAACGTCAGGGCTTCGAGGTCGCGGGGATCGAGATCCTCCTCGCCCTCCTCCTCCGGCTGCTCGGGCTTCCAGCCGAGCGAGTTCAGTTCCTGCAGCACACCGACCAGGAGCATGTCCCGGTGAAACCAGGCCGGGTTCTGCGAGACCGGGCTGAACAGCAGCTCGAAGCCCCGCTCGGTCACCAAAGGTCCCGCTGCTCCCGCGGGCGGCTTGACGGTCCACTGCACGCCTTGGGAGGTCAGCCACGCGCGCAGCTTCGACGGGTCACGCAGCAGAGTGCGGAAGCTCCGCAGTTGGCCGCCGGTGGTAGCGGTGTTCAGCAGCACGGCCACGTTGCGGGCGGTCCTGGCGATCTCGGCCAGGTCTTTCTCGGTCATCAGCATTACCTCGGTAGCGAAGGAGTTGAGCAGCGCAGCCAGGGATTCGGCCCGGGATCGGTCACGCCCGGTTCGGGTCAGGCCGCCGAGCAGCCGGCTGTGGCCGGCGGACACGATCCGGCTGGGCGCGCGGAAGACGTTGCGGGCCAAGGCCACGAGCCCTGGAGTCGACGAACTGGCGTGGGCGCGCACCAGCTCCCCGAAACCCGCACGCCGGTCAGCCAGTCGCTGGGTGCGGCGCAGCCACTCGGCCAGCGGCTGCTCCAGAGAGTGGATCTCCAGCTCCTGGCCGCGGTTGTTGTTGTTGAATACCAGCAGCTCGACGGCCGCGCCCATTGGCCGACGGTGGGTGCGCAGCGCGGTCAGCGCGACGACCTCCTGCGCTCCGGTCTGCCGCCTGCTGGCGTCGCCGGTGGCGGCGAGCATCCGGTTGTAATCGACCTGCTCGGCCACGGCATGCTGGAGGAAGTCGTCGTCCCAGCTGTGCACAGCGATGGACGGCCCGCCAGTCAGGCGCACCCCGTAGGGCAGCGCGTAGAAGCTGCACAGGCACGGCCAGCACAAGGCCATGCCCTCGTGGCCTCGCGGGGTGGTGTTGCGGTACGCCTGGCTCTCGGCGAGCGGCACGTCGCTCTTCCCGTAGTACCCGACGGCCTGCCGTGAGCACAGCGCGCAGACCGTGGGCGGCCAACCGGATGGTGCGGGCAGAGTCCGCCACTGCTCCACCCGCTCCGTGATCTCGGCATCGGTGCGCTTGCCGTTGCTGGGGTGGTTCATCGCGGTGTTGGGGAAGAAGGAATAGCTGACTTTCAGCCAGAACCCGTCCGACGCTTTGCTGTCGCGTCCGAGCGCGGAACGCAGCGCGTCCCGGGCCATCGGCCCCAGCGCCGCGTTGAACTCGGCCGCGGTGGTCTCCTCCGGAGAACCGTCGCCGGCCAGGGCCGCGAGCGCGAACGCCCCCACCCTCTGCAAGGGGTGCGCGGTCAACACCAGTTGGCCCTGCCCGAGGTCAATGTCAGCTGACGCCGTCATGCTGCCACCCAGCCGAACCCGGCCGAGTTCGCCTGCCCCAAGCCCCAGCTCCACAAAGCCCGCAACGTCTCCGGCTCTCCCGCCAGCTCCACCTCGACAGCCGCTCCCGGCTTGGCCCCCTGTCCAACCGCGAACGACCTCTTCGGCCCGATCCAGGACACCGACTCCAGACTGACCGCGGTGTCCAGGCCCAGGGTCTCGGCCTTGCGCCGCAGGTTCCCCTGGAAGTACCCCGCCCACTCCAGCTCCGTCGGCAGCACCCACGCCTGCCGTGGACCGCGTACCCCGTCCGCGCTGCATCCGGACCCCTTCATCACCACCGGAGTTGACGTCCGCAGCACCGCCCGGCCGTCCGCGAACTCCGGCGGTGCCACCACATCGAGGCCCGTCAGGCGCAGGGCCACCCCGCCCCAGTCCAGCAACTCACGCTCCGCGAACCCGGCAGCCAGAGCCTGAGCGATGGCCGGCACCGGGCTGCCGAACTCGACCGACCCCCGCCCGCCCGCCGCGTATCGCCCCGGCCGCCGACGTGCGGACGAGAACACCGGCGCCCCGTGCCCGAACGGCGCCATCCCGTGCGGCCCCTCACCGTGCTCGTGCAGCCGGCGCCCAAGCTCGGGAGCCACCCGCCCCAGCACGTCGTAGACCAACCCCCGGCCGGGGGCCAGCACGCTGCCCCACGGCACCTCCGCCGCCGCCGTCACCACGGCCAGCCGCACCCTCATCCCGCACTCCAACGCTAAAATGGCATAACTAACGAGCAAGCTGACGAACCACCAGCCGCATAGTCCAGGACCCTAAGCGGCACCACTGACAGCCGTCACACGCTTGCGCACAGTCATCCCGCAGTCCAGGCGGCACTGGATGCCGTACGTTTGGACGAGCCTGCCCAGAGCAACGCTTGCCGCGCACGACATAGCCGTGCGGTGGTCGGCAGCATCACCGGACCAGTGGAGCACGCGGACCTTGTTGAGCTGGCCCGCCGTCTCATGCCGCCCCTGGGAGGGGTAGCAACGCCGGGATGCGGGCCCGGGTGAGGGCGGCGGCCAGGTCTGATTACCCTCGGGAGGGATAGCAACGCGTAGCGCTGTTGGAGGTCCATCTGCGTGCCGAAGTCTCATCACCCCTGGGAGGGGTAGCAACAACAGCCAGCTGGTGCGCAGGGTCCAGCAGTACTGGTCCCATCGCCCCCGGGAGGGGTAGCAACAGGCAGGAGTCCAGGAACTCCCCGACGGCGGCCAGCGGTCTCATCGCCCCCAGGAGAGGTAGCAACCAGGCTTTGGCACGGCTAGGTGTTGGGTGGGGTTCGGATCTCATCGTCTCTATAAGAAGTAGCAACAGCGGAGCTTGTCACCGGTCAGGTGGGTGCAGCGGTATCTCATCGCCCTTGGGAGGGGTAGCAACATGATGACGTCGGGCCCGCCGGGGTTTTCCCAGACCCGTCTCATCGCCCCTCGGAGGGGTAGCAACTAGTGAGTCATCCGGGCCTGGACCGGCCGGCCCCACGCCCTATCGCCCCTCGGAGGGGTAGCAACATGGCGATGAACTTGACTGCCAGGACGCTGCCGGTGGTCTCATCGCCCCTAGGAGGGGTAGCAACATCGCGACCATCTGACGGGCCGTCGCGTCGTCCACGGTCCCATCGTCCCTAGGTGGGGTAGCAACCCGAACCACGTCTCCCGCAGCACGCCGAACACCCGTCTCATCGCCCCTGGAGGGGTAACAACATGCCGGTTAGCACGACGGGGCGCTCATAGGCCCAGGTCTCATCGCCCCTCCGGAGGGGTATCAACACCGGGTAGTCGAGCTGCTCCAGCTGCGTGAGCACGCCTCATCGCCCCTCGGAGGGGTAGCAACTGCGCATCGTCCGCGTGATCCCCGGCCCCTGACCCGGTCATCGCCCTTCGAGGGGTAGCAACTGCCAGCCGTCGACTGGCACCATCAGGCCGTTGTCGCGTCTCATCGCCCCTCGGGGGGGGCAGCAACGTCTGGGACCTGATGCGCCTGATGGACGCACTGGGGTCTCATCGCCCCTCGGAGGGGCAGAAACAGGCTCAGACCGCCTTCAACGTACCCGCTTGTGGAAGGCTCATCACCCATGGGAGGGGTAGCAACAAGGTCGCGTTGTGGGCGATCTCGACGCGATCGGAGGTCTCATCGCCCCTCGGAGGGGTGGCAACGAGTCCACGCCTATGGTGTAGGCGGAGAGCGAGTCGTCTCATAGCCCGTCGGTGGGGTACGACGTTACGCCGTGGACGGGCCCGGTCGCTCTGCACGCCGTCTCATCGGCCCTCAGAGGGGTAGCAACATGGCCTTCAGATAGTAGTGCTCAGCCCCGCGGCCCCTCTCATCACCCCTCGGAGGGGTACCAACTAGTGCATCAGCACGTCCCAGTCCTGAAGGTAGATCGCCTCATCACCCCTTGGGGGGTACTCATGTGGCGGCGGGGCCCCGCGGCGGGCACCCGAGGCATGTCCAGCGCGCTGGTCCTCATAGCCCCGCAGGGATAGAAAGGTGATTCCATGGATGTGGGTCGCCCGGATCGGCGTCGGCTCATAGCCCCTCGGGGGGTAGCAACTCCCAGACGTCGTACTGCACGGGGGTGCCCGGCGTGGACTCATCGCCCCTCGGAGGGGTATCAAGTAGTGCCGGAAGCGGGTAGCGACCCGGCCGCCCTGCACGTCTAATCGTCCCTGACAGGGGTGGCAATACCATTCCCGGACCAGCCCGAAGGGCCCGCCACATCGGCTCATCCCCCTGGAGGGGCAGCAATCCCACGCCGATGGTGATTCAGTGCAGGTCCAGCATGACCGATAGCCTCTCGGAGGGGTAGTAACCCATGCGGGTTCAGGCACATCACTCCCTAGCCGCTGGGTCTCATCGCCCCTCGGAGGGGTAGCAACATCGCCTGCGCGAGCATCAGCCCATAGGTGAGCGCCGTCTCATCGCCCCTCGGAGGGGTAGCAACTACCAGTTGTGCGCCTGCCAGAACGCCTGCGCCTTGGTCTCATGGCCCCGCGGAGGGGTAGCAACGAGACGGGCGGTACCTGCAGAACGTCAGAGGGCGGTAAGTGACCTGATGTCCTGTTTCGGTATCGCCTGATCGTGTGACTGTAGGGACTCCCGGCCGGTCGACGGGCCTGGCCGTGCTGCAGTGACGGGGTGAGCGACCGCAAGCCCTACAAGAGCGACTTGTCCGACGAACGCTGGGCGCTGATCGAGCCGGTGACCACTGCGTGGAAGGCGAAGCACACGTCCGTCAGCGGCCACCGGGGCAACTACGAGATGCGGGAGATCGTCAA
>FTKL01000425.1_pt1 | contig 13530 bp, 12 predicted proteins | sample 2434061 | NCBI WGS metagenome assembly FTKL01 (sample SAMEA3914816, study PRJEB12502) | metagenome | biome: forest; material: soil | place: USA | collected 2011-09-16 | depth 0.3 m
CGAGGTGGGCCTGCGGGCGGCCAGTGACGCGGCGCGGGCGGTGGCGGAGGAGCGCGGGCGGATCGCCCGGGAGATGCACGACATCCTGGCGCACGCCGTCGCGCTGATGGTGATCCAGGCGGAGGCCGGCCCGGTGGTCGTCCGCTCCGACCCGGACCGCGCGGTGAAGGCCTTCGACACCATCGCCGACTCCGGCCGCGACGCCATGGTGCAGCTGCGCCGGGTGCTGGGCGTGCTGAAGGAGGAGGGGGCGGGCCCGCAGCTGGCGCCGCAGCCGAGGCTCACCGAGCTGGCGGCGGTGGCCGAGCGCGTCCGGGAGGCGGGGGTGCGGGTGGAGCTGGAGCTCCCCGGGCCCGGCCGGGCGATGCCGGGGGACGTGGAGGCCACCGCGTTCCGGATCGTCCAGGAGGCGCTGACCAACGTCGTGAAGCACTCCGGCGCCGACTCCTCGGCCGTCCGGATCGTCCGGGCGGGCGAGGTGCTGGAGGTGGCGGTGTCCGACAACGGGCGGGGCGTGCGGCCACGGGCGGACCGGGTGGTGAGCGACTGGTCCGGCGGCCGTGGGCTGGTCGGCATCCGCGAGCGCGCCGCCGCCTGCGGCGGCCGGGCCGAGGCCGGGCCCCGGCCGGACGGAACGGGATTTCTGGTGAGCGCGCGGCTGCCGCTGGGCGCCGCCGTACTGTGAGGGGAACGAGATGGCGGACCCGATACGGGTGGTCGTCGCCGACGACCAGGAGCTGGTGCGCGCCGGCTTCGGCATGATCCTGGACGCCCAGCCGGACATCGAGGTGGTGGCCGAGGCCGCCGACGGCGCGGAGGCCGTCGAGGCCGTCCGGGCGCACCGGCCGGACGTCCTGCTGCTGGACGTCCGGATGCCCGTGATGGACGGGCTGGAGGCGGCCCGGCGGGTCTGCGCCGACCACCCTGGGACCAGGGTGGTCATGCTGACCACCTTCGACATCGACGACTACGTCTTCGACGCGCTGTACGCCGGGGCCAGCGGCTTCCTGCTCAAGGACGTCCGCCGTGACGACCTGGTGCACGCCGTACGGATGGTGGCCTCCGGCGATGCGCTGCTCGCGCCCTCGGTGACCAGGCGGCTGATCGCCGAGTTCGCCGCGCGCCGGCCGGGCGGGGGTGCGGGCGCGGCGCCCGGCCGGGCGCCGTCCCGGCTGCTGGAGCAGCTGACGGGCCGTGAGCAGGAGACGCTTCGGCTGCTCGCCCGGGGCCTGTCCAACGCCGAGATCGCCGCCGAACTCGTGGTCAGCGAGCACACCGTGAAGACGCACGTCAGCAACGTCCTCGCCAAGCTGCACCTGCGCGACCGGGTGCACGCGGTGGTGTTCGCGTACGAGGCGGGCGCGGTGGTCGTCGGCGAGGGGTGAGCTCTGTTCCGAGACTCCCTGGTGCTCCCCCGTGCGGGGGAGACGGCGGGTTCGCCGGTACGGGCGATCCGGACCAGGGGGCGGGCGGGCAGGCTCTGGGGTGTCGGAAGAGACACCAAGTGCCCTTGAGAGGACCCGAGATGACCGTCATCACGAACCCCCGCGCCGCCTTCGTCGCCGCCCCCGTCCTACTGGGCCTGTACGGCGGCATCCGGCTGCTCGACGGCTCCCGGGCGCCGGGCGCCGGCTGGACGGCCGGGCACACCGCGCTGCTGGCCGGACTGCTGCTGTTCGCCCCGGTGTTCGCGGCGCTGCACCGGCTGGCCGCCCCGCGCGGCCGGGCCGGCCGGGCCGCTGCCGGCCTGCTGGCCGGGGTGGCCGGCACCGGGCTGCTGGCCGCCGTCGGCCAGACCGGCATCGACCTGTACGTCGGGCTGCGGGCCGCCGACAGGGCGGAGCAGACGCTGCTGTTCGAGCAGATCCAGAGCCACCCCGGGGTGGTGCCCGCCTTCTACTCGGTCGGCCCGGTGCTGTTCTACGTCGGCCTGCTGGGGCTGCTGGTGCTGCTCGCGGCCGGCCGGGCGCGGCGGATCAGCGTCTGGAGCCCCGTCCTGGTGCTCGTCGGCACCGTCGTGATGGGCGCCGACCTGGACTTCATCACGGCCGGCGCCGCGCTCTACCTGGCCGCGCTGGCGCCGCTGGCCCGCCGCACCGCCGCCGTACCGGCACCGGCCCTGGCCACGGCGGCCTGAGGCGCCCGTCGGGCCCGGCCAACTGTCAGTGGCGGCGGCTAGTTTGGTCATGTCGACGGCCGGGGCCGGCAGGAGCCCGCCGTCCGGCCCCTTCCGTGCCACCAGCCCGCCGACCTCCCGGGAGTCCGCCGATGTCCGCCACCACCGCCCCCGCCGCCGCCACGGACGAGCAGGTCACCTACCTGGAGCTGTCCGAGGAGGAGGGGAGCGGCAGCGCGCACAAGTTCTACGAGGTGCGGCAGGCCGGCACCGCGCTGACCATCACCTACGGGCGGATCGGCGAACCGGGCCAGGCCAGGACGACGACGTACCCGACGGCCGAGAAGGCCGCCGCGACGGCCGCGAAGAAGGTGGGGGAGAAGGTCCGCAAGGGCTACGCCCCGGCGCAGCGCGGGCTGCGGCAGAAGCGCGCCGTCACCCGGCGGGCGATCACCAGCACCCGGTCGAGCGCGAGCCAGGCCCCGGTGCTGTGGCGGTTCAGGTCCGGTGCGGCCGCGTTCGGCATCTTCGTCGGCGAGGAGCACGCCTGGGTCGGCAACGAGGCCGGTGACGTCTACGCCCTCACCCACGACGGCGAGGTGACGGCCCGCTACGGCCTGCCGGACGGCGTGAAGTGCATCGTCGCCGACGACCACTGGATCTACGCGGGCTGCGACGACGGCCGGGTCTACGACCTCGGCGGCAAGATCCCGCGGGTGGCGTACGAGATCGCCGCCGACGTCGACATCTACTGGCTGGACATCCACGACGGCGTGCTCGGCGTCTCCGACGGCGCGGGCGGCATCACCACGGTCGACCACGAGGACGAGTTCCAGTGGCGGCGCAAGGGCGGCGGCGGTGCGGGCTGGATGGTGCGCTGCGACGAGGACGGCGTCTACCACGGGCACTCGCGCGGCGTGGCCCGCTACTCGGCCCGCGGCGGCGAGGAGTTGTGGCACACGGCCACCAAGGGCGCGGTGCTGTTCGGCTGGCAGGAGCCGGGCGAGGTGTTCGCCGGCACCTCGCAGGGCTGGGTGCACCGGCTGCGCAAGGAGGACGGCTCGGCCGTCGCCCAGTACAAGTGCGACGCGGCGGTCTTCTCCTGCGCGACCTCGCCGGACGGCCGGTACGTCTTCGCCGGCGACAACCACTCCTCGGTGTACTGCTTCGCGGCGGACGGCACCCGGCTGTGGAAGCTCGGCACCGGCTGCGGATCGGCGTACAGCATGCAGTACCGCGACGGGCGGCTCTACCTGGTGACCACCGACGGATCGCTGGCCTGCCTGGACGCGAGCGAGGAGGCGGTGCAGGCGGCCCAGGGCGGCCGGCTGCCGCAGACCACCGACGTCAAGGCGGCCGGCTGGGAGCGGGTGGTGCCGGGCGTCGAGCTGGAGACGATCAGCGCGGCGCAGGCCGGGCCGGCCGGCGGGATCGAGGTCGAGTGCGTCCAGGAGGGCGCCCGGACCAGGATCAGGGTCGTCACGGCGGGCTTCGACCCCGCCCGGCGGGTCCAGTTCCCGAAGGACATCCGGGTGCCCGGCGCCCGCTACCTGGTGGCGGAGGTGCTGGAGTCGGGCAGCGGCGGCTTCTACCGGGCGCGCGGCGAGATCAAGCGCCTGCTCTGACCGGCGGCCCTCAGTGCGCGGGCACCGCTGCGGCCGTCAGTGCCCGAGCACCGCGGCGGCCAGCGCCGCCGGGGTGGCCGGGCCCCGGCCGTAGAAGCGCCGCGCCTCGCTGAGCGAGGGCATCGCGTTCTCGGCCCGCTCCTCGCCGGCCCGCTCGACCACGGTCGTCCCGGTCTCGGCCTCCAGCACGGGGGCGTAGCCGGCCAGCCGCAGCGCCGCCAGGGTCTCCTCCGGCGGGGCGGTGCTGATCAGGACGGTCGGGGCGATCCGGCGCAGGCCCAGCCGGGCGAGCGCGCGGACCTTCGACAGCTCCAGCACCAGCGCCTCGTCGTCCGAGCGGATGCAGCACGCCGAGCGGACCACCCGCATCCGGCCGTGGGTGCGGGCGGTGTCCTTGAGCAGGTACTCCAGGGTCTGCGGGAGCGGCAGGCCGCCCTCGGAGACCTCGGCCAGCCGGGCGGCCAGCTCCGCGGCGTCCGACCCGGTGTCCAGCGCCCGGCGGACGGAGGCCGGGCCGATCCGCCAGACCACGGCGTGGCCCTCGGACTCGCGGTCCGCCACCGCCGAGAGCAGGTCGGTGAGTTCGGGGGCGGCGGCGCCGGAGACCACCACCGTGAGGTCGGCCTGGAAGCGCGCCGTCGTGCGCGGCGGCGGGACGAGCTCGGTGAGCGCGGCACGCAGCGCGGCCACGGCCGCCGCCAGCGCCGGGTACCGGGTGAGGCGTACGCCCGTACCGGGCACGGCCGGGAAGTACCGGTCGGCGCCCGCCCGGAGCAGGCCGAGCGCCGCGTGGCCGACCGGCGTCAGCGCGCCGTGGGCGAGCACGCCGAGCAGCTCCGCCTCCTGCAGCGTCGCGATCGTCCGGTCCGGATCGGCGAAGGCGGGTTCGGCCACCTCGGGGTCGAACCAGGCGGCGGCCTCGGTCAGCGCGGTCAGCACCCCGGCGGGCAGCGCGCCGGCCGGGCCGACCCCGAGGCCCTCCGGCAGCCGGGCCAGCGCCTCCAGCACGGCGCGGCGCAGCGGCACGGCCGTCGCGTCGTGCGGGGCGATCAGGGCGACGGGGGTGTCGTGCTCGTCCGGCCAGTGGCTGAACACCTCGGGGGTGACGGCCCAGGTGGCGATCAGCGGGACGAGCCGGTCGGCGGGCGGCGCGGTCAGCCAGCCGTCGTAGCGCGCGGTGGGCAGCATCCGGGCGGGCAGCGGCGCGGGGGGCTTGCGGCTGCGGGTGGGCGGCGGGGTGTCCCGGTGCGGGGCGATCAGGCCGGCGTTGGCGGCGAGGTCGAGCCAGAGCCGGGTCTGCTCCTCGGGCGCGCCGATCACCTTGGCGAGCCGCCGGGCGTCGCGGACGGCGATGCCGCCGGCCTTGCGGACCGCGAGCGGCTGCGCGGCCGTCGAGCGCAGCAGCAGTTCGATCCGCGAGGCCGCGGCGGTGGCGGCCGCCTGGGCCTCGCCGCCCCAGCCGGCCGGCAGCGGGAGCAGGCCGCCGACGGCGGGCGGGTCCGGGTCGTACGGGATCGGCCCGGCCGGGTCGCGCAGCGCGGCGCCGACCTCGCCGGGGAGTTCCGCGCTGTCCGGGCCGACCGGGACGAGCAGGCCGCGCTCGGCCAGCCAGTCGGTCGCCCGGTCGCCCGAACCCCCGGGCCGGAACAGGTACTTGCCAGACGTGCCGTAGTAGCCGCCGGAGTCGGCCAGGAAGAGGTGCGTCCGCACCAGCGGCGGGCCGGCCGCCAGCTCGGCGAGCAGCTCGGCCGCCGCGGGCGGGGCGCCGGCGAGGGTACGGCGCAGGGCGGCGCCGTCCTGGAAGTGCTCCTCGACCAGGCGCTGGGCCTCGTCGCGGCTGCGGCTCTCCGGCAGGCGCAGTCCCGCCGCCACCCGGTGGATCTCGGCCGCCCGGTACGCGTCGGTCAGCAGCCGGCCGACCGGGCGGCCGAAGCCGAGCAGGTCGGGCACCCGCTGGTGCAGCAGGGCGGGGACGATCAGCAGCTCGCCGTGCGGCGGCAGCAGCAGCGCGCGCTCGGCGAGCCGGTCGAGGTCGGCGGCGGCCCGCTCGCCGAGGGCTTCGAGCAGCAGCGTGCGCGGGACGGCGCGTTCGGCGGGGTCGGCCGGGCGGCCGGCGGCGCCGCGGCGGTGCGCGGCCTGGGCGCCGGCGAAGCCCGCCAGCCCGGAGTCGGGCCCCGACGCGGGGACCGGCCCGTACCGGCGCTCCGCCAGCAGCGCGACGGCGGCCAGCACCTGGAACTCGGCCGTGTTCAGCAGGCCGACGCCGACGGCCACCGAGCCGTTGCCCAGCAGTTGTTCGGCCAGCCGGGCCGGGTCGTCCAGGCCGGGTGCGCCGCTGTAGGGCAGTCGGCGCTGCTCCAGAAGCTCGGTCAGCTGTTCGGCGGTGCGGCTGGTCAGCCAGGTCATCAGGGCGTCGGCACTGGTCACAGCCCCACGGTAGCGGACCGCCCGGGGCGCCCCCACCGCCTTCGCCGGACCGGCCGGGCGCCCCGATTCCCGGTGGCGGGGCCGGGCGCCGCGCCCGTACCGTCCGGGGCATGAACGCGAAGCGTCCCCTGATCGCCGTCCTCACCGGCGCCGGCATCTCGACCGACTCCGGCATCCCCGACTACCGCGGCCCGAACGGCGTCTGGCAGCGCGACCCGGACGCCCAGCAGCTGGTCACCATCGGCCCCTACCGCTCCGACCCGGAGATCCGCCGCCGGGCCTGGCTGCTGCGCCGTGACGTCGGCGCGCTGACGGCCGAGCCGAACGCCGGGCACCTCGCGCTCGTCGAGCTGGAGCGCAGCGGCCTGCCCGTGCGGATCCTCACCCAGAACGTGGACGGGCTGCACCAGCGCGCCGGCCTGCCCGCCCGCAAGGTGCTCGAACTGCACGGCACCGCACGGGAGGTGGAATGCCTGCGCTGCCACGCCCGGAGTGCGATGGCCGAGGCGCTCGACCGCGTCGCGGCGGGCGAGCCCGACCCGGCCTGTGCGGCGTGCGGCGGCGTGCTCAAGCCCGCGACGGTGATGTTCGGCGAGACGCTCGACCCGGTGGTGCTGGCCAAGGCCGAGGCGGTCGCGAAGGCCTGCGACCTGTTCCTCGCGATCGGCACCACCCTCCAGGTGTACCCGGCCGCCGGGTTGGCGCAGGTCGCCCTGGACGGCGGCGCGCGGCTGGTCGTGATGAACGCCGAGCCGACCCCGTACGACCCGGTCGCGGACGAGGTGATCCGCGAGCCGATCGGCACCGCCCTGCCGGCGCTGGTACGGCAGCTGGTGGCGCGGGGCTGAGCGGTGCTGGAGCGGTGGCGGAGCGGGCGGCGGGGCTCGGCGGGCGCCAGGTCACAGATGTGCCTCCGGTGTGCGGACGACGCCCTGCGGGTGGGGCGTTCTGCGCTACGCTGCGGCTGAACCAGCCTGCACAGGAGGCTTGGTGACATTCCGTCATGAACAGGCGGATCCTGGGGCGACCGTGGCCGTTCCGTCGCCGCGTACCGCGCCCGTCGTGGCCTCTGCCGTCGTACCCTCCGCAGCCGTACTCCCAGCCGCCGCATCGAAGGAGCACCGCCATGGCCCCCGGCCGACTGGTCGACCGTGACGCGATCGCGGGCGAACTGCGCGAGTTGGCCGCCCACCCGGGGCTGGCGACCCGCGGGGACGAGCTGCGGGCGCTCGGGCTGGCCCTCTCCGGGCGGGGCGACCTGGACCCGTGGGCCGAGATCGACCTGGTGCGCGGCTTCGTCCGGCCGGAGAGCGTCCGGGCCGCGGTGGCCCCGCGCCCGGAGCACCGGGTCTGGGCCTGGATCGAGGTCGTCCTCGGGGCGCTGGTGTTCGTGCCGCTGCTGGTGACCTGGTTCGGTCTGATGCAGGCCACCAGCGCGTACCAGGCGCTGGTGGGCAGCGACCCGGCGCAGGCCGCCCGCCCCTTCCTCCAGTTGTGGCAGTCCGGGTTCGAGGGCCGGCTGGCCGGCTGGGCGACGTTCGGGCACGTGGCCTTGTACGCGACGGCCGTGATAGCCGTGCTGCTCGTGCTCTCCGTGGTGCACGGACTGCGCCGGGCCGGCGCCGACCGCCGCGAGGAGCACGCCGCTCAGGAGGCCGAGGACCTGCTCGCGCGGCTGGCACCCCTGCTCACCCGTACCCAACTGGTGCTGCACGAGCGGCGCCGCGCCTCGCCGCAGCGCTTCGCGGCCGAACTCACCGGCGCCGCACAGATGCTGGAGGCACTCGTCAAGCAGGCCGCGGACACCCAGCGGGACCTCGGTGACGCGGCCCGGCTGGTCGAGCAGTCGGTGGCCGGCGCGAAGGACCGGCTGGCGGACGTCGCCGGGGCCGTCGCGCCGTTGCAGCAGGCCGTCGGCGGCGTCGAGCGGGCCGTCCGCGACGGCTCCACGCAGCTCTCCGAGACCGTCCGGGCGAACGCGGCCGCGACCGACAGCCTCGTCCACCGCAGCGGCCAACGGGCCTCGGACGCGGCGGAGTCGGTGAAGCAGGCCACCGAGCGGGTCGGCGACGGGCTGGACCGGGCCGGGGAGCGGGTGGAGGACGCGGTACGGGATCTCGCGGCGGCGCAGCGCGGGTTCACCACGGGGGCCGAGGTCGTCGCCGACGTCACCGGCCAGATCCTGGGCCGGCTGGCCGAGTTGGACGTACGGGTGGCGGAGCTGGCCCGGCAGGTGGCCGACGCGTCCGGTGCCACCCTGGCGGCCGCCGAGCGGCTCGACCGGAACTCCGCCCAACTGCTCGCCCGGGTGGCCGGGGTCGTCCCCGAGACCGGCGTGGTTGCCGACGCCGTCGCCGATGCCGCTGTGGGCGGGCCGCCGCAGGACGCGATCGCGCCGGCCCGGCCGCGCCCCGCCGAACGGCAGGCCGGGCCCGCCCAGCAGTCGCTGCTCGACCTGGACGAGATCCCGGTCCGCCAGGCGGGCCGGTGACCAGCCGCCTGCGCCGTACGGCGCCCCGCTCGCGGGGCCTGCACCTGGCCGGCTGGCTCTTCGCCGACATGCTGCTGGTGCTCGCCCTGATCGCGATGGGGGACCAGGGCGACCCGGTCGCGGCCCGGCGGGCCACGGCCGGCGCGTCCTCCTCGCCCAGCCCGTCCGCGACGGGCAGCGCGGGTCCGTCGGCGGCCGCGCCCAGCCCGACGAACCCCGGCCCGCGCGGGGTGGAGCACGACCCGGTGACCGTCGACGTGTCCGGTGACGGCGGTGACGCGGCCGGCCTGGCGGCCCAGATCCGTACCGCGACCGAGCAGTACGCCGGCCGGCAGGCGGCGGTGGTGCTCACCTTCGGCAGCAACCGGGATCCGGGCGTCGGCCAGGCGTACGCGCACACCGTCAACGCGCTGCTGGAACAGGCCCGGCCGGAGATGTTCCGGGGCACCACCACGCGGGACTTCATCTCGCTGGCGGACAACCCGAGGCACGCCTCACTGGAGATCTACTTCTACACCCGCTGAACGTCGGCTCCTGACAGGCCGGACGACACGCAACAAAGGAGAAGCAGTGCAGATCCTCCCCTTCTACGTGGTGTGCGACGAGTCGGGCTCGATGTCCGCGGACATCGGCGGCCTCAACGACGCGCTGTCCGAACTCCACCAGGAGATCAGCACCAACCCGACCGTCTCGGACAAGACCCGCTTCGCGCTGATCGGCTTCTCGACCGAGGCCAACGAGCTCCAGGAGCTGGTCGACCTGGGCGACATCGACGAGCTGCCCGCCCTCCAGGCCTCCGGCCTGACCTCCTTCGGCAACGTCTTCGAGACCCTGCACCGGGCCATCGAGCGGGACGTGCCGGCGCTGAAGGCCGAGGGGCACGAGGTGTTCCGGCCGGTGGTCTTCTTCCTCTCCGACGGCGTCCCGACCGACACCGGGTGGGAGCAGACCCACCAGGGGCTGCTCGCCTCGAAGTTCCGCCCGCACATCATCGCCTTCGGCATCGGTGTCGCGGACCGCGCGGTGATCGCGCAGGTCGCGACGTTCAAGGCCTTCATGCAGACCGAGGACGGGGTCTCCGCGGCGGTGGCGCTGAAGGAGTTCGCCGCCAGCCTCACCCGCTCGATCGTGCGCTCGGTCAGCGGCGCGACCGCGGACGGCCAGGGGATGAGCCTGCTGGTCGACGACCACGTGCCCGGGTTCACCACCGTCTCGCTCGACAAGCTCTGAGCGCGGCAGGCCGCCCGATGACTCCCGAAGACTCCCTGCTGGACGAGTCCGTCTACTACGTCGTGGACCAGCTCGCCGGCGGGCGCCCGCCGGCCGCCGCCCCGCCGGTGAGCCTGCTCAAGCCGGCCCCCGCCGCCGAACGCCCGCCGTTCTGGGCCGGATCGCCGTCGAACCCCGGCGCCGCCGCGCACATCGGGCGCCGGGCGCCGGCCTACCCGCCGGAGCCGACCGGCCTGCCGCCGGCCTCGGAGGCGGACTTCTACGCGTCCCTGCTGCCCGACACCGTGGTCGACGGCGCCACCTTCGGCCGGGCCGAGGTCCGGGCGGCGTCCGTGCGCGGCGACTCGCACCGGTACGCCGACGAGTGCCGCCAGGACGCGGTGGCCGTGGCCAGGATCGGCGAGCTGGCGCTGCTCATGGTGGCGGACGGCGTCGGGTCGCAGCCGTTCTCCCACCGGGGCTCCAACCGGATCTGCCGGCTGTTCGCCCGTCAGGTCCGGGACAGGGAGCCGGCGCTCCGGGCCTACCTGGCGGCGGGGGACGAGACCGCCTTCGCGGGCCTGGTCAACCGCGCGGTGGTCGAAGCGGCCGCCGGACTCGCCAGGGAGGCCGAGAGGCAGCAGATGCCGCCCAAGGCGTACTCCACGACGATGCGCGCCCTGCTCGTCCCGATCGACCCCGACGTCCGGGTGCGCGGCTTCGTCTCCGTCGGCGACGGCGGGCTGCTGCGGCTCCGCGGCGGCGGCTGGACCTCGCTCGACCAGGCCGCCGGCGCCGCCGCGATGATCGACAGCGCCACGGACTGCCTGCCCACGCAGTACCAGCACGCGCACGCGCGGCTCATCACGGACGGCCTGCCGGGTGACGTCCTGGTGCTCTGCACCGACGGGTTCTCGCTCCCGCTGGCCGGCGAGTCCGAGATGCGCGAGCTGCTCGCCGAGCAGTGGGGCGGGGCCGTTCCCGGGCTCGCCGACTTCCTCTGGCAGGCACAGGTCCGGGCGCGGAGCTACGACGACGACCGGACGGTCGTCTGCCTGTGGGAGGGGCGCTGATGGCGGTGGCAGCGCAGGAGGTCGCCCTCGCCCTCGCGGACGGCCGCGACGTCGACGAATCGTGGCTCACTCCGGCGGGGGACGCGGGCCGGGGCGGCCAGGGCACGGTTCACCGGCTCGCCGGTCACCCCGGGTTGCTCTTCAAGCGCTACCTCGAACCGGCGAAGGTGTACGGCGCCGCCCTCGGCGACCTCGTCCGAGTGCGCCTCGACCGGTCGCCGTCGGAGCGCGAGCTGCTGGACGCCCAGGCGGCCTGGCCGCTCTGCCGGGTGGTCGACGCCGGCCGGTGCGTGGGCTTCCTCATGCACGAGGCGCCCGACACCATGCGCTGGCAGCCGGCCTCCGGAGGCCGCCGGCTCACCGAACTCCAGCACCTCTTCTACCCGGAGCGGCCGGCGACCCGGGGAGTGCTCCGCCCCGACCCGGAGCAGCGGCTCGCGCTCGTCCTGGAGCTGGCCGCCCTGGTCGGGCGGCTGCACCGCTGGGGGCTGGTGTTCGGGGACCTCTCCCAGGCCAACGTCCTCTGGTCGGTCTCCCCGGCGCCGGCCGTCCACCTCATCGACTGCGACAGCGCGCGCCGCGCCGGGGCGCCGCCCGTCCTCGCCCAGGCCGAAACGCCCAACTGGCAGGACCCGCTCACCCCGCACGGCAGCAGCGCCACCGTGGACAGCGACCGCTACAAGGCGGCCCTGATCATCGGCCGGGCCCTGGCCCAGGACCCGTACCTCACCCCCGGGCAGCCGCTCGACCCGCTCCCCGGCGTGCTGACCGAGCGCGGCCTCGCCGCGGTGCGCCGCACCTGGGAGCTGGCGGCGGGCCCGTACGGGAGCCGGCCCGACCTGACGGCCTGGCTGACGGCCCTCGACGGACGCGGGACGATCCCGCTGCGCGCCGCCGCCGCGCCGGGGCGCCGCCCGGTGGCGGAGCACCTGTTCGACACCCGCACCGCCCGGGGGAGCATCCCGCTGCGCCGCCCGAGTCCCTGAGTGCCGGGGCCCGTGCCGGGCGGCCCGTGCTTACGATGGCCCTCCCGACCAGCAGGGAGAGACAGATGACGGCGACGTTCGACCCCTGGTCGGCCGAGTTCGTGGCGCACCCGTACGACGCGTACGCCGAGTTGCGCGAGCACGCGCCGGTGAGCCGGTACGAGCCCACCGGGCAGTGGCTGGTCTCCCGGCACCAGGACGTCAGCGCGCTGCTCCGGGACCGCCGGCTCGGCCGCACGTACACCCACCGGCACACCCACGAGGAGTTCGGGCAGCCGGCGCCCGACCCGGCGCACGAGCCGTTCCACACCCTCAACGACCACGGGCTGCTCGACCTGGAGGCGCCGGACCACACCCGGATCCGGCGCCTCGTCTCCAAGGCGTTCACCCCGCGCATGGTCGAGGGGCTGCGCCCGACCGTCACCCGGCTCGCCGACGAGCTGGTCGGCGGGCTGCTCGCGGACGGCGGCGGCGACCTGATCGCCGCCGTCGCCGAGCCGCTGCCGGTCGCGGTGATCGCCGAGATGCTCGGCGTCCCCGAGGCGGACCGGGGCCTGCTGCGGCCGTGGTCGGCCGCCATCACCGGCATGTTCGAGCTCAACCCGGGCGAGGAGACGGCCCGCCGGGCGGTCACCGCGAGCATCGAGTTCTCCGACTACCTGCGGGCCCTGATCCGCGAGCGCCGCACCCGCCCCGGCACCGACCTGATCAGCGCGCTGATCCAGGCCCAGGAGGGCTCCGACGCGCTCAGCGAGCAGGAGATGGTCTCCACCTGCGTGCTGCTGCTCAACGCCGGCCACGAGGCGACCGTCAACACCACCGGCAACGGCTGGTGGGCGCTGTTCCGCAATCCGGACCAACTCGACCTGCTGCGCGGTTCGGTGGACGAACTGCTGCCGACCGCCGTCGAGGAGCTGATGCGCTACGACACCCCGCTCCAGATGTTCGAACGCTGGGTGCTGGAGGACATCGAGGTCGCCGGCGTGAGCATCCCGCGCGGCTCCGAGGTCGCCCTGCTCTTCGGCTCCGCCAACCGCGACCCCGCCCGCTTCACCGCCCCCGACCGGCTCGACCTCGCCCGCGCCGACAACCCCCACATCACCTTCGGCGCCGGAATCCACTTCTGTCTGGGCGCCCCGCTTGCCAGACTGGAGCTCGCCGCGTCGTACGGCGCGCTGCTGCGCCGGGCCCCCGGGCTGCGCCTGGTACGCGAGCCCGAGTGGCAGCCGGGGTACGTGATCCGGGGGCTCAAGGAGCTGCTGGTCGAGGTGTAGGGGGACTGGGCGATGAGGAAGGCCGCGACCGGCGCACTGCTGGGCCTGGCGATCGGCGACGCTATGGGGCGTCCGACCGAGTTCCAGCCGATCGAGCGGATCGCGCTGGACCACCCCGACTGGCGCGAACTCCCCCTCCCCGGACGGGCGCTGATCACCGACGACACCCAGATGACGCTCGCCCTCGCGCGCGGCCTGCGGACGGCCCTCGACCGGGGCCCGCTCACGCCCCTGCGCCTGGAGCGGCCCGTCCGGGAGGAGTTCGTCGACTGGTGGCGCTCACCCGACAACAACCGCGCCCCCGGCATGACCTGCCTGCGCGCCTGCGA
>FTKL01000111.1_pt2 | contig 13526 bp, 7 predicted proteins | sample 2434061 | NCBI WGS metagenome assembly FTKL01 (sample SAMEA3914816, study PRJEB12502) | metagenome | biome: forest; material: soil | place: USA | collected 2011-09-16 | depth 0.3 m
GCGGAGAGTACGGCGGCGCGCGAGGGGAGGGTGAGGCGCATGGGTGTCCCGTCCATGGGTGGGTGTGTGGGCACAGCGGTGCACACCGCCCGGCCCGGAAGCAGGACAAGAGAGGCCCGGGCACACGGCCGGGCGGGTCACCGCGCTGGATTCACACAGCGCGGCGACAGATCGCGGAGCACGCACGGGCCAGGTCGACGTCGAGTCGACGGCTCAGGTGCGTGTGGCGGTCCATGGCGCCCATGCTGGCGCAGTGACTCGGCGCCCCACAAGGTCGTCTCAGACTGCGGGCGCGCCCGACGGGGAGTCAACTCCCGCCGGGCGCGCCCGTGGACCCGCTACACCGCGACCGGCACCTCGGCCGGCTCCAGCGCGAGCCGCAGCACCTCGCGGACGTCCGCCACCGGGTGGACGGTCAGCCGCTCCAGCACCTCGGCCGGGACGTCGTCCAGGTCGGGCTCGTTGCGCTTGGGGATGATCACGGTGGTCACCCCGGCCCGGTCGGCGGCGAGCAGCTTCTGCTTCACCCCGCCGATCGGCAGCACCCGGCCGGTGAGCGAGACCTCACCGGTCATCGCCACGTCGGTGCGGACCTTGCGCCCGGAGAGCAGCGAGGCCAGCGCGGTGGTCATGGTGATCCCGGCGCTCGGCCCGTCCTTGGGGACGGCCCCGGCGGGCACGTGCAGGTGCACGCCGCGGTCCCGCAGGGAGGTGACGGGCAGTTCGAGTTCGGCGCCGCGCGAGCGCAGGTAGGAGAGCGCGATGTGCGCGGACTCCTTCATCACGTCGCCGAGCTGCCCGGTGAGGGTGAGCCCGGTGCCGCCGGTCTCGGCGTCGGCGAGCGAGGCCTCGATGTAGAGGACGTCGCCGCCCGCGCCGGTCACCGCGAGCCCGGTCGCCACGCCGGGGACGGCGGTGCGCCGCTCGGCCGGCTCCTGGGCCGCCTCCGGGGTGTGGTGCGGCCGGCCGATCAGGGCCCGCAGGTCGTCCGGGCCGATCGCGGCGGGGAGCTCACGGTCGCCGAGCTCGCTCTGCGCGGCGATCTTGCGCAGCACCCGGGCGATCGAGCGCTCCAGGTTCCGGACGCCGGCCTCCCTGGTGTACTCGCCGGCCAGCAGCCGCAGCGCCGCCTCCGCCACGGTGACCTCGCCGCCGGCCAGGCCGGCCTTCTCCAGCTGGCGCGGCAGCAGGTGGTCGCGGGCGATGACGACCTTCTCGTCCTCGGTGTAGCCGTCGAGGCGGACGAGCTCCATCCGGTCGAGCAGCGCCTCCGGGATGGCCTCCACGACGTTGGCGGTGGCCAGGAAGACGACGTCGGAGAGGTCGAGCTCGACCTCCAGGTAGTGGTCGCGGAAGGTGTGGTTCTGCGCCGGGTCGAGGACTTCGAGCAGGGCGGCCGCCGGGTCGCCCCGGTAGTCGGAGCCGACCTTGTCGATCTCGTCGAGCAGGACGACCGGGTTCATCGAGCCGGCCTCCTTGATCGCCCGGACGATCCGGCCGGGCAACGCGCCCACGTAGGTGCGCCGGTGGCCGCGGATCTCGGCCTCGTCCCGGACGCCGCCGAGCGCGACCCGGACGAAGGAGCGCCCCATCGCGCGGGCCACCGACTCGCCGAGCGAGGTCTTGCCGACCCCGGGCGGGCCGGTCAGCGCCAGCACGGCACCTCCCCGCCGGCCGCCGATCAGACCGAGGCCCTGGTCGGCGCGGCGCTTGCGGACGGCCAGGTACTCGACGATGCGGTCCTTCACGTCGGCGAGGCCGGCGTGGTCGGCGTCCAGCACGGCGCGGGCGCCGGCGATGTCGTACGCGTCCTCGGAGCGCTCGTTCCAGGGCAGCTCCAGGACGGTGTCCAGCCAGGTGCGGATCCAGCTGCCCTCGGGCGACTGGTCGGATGCGCGCTCCAGCTTGTCGACCTCCTTGAGGGCCGCCTCGCGGACCTTCTCGGGCAGGTCGGCGGCCTCGACCCGGGCGCGGTAGTCGCCCTCCTCGTCGGCCGGGTCGCCGTTCAGCTCGGCCAGCTCCTTGCGGACGGCCTCCAGCTGGCGGCGGAGCAGGAACTCCTTCTGCTGCTTGGCGACGCCCTCCTCGACGTCCTTGCGGATGGTGTCGTTGACCTCCTCCTCCGCGAGGTGCTCACGGAGCAGGGTCAGCGCGTACTCCAGCCGGGCGACCTGGTCGGCCTCCAGCAGCACCTTGAGCTTCTGCTCGGCGGTGACGAACGGCGCGTAGCCGATGTTGTCGGCGAGTTCGCCGATGCCCTCGATCTGGGCGACCCGGTCGACGATCTGCCAGGCGCCGCGCTTGCGCAGCCACTGCGTGGAGACGGCCTTGTACTCCTTGGCCAGCTCGGCGGCCCGGCCGGACGGCGGCGTCGGGACGGTGGACTCGCGGAACGGGGTGGTCTCCACCCAGAGCGCGGCGCCGGGGCCGGTGGTGCCGACCCCGATCCGGATCCGGCGTACCGCCCGGACGAGCGCGGCCGGATCCCCGTCGGCGAGCCGGCCGACCTGTTCGACGGTGGCGAGGGTGCCCGCCGCCGCGTACGAGCCGTCCACCCTGGGGACGAGCAGGACCTGCGGCTTGCCGGGGCCGACGGCCGCGGCCCGGGCGGCCTCGACGGCGGCGCGCACCTCGGTGTCGGACAGGTCCAGCGGCACGACCATGCCGGGCAGTACGACATCGTCGTCCAGCGGCAGGACGGGCAGGGTGAGCGGTGCGGACGTCGATGCCATGATCTCTCCCCAGTCAGTGAAGTTGAGCTGACCTGACTAAGGTTTGGCGGACGCCGGTTGTTCCCCGCCCCCTGTTCGCCGTCGGCGAAAGGGCGGAACGCCCAGGCCGGCGGCCCGGACCGGCTAACGGGCCTGCGGCTCGCGCACCGGCTGCACGTGCGCCTGCGACTGCGGCTCCGGCTTCGGCTCCGGCTTCGGCTTCGGGGGCCGGACGGGCTGCGACTGCCGGGCGGGGCCGCACCGGCGGGTCCGGCCGGCCCGGCGGCTCAGCCACCATCCGCAGCCTGCGCCGACCAGCAGGGCGGTCGGGTGGCCGACGCCGGTGACGAGGTCCCGGTCGCTGACGATCTGCTCGGCGACCAGCACGACCGCGCCGCCGAGTGCGAGCAGCCGCCCGACCGGCCTCAGCAGCAGCGCGAGCGCGCCCAGGCTGGTCAGGACGCCGTAGCTGACGCCGATGTCCAGGTAGTCCATCGCCTCGGGGCCGAGCCGCCCCGTCCGGACGGCGGTGATCACCACGGCCTGCGAGAGCAGGGTCGCCAGCACGTGCCCGGCGGCGAACACCCCGGCGGCCCTGGCCGCACCGACCCGGCGCTCCAGCGGGGCCACCGTGAACGCGAAGGCCCAGAGGTACGGCATCCAGACCGGGCCGGCCACCCAGAAACCGCTGAGCAGCAGGGCCCGCAGGGGGTGCTGGAGCAGGTTGTGCCCGTCGGTGCTGGAGAACTCCTGGAGACGGTGCACCAGCGCGGGGCCGGCCAGCCGGGAGAACACGGTGGTGGCCGCGAGTGCGGCGAGGTAGCCGAGCGCGAAGGGGTTGCGCCGGGGCGTGGGCAGCCGCTGGAGCACCCAGGCCGCCGGTGCGGCGCGCAGGCCGAGCCGGAGCGCGCCGTACGGCGGCCCGGAGGATCCGCCGCCCTGCCGTATGCCGGCCATACCGCCTCCGTCCGTGCTTGTCGTGCTCACGTTACGTCGAGGATCTGCGGGCCGTCTGGGGACAAGTCGTGAAGATCGGATGCACAGCCTCCGCAGAGCGGCCGGACATGGTCCGGACCAGCGCTCTGTTCACGCACGAACAGCACCGTTCCCCGGGAGTCTGCCATCAAGTGGGGTGCATACGTACCGTATCGGGGGAGATTTTCGGCGGGTAAGGTAGCGGCCCGTGCCAACTCCCGGATGGGCCCGATGCTGCTCCGGGGGTCGGCCCGTGGGCCGAAAATGCCTGGTCCATCTGCCGGGAACCACCCGCTGTCCGTACGCTGCGAGGTGTGCGGGAGAGCTGAGCAGTCCACACCTGCGACCCTCTCCGCACCGAAACACAGCAGGGACGGCGGACCCGGCACAGTCCACGACGGAACAAGACTACGAGCGGAGCCCGCCGTCCCCGGACGGCCGGCCCGCAGCCCTGGGGGCGGTGGCGTGACCGTGACAGAAATTCAGCAGGACAACAGCACCAGCAGCGCGGTGAGCAGCCAGCGCAGAGTACTGGTGGTGGAGGACGAGCCGACGATCGCCGAGTCGATCGCGGCCCGGCTCGGCGCGGAGGGCTTCAAGGTGGCCGTGGCCCACGACGGCCCGGGCGCCGTCGACGGGTTCCACACCTGGCAGCCGGACCTCGTCGTCCTCGACATCATGCTGCCCGGCTTCGACGGCCTGGAGGTGTGCCGGCGGATCCAGGCACAGCGCCCGGTCCCGGTGCTGATGCTGACCGCCCGCGACGACGAGACGGACCTGCTGGTCGGCCTCGGCGTCGGTGCGGACGACTACATGACCAAGCCCTTCTCCATGCGCGAGCTGGCGGCCCGGGTCAACGTGCTGCTGCGCCGCGTCGAGCGCGCCCAGCAGGCCGCCCGGACGCCCACGCTCGGCTCGCTGCGGTTCGGCGAGCTGGAGATCGACCACGTCCAGCGGCGGGTGCGGCTCGCCTCGGGCGACGTCCACCTGACGCCGACCGAGTTCGACCTGCTGGCCTGCCTGGCGGCCCAGCCGCGCGCGGTGCTCACCCGCGAGCAGCTGCTCGCCGAGGTCTGGGACTGGACGGACGCCTCCGGCACCCGCACCGTCGACAGCCACGTGAAGGCACTGCGCCGCAAGATCGGCGCCAGCTGGATCCGCACCGTCCACGGTGTCGGGTACGCGCTGGAGGCACCGGCCGCCTAGCGGCCACGGCACCAGCGGCACGGGCCTCCGGGGGGCCCGCTGCCGTACGGGCCGCAGCCGCACGAGCCACCACAGCACCCGCCGCGGCCGTACGCGCCACAGCCGTACGCGCCGCACACCGGCGGGGCACGTAACGGGACACGGGGACATCGTGGGGGATCCGTCAGGGGACACATGACCTTTCCACAGCAACGCAACGGGGACAACGACACCGCCCGGCCGCCGACCCTGGCCGCCCGGGCGGCCAGCCGGGTCTGGGCGGACATCCGCCCGCTGGACCCGGTCCGCTCCATCAAGGGCAAGCTCACCCTGCTCGTGATCGTCTCGGTCTTCCTGGCCAGCGGCATGGTCGTGGTCGCGATCCGGTCCGAGACCCAGATCCGCATCATCATGATCTTCTCGATGATCGCCTCGCTGCTCTTCATGCAGTTCCTGGCGCACGGGCTGACCGCCCCGCTGCGCGACATGACCCTCGCCGCCCGCGAGATGACCGGAGGCGACTACAGTCGCCGGGTCGAGGTCTCCTCCCGGGACGAGATCGGCGAGCTGGCGGCGACCTTCAACAAGATGGCCGCCGACCTGGAGGCCGCCGACCGGCACCGGCGCGAGCTGGTCGCCAACGTCTCGCACGAGCTGCGCACGCCGATCGCCGCGCTGCGCGCCGTCCTGGAGAACGTGGTCGACGGGGTCGTCCAGCCGAATCCGGCGACCCTGGGCGCCGCCCTGGAGCAGACCGAGCGGCTCGGCCGCCTGGTCACCCACCTGCTGGACCTCTCCAAGCTGGACGACGGCGTCGTCCCGCTGGACGCCCGGCCGTTCGAGGTGCAGCCGTTCCTGGCCGGCGTCCTGCGCGGGGTCACCGTGGACGGCGCGACGGCCGGCGGGGCGTTCTCCCGACGCGGTGACGTACGGCTCGCACTGGACGTCGACCCGCCGGGGCTGACCGGCGTGGCGGACCCGGAGCGGCTGTACCAGGTGGTCGCCAACCTGGTCGACAACGCCTGCAAGCACTCCCCGCCCGGCGGCACCGTCACGGTGCGCGCGCGGCCGTCCACCGACCCGGGCGGCCTGCTGCTGGAGGTGGAGGACGAGGGTCCTGGCATCCCGCTGCAGGACCGGGGCCGGGTGTTCGAGCGGTTCAGCCGCAGCGGCACGGCCACCGCACAGGGGCCGGGCAGCGACGGCGGCACCGGGCTGGGCCTGGCGATCGCCCGCTGGGCGGTCGACCTGCACGGCGGGGAGATCGCGGTGGCCGAGGCGGCCCGGGGCTGCCGGATCGAGGTCCGGCTGCCCGGTGCGGCGGCGGCCTCGGCGAAGCCGTCGGCGGGCCGGCCCCGCAACTGTCACCCAATCGGGACGTAACGGGCCCGGACTCCCGCTGTCCGCCATTCGGACAGCGGGAGTCCGGGTTTTGTCCGGTTTTGCAGGGGTAGGACCACTGATCGGAAGCGATCGGTTCCCACGAGCAGGGAACTTCTAACGCACATTTTCAGCCAAATTGCAGGTCAGGACTGTGATCTGGATGACGCCTGGCCTCTGGGGACTGCGCGATCACTGGTCAGGGGCGTAGCCTTAATCCCCGCTGTCCAACCATCCCAAAAGGAAGCGGAAGAGGGCGGTTGCCGCCGTGTCGCCACAGTCCCCTGAAACCCCCAACAGCTCGGCCCCACGCACTACGACGGAGCCCTCGGGCTTCGGCCCCAATGAGTGGCTCGTCGACGAGATCTACCAGCAGTACCTCCAGGATCCCAACTCGGTCGACCGAGCCTGGTGGGACTTTTTCGCCGACTACAAGCCCGGTACCGAGGTGACTCCAGTGACCCAGGCCGCGACCCAGGTCGGCCCCACGCCGACCCCCGTTGCCGCCCCTGCCCCTGCTGCCGTTCCTGTGGCGCCCGCGCCCGCTGTCCAGGCCTCCGCGCCCGTTCAGCAGGCCCCCGCGCCGCTCGCAGCAGCACCGGCTGCCCCTCCGGCTCCGAAGGCAGCGGCTCCCGCCGCCGCCCCGGCCGCCACCACGGGCCCCGAGCTCGTCCCGCTGCGTGGTCCGGCCAAGGCCGTCGCCACCAACATGGACGCCTCGCTGGAGGTCCCGACCGCGACCTCCGTGCGCGCCGTGCCGGCGAAGCTGCTGATCGACAATCGCATTGTCATCAACAACCACCTGCAGCGCGCCCGTGGCGGCAAGGTCTCCTTCACGCACCTGATCGGCTACGCCCTGGTGCAGGCCGTCAAGGCCAGCCCGGCGATGAACCACAGCTACGTGGTGAAGGACGGCAAGCCGTTCCTGGTCAAGCCGGACCACGTGAACCTGGGCCTCGCCATCGACCTGGTGAAGCCGAACGGCGACCGCCAGCTCGTCGTCGCGGCGATCAAGAAGGCCGAGACGCTCGACTTCTTCGGCTTCTGGCAGGCCTACGAGGACATCGTCCGCCGGGCCCGCGCCAACAAGCTGACCATGGACGACTTCACCGGCGTCACGGTCTCGCTGACCAACCCGGGCGGCATCGGCACCGTGCACTCCGTGCCGCGCCTGATGCAGAACCAGGGCACCATCGTCGGCGTCGGCGCCATGGAGTACCCGGCCGAGTTCCAGGGCTCGTCCCCGGACACCCTGGCCAAGCTGGGCATCTCCAAGATCATGACGCTCACCTCGACCTACGACCACCGGGTCATCCAGGGTGCGGCGTCGGGTGAGTTCCTGCGCACCATCCACCAGCTGCTGCTGGGTGAGCACGGCTTCTACGACGAGGTCTTCGAGTCCCTGCGGATCCCGTACGAGCCGGTGCGCTGGGCGACCGACGTCGCCACCACCCACGACGACGAGGTCAACAAGACCGCGCGCGTCATGGAGCTGATCCACTCCTACCGCGTCCGCGGCCACCTGATGGCCGACACCGACCCGCTGGAGTACAAGCAGCGCAAGCACCCCGACCTGGACGTCGTGGAGCACGGGCTGACCCTGTGGGACCTGGAGCGCGAGTTCGCCGTCGGCGGCTTCGGCGGCCAGAAGATGATGAAGCTCCGCGACATCCTCGGCCTGCTGCGCGCCTCGTACTGCCGCACCGTCGGCATCGAGTACATGCACATCCAGGACCCGAAGCAGCGCAAGTGGCTGCAGGAGCGCCTGGAGAAGCCGTACACCAAGCCGGAGCGCGAGGAGCAGCTGCGCATCCTGCGCCGGCTGAACTCGGCCGAGGCCTTCGAGACCTTCCTGCAGACGAAGTACGTCGGCCAGAAGCGCTTCTCGCTGGAGGGCGGCGAGTCGCTGATCCCGCTGCTCGACGCGACCATCGACGCCGCCGCCGAGCACCGCCTCGACGAGGCCGTGATCGGGATGGCCCACCGCGGCCGCCTGAACGTGCTGGCCAACATCGTCGGCAAGCCGTACGGCAAGATCTTCGGCGAGTTCGAGGGCAACCTCGACCCGAAGTCGATGCACGGCTCCGGCGACGTCAAGTACCACCTGGGCTCCGAGGGCACCTTCACCGGCCTGGACGGCGAGACCATCAAGGTCTCGCTGGCCGCGAACCCGTCCCACCTGGAGACGGTCGACCCGGTCGTCGAGGGCATCGTCCGCGCCAAGCAGGACGTCCTGGACCAGGGCGGCACCACCTTCCCGGTGCTGCCGATCCAGATCCACGGCGACGCGGCCTTCGCGGGCCAGGGCGTGGTCGCGGAGACGCTGAACATGTCGCAGCTGCGCGGCTACCGCACCGGCGGCACGATCCACCTGGTGGTCAACAACCAGGTCGGCTTCACCGCCGCCCCGGCGTCCTCGCGCTCGTCGATGTACTGCACCGACGTGGCCCGCATGATCGAGGCCCCGATCTTCCATGTGAACGGCGACGACCCGGAGGCCGTGGTCCGCATCGCGCGGCTCGCCTTCGAGTTCCGCCAGGAGTTCCACAAGGACGTCGTGATCGACCTCATCTGCTACCGCCGCCGCGGTCACAACGAGGCCGACAACCCGTCGTTCACCCAGCCGCTGATGTACGACCTGATCGACAAGAAGCGCTCGGTGCGCAAGCTCTACACCGAGGGCCTGATCGGCCGTGGCGACATCACCATGGAAGAGGCGGAGCAGGCGCTCCAGGACTTCCAGGGCCAGCTGGAGAAGGTCTTCTCCGAGGTCCGCGACGCCGCCCAGACGCCGGCCAGCGCGACCGGCGGCAAGCCGCAGGCCGACTTCCCGGTCAACATCCAGACCGGCATCTCCCAGGAGATGGTCAAGCGGATCGCCGCCTCGCAGGTCAACCTGCCGGAGTGGCTGACCGTCCACCCGCGCCTGCTGCCCCAGCTGCAGCGCCGCGCGGCCTCGGTCGAGGACAACACCATCGACTGGGCCATGGGCGAGACCCTCGCCATCGGCTCGCTGCTGATGGAGGGCCACCCCGTCCGCCTGGCCGGCCAGGACAGCCGCCGCGGCACCTTCGGCCAGCGCCACGCGGTGCTGATCGACCGGGTCACCGGCGAGGACTACACCCCGCTGCTGTACCTGACCGAGGACCAGGCCCGCTACACCGTCTACGACAGCCTGCTGTCGGAGTACGCGGCGATGGGCTTCGAGTACGGCTACTCGCTGACCCGGCCGAACGCGCTGGTCATGTGGGAGGCGCAGTTCGGTGACTTCGTCAACGGCGCGCAGACCGTCGTCGACGAGTACATCGCCTCCGCCGAGCAGAAGTGGGGCCAGCACTCCGGCGTCACCCTGCTCCTGCCGCACGGCTACGAGGGCCAGGGGCCGGACCACTCGTCCGCCCGCCCCGAGCGCTTCCTGCAGCTGTGCGCGCAGAACAACATGACGGTCGCGATGCCGACCCTGCCGTCGAACTACTTCCACCTGCTGCGCTGGCAGGCGCACAACCCGCACCACAAGCCGCTGATCGTCTTCACCCCGAAGTCGATGCTGCGTCTGAAGGCCGCGGCGAGTGCGGCGGACGAGTTCACCACCGGTTCGTTCCGCCCGGTCATCGGTGACACCACCGTCGATCCGGCCGACGTCCGCAAGGTGATCATCACCGCCGGCAAGTTCTACTACGACGTGGCGGCGGCCCGCGCCGAGCGCGGGGTCACCGACACCGCGATCGTCCGGGTCGAGCGGCTCTACCCGCTGCCGGTCTCCGAGCTCCAGGACGAGCTCGGCAAGTACGGCGACGACGTCCAGTTCGTCTGGGCGCAGGAGGAGCCGGCCAACCAGGGTGCCTGGCCGTTCATCGCGATGAACCTGGTCGACCACCTGCAGGTCGCCATCGGCCGCAGCGCCGGCGGCTCCCGCCTGCGCCGCGTCGCCCGCACCGCGTCCTCGGCCCCGGCCGTCGGCTCGGCCAAGCGGCACGCCGCCGAGCAGCAGGCGCTGCTGGAGGAGATCTTCACCCTCTGACCCAGGTCGGACGGCAGGCCCGGCCCCCGCGCTCGCTGCGGGGGCCGGGCCTTCGGCGTTCCGCGACGTCTCGTCAAAGTCCCAGCTCTGCAACCAAATGGCGGACGCCTTGGGTCAGGGCCTGACGGGTCGATAGGTTAAGGCCGTCAGACTGCCGCCCGCGTGCCCGTCACACCCGGGCGCAGTCGCCGAATGCCATCGCTTTCAGGGGGAACACCCGCATGACCGCCGACACACCCCGGGACGCCGCCGCCCCACCGCTCCCGCCGATCTTCCAGCCGCTGCTGCCCGAGGACCCCAGGGAGGTGGGCGGCTACCGGCTGTTCGCCCGCCTCGGCGCCGGCGGCATGGGCCGGGTCTACCTGTCGTACACGCCGGGCGGGCGCCCGGTCGCGCTCAAGGTGGTGCGTCCGGAGTTCGCCGAGGACTCCGAGTTCCGGCGCCGCTTCGCCCAGGAGGTCACCAACGCCCAGCGCATCCACGGGCTGTACACCGCCCAGGTGATCGACTCCGGCGTCGAGGCCGACGCGCCCTGGCTGGTCACCGCGTACGTGCCCGGCCCCTCCCTCCAGCAGGTCATCCGCGAGCACGGCGCCCTGCCGGTGCGGACGGTCCTGCTGCTGATGGGCGGCATCGCCGAGGCGCTCCAGGCCATCCACAGCGTCGAGGTCGTGCACCGCGACCTCAAGCCCGCCAACGTGCTGGTGGCCGGCGACGGCCCCCGGGTGATCGACTTCGGCATCGCCCGCGCCGCCGACGCCACCGCGCTCACCGGCACCGGCTTCCGGATCGGCTCCCCCGCCTTCATGTCGCCCGAGCAGGCCCAGGGCCGGCCCGTCACCCCCGCCACCGACGTCTTCGCACTCGGCGCGCTCGCCGCGTACGTGGCCGGCGGCGCCCCGCCGTTCGGCGAGGGCCCGGAGACGGCCGTGCTCTACCGGGTGGTGCACGAGCCGCCCGTCCTGGACGGCGTGCCGGCCGACCTGCGCGAGCTGCTGACGCGCTGCCTGGCCAAGTCGCCGGAGGACCGGCCGAAGCCGGCCGAGATCATCGAGGCCGCCCGCAACCACCCGTCGGTCGGCGGCCAGCTGCGGTTCGCGGACGACTGGCTGCCGCAGCAGATCAACACCGAGATCACCCGCCGCTCGGACCTGCCGAAGACGCCGCCGACCCCGCTGCCGGTGCCGCCGGCCGCCGCGTGCACGACGACCGACTCGCCCCCGGCGAGCCGGGCCGAGGTGCGCAGCAGGTGCCAGGCGGTCAGGCCCTGGACGATCAGCGCGAGCGCCTGCCCGTCGGTCACGTCCTCGGGCACGTCGTGGGCCATCGCCTCCCAGACCGCGGCCCGCTCGGCGTACCCGCCGTTGTCGGCGAGCGCGACCACCCGGCGGCCGTCCGCCGTCCGGCCGACCACCTCGCCGCCGGGCACCAGCGGCAGCGTCGTCCGGGACAGGTACGAGTCCTCGACGGCGTGGGTGTCCGCGTAGTTCACGCCGGACGCGGAGACGTCCACCAGGAGCTGCCCCGGCTGCGCGACCGGCTCCGGCGCGTCCACCACGCGCAGCACCTCGGGCCCGCCGAACTCGGTGATCCGGATCGCTCGCACCAGCACTCCCTACCAGTCGGTAACCTCTGGCGGTCAGCCAACACCGTCCGGTGGCCGGATGTCCAGACCCCGGGCGGCGCTGTTTCCGGAGCCCGCCGGGAACGACGGGAGGGTGCGGCCGGCCGGCCGCACCCTCCCTGTGACACACCCCGGATCAGCAGCTCAGGTTGCTGCCGGCCGTGGTGCCGAGGATCTGGACGAAGCTCTGGTACGCGTTGATCCGGCTCTGGACCTGGGCGGGGTTGCCGCCGTTGCACTCCAGGCTGCCGTTGATGCTGCGGATCGTCTCACCGAAGCCGTAGCCGTTCACCATGGCGTTGTGCGGCGTCATGGTGCCGGGGCCGTTCTGGGTGTTCCAGTACCAGAGGCCGGTCTTCCAGGCGACGGCGGAGTCGGTCTGCACGAGGTTCGGGTTGTGCAGCAGGTCGATGCCGAGCGCGTCGCCCGCCGCCTTGTAGTTGAAGTTCCAGCTCAGCTGGATCGGGCCGCGCCCGTAGTACGCGGACTGGCCGGCCGGGCAGCCGTACGACTGCGAGGTGTCGCAGTAGTGCGGGTAGTTGGCGGTGTTCTGCTCCACCACGTACACCAGGCCGCCGGTCTCGTGGCTGACGTTGGCGAGGAAGGCCGCGGCCTCCTGCTTGCGCACGGTGTCGCTGCCGGTGCCGGCGAAGCCGGGGTAGGCGCTCAGCGCGGCGGTCAGCCCGCTGTAGGTGTAGAAGGAGTTGCGGTTCGGGAACATCTGGTTGAACTGCGCCTCGCTGACCGGGAATCCGCCGGGGTTCGCGGTCGCGGTCGGGCTCGGCGACTGTGAGCCGCCACCGGTGCAGGTGTACGGCGACCAGTACCAGGTGCTGATCACCGGGTCGTAGCCCGGGTTGTCGTGGGTGGCCTGGTAGAGGCCGCCGTTGGTGTACCTGACGATGGCGCCGGTCGTGTACGTCTGCCCGGCGACCCAGGCGGGGTACGTGCAGCCGGTGCCGGAGGTGGTGCTCGGGGTGGGCGACGGGTCGGTCGTGCCACCGCACGCGCCCTGGTCGGCCCAGACGCCGGAGGAGCCGCCCGGGGTCTCGTTCTGGGTCCACCACTTCGCGGACCAGTTGTGCGAGTTGTAGGAGACCTGGCCACTGGCGGCCGTGTACACGGTGCCGGAGTTCCAGGCGGCCGCGCAGCCCGCCGCGGAGGCGGAGGCGGGCAGGAGGACGGCCAGCGCTATCGCCGTCGCGAAGGCGGCCAGGACCGCCATGATGCGTTTGATCGACATGCTCTTCACCCCTCAGTGCGGTGGGGGCCGCACGAGCTCGGGAACGGGACTGTCCTGCGGGGGCGCCGGCCGGGGGGAGGCCGGGGCCCCGACCGGGGTGCGGGCCGGGGCGGGACTGAGGGGGACTCAACCGGGATGGTCTATACCTGTCAATGGTATGGACCAAATCTCCAGGAAACCTCCACGCCTCGGACCGCATCCGGACCCACCGCCCTTGCGCCTGCGGCTGCTTGGCGAGGTCCCCCGAGAAGCCGTCCACCTGCAGGTGCAGCGAGCCGTCGGCGTTCACGGTGTAGACCTGCTGCGCCGTCACGGCCGTGCAGCCGCTGAGGCCGCTGAGCGGCGCCGTGCGCAGTACCAGGCGGGCCGGCGCGGCCGACACCAGCA
>FTKL01000263.1_pt4 | contig 13510 bp, 11 predicted proteins | sample 2434061 | NCBI WGS metagenome assembly FTKL01 (sample SAMEA3914816, study PRJEB12502) | metagenome | biome: forest; material: soil | place: USA | collected 2011-09-16 | depth 0.3 m
GCCGCGCCCGACCTGGACGCCGTCTTCGTCGCCTCCGACCTGATGGCGGACGGCGCGCTCGCCGCCCTGGAGCGGGCCGGCCGCTCCGTCCCCGGCGACATCGCGGTCGGCGGCTTCGACGACTCCCCGGTCGCGCTCACCACCCGCCCCGCGCTGACCACCGTCCGCCAGCCGTGGGACCGGATCAGCGAGGAGATGGTCCGGCTGCTCCTCGCCCAGATCACCGGTGAGGAGCCGGCCACCGTGATCCTCCGGACGGAACTGGTGCTCCGCGAGTCGGCCTGACGACCGCCGCACACCGGCCCCGGGCTGCTCATGCCGTGGGTTGCGCCGGCTCGGTGCCGGGGTGCTCGCCCGGGACGGGCAGGCCGTGCCGGCGCAGGTGGCCCGAGAGGTTCCACAAGAGGTTCCACAGGAGGGCGGTGGCGGCCTTGCCCTGGATCTGCCGGAAGTCGCTGCGCCGGGTGCTGCCGGAGGCAGTCCAGGCGGAGATCGGGGTGCCCGACGGCTCCTGGACGGCCGAGCTCGACCGGCTGCTCCGGACCGCGCAGGAGACCCTGGCCCAGGACGTCGCCGGCTACGCCGACCGGCGCGAACGAGCCGTCGGGAAGCGGCAGTACGGCCTGGCCGAGACGTACGAGCGGGTGATCCGCAATCTCACCCAGCGGGACCTGCTCGGCGTGCTCGCGAACCGCAACGTGCTGCCGAAGTACGGCTTCCCGGTCGACACGGTCGAGCTGCGGATCACCCAGGAGGCCGGCCCGTCGGCCGGGCACCTGGAGCTGACCCGGGATCTGAGCGCGGCCGTCCACGAGTACGCGCCGGGCGCCGAGATCGTGGCCGGCGGCTACGTCTGGACCTCGGCGGGCGTCTACCGGCTGCCGGACCGCGACCTGGTCAGCCGGTGGTACGCGGTGTGCCAGAACTGCGGCCATTTCCGGGAGGACACCGACCAGTTGGACGCGCTCTGCCCGGCCTGCCAGGGGCCGCAGAGCGGTGCGCCGCGGCGCTACGTCGAGCCCGTGTACGGCTTCGTGGCGCAGCGCGCCGCACCCCGGCGCCCCGGCCAGTCCCCGCCCCGGCGGTCCTGGAACGGCGCGGTGCACATGACGACCACCGCCGCCGACGTCGAGGAGTCGCACACCGCCTTCCCGTCCGGCCACACCCTGCGCCGGACGGCCGGGGCGCGCGGCGAGATGGTGGCGGTCTCCGTGGGCGCAACTTCCGCAACCAGCGGTACCACGACCAGCTCGTCCGGGGCGCGGCGTTCGAACTGCTGACGGCGCTGACCGGCGAGGTCGCCCCCTGAGCCCGGCGGCGCGCCGCCGGGCGATCTGACGGTCCGTCGGATCAGTGCGTGAGCTGCGCGGCCTGCGCCCGCCCGCGTTTGCTGAAGCCTGTGGTCTGCGCGAGAGTTGAAGGTGGCCATGATGTCGGCCGGGCGGCCCCGACGCCTCCGGCGGGACCGCGCGATGGCACCCGTGCGACGGCCCGCAGCCTCTGGGCCGTTGCGGGCAGGCCGGCTGCCCGGCGGCGCCGTCGCCCCGACGGGGCCCACCCCTGAGCCGCCGTCCGGGCTCCTGTCCGGGCCGCGGGCCAGGCTCTCCAACGGAGCAGATCATGTCAGTTTCCCACGTACTCCCGACGGGCGGACTGCTCGCCGACGGCCGGGCGTTCGAGACGATCGCGGTGGGCGACGGCCCGCACAGCGTGGCCGCGTCCCAGGACGGTCGCCGCGCCTACGTCACCAACTTCCACGACGGATCGGTGACCGTCATCGACCCCGCGAGCAGGTCGGTCGTGACGACGATCCCGGTGGGCGTGAGCCTCTACGGCATCGCGGCCCACCCGGACGGCGAGCGCCTGTACGTCGCCGACACGCACTCCTCGGCGCTCTCCGTCGTGCTGACCTCGACCGGCGAGGTGACCATCAACACCGTCTTCGAGGAGCGGCCGTACGGTCTGGCGATGACCCCGGACGGTTCGCGGCTGCTGGTGTCCAACGCGCTGGAGAACGAGGTGCAGGTGGTCGACGGCCTCACCAAGACGCGCGGGCGGCTCTCCGGCGTGGACTTCGCGGTCGGCCTCGCGGTCAGCCCCGACGGCGGCCTGCTCTACGCGAGCAACTACTTCGCGGACTCCGTCTCGGTGATCGACGCCTCCGGCGTCACCGCACTCTCCGGCACCACCCCCGCGGTGACCCTGGCGACCGTGCCCGTCGAGCGCGGCCCGTACGGCCTCGCGGTGAGCCCGGACGGTTCGCGCCTGTACGTGGCGCACTTCCCGTTCGACCTGGTCTCGGTCGTCGACACGGCCACCCGGGCCGTGACCGCCACGATCCCCGTCCCGAACGGGCCGCGCGGTGCGGCGGTGACGCCGGACGGCGCGAAGCTGTACGTCACCAACTTCTTCTCGGACACGGTGACGGTGGTCGGGCTCTGACGCTCCGGGTCCGGCCCGGCCCGGCCCGGAGTGCTTCTGCTTGGGCTTCGGCGTAGCCCTTGTGACAGGTGGGCGTGCTCGCTACCTTGTTAGTTAGGAAAGCTTCCTGACGAAAGCCGGTCGGGTCACACCCGCCCTGCCGGCCGAGCCCCCACCTCACCCCGCCTCGCCGAACCCGGCCGCTCGACGGCCGGGCAGAACCGGAGAAGCCCATGCAGCTCAGCAGCCGGCCGTCCCCTCGTGCCGTTCGCAACCAGCTCGTCCGCAACCACCCTGTCCGGGTCGCCGCCGCAGCCCTGCTGGTGGCAGGCCTGATCGCCGGCGGTGTGACCTCGGTCGCCGGAGCGGCGGCGCCGGCCGGGCCGGCCGCCTCGGCCCTCGCGGCCGCCGGGTCCGACCTCGCCGACCCGGCGAAGAAGGACGTTGCGATGCGGCTGGTCTCCAGCGCGGAGAACTCCTCGCTCGACTGGCGGGCGCAGTTCAAGTACATCGAGGACATCAAGGACGGGCGCGGCTACACCGCCGGCCTGATCGGCTTCTGCTCCGGGACGGGCGACATGCTCGACCTCGTCCAGGCCTACACGGCCGCGGCGCCCGGCAACGTCCTCGCGCCGTACCTGCCCGCCCTGCGGCAGGTCAACGGCAGCGAGTCGCACGAGGGCCTGGACCCGGGCTTCACCGAGGCCTGGGCGCAGGCCGCACAGGACCCGGCGTTCCAGGACGCCCAGCTCGCCGAGCTCGACCGGGTCTACTTCAACCCGGCCGTCTCGCTGGCCAAGCAGGACGGGCTGCGGGCGCTCGGCCAGTTCGCCTACTACGACGCGGCCGTCGTGCACGGCCCCGGCGGCCTGGCCAAGATCCGCCAGGAGGCGCTGTCCAAGGCGGCCCCGCCCTCCCAGGGCGGCGACGAGAGCGCGTACCTGGAGGCGTTCCTCGACGCCCGCAACGCCGAGATGGTGACCGAGCCCGCGCACGCCGACACCAGCCGTATCGACACCGCCCAGCGGGTCTTCCTGCGCAACGGCAACCTCGACCTCGACACCCCGCTGAACTGGGCCGTCTACGGCCAGCCCTACTCGATCTCCTGATGTGCCGCCCGCCGTGCCGCGCGATGCGCCCCTGAATCGTTCCTGACGCGCGGTGGGGCACTCCGCCACCCCCCCCGGCCGGAGTGCCCCACCCACCCCGACGTCCCCGCCGGTGAAAACACGTTGCCCGCCGGGTACGCGGCGGGGGAGGCTGCTTGTCATGTCCGACAACAGATCCAGTCATGGCGTGGCCGGCCTCTTCGCCCAGGGGCGGCTCACCGTGATCCCCCGCAAGGCCGCCCGCCGCGAGCAACTGCTCGTCCACCTCGCCCAGACGCTGTTCGAGCCCGGCCGCGAGTACACCGAGCGCGAGGTCAACGACGCGCTGCTCACCGTGCACGCGGACTGCTCGGCGCTGCGCCGCTACCTGGTCGAGGCCGGCCTGCTCGCCCGTCCCCGGGACGGCAGCAGCTATCGGAGGGCGGGCTCCTCGGCGCCGGCCCCCGCCCCGGCGGCCGGGTAGCGCGCGGGCGCGTAGATTTGGCGTTACCCGGGGGGCCGAGCCACCAGCGAGGAGCGCCGTGCCAGGGCCGGGCATCGACTACGGGGCGGTGTTCCACGCCGTGCCCAGCCCGATGCTGGTGATGACTCCCGACCTGGTGATCCTGGACGCCAACGAGGCCTATCTGCGGGCGTCCGGGCGCAGCCTGGAGGCCCTCGTCGGCCGGATGGTGTTCGACGTCTTCCCCGACAACCCGGCCGACCCGGCCGTCAGGGGCACCGGCGCCCTGAGGGCCTCGCTGGAGCGGGTGCTGGCCACCGGCCGACGGGACAGCATGGCCCTGCACCGCTATGACGTCGAGGCGACGGGCGGATCGGGGGAGTTCGAGGAGAGGTACTGGAGTACGGTCAACGCGCCGGTGCTGGCCCCGGACGGCCGGGTGGTCCTGATCGTCCACCGGGTGGAGGAGGTCACCGCGCTCATCGTTCAGCTCAAGGCGCACCGCCCGGGCGAGGCCTCCTGCGGGTCGCTCAGCCACGAGGACCGGATGGCCGCCGACCTGTTCAGCCGGGCCCAGGAACTGCAGGACCTCAACGAGCAGCTCCGCGAGGCACACGCCCGCGAGCGCGAGGTCGCCGTCGGCCTGCAACGGGCCATGCTCCCCTCCGTCCCGCCGGCCTACCGCTCCTTCGTCGCCGTCCGCTACCGGCCGGCCACCCGGGCCATGAACGTGTGCGGCGACTGGTACGACCTCATCGACCTCGGCGAGCACGGCATCGACCACGGCATTGCCGTCGCCGTCGGGGACGTCGTGGGCCACGGCCTGGAGGCCGCCGGCGTGATGGGCCGGCTGCACAGCGCACTGAACGCCGCCATCCGCGCCACCGGACGCCCGGCCCTGGCACTCACCACACTCGGCCGCTACGCCCTCACCGTCGAAGGCGCCCTGGCCACCACCGCCGTCCAGACCGTCATCGACCGCACGGCCCGCACCATCACCTACAGCTGCGCCGGCCACCTGCCGCCCGTCCTGGTCCTGGCCGACGGCACCCCCCGACTTCTCGACGCCGCCACCGACCCACCCCTCGGAGCCTGGACGGAGACCACCCAGCGCTCCGAGGCCGTGGTCCCCTACACCCCCGGCGCCACCCTCGTCCTCTACACCGACGGCCTGGTCGAACGCCGCCGCGAGGACATCGACGCCGGCCTGACCCGCCTCACCGCCAGCCTCGTCCACCACTGCGCCCTTCCTCCCGAAGCCCTCGCGGACGCCCTCCTCGCCGACCTCGGAGCCGACGGCTCGGACGACGACACGGCCCTGGTCGTACTCCGCCTGTGAGGCGGGAACCAGAACGACCCGGGGGCACCGGACCGAGCCGGCAGGTGGGCGTCCTGCGTGTTCCGCAAGCCCGTTGGTTCGACGCGGCCTCGACGCTCGTTCACTACATCCTCGGGGCCGTCAGCCAGAACGCCCGCATCGACGGGGACACCTCAGGGATCGACCCCGATGCGGATCGCGCGGAGTTCTTCGACGCGACCTCGGCCGCGTGGCAGGAACTCAATCCCGAGGACCACCCGTTCATGCACGCCGTCGTCGGCGGGATCAGGGAGCACGACGACCGCGAGCAGTTCCTCACCGGCATCACCGTCGTCCTCGACGGCCTCACCCGCCTGCGCCGACCCATTCACCGCCCTGTTGATCCGGCCGGACGGCATCGTGGCGTGGGCAGACTCCCACGCAGACCCCAAGGCGTTCCGGCGGGCGGCGATCCGCTGGTTCGGCCATCCGGAGAATCGCCGAGCCTGGAGCACTCGGACAAGCGGCTGGACCATGGCTTCCGGCACCTGTGTCGGCTGTGCGGGCCGGGCGGGGGACGCTACGACCCGCGCCGGTGCTGGCCCGTCCGCTCGGCCGGGCGCGCCCGAGGCTGCGGATGGGTGCTCACGTTTGGTTAACGTCCTGGTGACGTGCGGGAACGGGGGTGGAGTGTGGTTGACTGAGCGCGCCGTTCAGCCCGGTGGGGGTGGAACGGGCGGACTCCGGCGGGGATGTCGGGGAACGAGGGACTGCCATCAGGGGGAGCGATGCGGGCGCTCGCCGCCGCTGGGGACGAGCCGCTGCGGGCGGACCGGCTGGTGCTGCGCCGGCCGACGGCGGGGGATGCGCCGCTGGTGTTCCGGGGAACGCGGGATCCGCTGGTGCGGGAGTTCCTGCAGGCGGTGATCCCGCACCTGGACGTGGCGGCCGCCGAACGCTGGCTGGCCGAGGTCCCGCCACTGCTGTGGGCCGCGAACCGGGCCGCGTACTTCACCGTGGACCTGGACGAAGAGCCGGTCGGATGGGCCGAGTTGGTGAACCTGGACGCGGCGGACGAGAGCGCCGAGGTGGCCGTGTGGCTGCTGCCGGAACACCGCCGGATGCGGACCGCGACCGGCGCGCTGCGGCTGGTCTGCCGGTTCGGCTTCGAGCGGCTGGGCCTGCGCCGGATCGACGCGTTCGCCGCCGCCGACAACATGCCGAGCCAGGTGATGGGCGCCGCGATCGGGTTCCGCCGCGCCGGGTACCGTCCGGAGCTGTTCCGCAGCTCCCGTACCCAGCGGCTGCACGACGCGGTGCACGCCACCCTCGTCCCCGACGACCTGTGCTGACCGCGGTGACGAGCACCTCGACGATCACCCGGGTAGGAACCCGGAGACGAACCCGGGCAAGGAAACGGGCAACCGCACGGGCAGGCAACTGTCCGACAGGGGAGAGGGAGTAACGAAATGTCAGGAAGTGTCCGGCTGGAGGCCGGTGGCCGCGGCGAGCTGCTGATCACCGCCGACGGGACGTTCCGTGCGCGCGGGGCGGACGGCGGTGGGGAGCGGACCGGGAGGGTCGACGGTGCGCTGGTGCGGCGGGTGCTGGGAGGACACGGTGAGGCGCCCGCGCCCGTCGAGGAGCCGGCCGCGGCGCGGCGGCTGACCGTCGTCGGGCAGCCCGGCCACCCCGACCGGCAGTGGACCGACCGGACGGCGGCGCCCGTCCCGGCCTCGGCCGCCGCGCTGGAGGCCCTGCTGGACCAACTGCTCGCCGAGCCCGGCGCCCCCGCCGCGCTGCCCGCCGCGCTGGCGCTCGCCGACCCGACCGTCGGCGGCGCCCGCACCGCCGCAGCGGTCGGCACGGTGGGCGGCCGGGCCGCGTACGCCCTGGTCGACACGGACGGCTCGTTCGGGCTGACCGCGCTCGACGACGCCGAGTCGCTGGGCGGTTCGGACGCCGACGCGGGCCTGTCGTCCACCGCGGTGGCGCTCGGCGAGGCCGCCGGGCGTTCGCTGTTCGCGGTCGGCGGCGCGGACGGCTCGGTGCAGGTCTGGGACGCCGCCACCGGGCAGGTCGCGTACGGCACCACCGGCGGCGAGGGCGCCCAGGCGGTGGCTGCCGCGGTGATCCGGGGCATCTCGGTGGCGTTCTCGGCCGGCCAGTCCGGCGACCTGCGGGCGGTGCGCGCGGACGACGGCCGGGTGTTGGGCACCCTGGCCGCCGGCGGCCGCGGCGCGACCGCGTTGTGTGCGGTCCGCTGTGCCGGGCTCGACCTGCTGGCCGCAGCCTCGCCCGACGGCAGCGTTCGGGTGTGGAACGCCGCCGACGGCGAGCAACTGCACCTGCTGGTCGGCCACCGCGGCGAGGTCCGCGTCCTCGCGGTGCTGTCGATCGCCGACCAGGCGGTGCTCGCCTCGGCCGGCCAGGACCGCCGGATCCGGCTGTGGGACCTCGCCACCGGCCAGCTCGTCGCCGAACTCGACGGCCACACCGGCACCGTCACCGGCCTGGCCTTCCTCGACCTGGACGGCCGCCCGGTGCTGGCCTCCTGCGCGCTGGACGGCACGGTGCGCACCTGGGACGTCTACGACGGCCGCCCGCTGCGCGGCTGGCCCGCCGGGGAGTGGCTGACCGCGCTGGCCGCCGACGGCGCCCGCCTGCTGGTCGGCGACGAGCACGGGCGGATCACCGCCTGGGACGCCGCCACCGGAGCCGTCCGCGAGACGCCCGTACCGCTGGGCCGCACCGGTACGCCGGTCACCGCGCTGGTCCGGGCCGAACTGGCCGGCCGAGCCGTGCTGGTGGCCGGGTTCGGCGACGGCACCATGGTGTCCTGGGACGCGCTGACGGCCACTCGGTTGCTGGAGGTGGCCGCCGACGGCGGCCCGGTGCACTCGCTGGACGTCGCCGCCGACGGTCCGGACGGTCCGCTGCTGGTCTCCGGCACCGCCGCCGGGTCGGTCCGCGCCCACGCGCTGCGCGACGGTACCCCGTACCCGCTTCCCACCCCGCACGCCGGGCCGGTCGCCGGGCTGGCGTTCACCGCCGAGGAGTCGCCGCTGCTGGTCTCCGCCGGGCGGGACGGGGTGGTCGCGGTCCGCGACGCCGCCACCGGCGAGCCCCGGCTGCGCTTCGACACCGGCCATGCCGGGACCACCGCGCTGGCCGTCACCCGGGCCGGTGGCCAGCACATCCTGGCCACCGTCGGTGCCGACCTGACGGTGCGGCTGTGGCACGGCGGCTCCGGCGCGGCCGGTCCGGTCTGCGAAGGCCTGGCGCAGCCCGCCGAGGTGCTGGCCTTCGGCGAGCTGGGCGGACGTCCGGTGGTGATCGCCGGGGCGGCCGACGGCACCGTGCTGGTCTGGTCGGTCGAGAACGGCAGCCGCACCGCGCAGCTCACCGGCGGCGGCGCGGCGGTCCGCTCGCTGGTGGCGCGGGAGTTCGACGGCGAGGCGCTGCTGGCGGCGGGCGACACCGCCGGGACGCTGCGACTGTGGCACCTGGCGAGCGGCACTCTGCTGAACGAGGCCGCACTGGAGGGTGCTCCACTGGCGATCGACCTCGACGAGGCAGGTCTACGGGTCGTCACCCCCGCTGGGGCGGTGTCCCTCTGACGGGCTCTCTCTGACGGGCCAGGAGCCCCGGCTGGTCACTTGACGTTCACAACGTCGAGGTAAGCTCCCTCACCTGTACGTACCAGAGACTCGCGCTGGGGGAAGCGGTGAAATTTCGGCTGCTCGGTGCGGTCTCGGCGGACGGCGTGGACGGGGAACTGCGGCTCGGTCCGGAGAAGCGGCGCAGCCTGCTCGCCCTATTGCTGCTGCGCCGCAACCGTGCCGTCTCGGTCGCCCAACTGACCGAGGCGCTGTGGATCGCGGCTTCGCCCGCCAACGCCCGCACCGTGGTGCAGAGCCACGTCTCCCGGCTGCGGGCGCTCCTCGCCGAGGCGCAGGCCGACCGGCACGGGGTGTTGCTGGCCACCGCCGGGGACGCCTACACCCTGCACCTGCCGGACGGGCTGGTGGACGTCGAGCAGTTCGACGAGCTGGTGGCCGTCGCCCGCGCCGAGCAGCGCTCCGCCGACGTGGTGGATGCGTTGGAGCGGGCGCTGGCGCTGTGGCGCGGGCCGGCGCTGACCGGCACCGTGGCCAGCCCGGCGCTGGAAGCGTGGCGGCAGAGCCTGGAGGAGAACCGGCTGGCCGCGGTGGAGACCCTCGCCGAGCACTACCGGCTGCTCGGCGAGCCGGCCCGGTCCGCGGAAATTCTACGCGCGGAGACGGTGGCCTATCCGCTGCGCGAGTCGCTGGTCTCCGCCTTGATGCTGGCCCTGTTCGGGTCCGGGCGGCAGTCCGACGCGCTCGACCTGTACCACCGCACCCGCGCGTCGCTGGCCGACCGGCTCGGCGTCGACCCCGGCCGGGCTCTGAACGCCGCCTACGAGCGGATCCTGCGCGGCGAGGGGACCACTGCTGTCAGCGCCGACGTACCGTCAGCAGCCCCACGGCTGGAAAACGTGGTCCGGGTGTCGGAGCAGCGTCGGGCCGAACCCGACCCGCTGCCCACCGTCGACCTGCTGCCCCGTTCGCCGCGCGGATTCCACGGCCGGGAAACCGAACTCGCGGCCCTCGGCGATGCCGCCCGCAGCGGTCCGGACGGCGCCATCGCCCTGGTCACCGGAGCGGCCGGAGTCGGCAAGACCGCACTCGCCCTGCACTGGGCGCACCGCAACGCCGCGCGCTTCCGCGACGGCCTGCTCTTCGCCGACCTCGGCGGCTTCAGCGACCGCCCCGTACGCGAAGCCTCCGAGGTTCTCGCCGAGTTCCTTGCCGCGCTCGGGGTCGCCCGGGAGGATCTGCCGTCCGGCGCCGCCGCCCGCAGCGCGCTCTACCGGCGGCTCACCACCGGCCGCAAGGTGTTGGTGGTGATCGACAACGCCCGGGACCCCGCGCAGGTCCGCCCCCTGCTGCCCGGCGGCGCTGACGCGGTCGCCGTGGTCACCAGCCGGCACCGGATGCTCGGCCTGATCGTCTCCGAACTCGCCCGCCCCATCCCGCTGTCCGTGCTCGACCAGGACGAGTCCACCGCGCTGCTCGCCCGGGTGCTCGGACCGGCCCGGATCGCCGTCGAACCCGCCGCCGCCCGCGAACTCGCCATGCTCTGCGACGGCCTGCCGCTCGCCCTGCGGATTGCCGCCGCCAAGATCGCCGCCGACCCGCGTCGCGGACTCGCCGACCTGGTCGGCCAACTCCGCCACGAACAGCGCCGACTCGCCCGGCTCGCCACCGAGGAGGTCAGCGTGACCAGCGCGTTGCGTCTCTCCTACGAGCAACTGGCACCGCCCGCCGCCCGGTTGTTCCGCACCCTCGGCTTCCACCCCGGCCCGGTGATCGACGCCCATACCGCCGCCGCGCTCGGCGACCTCGACCCGTGCGCCGCCGCCGAAGCCCTCGAACAACTCGCCGCCACCCACCTGATCAGCGAGACCGACGGCGGCCGATACACCCTGCACGACCTGGTCTGGCTGTACGCCCGGGAGTTGAGCGCCCAGGCCGGCCCCGGCGAAGAGCGGCTGGCCCGCAAGCGCCTCGCCGACCAGTACCTCTACACCGGTCTGGGGGCCGCCCAAGCCGCCGAACCCGGCAGCCAGGCCTGCTTCGTCCTCACCCCCGACAGCCACCGGCCGCGCGCCACCGCCGAGTTCGCCACCGCCCCGGAGGCGCTGGCCTGGCTCGGGGCGCACCGCGAGACGCTCGCCCAGCTGATCGTCACCATCGACCCCGGCCGGGCCTGGCGACTGGCGCTCACCCAGTGGCCGCTGATCGTGCGCCGGGTCCGGGACGGCTGGGTGCCGCAGCTGGAACACGCGCTGGACGCAGCCGTCGAAGCCGGCGACCCCGACGGCGAGAGCCAGGTCCGCGCGCTGCTCGGCTGGGTGCTGGTCTCCAACCGCCGCCTCCCGGAGGCGCAGAGGTGCCTCGCCCCGGCCGCCGACCTCGCCCAGCGGGCCGGCAACCAGGTCGGCCGGGCGGTCGCGCTGATCAACCTGGCCCTGGCGCAGGCCGAACTCGGCGACACTGCCGCTGCCGACGCCGGACTCGCCCAGGCCCTGGAGATCGCCCTCGCCATCGACCACCGGCACACCGCCACCCTCGCCCTCCAGCACCTGGCCCGCCACCTGCTGGACACCGGCCGCCCCCGGCAGGCCATCGAACACGTTCGGCACGGGCTGGAGTTGACCGCCGAGGAGGCCCCCGCCGTACGCCGCGTCCGGCTGCACACCGCCTGCGGCGAGGCGCTCACCGCCCTCGGCCGGCACCCCGAGGCCCGCGCCCGGCTGCGGGCCGCGCTCGCCGAAGCCGAACACCTCGGGTACGACGAGGCCACCGGCGAGGTACTGCGCGCCCTCGCCCACGCCGAGGACTCCGCCGGACTGGCCCGCGCCGCCACCGTCCACCGCCGCCGGGCCGAAGAGTTCTGCCCGCCGCCGTGACGGGGCAGGGGCCGGTCACCGTGGCCGGGTGGGACCGGCCTGGGACCAACCTGGATCGTCCGATCGTCCGATCGTCCGCTCGGCGTATTCGTGCGGAAATGATTGACAAGGCGTTAGTCATGCGCATGCGAAAGGCAAGTGGCATGGGGAAGAATGAGGGAGTGCGGCAGTTGTGGGTACACCCGGCGCTGCCCGTGGCACCCGCGTCCGCACCAGCTGCTCACCCGGTCGCCCCGGCGGGCCGGCAGCCCCTCGCCCGGCCACACACAGGGCAGTGAAAGCGGGAGGGGTGTACAGGGATGGCCGAGGAATCGGTGTGGATCGACCTCGACGAGGTCCAGTCGTCAGCCAAGACGATCCTGGGGTTGCTGAAGGAGCTGGAAGGCCCGGCCAACCAGTTGGAGGCAGCCGTCAAGCAGGTTCAGGAATCGGTCTACGGCGCCGAGCTGCTCGGCAAGTCACTGCAGGGCTCCAGCTCCTCGGTCGGCGGCCTGGGCCAGCACCAGGAGCAGGTGCTGGCGGGCATCCGGGTACTGCTGCAGAACGCCACCGCGATGGGCGACAACCTGGTCACCATGGCCGCGCGCCACGAGGCCAACGACTACCAGCATGCAGCGGAGCTGGCCCGGATCAGTGGCACCGGGACGATGTCCGCCGATCCGGTCGTCGATTCGATCACGCGGCCCGCGCCGATCGCCTCCGTCAGCGTCCCCGACGCCGGGGTCGGCTACCACACCCCGGACGCCCCGGAACTGACCTACAACGACAATCCCGACCCACTGGTCGAGTACTACGCTGCGGGCTGACCAGGCAGCGGTGGCCGCTACCGGAGCTGACGTAACGTGATACTGCGTCAGCTGTTCCGGCACCGTCTCGGCCGGAGCCAAGTGAAGCAGCATCAGCCGCGTTGGCGCCGGTCGAGCGGACACCGACGTTCCGACGTCCGACTGATCGCCGCGTCAGTCGATCCGACAGGCCGTCACCGGGACCACGCCGGTGCCGGCCGTCGCCGAACCGACCCGACACCCTCTCAGAGAGCTTCCCGCCATGATCGAGCTGCCGGCCGACCTCGCCGAAGTACTCAAGACCGTGCAGAGCAACGAGAACGGCAAGGACATCGCCTTCCCGGACGGCAACGAGGAGCTGCTCGCCCAGCTCGCCACCGCCTGGGACAAGTGGAACGAGGCCGCCGACACCCACGTCCAGGCGATCGCCCAGGCCGCGCAGCGCGCGATGGCCAGCATGGCCGGACCCGCCGCCGACAGCTTCCAGCAGTACCTGCAGAAGTTCGCCGCCGGTGACGGCTCCCACGTCTCCACCACCCTGCAGGCCGGCCACGGCCTCGCGCAGGGCTTGCACGGCGCTGCCCGGGCGGTCGTCGACACCAAGAACGAGATGATCCGCGAACTCCAGTACGCCAAGGAGTACATCGAGCAGAACCCGGCCGGAAAGCACGACGACATCGCGGAGTCCGAGGGCATCAAGCAGGCCGCCGCCACCTACCACCAGTACGTGGGACTGGCCTGCAACGACATCGACAGCATGCTCCGGAAGAGCGCCGGCCACATCAGCGACATGACCGGCATGGGCAAGACCTGCGCTCTCAACGGCGCGGGCGGCGCCGAGGGTCCGGGCGGCGCGGGAACGGCTGGCGGCATCGACCCGGCGACGGGGTTGCCTTCCCAGTACAGGACTGCTGGTGGGATTGACCCGGCGACGGGGTTGCCCTTCCAGGCCGGGGCTGC
>FTKL01000302.1_pt2 | contig 13503 bp, 14 predicted proteins | sample 2434061 | NCBI WGS metagenome assembly FTKL01 (sample SAMEA3914816, study PRJEB12502) | metagenome | biome: forest; material: soil | place: USA | collected 2011-09-16 | depth 0.3 m
GGGCGGTGGATCAGACGCTGAGGGTCTGGCCCGGGTAGATCAGGTCGGCGTTGCCACCGACGACCTGGGCGTTCTTCGCGTGCAGGCTCGACACGGAGGTGCCGAACTTGGCGGCGATGCTGCTCAGGGTGTCGCCGCTCTTGACGGTGTAGCTGCCCTTGGCGGCGGCGTTGGCGCTGTTGTGCTGGCCGGCCGACTTCCAGGACTTGACGGCGTCGGTGGAGGTCGACTGCTTGGAGGCGTTCGACTTCGCGGCCGAGCTGGTGGCGGCGGTGCTGTCCGAGGACGCGGCCGGCGCGGTGGCCTTCGGCGCGGTGGTGGCGGCCGGGGCCGGGGTGGCGGCCGAGGTGTCGACGGCGGCGGCCGCGCCACCGGCGGTCAGGCCGGCCTTGACGGAGCAGACGGGCCAGGCGCCGGGGCCCTGCGAGGCGAGGACCTTCTCGGCGACGGCGATCTGCTGCGCCTTGGTGGCCTGGTTGGCCTGCGGGGCGAACGCGGTACCGCCGAAGGCGGCCCAGGTGCTGGAGGTGAACTGCAGTCCGCCGTAGAAGCCGTTACCGGAGTTGATGCTCCAGTTGCCCGTGCTCTCGCACTGGGCGACCTTGTCCCAGGTCGAAACCGAGGCGGCGGAGGCCGAGTTGGCCGTGACGAGGCCTGCCACCGGAAGGGTCACAACGGCCCCGCCGATGAGCGCCATCCGCACGCGGTTGCGCTTGGTGACGGTCTTGGTGGTGGCAGTGGTGGTCTCGTTACGGAAGGTCATGTAAATCCTCTCGACAGCCCCGGGCAGGCATGCGGAACCAGACCCGTGAAGGGCCCTGTTTCACTCGCCTCACTCGATGAGCGGCCGGACACGCAGTGGAGCGTGCCGCGCCGCCCCGGCAACCCTCCGCACACCTGCGACCTGTTCGGGACGGTCGCTCCGGTGGGCACGTTCCGCACCGGGTGAACCGGCGGGCCGTGCGATGGGGGTGAACCCGGGTGGTGCTCGTTGCACCGACAACAACGAAGCTACGGGCCCTGGAGGTTTGGTTCAACCATTGACGAATCCGTGCAGGTCAGTCGGGGGTTACCCACGGTATTGATCAAGGAATTATGCACCGAATGCCCCTTTTTGTGCCTATTTCCATGATCAAAGAGGGGTTCTCGGTGCCCCCGCTCACACCCGGAGCCGTGTGAGCCCGCCCACACGATCGACCCAGCGTGAGCCGGCGCTCGCTCTGCGCGGTAATCCGGCGGCCCGGCCCCGCCGCCGGGGCCGGCCCGGGTGGCGCCCGCCACATGACCCGCCGAATTGCCCGCCGCAGCACCCGCGCCGGCCGCGCCCGGATCAGCCGCCGAGGCCCGCATCGCGCGCGAGCAGCGCCGCCTGGACACGGTTGTCGCAGCCCAGCTTCGCCAGGATCCGGCTGACGTACGTCTTCACCGTCGCCTCGCTCATGTGGATGCGCGCCCCGGCGTCCGCGTTGGAGAGCCCCTCGCCGAGCAGCGCCAGCACCTCCCGCTCCCGCGCGCTGAGCGACTCCACCCTCCGGCGGGCTGCCTCTCCGCGTGCCAGCGCGGGGCCGGCCTGCCCGGCGGCCAGACTGTCCACGATGAACCTGGCCGCCACCGGCGAGAGGAAGGCGTTCCCCCCGGCGGCGGCCCGGACGGCCTGGATCAGCTCGGCCGGCGCGGTGTCCTTCAGCAGGAACCCGGCGCCGCCGGCCGCCACCGCGCGCAGCACGTTGTCGCGCTCACCGAAGGTGGTCAGCACCAGCGCCCTGGCGCCCGGAGCCACCCGGGGCAGCTCGGCGAGCGCCGTCAGGCCGTCCATGACGGGCATCTGGATGTCCAGCAGTACGACGTCCACGCCGTGCGAGCGGGCCAGCTCCAGCGCCTCACGGCCGTCCGCCGCCTCGGCGACCACGTCGATGTCGTCGGCGGAGGAGAGGATCATCCTGATCCCGGCCCGGATGAGCGGCTCGTCGTCGGCGACGAGGACTCGGATCACTGCTGGTCCTCCTGCTGGAGCGAAGCGGCGGGGCAATGGAGTGGATGCGGTTACCGCGGGTGCCCGTCCGGTCATACCTTCGCACGGTAGTGCTGCTTGTCGACCAGCGTGCCGTCCTTGAAGCAGAACCGGGCGACGTACTCCGTGTCGAAGCCGTCCTCCCCGCCCGGGTTGTCGGAGACGAACCAGACGCAGGACGCGCCCTCCGGCGGCGTCGGCCCCGTCCCCCGGTAGCCGTCGGTCAGGAACCTGCTGCCCGCCGGGAGCTTCGCCCGGACGTCCGCCTCGGGGCTGCCGACCGCGATGGCCTCGTACGCCTGCTTGCCGACCGTCGAGTGGTCGAGCTCCTGGACGAACCCGACCACCCCCCAGACCACCAGGCCCAGCACGACCAGCACCACGGCGACCGCACCGACGGCGCACCCGAACGCGGGGCTGCGCCGCCGGGCGAGCACGCCGGCGCCCCGCACGGGCGCCCGGCCCGCGAGGGCGGCCGGGGCGTGGTCCTGCTGCGGGCCGTGCCGAGGGTCGTCCTGCGGGTCGTGCCGGGGGTCGTACTGGTAGGGCAGGACGGCCGCGAGGCGCCAGCCGCCGTCCGTGCCGGGCCCGGCGTGCACCATGCCGCCGACCAGCCGGGCCCGCTCGCGCAGGCCGGTCAGGCCCTGGCCGCCGCTGACCGGCGCCGGGGCGCCGGGCCGCTCCGGCGCCGGGCCGTTGGCGACCTCGACGACCAGCGCGTCGGGCTCGTAGCGCAGCGCGACGGTGATGGGTGCGCCCGGCGCGTGCTTGTGGGCGTTGGTCAGCGCCTCCTGGACGATCCGGTACGCGGCCTGCCCGGCCGCCGCCGGGAGCGGCCGGCCGTCGCCGCTGCGGCTGAGCGCGACCGCCGCGCCGGCCCGCCGGGATCCCTCGGCCAGTGCCTCGATGCCGTCCAGCCCGCCGGCGCCGGGCCGCCCGGCGGTAGGGGCGGCCGCCGGCAGCGAGTCCTCCTGCAGCAGCCCGACCACCTCGCGCAGCTCCCGCATCGCGGCGACGGACGCCTCCCGCAGCACGCCGACGGCCGTCCGCTGCGGGCCGGTCAGCGACCGGTCGACCTCCAGCGCGCCGGAGTGGACGGAGATCAGCGCCAGCCGGTGGCCGAGGCTGTCGTGCATGTCCTGGGCGATCCGTTGCCGCTCCCGCAGCCGGGCCTGGTGGGCGATCATGGCCTGCTCCCGGACGAGCTGCTCGTTCCGCTCCTGGAGGGCGGTGAGCAGCGTCCGGCGCTGGGCCCGGTAGCGGCCGGCCAGCGCGGGCAGGACGGCGAACAGCAGGAAGCCCGCGAGCGTCACGCCCATGACGCCCTTGACCGGCACCGTCTCGTCGCCGTGCCAGACCGAGGCCGTCATCATCAGTACGAAGGCGCCGGTCATCAGGCCGGCCATCGGCAGCACCCGGGCGACGCGGTACCCGGCCGACCAGGCGGCGAACACGATCAGCGGAGTGAAGCTGTCGACCGCGCCCGCTCCGGCGGCCGTGACCAGCAGTACCGGTACGGGCAGCCCCCGGCGCAGCGCGTACAGCAGGACGACGGCCGCCGCGTAGCCGGCGGTCCGCAGCAGCCCCTGGTGGCCGACCAGCGCGAACAGGGTGGCGAACCCGCCGACGGCCAGCGCGCCGAGGCTCTCCCGCACCGCCGGCCACAACCCCCACGGGCCCGGGAACAGCCGGCGGACGGCCTTCGGGAGTACCTGCCACCTCGCCGCCCGGTCGTCCGCCGTACCGTCGGTCACCAGCTCGTTCGTCGCCACCCCGCGAGGCTAGCCGCCGGCCGGCGCGGGCACTGCCCCCGTTCGTCTCGCCCCGGCCGCGACGAAAGTCGCTGCCTCCCGCTTCCCCCCTTTCTCCCGGCCCCGGCGCCGCGCTCAGCCGCCGCCGAACTCGGCCAGCAGCAGGGCCACGTCGTCGGCCCGGTGGGTGGAGCGCCGGGCGTCGCGCAGCAGGCGGTCGGCGAGGGCGTCGAGCGTCGGTGCGTCGCTGTGGGCGAGGTCGGCGCGCAGGCGGTCGATGCCCTCGTCGATGCCGGAGCCGGGCTCCTCCACCAGGCCGTCGGTGTACAGCGCGAGCACCGAGCCGGGCTCCATCACCAGATCCGTGACCGGGAACTCGGCCCGGTGGTCGATGCCGAGCAGCGGGCCGCCGGGCAGGTGCAGTGCCTCGGTGTGGCCGTCCGGCCGGCGCAGCAGCGGCGGCAGGTGTCCGGCCCGGGCGGCGCAGACCCGGCCGTTCGCGGGCTGCAGGTAGAGCAGCAGGCAGCTGGCCAGCAGTCCGGGGTCGAGGTCGACCATCAGCCGGTTGGTCCGGGCGAGCACCTCGCCCGGCGGGTCCCCGCCGCCGGCGAACGCGCGGACGGCGCTGCGCAGCTGCCCCATGGTGGCGGCGGCGCCCACGTTGTGGCCCTCGACGTCGCCGATCACCAGGCAGACGCCGCAGCTGGTGACGACCGCGTCGTACCAGTCGCCGCCGATCTCCATGCCCTGGGTGCCGGGCAGGTAGCGGGCCGCCATCCGGACGCCCGTCACCGTGGGCAGCCGGTGCGGAAGCAGCGCCTGCTGGAGGCCCCGGGCGAGGGCGAACTCGGCGTCGTACAGCCGGGCGCGTTCCAGCGCCTGGGCGATGAAGCCGCCGAGGGCGGTGAGCAGCCCGCGCTCCTCGGCGGTGAAGGGCCGGGGTTCGTCGAAGCCGAGGATGCAGCTGCCGATCGGGTGGCCGGAGGCGATCAGCGGCAGGAAGGCCCAGGCCCGCATCTCGTCGAGGGGGATGCCCGGGTAGGCGGCGGAGAGCTGGTGGACGGACTCGAAGAAGATCGGGGTGCCGGTGCTGAGCGCCTCGACGCCGGGCAGCCTGGTGCCCATCGGGGTGCCCTCGAAGGGGTCGAGGAACCCGTCGGGGTAGCCGGTCTGGGAGACCAGGTGCAGGCGGCCCTCGCGGACGGAGTAGATCGCCAGCTGCTGGCCGCCGAAGGCCGGCAGGATCTGGTCGGCGACCGCCCGGCACACCTCCTTGACGCTGACGGCCTCGGTGAGCGCGCTGGCCAGCTGGAGCAGGTGGTAGGTGGCGCCGGGCCCGGCCCGGGAGGCGAGCGGCGGCGCCGGGGGCAGGTCGGCGGACGAGCCCGGCGGCGGCTCGGCGGCGACCACCCGGCCGGTGACGCCGTGGGCGTCCGGGTAGAGCGAGAAGGCGAGCCAGTTGTCGGGCGGGCGGCGGGCCAGGAACGCGGTGGGCTGCTGGGAGAGCATCGCGGCCCGGTAGCGGTCCTCGTACACCGGGTCGGCGAGCCAGGGCAGGACGGCCCACGGGTGGCGGCCGACCAGATCCTCGCGGCGGACGTTCAGGAGCAGCTCGCAGCTGCGGTTGACGTAGCCGGCCCGGCCGTCGGGGTCGAGCGAGAAGACGCCGTCGCGCAGCCGCTCGACGGCGGCGGCGGCGGCGGTGCCCGTACGGCTGTCGAGGACGGCGCCGACCAGGTGCGCGCGGCCGTCCGGGCCGGTGGCGGGCACCCGGCCCCAGAGTTCGACGGGGTACGGCCGGCCCTCCCGGTCGGCCACCCGGACCCGGGCGGCCAGCACCCGGCCGTGCTCCAGCGCGGCGCGGGCGGCGGCCCGGAACTCGGGCCGGTCGGCGGGCGTGATCCGCTCGCCGAGGGTGGCCGCCCGGCCGTCGAAGCCCGCCGGGGCGACGCCGAAGATCTCGCACATCTCGTCGTCGGCGGACATCGCGCCGGTGGCGAGGTTCCAGTCGAAGAGTCCGACCCGGGTGACGGCGACGGCGGGTGTCGGGAGCTCGACGACCGCCGTCTCCCCGGCGGCCTCGACCCGGTACCCCTCGGCCTCCAGCCCGGCGAGCGCGGCGCCGAGGCGGTTGGCGATGTTCCGCAGGTGCCGCCGGGCGCGGTCCGGCACCCCGCCGTGCGAGGCGGGCCACAGTGCGGACAGCACGCCGAAGGCGTGGCCGTCCGCCCCGATCGGCACGCAGGCGGAGGAGAAGTCGTACGGCATGCCGACGGCCAGCTGCGGGAAGCGCCGCATGGTCTCCTCGGTGTCGGCGAGGGCGACGGTGCGCCCGGTGCGGTAGGCGATGGCGACGGGCAGCGGCCCGGCGACGGCGATCCGCTTCATCGGGCTGAGCAGCGACAGCGGCACACCGGCGACGGTGGTGAGCACCAGCGAACGGCGGTCGCGCGAGTGCAGGTAGACCACGCCGCCGTAGGCGTGGGTGCTTGCGAGCGCCTTGCGCACGGCTGCCGCGAGCAGTACGTCGATCTCGTGCGCGGCGGCCTCGGCAGTACGCGCCCGCGGACGGTGCGCTGGGGGGCGCTCCGCCTCGGTACCGCCGGTCACTCGCGGGCCGGGCCGGTCCGCCGGTACACCTTGGCGCATCTTTTCTTGCTACGCCGGGGGTAGGGGACTGTCAAGGCAGGGGGAATGCGGGCAGGCCAGGGCCCTGCCGGTCCGGACCGTCCGGGTTGCGGGGCGTCGACGCTGGGTCAGCATGGCCCTACCGGTCCACGCCCCCTCCCCAGAACGGCGGCCTCGATGACGTACACCCCCTGGTGGTCCCGCGTGCTGTCGTACCTGGTCGACGGCATCCTCGTCGCCGTTCCGTCGTCCGTGGCCGTCCTGATCGACCCGCGGAACACGGTGCTGGCGGTGGTGCTCGGCGTTCTGTCGTTCGCCCTGCTGGCCTACAACCGCTGGTACCTGGCCGGCCGGACCGGGCAGAGCTGGGGAAAGCGGATGCTCGGCACCCACCTGCACAAGGAGTCCACCGGCCGGCCGACCGGGATGTGGATGGCCTTCGTACGGGACGTCTGCCACATCCTGGACGCCCTGCCCTGCTACCTCGGCTTCCTCTGGCCGCTCTGGGACTCCCGTCGGCAGACCTTCGCCGACAAGATCGTCGGCACCGTGGTGACCCCCTACACAACGCCGCTGCCGGAGCCGCTGGCCCCCAACTGGCAGGCCCCCGCACCGCCGGAGAACACGCTGTGACGGCCCGCCGCCCCACCACCGTCGTCAACCTGAAGGGCCACCTCGGCGACCCCGGCTACGACGACGTCGTGTACGTCGGCCGGCCGATGCACCGGGGCGGCTGGCAGCTCGCGGGCTCGCCGTACTCCTGCCCGTTCCGCCCCGGGCGGGACGGCACCCGTGAGGAGGTCGTGGCGCAGTACCGGGCCTGGCTGCTCGAACAGCCGGAACTCCTCGCCGGGCTGCCCACGTTGCGCGGGCACCGGCTCGGCTGCTGGTGCGTGCCGCTGCCGTGCCACGCGCAGGTCCTGGCCGAGCTCGCGGACGCCGCGCGGTAGGCCCCGGCGGTGGGACCCCGGTGGTGGGGCCCTGCGGCGGGGGCGGCCGGGGTCCGGGAGGGAGTGCAGGGCAGGATGGGGGGCGTGCAGGTACGCCCGATCTCGCCCGAACGGCTGGCCGAACTCCTCGCCGACCGCATCACCGGCCTCGCCGCCGCACTGCCCGACGGCGGCCGGCTGCGCGTCGCCCTCGACGGCGCGCCCGCCGCCCGGCCCGGCGTACTCGCCGACGCGCTGGTCGAGCCGCTGCGCCTGCGCGGTCGCCCTACCCTGCGGGTCTCCGCCGCCGACTTCCTGCGCCCCGCCTCGATCCGGCTGGAGTACGGCCGGCAGGACCCGGACGCCTACCACGACCTGCGGCTCGACGACGGCGCGCTGGCCCGCGAGCTGCTCGACCCGCTGGAGCCCGGCGGCACCGGCCGCGTGCTGCCGACGTTCTGGGACGCCGCCGCCGACCGGGCCACCCGCGCCCCGTACACGCGGCTGCCGCCCGGCGGGGTGCTGCTGCTGGACGGCGAGCTGCTGCTCGGCCGCTGGCTGCCGTTCGAGCTGACCGTCCATCTGGCGATGACGCCCGCCGCGCTAGCCCGGCGCACGCCGGCGGAGGACCACTGGACGCTGGCGGCCTTCGCCCGCTACGAGGTGGAGACCGGGCCCGCCGAGGCCGCCGACGTCACCGTCCGGGTCGACGACCCCCGCCACCCCGCGCTGGTCGAGCGTCCGTGACCGGCCGGTGCGTGCCCTGCGGGGCCGGCCCGCGCTGGCAGTACGGGCACCAGTAGGCGATCCGGTCCTGCGGCGGAGTGCCCTGCCGGGCCGTCAGCACGGCCGTGCCGCAGCGCGCGCACGGACGCCCGGCCCGGCCGTACACCCAGTACTGGTGGCCCGGCCTGGTGTCGCCGGTGGTGACGCGGCCCGGGCGCGCCGTGTTCGCCTCCAGCAGCTGCCGGGCGCGGGCGGCGAGGCGGTCGGGGGCGGTGAACTCGCCGACCGGCGTCCAGGGGGTGACGCCGGCCAGGAAGCACAGTTCGTTCGCGTAGACGTTGCCGATGCCGGCCAGGTTGCGCTGGTCGAGCAGGGCCTCCGCGAGCGGGCGGTCCGGGTGGGCGAGCAGGCGCCGGACAGCCTCCGCCGCATCCCAGTCGGGGCCGAGCAGGTCGGGGCCGAGGTGGCCGACGGCCCGCTGTTCGTCGGCGGTGCGCAGCAGCTCGACGACGGGCAGCCGGTAGCCGACGGCGGTGGCCGCCTCGACGGCGAGGACCGCCCTGATCTGGTGCGCCGGGCCGCCGGACCACCGCTCGCCCGGCCGGTAGAGCGCCCAGCGGCCGTCCATCCGCAGGTGGGTGTGGAGGGTGAGGCCGCCATCCAGCCGGGTGAGCAGGTGCTTGCCGCGCGGGGTGACGTCCAGCACCCGCCGGCCGGTGAGGTCGGCGGTGGCGTGGGCGGGCACCCGCAGGTCGGCGCCGGTCAGCACCTGCCCGGCGAGCACCCGGTGCAGGTCGCCGGCCACGCGGTGGACGGAGTCGCCTTCTGGCATGGCTCCATCCTGGTCCGTCGGGCGGCGATTGTCAGGCGCCGGCCCCGGACGGCGCCCGTCGGTTGTCAGGCCTCGGCCGGACGGTGGTCGTCGGTTGTCAGGCGCCGGCCGGACGGTGGTCGTCGCGTGTCAGGCGCCGGCCGACCCGTGGTCGTCGCGGATGACCACGACCGGGCACGGCGAGTGCTCGGTGAGGTGGCGGCTGACCGAGCCGAGCACCGCCCCGGAGAAGCCGCCCAGGCCACGGCTGCCGACGACCAGCAGCGCCGCGCCCTCGGCGGCGTCGAGCAGCGCCCGGGCGGGATTGCCGGGGATCACCGACTGGGAGATCTTCACCGGCGGCTCGGCCCCGGCGACGGCGGTGACGGTCTCGGCGAGCGTCCTGGTGGCCAGCTCCTGCGGGTCGAACCCGTCGGCGACCGGCACCGCGCCCACCCAGCCGTAGAAGGCGGGGTACTCCCACGCGGTGACCGTATGGACGGTGCCGCCGGTCAGCCGCGCCTGCTGGATCGCCCAGCGCAGGGCGTTCTCCGATGCCGGGGAGCCGTCCACGCCGACCACGATCGGCTGGTTCGCGCCGTTACCCATGTGTCCTCCTTGATCGGCCTCCGATACTCCTCCATTTATAGATCAACAGGACATTTCTCCGATGAACGCCACACGGTCGGCCCAACACTGTCGCCCCAACCGGCCGGACCGGATGGCATGCTGACCCGATGTCGAGGAAGCGGTCCCGCACGGTGACGTTCGGCGAGGTCGCGGCGGAGCCGCCGCCCGCCGAGGAGACGTGGACCGGACGCTCCTGGCAGCATCCGGTCCAGGAGCGCGGCTTCATCGACGCGGACGGCCGCAAGTGGACCCTCGTCCGCAGCCGGCTCGACCCGCGACGGGCCGAACGCCTGGCCCTCACCGCCGACCGGATGTCGACCGGAGACGACGACTACGACGAGGACCAGGACCAGTACTTCCCCGCGTACGTCCCCGAGGCGGACCGGCCCGCCGTCTGGCTGGAGATCAGGCGGCGGGTCAACGCCGCCCACACGCCCGGCCTCGACGTCTCCTACACGGCGCACGAGTTCACCTCGGTGGACGGCCTGACGCTCGTCTACTTCGACGTCCACTGCTGAACCGCCGGGTGCACCCGCTCGCCCGCCCGCCCGCTGGCCCGCCGGCCTCGTCGGCCGAGGCGTGCGAGGTCGCCGGCTACCCCACAAGCAGGTGCGGGGCGTACTTCTCGACCGCCGCCATCAGCTGGCGCTTCGACGGGTTGACCATCGCCTCACCGGCCACCGTCACGGTCGGCACGGTCTCGTTACCGTCCGCGACCGAGCGGACGAAGGCCGCCGCGTCCCGGTCCCGCCAGATGTTCACCTTGGTGTACTTCAGGCGGGTGAAGCGCAGCCGCAGGCGCAGCTTCATGCAGTACACGCAGCCCGGGCGCCAGTAGACGACGACACCCGCACGGTCCTTGGCCATGGAATCCCCCTCAGTCACCGAACCTGTCACGCCGATCCTAGTGCTCCGCCCACGACCGGTCCGGGCCCGGCCCACAGCCGGTGGATCCGCCCGACAGCCCCTGCCACGGCCGCCGGGGCGACGTCGAAGGCCGCGTCCCGCGCCGGTGGTTCGAGGTCGTCGCCGTGTCCGGCGATCAGGATGCTGGTGTTGCTCCCGTCCATCGGGGCTCCTCGCCGGATGTGTCAGGCGCCGCCGAGACAGTCTGCGAGTTCGGCGGCCGGGTAGGGCGTCCGCTTGCTCTCGTCGCGCAGGCGGCGGCGGAAGTCGTACAGGACGGTGGCGGTGCGGGCGTGGCGGGTGAGGAGTGCGGCGGTGGGCGCGGGGACGGCCTGCGGCCTGGCGCCCTCGGCCCAGTCGCGGACGAAGCGGTCGCGCTCGGTGCCGCCCCGGACGGAGTCGGCCACGTGGTGCAGGAGCAGGTGGCCGGCCACGTGCGCGCGGTCGTAGTCCCGGTGCTGGTCGAAGAACTCCCGTTCGTCCGCCGAGAGTTCGAAGGCGGTGCTGAGCGCGAGGCCGAAGTCGGAGAAGTAGACGTGCTCGCCGTCGGTCAGCAGGTTGTGGAAGTGCGCGTCGAAGTGGATCAGGCCCCGGGACCGCATGAAGGCGACTGTGGCCGAGAGTTCCTCGTCCACCCGCCGGTACACCGCCGGGCCCTGGTCGGCCAGCCGGGCGGCGAGGGTCTGCGGGAGGTGCTCGACGAACAGGACGATGCTCGCGGTGGAGTCACGGATCCCTTCGAGCCGGCGGCGCACGGCCGCCGAGCCGTCCCAGTACGCGACCGCGTCGTCCAGGCTCCCGAACTCGGCGTGCGCGCCGTCGCCGGCCGGGCCGCCGGGCAGCACCCGCCAGTGGTACATCAGCGGGAAGCCGTGGTGGTCGTCGGCGAGCACCCACTCGGTGGTCATGGTGTGGACGGCCAGCTCGCGCCAGGCGCCGAAGCCGGCCGAGCCCACGCCGTACTGGTAGAAGCCGGGCAGGCCGAACAGGTTCGCCGTGGACATCACGTGCTCGGGGCGTCGTTCCAGGTCGCTCAGCGGGATCCGCTTGACGAAGACCGGTACTCCCCCGACGTCGAGCGTCGCGGTGCTGCCGCCGATGCCCGAGCCGACCGGCGTGGCCCCGTCCACGAGCAGGCCCAGCCGGTCGTCGCCGAGCGGCGCCAGGTGCGCGGAGACCGTGGCACGGGCTGCCAGGCGCGCCGCGCGCAACTCGTCCGGACGGGTCATCGGGGCTCCTCGGGCGGGCGGGACAGAGCGGGCAGAGCGGCGCCCCGGCGGGTACGCGAAGCTGAGCGTACCCGCCGGGGCGGTCCGTACCCGTACGGCCGACTGTGCCGTCAGGCGCGGTAGGACGCCCAGGAGTTCGTCATCCGGGTGACCTGTCCGGGGGTGAACTGGGTCATGCAGGAGTCGTACGTGTAGTCCATGAAGTTCTTGATCGGGTCGAGGCCGGTGGCGGTGCAGGTGTCGCGGCCGGTCGGGCACTGGAAGGCGGCGCTCTTCTCGGCGGGGGTGTCGGAGACGTAGTCGCCGTTGCCTCCGCAGCCGCCCTGGAAGGTGTGGTAGAGGCCGAGCCAGTGGCCGATCTCGTGGGTGGCGGTGTCGCCCTCGTTGTAGTTCGCCGCCGAGCCGCCGGGCAGCGAGGTGTCGAGGACGACGACGCCGTCGTCGCTCGGGTTGGAGCTGTAGGAGCTGGGGAAGGTCGCCCAGCCGAGCAGGCTCTGACCGAGGCTGGCGGTGTAGAGGTTGAGGGTGCCGGCGCCGCCCTTGCGCAGGGCGGTCTTCATCGCCTTCTCGGCCGACGAGCCGGGCGTGATCCCGGTGTACCAGGCGGCCTTGTCCGTGTAGTCGGTACCGGCCAGCGTGAACGAGAACGGGGTCGCGGTGTTGCCCGAGCCCTGGCCGCCGTAGGCCGCGTTGAGGACGGCCAGCTGCTTGCTGATGTCCGTCGCGGTGAGCTTGCCGGTCGTGCCGGAGTGGATGACGTGCACGTAGACGGGGATCGCGGTGGAGGCGAGCGCCGGGGCGAGCAGCGAGTTGCCCCGGGGGGAGCCGCGCAGTGCGTCGACCTTCGCTGCCAGGTCGGCGTTCATGGCGCTCGCCTGGGCGTCGGTGATGGCGTTGGGCTCGTGGGCCTGGCTGCCGGCGGCGCGGCGGGCGGCGGCGTCCGCGCTGTCGCTCCCGGTGCACTGCCCGGCGGCGGGGGCCGCTGCGGCGGTGAACGACGGGGGCGCCGCGAACTGGGTGAGGGCGAGGGTGGCTACGAGGGCGGCGGCGCTGAGGAGTCTGCGCGGGACACGCACGGGGACGTGGGCAGAACGACGCATCTGCTCTCCTGTGGAGAAGTGGGGGGATGGCGGTTCGGAGGCCGCCGAGCCGAGGCTACGCAAGGACGACGTGTACGCGTCAGGCATGAACCGGCCGGAAATTTCTGACGACAAATCGGGCGAACCAAGGAAGTTCACCCGAACAGGCCTCGTCGGTCAGGAGAATTTACCGCCCGGCAACATCACTGCCGTGTCCGAAAATTGACCGGCCATCCATTCCCCGCAGGCGGCCAGGACCACACCCGGTACCACCCGGACGCACGTACGCACCACGCACCCCCGCAGGCGCGCACCCACCCGCCCGGCTACGCCGCCGTGAAGGCGATCTCCGCCAGACCGCGCGCCGCCCGCCGGTCCAGCACCACCACCGAGGCGCACCCCGCCGGCGGCGTGCCCGTGCCCGCCAGGCGCGTCCGCAGCCGGCGCGCCGCCCGGCAGTGCCGCGCGAAGGCGTACGCCGACACGGACTGGCCCCGCGCCAGCTGCCCCTCGCGCGCCTCGGCGCTGCCGGCGTCCAGCAGCACCAGGTGCAGCCGTCTCCCCTGCCGGGCCGCCGACCGCGCCAGCCAGAACCGCACCCACGGCACCGCACCGCAGTCGTGCACCGCCAGCGGCCCGCCCGCGAGCAGCGCCCGCCGCAGCCGCCGGTAGTGCGCGAAGCGGACGAGCGGCCGGTACACCGCGTACGGCAGCCAGCCCGGCAGCCGCGCCGCGTACTCCTCCCGCACCTGCTGCGAGTCGATCACCCGGGCGTGCACGCAGCGCCGTAGCAGGGTGCTCTT
>FTKL01000325.1_pt2 | contig 13440 bp, 12 predicted proteins | sample 2434061 | NCBI WGS metagenome assembly FTKL01 (sample SAMEA3914816, study PRJEB12502) | metagenome | biome: forest; material: soil | place: USA | collected 2011-09-16 | depth 0.3 m
ATCGTCCTCACCGATGCCGCGCGGGCGCTGGCCGCCACCGCCCAGCAGGTGCTGGCGCTGGTCGAGCAGGCCGAGGTGACGCTGGAGCAGCAGCGCGGCCAGGCGGTCGGACGGCTGCTGGTGGCCGCCTTCGCCACCGGCGCGCGCGGCCTGCTGCCCGGTGCGCTGGCGGACCTGCGCCTCCGCTGCCCCGAGCTGGACGTCCGGCTGCTGGAGAGCGATCCGTACCTCGCCGCCGAGCTGGTGGCGCGCGGGGAGGTGGACCTGGCGCTCGTCCAGGACTGGCCGACCGTCCCGCTGCCGGTGCAGGCCGGGCTGTCCCGGACGGACCTCGGCGACGACCCGGTCGACCTGCTGCTGCGGGCCGAACACCCGCTGGCGGAGCTGGCGGTGGTACCGGTCGGCCGGCTCTGCGGACAGCGCTGGATCAGCGTCCCGCCGGGCAACATCTGCCACGACTGGCTGGTGCGGACGATGCGCGAGGCCGGCGAGGAGCCCGACGTGGTCTACCAGGTCGGCGAGTTCGAGACCCAGATCGCGCTGATCGCGGCCGGGCTGGGCATCGGGCTGGTGCCCCGGCTCGGACGCGGGGCCCTGCCGCCCGGGGTGGTCGCCCGCCCGGTCGCGCCGGAGCCCACCCGTCGGGTGTTCGCCCTCTGGCGCACCCAGGCCTCGCGGCGACCGGCCATCACGCAGGCGCTGACCGCGATCCGCGCCCACTGGGCCCTGCTGCACGCCTGAGCCGGCCGCACCACTACCCCGCGAAGCCGATCACCAGCCACATGAACCCCACCCCCACCAGGGTGCACAGCAGCGTGTTGCGCGAGGGGTGCGGGCTGTGGGCCTCGGGCAGGATGTCCGAGGTCGCCAGGTAGAGCAGGAACCCGGCGAAGAACCCCAGGTAGAGACCGAGCAACTGCTCGGGGATGGTGAAGAGCAGCGTGATGGCCGCGCCGGTGACGGGCGCCAGCGCGTCGGCGCCGAGCAGGGTCAGCGCCCGGCGCCGGTTGTTCCCGTACATCCGGGTGATCGTGTACGTGTTGAAGCCGTCGGCGAAGTCGTGGGCCACCACCGCGATCGCGACCACGGTGCCGACGGTGCTGCCCGCCTGGAAGGCCGCGCCGATCGCGAAGCCGTCCATCAGGCTGTGGCCGACCAGCGCGCTCGCGGCGGTCAGCCCGATGCCCTGGGCCTGCGGCCCGGTGCGCTCGTGCCGGTGGCCGTGCGCGTGGGTGTGCTCGGCGTACTCGCCCTCGTGGCCCCGGTGGATGGCCACCGCCCGTTCGATGATGTGGATCACCAGGAAGCCCGCCGCGAACATCAGCAGCGCCTGCGGCACACCGTGCAGCTCCCCCGGCGCCGCCCGCATCGCCTCGGGGAGCAGGTCGAACGCCACCACGCCGAGCATCAGCCCGGCGGCGAACCCGAGGACGAGATGGCGGCGGTCGCCCGTCCGCTGCGCGACGAAGCCGCCGATCAGCGTCATCAGGAACGCCCCGGCGGCCACCAGGATCGCGGTCATCGCGGTGCCCCTCCCCCAAGCGTCAGCGGGCTCCGGCCCGTACCCGCCCCCAGTCTGCCGCCCGAAGCCGCCGCCCGCCCACCGGACGGACCGTCGGGGTGAGCGCGGACGGGCCGACGACCGGTCAGCTGTCCGTCGTCTCCAGGTACGCGGCCGCCAGTTGCGGCGTCCCGGTCCGGGCCCAGGAGTGCCCGACCGCGGCGGCGTCCAGTTGCCGGCCGTCCGGCAGGCCGACCAGCGGGCTGCCGTCGGCGGCGAGTTCCCAGCGGGCGCCGGGGATCGTCCGGACCACCACCGTGCCGAGGTAGCACCCCGCGTCGTTGCCCAGCCACTCGGCGGTCGCGGGGTCGTCCCGCCAGCTGGGCAGCAGCTGGTCGAGTGCGGTCAGCGAGGGCACGTCGTCGTCGAGTCGCAGCCCGGCGCGCTCGGCGAGCTCGCGCAGCAGCTCGCACTCGGAGAGCAGCTCGGCCATCGCCGCCTGGTCGGCCCCGGGTGCGGGCCGGCCGGGGGTGTGACCGTGCCGGGCCCGCCATCTGTCGATGAATCCGATTCCCATCGGCCCAGCCTGCCGCCCCGACGGCCGTCGCGCACAGCGGACGCTCCGGCGACGGACCCTCAGCTTCCCGCGCCGAGCGGCAGCCCGAGATGGGTACGGGCCAGCTCGCGGACGCCGTCGCCGTCGACCAGGTGGATGTGCTGGTGGCTCTCCTCGCCCGTGAGGTCGAGTGCGGCGTCGCTGAACCGGCCGGTGGTCAGCCGCAGCCCCCGGTCGGCGGACTCCTCGCGGACCGCCTCGGCCAGCGTCCTGATCTCCTCCTCCGCCACCGGGGCGCCCGCGCGGGAGGCCCAGACCACCCAGCGGCCGGGCAGGGCGCTGCCGGCCTCGCCCTCGCCGGTGGCGACCAGCCCGGCCGGGCCGCGCAGCCGCACGCTCCACCCGTCCAGGCCGCCCCGGGTGAGCAGCTCCCGGACGAGGTACGCGAACTCGTTGGCCGACAGGTCCCCCGCGGACGGCACGGTCGCGCCGGCCGCCGCGGCCGGCTCCACGCCCGCGTACGCGTAGGGGTCGGGGGTGACGGCGGCCCCGAGACCGCGCAGCCGCACCAGCGCGTCGTCCCGCTCCGCGTCGGCGTACACGCCGTCCGGCTCGTGCTCCTCGAAGGGGGCGGCGGCGGGCAGCAGCCTGGTCCGGGCCAGCGCGTCACGGTCGGCGTCCACGCTGACCAGGCAGAGCGCCTGGGCCCCGCCGGGCTCGCGGAGCCAGCCGTTGAGCACCACGCCGGTCAGTATCTCGTCGGTGTCGACGGCGTCTGCCGCCTGCAGGGCCCGCAGGGCGAGGCGGGCGACCAGGCGCAGGTAGTCGGTCGCCCGGTCGGCGGCCGGGCGCGGCACCGGGAGGATGTCGCCGTCGGTGGTGAGGCGGTAGCCGGTCAGCGAGGGCACCAGGTCCAGCGGCGGCAGGTCGAGGTCCAGCACGGCGGTGCGGGTGAGCGGGCGGAAGACCGCCCGGCACGGCACGGGCAGGTCCTGGGTGGCGGTCTCGGCGGCGGCCAGCGCCCGTTCGATCAGCGACTCGACGGCGGCGGGCTCGGCCAGCCGGTAGGCCCGGCGGCACTCCTCCAGCGTGTCGTTGTACTCGCGGACGGCCCGCGCCCTGGCCTGCTCGGCCTCCGTGTGGGCCCGCCGGGCCTCGGCCTCGCCGGAGTTCGCGGCCTCGGCCTGCTTCGTCCGCCACTCGCGCAGCGCGCGCTGGTGGGTCAGCCGGGCCTGCGCCAGGCCCCGTTGGTAGCCGGAGTCGAGCAGGTGCCGGGCCGGGCCCTCGTCGGCGGCGGCGGGCCGGGCCGGGGCGTAGTCCTCCCAGCGCGGTTCGGCGCCCGGGCCGTCGACGCCCTCCTCGCCTGCCGGGTAGGGGCGCGGCACGTAACTGCGCAGCTGGCTCTCGAAGTCCATCGCGGAGACGGGCAGCGCGGTGCGCCGCAGCAGGTCGGCGAGCCGGTCGTGGTCGGCGCGGACGGTGAGCGTGCGGTGGTGGGTCAGCGCGGCGGCCCGGCCGTGCGCGGCGACGGCCTCGTCGGCGCCCTCGGCCGGCTCGGGCCACCCCTCGGGTTCCGCCCGGTCCGGGCCGGGCGACCGGGGCCCCGGGACGTCCGGCCCCGGCCCCGCGCCCAGGTCGCGGAAGACCGAGGCGAGGAAGCCCGGTTGGGGAGCGGTGGTGGTGTCCTGCGGGAAGCCCGCCGCCGGGCGCCCGGCCGGGCCTCCTGACGTGCCGTCCGGGGCGGCGGCGGTCGGTTCAGGTGAGTGGCGGCCGTCTGGTGAGTACTGCATCGGCGGTCGTTCCCCCATGCTCGTCCGGCGCGTCCCCGGGGCGGACCGCGGCCCCGCGGCCGGCCCCTGCCGGACATTGTCCACCGTACGGCCGCACCCGGTCAGCCAAGCCTCTCAGTTGGTACGGGTGTTGGTCAGGTGCAGGCCTATGTAGCCCACGTAGATCCGGCCACTGCCCGAGCAGTCGTCGAGGTAGTGCAGTCGTGGCGCCGTCCGCCCGCCGCCGATCCGCAGGTGCGCGCCCATGAACGCGCGCCGGGACGAGTCGACGCTCTCGGGCACGGGCAGCATCCGTTCGCGTTTCCACTTGGTGTGGCTGAATACCGTCTGGGACTCACCGCGGACGGCCTTGCGCGGCGGGAAGTGGTGGCAGCCCGCCGGGGTGTGCTCGCACCACTGCTTGAAGTCCCCGCCGGCCTCGCCCCGGACGGCCGCCCGGGCGTACTCCTGCAGGGCCGTCAGCCCCTCCCAGGTCAACCGGGCCCAGCCCGCGCAGGTGCCCAGGCCGTCGAGGGCGAGGGCTGCCTTCTGGTCTCCGGTGAAGGTCAGCAGCGGGAACTCGGGCAGCCGGTCGATGACTTCGGCGAAGGTGGCGGGGGCGCTGTCCTCCTCCGCGCGGGCCTCCTCCGCGATCCGGGTGAGATCGACGGCCGTGGCACCCGGGCCGGTGCCCGAACAGAGCCGGCCCGCGAGCACCCGGACCTGCGCGCTGACGTGCCGCAGGGTGGCGTACTGCTCGTCGGACTCCGTCCGCAGGCGGTGCTCACGCCGCCGGGAGTGCCGCAGGCTGTGCCGGACCCGCTCCAGCTCGTCGGCCCTGGCCTGCTGGTCGCAACCGTCCTGCCGCTGCTCGTCGGCCAGCTGCTCGTCGGCCGCTCGCCCGGCGGCCGGGTGCCCGGTGGCCGGCTCCGTGAGGGCGTCGAGCCGGCGCGGAGTCGGCGGCACCCGCAGGACCGGGACGGCCGCGAGCGGTGCAGGGAGCGGTAGTTCGGCGGCCAGTCTGCGCGGCTCCCGCGCGATCAGGCCGGCGGCCCGGCGCAGGTCCTCCTCTATCCGGCGGCGCGGCATGACCGGGTGCCGCGCCCCGTCGTACCGGGACGCCGGGTCGACCTCCGGCAGGTAGGTGCGTACCGCACCGCCGTACACCGAGTGGTACTCCAGAGCGACGTTGAACTCCGTGCGGGCGGCCGGATCCAGGACGTAGAGCGTGGCCAGCCCCGGCAGTTGATGGCAGAGCGGGCGGACCGTCCCGGCGAGCCATTCCTCCAGGTCGAGGTTGGCCGGGACGCTGGCGACCACGGTGGGCAGCCGCCGCTCGGGATCGCAGAGTTCGTCGATCAGGGCGTCGACCTCGGCGGCGGTGATCACCCGTGGGCCGTTGTGCACGGGGACGGGGCCGTCGCTGGCGTCGAGCAGGGGCAGCAGACTGCGGGCGATCTCCGGTACGGGGACCTTGCTCGGCGTCCGGACGCCGCTGCCGGCGGCCTGGTACTCGGCCTCCAGCCGGACCCAGGTCGGCCCGCCGGTGTCGGTCGCCACGGTGAGGGTGAGCTGGTGGGTGCCGTGCGGGGCGGGGCTGCGGAGCCGGCGGCGAGTGTACCGGCCGGGGCCGGCCGGGGCGGCGGGGTCATGATCGGGGGCGCCGGGGGCGGGGCTGCCGCGCAGCGGTCCGCCGTCCCGGTCCAGGAGTATCCGGCCGCCGAGCCGCAGGCGCTCGGCCGGGCCGTCGGGATCGTCGGGCGCCGTGGCGACGGGCGGGGGCTCTTCGCACCCCTCCTGTTTCAGCCAGGCGCCCAGCCGTTGGTCGGCCAGGGCGACGGCGTCGGAGTGCGTCAGCGCGGTGGTGACGGTCATCCGGTAGGGCGTCGCGGGGCTCCGGGGGCCGGGCAGATCGGACTGGGCCGGCGACGGGGAGCGGTCTGAGGGCATGCGCGGTACCTCCTGGTGGTGCGGTGGTGGGGTGTGTCGTCCTCCATCAATGGGGTGGGTGTCCGGTTCGACCGGATCCTCGTAGGTGAAAACGCGGTAACCCGGAGCGGAAGTTCCAGCTCCGGGTAACGTCAATTCGTTCGAGTGAATGTGGTCAAGCCGCCACTCGGGCGGTCGCCGCAGGGCCGCTCAGCAGCTCCACTCGGGCGCGGCCACGGCGACGGCCTGCGGGCACCCGTCCGGCGCCTCGTACGTCGCGACCAGCACCACCGGCTCCTCGCCGTGGTTGCGGCCGACGTGGATGTACGCCGGGCCGGCCTGTTCGACCAGGTGCTGGCCCGCCTCGCTGACCTCGACGGTGCCGTCGTGCAGGGTGCGGGTGAGCGTGCCCGACAGGACCGTCACGTGCACCCTGCCCGGGTGGTAGTGCCAGCCGGTGCTGGCGCCCGGCGCGATGGTGACGGTCTGGACGAAGGACATCTCGGGTCGGCTCCGCTCGGGGTCGGCTACCGGCTCAGGCTAGGCAGCGGCCCGGCGCCCCGAAACCGCCTGGGCGCTCTCTGTCCGAAAGATCGTCCGACAATCGCCCTTCGACGGCGATGGCGGTGACGGACGGTGACGGTGGCCGGTGGCCGAACAGGGCGATGGGGTGATGTGTCCAGGTCATCCGAGTGAGCGGGCACCGAAGGACGACCGGCAGCAGCCGCGGCGGGGATACCGGAGGCACCCCTGTTCGATCCGTTCCCCTGGAGGAAACGTTGCGAAAGACCCGAACCCTGGTCCTGTTGGTCACCCTGTTCCTCTCCCTCACTGCGCCGCCGGCCGTCGCCCGGGAGAGCGGCACCACCGCGGCAGGCCCGGCCGCCGTGCGGGCCGAGACGCTCACACAGGTCATCGGCGATCCCGTGACGACGCCCAGTAGCAACACCACCCAGTTCTTCGAGGCAAGGGTGAGCTGCCCGGCCGGCCAGACCCCGACCGGCGGAGGACCGAAGGTCTCCCCCTCCTACAACGCGCTGACGATGATCAGCTCCTACGCCATCGGCGGCACCTGGATCGTGACGGCGAAGAGCAACTCGTCCACCGACGGGACGCTGTGGGCGACGGCGATCTGCTCCACGGAACCGCACAGCCAGGTGTTCAACGGGCCGCTCGCGGTTCCGGCGAGGAGCGAGGGGGGCCTGTCGGCGCAGTGTCCGCCCGGCCAGTACGCCACCGGAGGAGGCGGCCGGACCGACCTCGGATCCGTCAGCGTCATGGAGACCTTCGCCGGCGGCAACGACCTGAACGACCGCTGGTCGTACTACATCAACAACCCGACCGGGATGACCCACTACGTGGAACCGTTCGTGGTCTGCTCCTCGTCCCCGCATCACCACTACTGGGGCGACGACGTGTCGCTCCCGCTCTTCCACGGGACGGCCGGCAGCGTGAAGTACTGCCCGTCCGGCTCGGTCACCGGCGGCGGCGGCTTCGCTCTCGGGACGTCGCTCTACGAGTCCAGCGCCTGGGGCAACGGCTGGCTGGCCAGCGCCGTGAACGAGTCGGCGGGCCATTCCGTCCTGCACACGGAGGTGGTCTGCAAGGACTGAGCCGGACGGTTCCCGGGCGCGTCCGCAGAGTCGTGCCGGACCCGGCGGGGCCTTGCGAACGCGCCCTAGAACGGCACCTCTACGAACGTCCGCCCCGCCGCCACCGCGGCGGCCGTGCCCGCGGTGGCCTCGGCCAGCCAGGTGTGGAAGGCCGGCACCTCCGCCTCTGGCACACCGACCTCGATCCGTACCCCGGCCGCCTCGTAGCCCAGGTCGTTCACCGCGTACCCGGCTGCCCGCAGGTCGTTCTCCAACCGTCCGGCCCGGGTGTGACCGACGGTCACCGCGAGCAGGGCGACCGGCCGCCGCTCCAGCAGCCCGATCTCGTCCACCGCCTCGGAGACCGCGCTCCCGTACGCCCGTACCAGGCCGCCGGCGCCGAGTTTGATCCCGCCGAAGTACCTGGTCACGACGGCGACGGTGTCGGTGAGCCCGCGCCGGCGCAGCACCTCCAGCATCGGCACGCCGGCCGTGCCGCCCGGCTCGCCGTCGTCGCTGGAGCGCTCGCGGCGGTGCTCGTCGCCGACCACGAACGCCGTGCAGTTGTGCCGCGCGTCCCAGTACTGCTTGCGGATGCCGGCGATGAAGGCCTGCGCCTCGTCCTCGTCCGCGACCCGGGCGAGGTGGCAGATGAACCGGGACTTCTTGACCTCGGTCTCGTGGCTGCCGTCGCGCCGGATGGTCAGGTACTGCCTGGGGGTCGGCTCCGGCATGGTGCGGCGGGTCTCCAAGGACAACGGGGCGGGAAATCAGGCTGGCGGGACCGCCCTCCTCGGGCGGTCCCGCCAGCCTAGACCTCGGCGTCCGGCCAGGCCTCAGCGTCCGGCCAGGGCGTCCAGCTGGGCCCGGTCCAGGCCGGTGAGCGCGGTGACCTCCGCCGGGTCGACGGCGCCGCAGTCCAGGCCGCGCAGCAGGTAGCCGCTGAGCGCCTTGGCGGTGGCCGGCTCGTCCATCACGTCGCCGCCGGCCTTCGCCACGTACGCGGCCAGCCGGGCAGCGGCCGTCTCCAGGCCCTCGCGGTAGAAGGTGTAGACGGCCACGTACCGGGTCGGCAGGTGCGCCGGGTGCATGTCCCAGCCCTGGTAGTACGCGCGTGCCAGCGACCGGCGGACCAGGTCGTGGTGCAGCTTCCAGGCCGCGTGCACCTGCTCGGTCGTACCGGTCGGGATGACGTTGGTGGAGCCGTCCGAGAGCCGCACGCCGGTGCCGGCGGCGGCCACCTGCATCACCGCCTTCGCGTGGTCGGCCACCGGGTGGTCCATGCTCTGGTAGGCGGCGCTCACCCCGCAGGAGGCGCTGTAGTCGAAGGTCCCGTAGTGCAGCCCGGTGGCGCGGCCCTCGGCCGCCTCGATCATCAGGGCGACGGTCGCCCGGCCGTCGGCGCCGAGGATGGCCTGGGTCGTCTCGATCTGGATCTCGAAGCCGATCCGGCCCTGCGGCAGCCCGGCTCGCCGCTCGAAGTCCTCCAGCAGCCGGACGAGCGCGGTGACCTGCGCCGCGTAGGTCACCTTGGGCAGGGTCAGGACGAGGCCCTCGGGCAGGCCGCCGCCCGCGAGGAGGGTGGCGAGGAACAGCTCCAGGGTGCGGATGCCGCGGTCGCGGACGGCCGCCTCCATGCACTTGATCCGGATGCCGATGTACGGCGGCGCGCTGCCGTCGGCGACGGCGGCCGAGATCAGCTCGGCGGCGCGGACGGCGGCGGCGTCCTCCTCGGCGTCGGGGCGCGGGCCGTAGCCGTCCTCGAAGTCGATCCGCAGGTCCTCGACCGGCTCGCGCTCCAGCTTGGCGCGGACCCGGGCGTGCACGTCGGCGAGGAGCTCACCGGCCGGGACGCCGAGCGCCCGGGCCAGCTCGGCGGGCGTCCCGGCGTGGGTGTCGAAGGCCTCCAGGGCCTGCTCGCCCCAGCTCCGCACGGTGTCGGCGGCGAAGACGTCGGCCGGGACGTAGACGGTGTGGACGGGCTGGCGGGTGCCAGGCTCGCCCGGGTAACGGCCGGCCAGCTCGGCGTCGACCGGCGCGAGCAGCGCGTCCACGGCGGCGCGGGCGGCGGCGGAGAACGAGGCTCCCTCCTCCGGCTTGCGACCGTCCACCTCGAACTGCGACATCCGTACTCCTCCACGCCGAACCAGCACTTCAACAGTTTGTTGATGTGAAGGTAGCTCCGCCGGAGTCGGGCAGTCAATGGCCGGCCGACGGCCGGACGGCTCGGGTCAGTCGCGGCCCGCGGACGCGTAGCGGGCACGCAGCGCCGGCCAGAGCTTGTCCACCTGCCCGGTACTGACCGAACCGTCCGGGCGGTTGCCCACCACGCCGAACTCCTCGGTCAGGTACTCGGCGAGCCGCTGCGGGTCGGGGTGGTCCTCGTAGGTGTCGATGTAGGAGACCAGCGCGTCGTAGCAGAGCTCCGGGTCCAGCCCCAGCCGGTCGGCCTGCAGACCGGACTCCCGCTGTGCCGACTCCCGGGGGCGGAGCTCGCGCAGGCCGGAGTCCGCGTCGCGCGGGTCGGGCTCCCACTGGTCGTCCGGCATCCCCGGCTCCTCGGCCTCGGCGGGACGGACCGCCTCCCGCCGGACCTCGGCCACCGGACGCGTCGGCTGCTGCACCGGCTGCGGCGTTCCCGGACGCGGCGGCTTGAACCACGGGGACGCCTGGCCGGGCACCCGCCCGGTGGCCTCCATCCCGCCCTGCGGCGCGTGCGCCCGGACGGCCCGCTCGGTCCAGACGTTCAGCTCGTCCCTGGCCGGCACCGGCGCGGACTCCTCGGCCTGGGCCGGCTCCTGCGCGTCCCGCAGCCGGAGGCTGGCGAGCTTCGCCAGCGTCGGCACCGCCAGCTCCGCCGCCACCGCGGACACGGCGGGCGCCACCTGCTCGGGATCCTCCGCCTGCCCGCCGACGGCAACGGGAACGGGAACGGGGACGGCAGCGGCGACGGGAACGGCCGCCGGTATCGCGGCCTGGAACTGCTGCTCGGCCGCCACCCGCCTCGCCTCCTGGAGCTCCTTCGCCTCGCGCGCCTCGGCCAGCTCGCGCGCCTCCGCGTCCAGCCGGTCGAGTACCCCGAGGTCCAGCGGCATCCCGTACTTGGCGAGCTTCAGCGGCAGCAGCGCCTGGATCGGCGCCGAACGCCGCCAGCCCCTGCCGTACCGGAAGCGCAGCTGCGCCCGGTACACCAGCCGGTTCTGCTCCAGCCGCACCACCTCGTCGTACGACCGCAGCTCCCACAGCTTCATCCGCCGCCACAGCCGGAAGGTCGGCACCGGCGACAGCAGCCAGCGCAGCATTCGCACGGACTCCATGTGACGGTCCGCCGTGATCGCCGCGATCCGCCCGACGGCGTGCCGGGAGGCCTCGACCACGACGACGAACAGCACCGGGATGACGGCGTGCATGCCCATCCCCAGCGGGTCGCCCCAGGAGGCCGCAGCATTGAACGCGATCGTCGCGACGGTCAGCAGCCAGGCGGTCTGCCGCAGCAGCGGGAACGGGATCCGCAGCCAGGTGAGCACCAGGTCGAGCGCGAGCAGGACCACGATGCCGGCGTCCACACCGATCGGGAACGCGTACGCGAACAGGCCGAAGCCCTTCGCCGTCGCCAGATCGCGGACCGCGTTGTACGAACCGGCGAAGCCGATGCCCGAGATCAGGCAGGCTCCGGCCGCGACCAGCCCGAGCAGGACCCGGTGGGCGCGGGTGAGGGATGGGCGTGCCATGCGTCTATCAACCCCTGGATGTCGGCTTCTGCCGTGCGACCGTCGGCTGCCGGAATCCCCTGGTCGGGGCGGCCCGGGAGGCTGTGGCCACCGGCCGTCTCGGCCCACCGGATACTACTCGCACACCTGTTTCAGCGTCCGCCCAGGCCTGGTTGTCACTGCGTCTGCTCCGCCGTCCCGTTGAGATGGGCCAGCACCGCCAGCACCCGGCGGTTGGCGTCGTCCGCCGGGGCGAGCCCGAGCTTGGTGAAGATGTTGGCGATGTGCTTGGCCACCGCGCCGTCACTGACCACCAGCCGAGCCGCGATCGCCGAGTTCGAGCAGCCCTCCGCCATCAGCGACAGCACCTCCCGCTCACGCGGCGACAACCGCTGGAGCGGCCCCGAACGGGCGTTGCTCTGCAGCAGCTTGGCGATCACGTCCGGGTCCATCGCCGTGCCGCCGGCGGCCACCCGGCGGACGGCGTCGATGAACTGGCCGGCGTTGAAAACCCGGTCCTTGAGCAGGTACCCGATGCCGCCCGAGCCGTCCGCCAGCAACTCCCGCGCGTAGAGCTGCTGGACGTGCTGCGACAGCACCAGCACCGGCAGACCCGGAATCTCCCGGCGCGCGGCGAGCGCGGCCTGCAAGCCCTCGTCGGTCAGCGTCGGCGGCAGCCGGACGTCCACCACCGCCACGTCCGGACGGTGCGTCAGCAGCGCGTCCAGCAGTTCGGGGCCGGTCTCCACCGCAGCCGCGATCGTGAAGCCGTGCGCTTCCAGCAGCCGGATCAGGCCTTCCCGAAGGAGGTAGAGGTCCTCGGCGAGGACAACTCGCACGGCAGCTCCAAGGTGATGATGGTCGGACCGCCGGACGTACTGTCGATGGCGAGGACACCGTCGAAGGTACCCAACCGGCGCTCGATCCCGCGCAGCCCACTCCCCCGCGACGGATCCGCCACCCCGTGGCCGTCGTCCGTCACCGTGACCCGCAGCGTGCCGGCCCGGTACAGGATGTCCACCCAGACCTGCTCCGCGCCCGAGTGCTTCGCGGCGTTCGCGAGCAGCTCGCAGACACTGAAGTACACCGCGGCCTCGACCGGCGCCGCCGGCCTGTCCGGCAGACTCACACACACCTCGGTCGGCAGCGCACTGTCCAACGCGAGCGCCCGCACGGCGTCCCCGAGCCCGCGCTCAGCCAGTACCGGCGGGTGGATGCCGCGGACGAGGTCCCGTAGCTCCTGCAACGCCTTCGCCGACGACTGCCGTGCCTCGGCCAGGAGTTCACGCGCCGCCGCCGGATCCGTGTCCATCAGGTGCTCGATCGTCCCGAGCGTCATCCCGATGGCCACCAGCCGGGCCTGTGCCCCGTCGTGCAGATCCCGCTCGATCCGCCGCAGCTCCGCCGCCTGGCTGCCCACCGCCTCGGCCCGGGTACTCGTCAGGTGCTGCACGCGCTCGGTGAGCCGGGCCTTGCTCGGTACTCCGCCGAGAGTGGGGTCCAGGGCACGACGCGCCCAGTCCGCGTGGATCCGCACCGCGTGCGGGGCGAGCGCCACACCGGCCAGCACGGCGGCGGCGCACAGCACGAGCTGCCCCACGAACTCCAGCGGACCACCCACCGACGAGAAACCGCCGTAGCCGACGTTGTGCAGCACGACAACCACGAACGTGCCGCTCCCGATGCCCACCAGCAGCAGGCAGGGCAACGCCAACGCCCCGGCGACACCGGCGTTACCGACGAACCACAGGGCGTCCCGCCAACACGCCGGGTCCTTCAGCACCGTACGGACCACGAGCTCGGCCCGTGCCGTCGACAGCCGCGAGTGGTAGCTGTGCCCCGTCCACCAGTGGCCTCGCTCATCCTGCTGAGGTACCGGAACTCGTTGGTAGAAGACAGGAATTCGCACACCGAACCAGGCATCGACCCGCCGCCTGGTCCACTCCGCGGTCCGCCGGCTCGTCCAGTAACAGAGCACGGGAAACAGCACGAAAGCCGCCCCGATCACGAGCAACGTCCCTACACCGTGCTGGGTGCGCGACTCCGTCACCACCAGCGGGAACAGTGCGGCGACAAGGAGGACCGTCGACCCGAGGAACCCTGACAACACCAATTGCGCGCACCGCAGGACGGCAGTCGCGCTCCGCCGTGCCCAGCGCTGCAGGCCGTCCCCCCGCTCAGCCGTGCTCCCAACCGTCGTGGCCGGACTACTCATGACCTGTTCTCCCCGCAACTCTCAGACCGTGGAACCCCAGTCTGTCCGTTGCCCGGCAGGAGCACACTGGCCCAGGAACCCGATCAGGGTGGACCTAGCACTACCGTCCTGCTCCGGCCGGAAACGCAGAGAAGCCCCGCCGGTTACCCGGCGGGGCTTCTCTCGAAA
>FTKL01000170.1_pt1 | contig 13369 bp, 13 predicted proteins | sample 2434061 | NCBI WGS metagenome assembly FTKL01 (sample SAMEA3914816, study PRJEB12502) | metagenome | biome: forest; material: soil | place: USA | collected 2011-09-16 | depth 0.3 m
GCGAACACGTAGCTCGCGCGGTAGCGGGTGCCGAGCACCAGGCTGGCCAGGGCGGTCTTGTCCGGCAGTTCGGCCAGGAAGACGATGCCGAAGGTGATGGCGAGGACGGTCAGACTCATCGGGGCTACGGTTTCCCTCGGTCGGGCTGCCCGGCCGTGAGTCCTGAAGGGACGCCTCGGCCCGACAGCACTGGTTGGAATGCACAGCACTGCGGCCGAAGGTCTCGCCGACACCCGGAGGAACAGGGTGTCCCGGGCGCCGGGCCCCGAGGGGCCAGTATGTCGACGGTCCGGTGGAGGGCTACTCCCCTTCAACACCTGTAAGTCTACCCGATGCCGCCCCGGCCCCCGTGGACGGCCGGCCCCCCGTGGGTGACCAGGCCCCGGCCGACCAGCTCCAGCACCGCGACGATCGCGACCGCCTCGACCAGCAGCAGCGCCACCAGGACGAACAGCTGCACAGCCCCGGCCTGTACCGGCGAGGCCCCGCCGAGCAGCATCCCGACGAACGCCCCGGGCAGCGTGACCAGCCCGACCGTACGGGTCTGGTCGAGGGCCGGGACGAGCGAGGTCGCGGCGGCGGTCCGGCAGATCTCCAGCCGCGCGTCGCGCTCCTCGAAGCCCAGCGCGAGCGCCGCCTCCACCTCGCCGTTGCGCTGGCGCAGCTCGTCCAGGGCCCGTCGGCCGGCCAGCGAGGTGGCGGTCAGGGCGCCGCCGATCAGGATGCCCGCCACCGGGATGACCGTCAGGCCCTGGCGCGGCAGCAGCCCGCCGGCCAGCAGCAGCGCCAGGACGGGCAGCACGGCGGCACCGATCGGCACCGCGGCCCAGACCCAGGCGGGCCCGTCCGTCATCCGCCGCCCGGCCGTCCGGACGGCGACGGCGAACATCAGCAGCACGAACAGCGCCGAGGTCCAGAGCGAGCCGACCACCCAGGTGATCACCAGCGCGACGACGCCGAGCTGGAGCACCGCCCGCAGCCCGGCCCGCAGCACCGCGTGCCCGTACCCGAGCAGGCCCCGCCCGGCGACCGCGACCGCGGCGGCGAGCAGCAGGGCCATCGCCACCCCGAGCGCGGGGGTGACGGGCAGCAGCTGGGTGCTCGCGGCGAGCCGCACCGCCGTCAGACCCAGCTGGTGAACCACATCCGGTCCTGCCAGTCCGTCATCGGGAACACCTCCGCCGTGTACAGGGGGAGGAAGTACGCGAAGCAGACCACGACGGCCAGCACGATCGCGCCGGCCCCGGCCGCGCCGAGCCGGCGGCGCTCGGGCGAGCAGCCGGCCGGGCCGAGCATGGCGCCCAGCATCTGGGCGACGGCCAGGCACAGGAAGGGGACGAGGACGACCATGTAGAAGGAGAAGACCGTCCGCTCCTGGTACTGGAACCACGGCAGGTAGATCCCGGCGACGGCGCACAGCACCGCGCCCGAGCGCCAGTCGCGGCGGAAGGCCCAGCGCCAGAGCAGGTAGACCAGCGCGAAGCAGGCCGCCCACCACAGCAGCGGCGTACCGAGCCCGAGGATCTGGCTCGCGCAGCCGCCGGGCGCCGTACAGCCCTTCTGGCCCTGCGGCAGCTGCTCCCAGTACATCGAGACCGGACGGCCCTGGACGAGCCAGCTCCACGGGTTCGACTGGTACGTGTGGGGGGTGCTCAGGCCGGTGTTGAAGTCCCACATCTGCGAGTGGTAGTGCCACAGGCTGCGCAGGGCGGCGGGCACCCAGCTCATGTCGACCTGCGGCAGCGGGACGCCGAACACCTTGTCCGGGGAGAGCCCGGAGCGGCCGTCGGCCCAGTGCCGGTTGTAGCCGCCGTCGGTGAGGAACCAGCCGCCCCAGGACGCCAGGTACACGGCCGCGGCGGAGCCGACCGTGGCGAGCAGCGCGGGGCCGGCGTCGCGGCGCAGCATCGAGCGGTACGGGTGGCGGGCGCCCGCCCAGCGGCGGCGGGAGGCGTCCCACAGGACGGTCAGCAGGCCGAAGGCGGCCAGGATCATCAGGCCGTTCCACTTGGTGGCGCAGGCGGCGCCGAGCAGCACGCCGGCGGTGATCCGCCAGGGGCGCCACCCGAGGCGGGTCCGGTCACCGTCCGGGTGCTTGCCGTCCGGTCCGGCGGCGAGGCGCTCGCGGGTGCGGTCGCGGTCGATCAGCAGCGCGCCGAACGCGCCGAGGACGTAGAACATCTGGACGCCGTCCAGCAGGCTGACCCGGCTCATCACGAACTGGAGGCCGTCGACGGACATCAGCAGCGCCGCTGTGCAGCCGATCAGCGTGGAGGCGAACAGGCGGCGGCCGATCCGCGCCAGCATCAGCACCGTGACGGTGCCGAGCAGAGCTGTCATGAAGCGCCAGCCGAACGGGTTGAGCCCGAAGAGCTGCTCGCCGAGCGCGATCGTCCACTTGCCGAGCGGCGGGTGGGCGATGAACTCCGGGTTCGGGGTCAGCGGGATGGACTGCGGGGTGCCCAGGATGTCGGCGTTGGCGCTGTCCGGCCAGGAGCCCTCGTAGCCCAGCTTGAGCAGCGACCAGGCGTCCTTCGGGTAGTACGTCTCGTCGAAGACGAACGCATGCGGGTAGCCGAGGTTCCAGAACCGCAGCACCCCGGCGAACAGCGCGACCGCGAGGGGCCCCAGCCAACCGGAGTGGGTGACGGCCCAGGCCACCGGACCCCAGGACGCCGGCCCCCGGCGGGCCGGATCTGGCTCTGCGGGGGCCGGCGGTGGTGCCGGGGTGTGCGTCACTACCGCTTGTGTCATCGCCTCGCCGATTCGCTCACTCGCCTGCTCGGCCCGGGCCTCTCCCCGCCCGGTGCCAACAGCGACTGACACTATGTGGCTCCCGGCGCGAATCCAAGCGTGTCGGGCGATCACACCGCGATCACCCGGCGGTCACCCTCCCGGCACCGGCCCGGCACCGGCCGGCACTCGGCGGGCACTCGGCGGGCACTCGGCGGGATCAGGCGGCGGTCTGCAACGCCCGGGCCGGGACGGCCTCCGCGACGGTGCGCGACGGCACGGGCCGGGCATTGTCCTGAGCGGGCGTCAGGTGCGGGCGCAGCCGCAGGGCGGTGACGACGATCAGCAGGGTGCAGCCCGCCATCGCCGCCAGGTAGAGCGGCCAGGTGCCGGAGCCGACCAGCAGCACGCCGACGGCCGGGCCGACCGCGATGGAGATCTGCTTCACCATCGCGTAGCCCGCGTTGTAGGTGCCGAGCAGCCGGGCGGGCGCCAGGTCCGCGACGATCGGGCCGAGCGTCGGGGCGAGCAGCGACTCGCCGACGCCGAACAGCGCGTAGACCGAGACGATCGCGACGGTGGCGGCCATCGCCTCCGCCTTCACCAGGCCGGCGACCAGGGCCGCCGTCCAGGCGACCAGCCAGACCAGGCCGGCGGCGGCCATCGCGGTGGTCCGGCGGCGGCGCGCGGTGATCCGCACCACGAACATCTGCAGCACGACGATGGTCAGCGCGTTGGCGCCGATCGCGAGGCCGAGCGTGGCCGGCGCGACGCCGACGGTGTCGGTGGCGAAGGCGGCGACGCCGGACTCGAACTGGCCGTAGCAGGTGAAGAAGATCAGTGCGGCGAGCACGCACAGCCGCAGCATCGCCTTGTCGGCGACCAGTGCCCGCAGGCCGCTCGGCCCGGCCTTCTGCTCGGCCGGCGTGAGCTCGGCGGCGGGGATCCGGGCGCTGCCGGCGACCAGGCCGAGCCCGAGCAGGGCGGCCGCCTCGATGGTGAACAGCAGGGTCAGACTGCCCGGCCGGGCGACGTCGACGATCTGGCCGCCGATCAGTGCCCCGATACCCATGCCCAGGTTGACCAGGGTGAACTGGAGCGCGAAGGCGTGCGCCCGGGTGGCCCGGGTGGAGCAGCGGACGATCATCGTGGCCAGCGCGGGCTGGCAGGTGGTGAAGCCGGCGCCGAAGAGGAAGGAGAAGAGCAGCAGCGCGGGCGTGCCGGTGGCGTGCCCGAAGGCGAACGCGCCGACGGCCGCCACGACGGAGCCCACGAGGAGCACCGGGCGCGGCCCGTACCGGTCGATGCCGCGTCCGGTGAACGGCAGCACGGCCAGCGCGGCGAGCGCGAAGACGGTGAACACCATCCCGGCCGCGAGCGAACCGAGGCCTCGCACCTGGTCCACGTAGACGAACATGTACGGCATCGTGAACCCGCTGCCGAACGCGCTGAGCGCGTTGCCGATCTGGACGCGGCGCAGCGGGCCGCCCGCCCCGTGACGTCGTTGCTCCTGCTGCCCCTGCTGCTTCACCGTGCCGGTCACCGTGCACACCCTTTCGCTGGATACTCTTAAGCCCGCAAGATTTCAGACCTAAAATCTACGATCCAGAAGTGTGCGATGTCAAAGCCTTAAGCGGTGCAGCCGTCGCGTGCGACACTTGTCCCCATGAGTTCACCCAAGCCCGAGCCGCCCGCCACCGGCGAGCTGGGGATCTCCGAGCAGGTGGCCGTCTACCAGCGGGAATTCCCTCTGGTGGACCCTCAGGTCGAGACGATCGTCCAGACCCTCTCGCGGGTCGCCCGGCGGATGAACGTGTCCTACACCCGGCAGCTGAACGTGCTCGGAATCACCTCCGCCGACTGGGAGGTGCTCAAGGCCCTGGTGATCGCCGGCAGCCCGTACCGGCTCGGCCCCGGCGACCTGGCCAAGCGGCTCGGCCTGACCCCGGCGGCGATGACCCACCGGATCGACCGGATGGTCGCCGAGAACCTCGTCACCCGGGACCGCGACGAGAGCAACCGGGTCCGCGTGATCATCGAGCTGACCGAGAACGGCCGCGACAAGTGGCTGGAGTCGATGCGGATGGCCGCCGGCTTCGAGGAGGAGCTCCTCCAGGACATCGTCGGCGAGGAGCGCGCCGTACTGTCGGGCATGCTCGGCCGGATGCTGCGCCGCATCGAGGAGAGCCAGCCCGACGCCCTGGGCCGCACCGACGACCTGGCCTGACACCGGACGGCCCCCACCGACAGCGAACGGCCCGCCGTTGCCCGCTGTCTGGTCCGTACCCCTCTAACGCGGTGAACGGCCTGCCGTGTGGCAGGCCGTTGCGGTGGATCGGTGCTGCCCTGGTCCGGACAGCCCTCCGGCCCGCCGGAAGATAGTCCCAGCGGGCCGGATTCGCGGACGGCCGTGGCGGCCCGTCCAGGGGTGTTCATCGTGGTGCGGGCTCCGTCAAGCGCCCTTCACTCAGGTGCTCGGCGTCAGCAGGCGCCGTTGTCGGTCCAGACGCCCCACTGGCCGGTGGTGGTCGGGTCCTCGTTCGTGGTCCACCACTTGCTGGTGTAGTAGTGGCCCTTCCAGGAGACCTTGGTCGGGGTGGCGTAGACGGCCGTGGCGCTCCAGCTCGGAGCGGCGGAGCAGGTGCCGGCGGTCGCCGTGGCGGTCGGGGAGACCGTCGCGGTGGCGGTGGCGGTGGGCGAAGCCGTCGCGGTGGCCGTCGCGCTCGGGGAGGCGGTGGCGGTCGGGGAGGCGGTCGCGGTCGTCGAGGCGGTGGCCGACGGGGACGGGGCGGCCGGGCAGGCGGCGGCGGAGCCGTCGGTGGCCGAGGCCATCTTGTCGAACAGCGCGGTCTGGGTGCCCATGTCGTACAGCGAGAAGGCGAAGGAGCCGCCGAGGCCGTTGCAGTGGGCGTAGTCGATCTTCGCCTGGATGGACTGCGCGTTCTCGCCGGACCAGAAGGTGGTGCCGTCGTAGAAGTACGAGGTCTTGGCGGTGTCGTCCCAGAAGGTCTTCGCCGGGTTGTCGACGAAGCCCGCGAGCTCCTTGTACATCTGGATACCGGCGACGCTGCCGGACATCGGCGCGCCGGCGGCCGGGCCGGTGGCGGTCTGGAAGAGGCCGTTCTTGCCGTTGTTCGGCACGCCGGTCCAGCCGCGGTAGTAGAACGGCACGCCCATGTTGATCTTCTTGGCGGGGAAGCCGCCGGGGATGCCGTACTGGCTGTCACCGACGGTCCAGGCCTTGATGGCCGCGTCGATCGAGTACTTGCCGGTGCCGCCGGGGATCGGCGTCATCGGGTCGTTCGGGCCCGAGTACAGCGGGGCCTGGTGGTTCGTCGGACCCTTCGCGTCCCAGCCGCCGTGCATGTCGTACGTCATGACGTCGAGGAACGTGAGGTACTGGCCGACCTTGTCGGTCTCGATGTTCTTGATCTTGTCCTGGCCGGCGCCGACCGCCGCCGCCGTGGCGTAGGTCTTGCCGTCGGCCGCACCCTGCGCGTCGAGCTGGGTGCGCAGCTCCTTCAGGAGCAGGGTGAAGTTCTGCTTGTCGTTCGGGCTCTCGTGGTTGCCGACGTGGCCGCCGCCGCCCGGGTACTCCCAGTCGATGTCGATGCCGTCGAAGATGCCGGCCGCCGAACCCGCGCCGCCGTAGCCGGCGTCGACGGGCAGGTTGCCCTTGATGAACATGTCGATGCAGGAGGAGACGAGCTTCTTGCGCGAGGCGTCCGTGGCGGCCGCGTCGGAGAAGTACTTCGAGTAGGTCCAGCCGCCGAGCGAGATGAGGACCTTGAGCTTGGGGTTCTTCGCCTTCAGCTTCTTCAGCTGGTTGAAGTTGCCCGCGATCGGCTGGCCCCAGGCGTCCGCGACACCGTCGACGGAGGTGTTCGCGTCGAAGCTCTTCTGGTAGTCGGCGAACGCGTCGGCCGCGCCGTCACCCGCACTGGCGTTGTTCTCGTCCTGCGAGGCCGCCTTGGTGGCCTGGAAACAGGAGAGCGTGGTGGGGTTGATGTTGGCGAAGTCGTAGATCAGGTAGTCGAGCTTCCCGGCGACGCCGGTGTCCTGAATCGTCTTCGGGTAGTAGGCGTTGCCGTAGATCGACCACTGGTCGAAGTAGGCGACCTTGATGCCACCGCTGGTCGCAGCGGCACCCGTGGTGTTGGTGGCGGCCGCGCTGGCGGTGCCGCCGGAGGTGAGCGCGAGACCCGCGCCGAGCAGCAGGGAGGCGGCGGTGCCGGCCGCGAGAGCGATGACGCTCTTCGGACGCCGCCTGCGGACCGGCTCCTGGGCCGGGGCCAGAGAATCTGACACGCGTGAGCGAAGCATGGGTGCGTGACTCCAGGTTGTGGGGGACTCCGCCGCGACCCCGGGGGCTCGCGCGGGGTGGGGCCGCACGACCAGGGACATGACAGAAGGGAATCGAGCTGGGACATGCTGTGACGGACGCCGGGGGTGTGCCGAACCGGCGCCAGAGGTCTGGACCTCTGACGCCGGTTCAGGGGCTCCCTGCACCTGGGGATTAAAATGGACTAGACCAACTCACCCGTCAAGGCCCCCGCTTGACCCTTGAGCCGCCCTTAAGGTTCCGTTCCACCCCCTACTGCTCCTGACCTGCGGGTAAACGCCGTGCAACGCAGATCGGGCCGATCCCCCAACATCGAGGACCGGCCCAAACATGCGTTCTCGGATCCATTCGGATCCATTCGGATCCACCCGGATCCACCCGGATCCACTCCGGCCCGTCGGGATCGGTTCGGATCAGTAGCGCACCGCGCGGGCCACGACCGCCGAGACGCCGGAGAGGCTGCGGTTGCTGCGCACGGTCGCCTGGGCACTCTGGCCCGCGGCCACCTCCGGGACGTTCACCACCGCGGCGTCCAGCACGTTGCCCGACGCGTCCGTGAAGTTGACCTGGACGCTGTAGCGGTACGACTGGGCCGCGTGGTCCGTGACGGTGGCGACGACCTCCGCGTGGCCGTCCGAAGCGGTCGTGACCGCCCCGAGGCTCACGTCGTCCTTGGCGTCCAGGCCGCCCTTGACACCCGCGATCGCCGAGGAGGCGGCCGCCTCCGCCGAGGCCGCCGCCGAGGACAGGCCGGACGCCCCCGAGGCGATGGCGGAGTTGGCGGCGGAGGCGGCCGCGGAGACCGCGGAGTTCGCGGCGGAGGCGGCCGCCGAGACCGCGGACTGCGCCGCCGACGCCACCGAGGAGACCGTCGAGCTCGCCTTGCCGTCCGAGGAGCAGCCGGCCAGCGCCGTCGCACCGAGCAGCACCGCCGACACCAGCGCGGCGACGGCCGGCAGGCGTAGCCGGCGGACGGCCGGGGCTGCCGGGTCGTGGTGGGTCCTACGGGGCTGCTGACGCTCCATCGTGTCCTCGTCCTCTCGCCGCCGGCGTGCTCGCGCGCCGGTCGTCCTGTGGCTCCCGCCCACCCTCCGGGGGCCGCACCGGCCCTGCCAGCAGAGCTGCGCCGTCCGGGTGACGACCGCGACAGGCCCCGGACGGCGCGCGGGGCTCAGGAGAGTCCGGCGCCCTCCTGCCCCGCGTCCACCGCCGCCCGCTCCTCGCGCAGCCGGATCACGTGCCGGCGCCGGGCCACCACCGAGCACGCCGAGACGGCGCTGGCGGTGAAGGCGAGCACGCCGATCCAGGGCCGGTCCACCCGGTGGCCCAGGGCGTGGTCCAGCGAGTACCGGCCCGCCCCGGCCAGGCCGAGCGCCAGGCCGGCCGCACCCAGCAGCGCCGGGAACTCGTAGCCGCCGGCCGTACTGAAGAACCCGGCCGGGGCGTGCACCGAGACCGCGCCGGCCATCGTGCCGGCCACGATCGCGCCCGCCGCCGGGGTCGCCAGGCCCACCACCAGCATCGCCCCGCCGCCCGCCTCCCCCAGGCCTGCGGCGATCGCGCTCTGCCGGGCCGGGTGGAAGCCCATCGCCTCCATCCCCTGCGCCGTGCCCTCCAGACCGCCGCCGCCGAACCAGCCGAACAGCTTCTGGGTGCCGTGCGCGATCAGCACGCCGCCCACCGCCGTGCGCAGGGCGAGCAGGCCGAGATCCTTGCGATTCAGACAGGTCATGTCGAGCCTCTGTTCGTGCGGCTGATGCTTGGCAGGGCAAACGATCGTGCCTCCCATCCCAGCCCAAAGGGCCCGTCCGCTCGACCCGGCGCCGCCATCCGGGCGAAAATCGTGGCGGGCCCGCACCTGCCGGGAGCGGCCGGGAACAGCCGAGGTCAGGAGCCGGGACGGTCATGGACGAACACCACCTGCGGGGCGGCGGGATCACCGACCGGGTCAGCTGCTACGCCGCGCTCGGCGAGGCCGTCAACGGCCCCGGCGGCTACTACGGCAGCAACCTGGACGCGCTCGCCGACTGCCTGCGCGGCGGCTTCGGCCCGGTGCCGCCGTTCACCCTGGTCTGGCACGACTCGGCCGTCGCCCGGCGGCGGCTGACCGGGCGGCTGGAGATCGGGGGGCACGGACTGAGCTACTTCGAGGCGGTCGTCGACACCCTGCGCGAGGGCGGTGTGACGGTACTGCTGCGCTGACGCCCGGGGGCGGCGGGGCCCCGCGGCAGGGAGGCTGGGGGCATGTACGTCTTCGATCTCGCCAGCGCGTTCATCGCCTTCTTCGCGGTGGTCGGGCCGCCCAAGGTGCTGCTCTCGTTCGCCCAGCTCGGCTCCGGGCGCAGCACCGCCGACCTGCGCCGGCTGGCACTGTGGAGCACCCTGGTCGCGGCAGTGGTCGGCGGGGTGATGTCGTTCACCGCCGACTTCGTGACCTCGCTGTTCCACGTCAGCGACCAGTCCCTGCAGCTGGCCGGCGGGGTGATCTTCTTCCTGTACGCCGTGGCGCTGGTGCTCGGCATCCACCTGGGCGGCGGGTCGGACGACGACGAGCACCTGGCGAATCCGCTGGTCGACGGCATCCGCGCGCTGCTGCTCCCGTACATCGCGAGCCCGCTGGCCATGACGGCCGTGCTGATCGGCTCGCTGAGCAAGGACACCTGGGCCTGGCACAGCACCGTCGCCGTGGCGTACCTGGCGGTGGTGGTGATCAACTGCGTCTGCGTCCTGCTGCTGGCGCCGCTGCTCCAGCGCAGCCACCGGACGTCCCTGGAGCTGCTGTCCCGGCTGCTCGGGCTGCTGCTCGCGGCGGTCGGCGTGGAACTCGTCCTGTACGGGCTGGCCGGGCTGGGCGTGCCCCTGACGGGCGGCCACTGAGGGCCGTCCGGCAGGGCGCCCGGGCGGGGAGTCAGCCCGCGGTGAGCACGGTGAGCACCTTGGCGAGCTGCTCGCGGACGGCCGGGTCGCCGATCAGACCGTCCGGGCCGACGGCCTCGCGGTCCACCGCGATCCGTACGCAGGCCTCGTCCAGCACGGCGGCGCCGGTGTAGTCGAGCACCATCCGCAGGGTGGCCTCGGCGCCCTCGCCGCGGCCGGGGTTGGCCGCGTTGATCCAGCCCGTCGGCTTGTCGGAGATCTCGACGCCGCCGACCGTCCAGTCCAGCAGGTTCTTGAACGAGCCGGGCAGCGTGCCCGCGTACTCCGGGGTGCAGACCAGGATGGCGTCGGCGGCCGCGATCGCCTCGCGCAGGGCGGCGACCGGGGCGGGCAGCGGATCGGAGTCGTCGTCCGGGTTGAAGTGCGGCAGCCCGCCCAGTCCGGCGTACAGCGTGGTGCTGACGCCCTCGGGGGCGGCCGCGGCGGCGGTGCGCAGCATGACGTCGTTGGAGGAGCCGGTACGCAGGCTCCCCGGGAGCAGCAGGACATGACGGTTCGTCGACATGCCGGCCAACCTACCGGGGGCGCTAAAGGCGGGCGGCGATCGGCGGGCGGCTCAGGGCGCGACCACCGGACGCCACGGCACCGGGCTGGAGAGGATCATCGAGCTGGCGGGCTGGCCGTACCCGGCGAGGCGGTCGATCAGCGCCTCGAAGTCGGCCATCGCCGGCACCGCGACCAGCAGGGCGCAGCAGGCCCCGCCGGTCACCCGGTGCAGCTGGAGCACCTCGGGCCAGGAGCTCACCTCGGGGTCGCGCAGCAGGCAGCGCGGCCCGTAGCACTGGATCTGGACGAGCGCGGTGACGGGCAGGCCGGCCTTCGCCAGGCCGATGTGCGCGTGGTAGCCGCTGATCACGCCGTCGGCCTCCAGGCGGCGGACGCGCTCGGCCACGGAGGGGGCGGAGAGGCTGACCCGGCGGGAGAGCTCGTTGTAGGAGAGCCGGGCGTCCGCCTGGAGTTCGGCGAGCAGGCGGCGGTCGACGGCGTCCATGGGTGGCTCCCTGCGGGTGGGTCGGCGGGTGGCGCGGGTGGCTGGTTCGCGTTCGTGAGGCCGGATGACGGAAAGACCATTTGAATGGAAGGCGCGGCCCCCGATCCGGTGTCCGGAGGCCATTCAAGAGCGGGCCGGGCCGCCGCACAATGGGTTCGCCCCACCGGGACGGACCGGGATGGCCGGATCGCTCCGGCGCTGGGCGGGCCGTCAGGAGGGATTCGGGATGGGGCACGACGCGGTGAGCACACCCAACCTGTCGTTCGGTAGGGCCGAGGAGCCGGGGCACGGCACCCCGTACGCCCGGTACGTCCGGCTGGAGGAGCTGCACGGGCTTCAGCACCCGCGCAGCAAGGTGCCGGCCGAGCTGTCGTTCATCATCACCACGCAGGTGATGGAGCTGCTGTTCGACCTGCTGCGGCACGAGTGGACCCTGGCCCAGCAGGCGCTGCGCGAGGACGACGTGCCGGCGGCGCTCGCCGCGCTGCGGCGCGGGACGCACGTCCAGGACGTGCTGGTGAACTCCTGGGACCTGCTGGCGACGATGACGCCGCTGGAGTTCGGCGCCTTCCGGGAGGTGCTCGGGGAGGCCTCCGGCTTCCAGTCCTCCGCGTTCCTGCGCCTGGAGTTCCTGCTCGGCAACAAGAGCGGGCACCTGCTGCGGATGTACGAGGAGGCGCCCGACACGCACGCCGAACTGGCGGGCGCACTGGAGGCACCGAGCCTGTACGACGACGCGCTGGCACTGCTCGCCCGGCGCGGCCTGGCGGCGGCGGGCGAGCCGTCGGCGGAGCGGTACCGGCCGAGCCCGGAGGTGGAGGCGGCCTGGCGGCGGGTCTACACCGACCCGGCGGACTTCCCCGGCCTGGCCGGGCTGGGCGAGGCGCTGCTGGACGTGGCGGAGCGGGTCACCCGCTGGCGCCAGCGGCACTACTCGTCGGTGAAGCGCTCGATGGGCGACAAGCCGGGGACGGGCGGCTCCAGCGGTCTGGCCTGGCTGAAGCGCTCCGCCGAGCAGGACGTCTTCCCCGAGCTGTGGACCGTCAGGAACGAGCTGTGAGGGGGCCGGTCGTGATCACCCGCGAGGAGTGCGAGGCGCTGGACGCGGCGGACCCGCTGGCGGCCTTCCGCAAGGAGTTCAGCCTGCCCGAGGGCGTCGTCTACCTGGACGGCAACTCGCTAGGCGCACTGCCCGTCCGCACCCCGGAGCGGGTGCGCGAGGTCGTCGAGGCCGAGTGGGGCCGGGAGCTGATCCGCAGCTGGAACGACGCCGGCTGGTTCGAGCAGCCGTACCGTCTGGGCCGACGGATCGCACCGATGATCGGCGCCGGGGCCGGCGAGACGGTGGTCTGCGACACCACCTCGGTCAACCTGTTCAAGGTGCTGACGGCCGCGCTGCGGCTGCGCCCCGGCCGCCGGACGGTGCTCGGCGACGGCGCGGCCTTCCCGACCGACCTCTACATCGCCGAGGGCGTGACCGCGCTGTTCGACGGCGCCCGCAGCGTGCTGCTGCCGTCCGTCGCGGAGCTGACCGGACACCTCGACGACCAGGTGGCCGCCGTGGTGCTCTCGCACGTCGACTACCGCACCGGCGAGCTGCTGGACATGGCGGCGATCACCGCGCAGGTGCAGGCCGCCGGCGCCCTGATGATCTGGGACGTCTGCCACTCGGTCGGCGCCCTGCCGGTCGAACTGGGCTCCTGCGGCGCGGACTTCGCGGTCGGCTGCACCTACAAGTACCTGAACGGCGGCCCCGGTTCGCCCGCCTTCCTGTACGTGGCCGAGCGGCACCAGGCGGCGGCCGAGCAGCCGCTGAGCGGCTGGTTCGGCCATGCGCGCCCGTTCGCCTTCGAGCCCGGCTACGCGCCGACCGGCGGGATCGGGCGCTTCCTGACCAGCTCGCCGTCACTGCTCGGGCAGGCCGCGCTGGACGCGAGCCTGGACGTCTGGGAGCGGGCCGACCTGCGGGCCGTCCGGGCCAAGAGCCTGGCGCTGACCGACCTGTTCATCGCGCTGGTCGAGCCGCTGGGGGTGGAGGTCGTCACACCGCGCGAGCACGTCCGCCGGGGCAGCCAGGTCGCGCTGCGCCACGCTGACGGCTACCCGGTGGTGCAGGCGCTGATCGAGCGCGGGGTGATCGGCGACTTCCGGGCGCCCGACCTGATGCGGTTCGGCTTCACGCCGCTGTACGTGTCGTACGCGCAGGTCTGGGACGCGGCACGGCAGCTGGCCGAGGTGCTGGAGTCCGGCGAGTGGCGGGCGGAGCGGTTCGGGCGGCGCGGGGCGGTGACGTAGGGGGCGGGGAGCTGCCCTCGCCGACCTCGCGGCCGTGTCCGCCGCCATGCTCTCCACCCCCCGCCCCACCC
>FTKL01292648.1_pt1 | contig 13308 bp, 11 predicted proteins | sample 2434061 | NCBI WGS metagenome assembly FTKL01 (sample SAMEA3914816, study PRJEB12502) | metagenome | biome: forest; material: soil | place: USA | collected 2011-09-16 | depth 0.3 m
CAGAGCCAAGTTTACAACCGAACCATCAAGAAATACCACACCGCTGCCGAGGATAACCGCGAGCAGTGCTTTGCGTTGTATAGGAGTCATGTCCTAAGAGTAACCCTGCGGCGGACAAAACAAAAGAGACCTGCCGCTATGGACAGGTCTCTTTCGGAAGAATAGGTTCGGGTTAGCGAACGTTCTTGAGGCTTCGCTTTGAGCGAAGGTACTGGTAGCCAGCAACGCCAATGGCGCCGGCACCAGTTAGGCCGCCGAGGACAACACCAGAAGCAGTGTTAGGAAGTTCCTCGGTTGGAGTTGGAGCCGTAGGCTGCTGAGGTGTCTCAGGAGTCTTAGGCTGCTCCGGAGTGATTGGCGTTTCAGGTACAGTAACCTTTACGTCAGCCACGTCACAACCCTTCTGTGGGTTGTCGTTTGCCGTACTGTCACCAGTGAAGCAAGCCTTGTTCTCGATCGTGCCGTCTTTACTGGCAGTAACCTTTACAAGGTACTCACGGGTGACGCTCTGGCCGGGCTTGATCAGGCCGAGGTTCTCGCTCATAGTGCGAGTCGCAGGGTTGCTGACTAGCTCGACACCGGCTGGAAGAGTGTCGGTCATGACCGTCTTGGCCATGTCGTTGTAGCCCTTACTGTCGGCTGCACCGTCGTTGCGGACCACGACAGTGTACTTCAGTACATCACCGGGCTTTGCAGCGACTGCGTGAGCAGCGTCGTTAGCGTCGCTTTTGGCAACGCTTGTAGTTTGATTCTCGACGTACTTAACGATGACGCCTTTCGGATGCCAGGCTAATGCCGGGCTTGCTACGATTGCAGCAGTCACAACGCTGGCGCTGATCATGCTCATAGCTAATGTAACCTTACTCATAGTAGGTAGTCCTCCTCTGGTCGTCTGCGCTTGACAGATGGCCGTTTTTCGTACGTAGCATATACTACCACCATTACGCATGTTTGTCAATGCTTTAACCACAAGCACTAACAGAAGTTGCCGTCCTAGCGTATCTATTGCTTTATTAGTCTAAAAATTATATAGTTCATTCGCACCTTCCCATCCGCACACCAGAGGGAGCTCCCTTGAGAACGTTCCTGCGACGTGCTCGCAAAGTCACCCTGGGCGCCATCCTGATCCTGCTGATCTGGATCCTGCTGCCCCTCGACGGTCTGACACTTCTACTCGTCAGCCCGCACCCCGCCAACATCATCAGGTACAACGGAGGTCACCGGACCGCGCTCGTCGACCTCACCGGCACACAGAGCTCGGGCGTGGCGCACTCCGCGCCGCTCCGAGACCAGTGGAGCAAACGTGCCGATGTCGTGGTCGTGGAGTACAACCGCGTCCGCTTCGACGGTCGACAGACCGCCTACGACACGTACCTCAAGCTCCGCGAGTGGGGCTACCAGCAGGTCATCCTGAACGGTTCCTCGCTCGGCGGCCTGCTTGCAACGGACGTGATCGACTTCGACCGCGCTGCGGGAGGCCACATCAAGTTCGTCGTCATGATGCAGGGCGTCCCCATGGGCGAGAACGACCTGTACCAGAGCGGCACAGGAGCGCTTTCCAAGATCTGGTGGCCCGGCGTCGTTACAAACGTCGTGGCAACCGACCTGTTCTGGACCTTCACGTTCAACCCGCCGCCCCGCTCCGAGCTCGGCAGCGGCGTGAACGACCAGCAATTGGCCGCCCACTACAAAGCCAGCAGCACATACCCGCTGTCGGGTTGGAAGGGCGAGATCCGCTACATCGTGACTCACGAGGGCTACGCCCGCAACCAGTACGTCGGCATTCCGCTGATCTACATGGAGGCCGAGCACGACGGAGTGGTCAAGCCCAACACCGATCGCTGGAAAGAGGTGTTCGGTGGCGCGACGGTCATCAAGGTACCCCAGTCGACTCACATCGGCTTCGTGGAGTACCCTGACCGATGGAGAACGGCCTTCACCGCCGCCTTCAATTTGCTGCCGCCCGGATGGTGAGGTGAAGGTGGCCGGGCAACCGGCCACCACACCCCATGAACTTATTTCGGATTCGTATATAATAAAGCCATGAGCGGTACCATCAAAATAGCGATCGCGGTTATTATCGGGCTTTTTATATTTGGCGCGATCGCACTCGTCGGCGTAAACAGCCAAAATACCGCAAACAATGGCGGCACCAACCAGAACTCATCACCCAACCTCAACGCTACCCAAGATAATGATGTCGCCGTCACGATCACCTACACCGGCAAGGGCTTCGAGCCAAACCTCGACACCATCCCAGTCAACAGCTCGGTTCGCGTCCGTAATCGCTCTACCCGAGTCCTAAAATTCATGTCCGACCCCTACCCTACAGAGACCGACGAGCCAGAGTTCAATGTCGGCACGCTCAACCCCGGCGACAGCAAAAAGATTTTCATCAGCCAAAAGGGCACGTGGGGTTACCACAATGCCCTTGATGCCAGCGAGACTGGCCGACTGATTGTTCGCTAGAACTAGTCTTTCTTTTCGCGCTCAACCGTAATGGTGCACTCAGTGACAAGCGCAGCAATTGCGCCCACAGCAGCAAGTGGAGCAGCTAAGACTGCGCCCACGACGCCAACGGTCAGAGGCATCTCGACGATCGTCTTGCCATCCTTACCCTTCACCGTAATACGGCGGACGTTCCCCTCAGCAATCAGTTCTTTGACCTTCTTGAGCAGGTCTTCGCCGCTGACTTTAAATTCTTCGTTGTAGGTTTTGTGATCGGTCATGTGTTTCTCCTTTTCGCACTTAGTATAGCGATTACTGCGCGTCTTGTAAGCGGTAAATGGCACCACTTGCGTAGTCGGCTAGATACAACTCGCCACTGCTGTCTTGGCCGAAGGTGCTTATCTTGTATGGCGTCTGGAATGCCTTGGTACTGGTATAGCTGCCATTGCTTTGTTTCTCCATAAAGTACACTTGGCCACCACAGTAGTCGCCGTAGAAATACTTACCCGTAAGATCAGGGTAGCTGTTGCCGCGGTAAACGTAGCCGCCCGTGACTGAGCAGCGACCTTCGTTGTGATCGTACGTAAGAGCCGGGAAGATGTACTGGCTTTTGTCCTTGCAGCCGTCTGTCTTGAACTCTTTGTCGCCCTCGTAACAGCGCCAGCCGTAGTTGTTGCCGCCCTTCTTCGCTGCTTCAACGTTTATTTCCTCAACGTCACCCTGACCGACGTCGGCAATGTAGAGTTCGTGAGTTTTGCTGTCGAAACTTATACGCCAAGGATTACGCAAGCCCATATCCCAAATTTCCGGCTTTACGCCAGCCTTACCAACGTATGGATTATCGCTTGGGACTGTGTATGGGAGCTTGCCGACATCGATGCGCAGCAACTTGCCCAACCAAGTATTCGTGTCCTGAGCGCGCTTCTCAGGATCTCCAGCTGATCCGCCATCCCCAAATGCGATATATAGGTAGCCGTCCGAGCCAAAGGCCAGGGCGCCGCCATTATGATTCGTATATGGCTGTTGCTGCTTCAGGACGATCTGAGCGCTGGCGATGTCGGCTGTATTGGCGTCGCCTGAGATATGGTAGCGAGCGACCACTGTGTTCATATTCTTGTCGATATAATTGACGAAGAAAAAGCCGTCGGTTGCGTAGTGCGGCGAAAAAGCCAGTCCAAGAAGCCCCATCTCGCCCTCGAACCGAACTTGCGACGTAATATCGAGGAACGGCTGAGGCACAACCGTGCCAGTACTATTGATAATCCGAATCTTGCCGCTCTGATCCAGTACAAACAAACGCCCGTCACCGCTAACACCTGTCGAGAGAATGTCGGTCGGGTTGCTGATACCTGAGGCAAAGAGTGCGAGCTGCACCTTCACGGGCGTCGGCGCCTTGGGAGACGTAACAACCGGCGAGACTGCCGGATGGCGCAAAAGGAGCCAGCTAACAAGCGCAACCGCCACGACGAGCAGCACGCCCAGAATGATCAATTGCACTCGATGAGACTTCGGTACTGGCCCACCATTTTCCATATGTTTATGATACCATGCTTATCCTTAAGATATGTGGTCAATGAGCTGGCTGTAGGTGTCATGGATATCGCCTTTTACCGACTGGATAACCAACACATTTGGTCGCTCGCCGACCGAACCGTGCACAACGTCGTATAGTCGCTCTACCTCGGACCGGTCACTATCGGTGAGCGGATCGGTCCCGCGCTCGCCCCATGTACCACGCTCAAACATGCGCTTCACTGATTCTGCACGATCCGTCGTGAGCAGCACCTCGAAGTAATCAGCCTCGCATTCCTGCGATAGCCGCCGAAAAGCATCAGCGTGCTCTGCGTGAGCCACCAAATACGGCAGCACCACGTCGTGGCCCGCGCGCAAATGTGTTCGCGCCATATCCAGCGTGAATCCAAAGACAATCTCACGCGCCCGGTCTTCGTGCTTGAGCCACTGGCCGAGCATCACGATAATGTCATCGCCGCCAATACTCAGCGCGAGCGGATGATCATCTATATAGCGCTGTGCAATCGTCGTTTTGCCGATACCGGCCGGACCGTTTAGGAGAATAAGTTTGGGCTTCGTCATGCAGCCATTATATCCCTGACATGAAAAACCCGTCAGACAAACTGACGGACTTTTCATGGCTCCGGGGGCGGGATTCGAACCCGCGACCAATTGATTAACAGTCAACTGCGCTACCGCTGCGCTACCCCGGAATACAAACGCTATTATACGAATTTTAGGAACAGAGGTCAACATAGTCCAGGCAGCAATCTCTTCCTGTTCAGTAAGCTCGACCCTCCCGGGAGGAAGGCAGCGAGCTGCTTGCGAGCGAACTGTACTTATTGAACAGGAAGAGATTGCTGCCTGGCCCTATAAAATACAGCCTTCCCCTGAAATAAGGGAAGGCCGTACTGTGGGCAATCGGTTAGGTTTCTATTTAGTTGCGACTAGTGAAGTTCACTAGTTAAAAATGTTTGTCACAAAGTTGATTGTGACGTTGACAGCAGTGTTTACTGCATTGCTGATCGTAACTACAATGTTTGTGCTGACGTTGCCGCCACCATTGCCACCGTAACCACTACCACCATTGCCCTGGCCGCGGCCTGGGGTGTGACTTGTTACCCAGCTTAAACAATCTTGCCTACTGGCAAACCCGAAGTGTCGGTAACCAGGGTGATCGCACTGGCTAGCAACTACTGGGTGACTTGAACCATTACCGCGTCCGTTGTGACTGTCGTCACCCATTGCGGATACTGACGCAGACGCTCCCACTGTCAGTGAAAGAGCGACAGCTGCGAGGCCGCCTACTAGCAGCTTCTTTGGCGCGAATCTATTTGTGAAGGTCATAAAGATTGTACTCCCTTCCTCGTATTAAATTTACCCACGCGAGCCAATGTAGCAAATGAGTATTTTTCGCACAAGCGAGATATTTATACTGACTACAGTAGATGAAATTAGCGCTTTTTTATCCGAAGGCCACTGCTCATTTTGACTTCTCGCGCAAGCGAAATTGCCCCTATCGCCAACAAAATGTAGGCAAGTACGGCCATTCCCTGGGCCGCTACGTCGGCCACGGCCAACTGCAAAACCACCATATATATAAGTGCAGCCAACGCCAGGACAAAGCTATTGCGGCTCGGCCAGCGCGTCACAAGCGCAACAACGCCATACACAACAACCACAGCCATCCCGAGTACGCCCACCAGCGCCAGCACAAACAGCAAAGGGCTTGCGAGCACTGTCAGGATGATTCCCCACGCAATTCGCCGGCGTTGCGTCTTTGTGGCGAACGCCGTAAACCGCGCGCCCGTGCCGACGTTGGTCGGCTGGACCGACTGGTCGGGACGCTTGGGGACTGGACGCCGAATAGAATCAATTGTTTTCATGCTGCCTTATAGTATCATTTGTCAGGCGGTAAAGCTTGAGGGTTTGGCTATCCTGAAGCACCTGCACGCCGGGTACCGACGAAATAAAATCATAATCCCGATAATCAAGCTCTTTGTTCACCAGCACATAGTCTATACCCAGAGCCTGCAGCTCACGCGCAAACATCACTTCGTCCTGAAGACCTAGCAGCCGTGAGACGGCTTCCCTGGTGACGTCGTGCGTTTGTGGGGCAACTCCTGGCAACTCTGGGTCATCGCTCGTTACGACGGCACGGTCGTAAAATGACGCCGCAGGGTTGGCAATGATGCGCCCCGCGAAGCCATAGCTCATATATAGGTGCCACGGCAGCACAAGCACCTTGCCCGTACCGGGCTGAGCGTCCAAGATGCGATTAGCCGTAAACCAGTCAGAAGGATACGCGGCCGCACGGAGTTGGCCATGTGCGCCCCAAAGCAATGTCGGCGTATAAAGTAGCGGCAACATCACCATTGCGATAAGTGTGGGTTTCGCGAAACGCTTCTTGCTGTGCATAAAGATCCAAATTGCGCCCCAAGTCGCAAAATAAGCGTATGCGAGCGATAAAAGCGCCACGAATTTCTGGGGCTCACGGTACCCCGCAAAGAAAGGCACGTGCGTCGCCAGCCACTCACCACCGATGCCAAGCGCTAAAATAACAGATACAATTGCCACACCACTCACCACCGACGCCACTTTGCGCTGCTGGTGCCATGCCTGCCACGCGCCGATGCCTAGCAGGATCCACAAAGCAAGCTGCACCCACTCCCATAGCCATATGCCGTCGCTCGGCAGCTGTGCCAAGCCTCTCGTCTCCTGCCAAAATCCCTGCAGCCCAAGCACCGAGCCGAGCGGCGTGAGGCCATTTATATCCACCGTCGCGAAGGCTGCCCGCCCCGACTCAGTAAACGTACTCAGCGAATCGGCGATACGCCCCTGCCCCATCGCGGCCGGCAGCAGCCAATAACTGCTTGCTATCAAGAATAACCCCACACTGCCTGCGCCATACATTGCAACATGCTTTAATTTTTGGCGGTCCCGCACACAAGCCAGGAGGACGACAATCGCCAAGACAACTACAAACCCGAGCGAATGAATAGACACAATGCTCAGAGCCGTCACCCACAGCGCAAGATATGCGGCCGCCTTCCAGCCCGGCTTCTGGACAAACTTCCATAGTGACAACGCAAACCACGGCAACAGCGCATAGCCCAGCAACACTCCGTACTGCCCGGCCATCAGCCGGTCGTAGACGAAAGGATTTATCTCGTACAAGACGCTCCCTACGCGCAACGCCAGGCTCCAACGCGCTTGGCCTTCCGGTCGAAGCGCACTGAGCAATCGATGCGCACCGATACCGCTCAACACAAACACGCTGAGTATCATCACCTTTTGGAGCACATCAGCAGGAATTACAAGATTGAAGACATGGAGCAAGGTGTAGAAAAGCCATGTATTGTCCACGTGCGCCGGCATACGCAGCACCGGCGTAAACACCATGTCCATCGTCAGCACAAAACCAGGCAAGAGAAGCGGCCCCATGACGAGCAGGCCGAGCAGCAAGTACGGCGCATACGGCAGCAGTCTTCGAACGTGTGTGCTCATGACCCGATCCTACTTCTTTTTGCGGCGATGTGCCAATGGGTGCTGATACACACCTTCCGCCTCGTAGAGGCGCCTATGTTTGCGGTGCGTCACCGCAATGTAGCCACCGGCGAGCAGCAACGTGCCCACCGAAACTGCTCGACTCACCGTAAACCACCGCTGCGGCACGAACTCGGCCAGCAACTGGATGTCGTAGCTACCATCGGCGTTACGGGTGCAGCCACTGGCGTTGTTCGCACACAACTTTGCCGGATCGACATACCACGCATTGGCGTAGTTGTTGATCTCGAAATGCGCGTCCACGCTATCGACCTTGGCGCCCGGCAGCCAAGCAGCCAGACCACTCACATGATTATTACGAAGCTCCAGGCGCCACTGTGGATGGTACGATTCGCTCAGGTTCAGTACAAAGGGACCTTTCGCTCCCTTCACGTCGACTTGGCGATGCGTGCTATCAAGCGTCTTGAACGTCGTGCTGCGCGGTTTTTGCATTGGATTCGTCGGTTCACTCATCACATAGAATTGTGACTCCGTGGTTGGTACCGCGATAAGCTTCACGTTGTCGAAGCGCACCACGTTTCTGGTCGTACCGTTACTTTCATAGGCGTGCAGATACAGGCGAGTGTCCGTCACTGTCTCGGGAATATGCACACGGGTAGTGTACGTGTGCCACTGCCGATCACTCATATCAAATCGGTCCTGGTGCCCTGTGCCTTCACCGGTATATTCCAGATAGTAACCAGCCTGCTGCGCTGGGTCACCCTGGTAATCAAACGATAGCAAATAGTCAGTGTCTGACTGGACCGTCACATTGGTGTACTCGCAGGCCGTGTGCTTGGTTGCTTCCAGCTGCAGCGACTGGCCGCCGTCGGTGTGCGAAGATTTGCTGATCCCCCCAGCGACGTTCCCGGCCTTGTCGTAATTGTTACAGTCGGTTACTTTGTTCTGCCAGGTGCCTTGTTCGAAGGATGGATTCTGAACGACATTACGATAATCATACGAATCGTCCTGCAGACGGAATGTGAGCTGACCAGCGCTTGGCAGATTCTGCGTCGCGTACTTCATCTCTGGCTGCGGAATATCAAGCGAGCCAAGCCGCAGGAGCTCCACAACACGGACATTGTCGTAATGATTCACAGCCGGCGTGTCCGTGTCGCTGGCGATAGCATGCAGTGTGAGCTCACCATCCTTCGTGCCGTCGGGAGTCGTGACAAGCTGCGTCGTCGTGTGCCAATCCGTGTCCGAGATACCCTGGAACCGTTTGATCGCGTCTTTGTCGGAATTATTGAAACGCAGATAGAAACTCGCCGATTGCGCACCCTGACCTTTGTAGTCGTAGCTCAGCAGGTACGATGCGTTTGGCTTCATGCCAAATGTCGCGTAGGTGCAGGCGTCATGCCTGCGAGCGCTCAGTTCCAGCGACGACTTGCCGTCGGTGGCCGTCGTAGAATCCTGGCGCATGCCAATATCCGGCTTATTATCGTAGGCATTACAGTCATTCACTTTGTCGGTCCACAGCCCGGACTCGAACGACGGATCGTTCACAATATTCTTCGTGTCCGCGGCAAAAACCTGAAACTTACTGGCGTTCATAATGGTGCCGATGCGCCCGCCGCTCTTGCCGTCCAGTGGAACAACGCTTCCATTCAGACTGGCGTAATAGTGAATGCCCGATGCCATCTTCATGCTGCCCAACGTGCGGCTGTCAGTCGCATCGTAGTCCTGAATAAGCTGCTCATTCGCGTAAAGCTTGCCAGCGCTCGAGGCATAAAATGTGAGCGTCGTACCGCTGATTCGATAGGACAAATTACGCGGCACGCTGTTGCTGTAGAGCGTTGGTTTATTGCCCGAAGGAATAGTCACGGTGTGCTGCAAAGACTTCTTGGCAACGTTCAGGAGCTTGGGATCGGTTGCGTCGGCAAAGAGAGGCGCGACCGTCCCGTATGGCACGTCCTTTGCTTGCGCGGCGTCGGCTGCGTAGTTGAGCGTCTGGCCCGGCGCAATTTGCTCCATAAAGCCCCTGGAGTCTTCGCCCGCTTCAGCCGAGTTCACGGCATAGACTTTGTCGTTTGCCCCTATGCGCGGCGCAACGTCGAGCACCTCCAGGACATGCGGGCTGACTTGCTTTAATTTGCCTGGGTTTGCTTGGACGAGTTGCTCCAAGAAGTATGGATTGTTCTTGATCATTGAGATGTCGTTGTCGTATGTCACCGGCGCGACGTAGCGGTCGTAGTACGATTCGTAGATCCCGCTGAAGTCATATATATACTTCACGTTGTATGGCTGAAGCACATCGACGTTCATTGTTTGTAGCAATCGATACTGCACCGAGCCTTTAAAGTCGGTCGGCTTCACTGCGTTCTTCACAAACTGCTCGTTTGCAAAGGCTGTATAGCTGTCATGTCCGCTGTTTTTAAGCGGAAGATTGTCCTGGAAGCGCATCGGAAACTTAGTAAATGCATACTGGTCAAAGAACGGATAGGACATCACTCGGTGATCGACGTCAGGATGCTGGTCGCCAAAGACTTTGAACTCTGCGAATTGCTGACGGACATTCCCAAAGTCGATCGACTGCGTATTCGTCTGGAACTTTCCAAAGCTAATCACAATAATAATCACCAACCACGCAGCCACGAGCCATCGCATAGCACCGCGGCCCATCAACCGCGCCATCAACACCACCATCGGCAGCACTATCAGCGGCGCAAAGTGCCCCACCTCACGGAACATCGGATACAGCATAGTAATCGGACCGAGGTTGAACAGCTGGAAAAGTCCCGTCGCCAGAAACAGCATCAGAAGCATGAAACTCAGCAGGAATACGTCGTCGGCTTGCTTTCGCTTCGCGCGAAGAAGCAGTACAACAATCAGCGCAAAGAAAAGTCCGTACAAAAGCAGTTCAAAGAAATTATAGAAGCGCGATATCAACGTCGCCTTCGCGAACGAAAACCCAAATATATTCAGGTAGTTCGAATCGGCCAGGCCTTTGAACGTAGCCTTTGCCGCGGACCCACTCGCCTCGCTCAAGTTCGCACCGCCGAACAGAAAGTTCGACAACCATATCAGACTAATTAAGACTGGCAGCCCCGCCATGACCGGCACAAACTTCCAGCGAAAGTCTTCAGGTCTAAACAAGAAAAATACCAACACCAGCGCAGCGGCAACCGCAAACAGCTGAATCTGCACACCAATAACCGTAACGACGAGTCCAACCACAACCGCGCTCCGCATGTTTGGCCTGAATCGATACAGCAAGTAGTACGTCAGATAAATAAACGCTGTGTACGAAATCAGATAGTCGACATAGCCCGCCGTGAAGTTATAAAAGATAACTGGATTCACAAAGGCCACAAGGCCAAGCAGAAATGCCAATCCTGCTTTTGTATGTCGCCGCGCCACCTGATAGATAACATACGCACCGATCGAGAAAGTCGCGACCAGCACGAGGTAGAGTAGTAGCTCAGGCTGCATAAATCGAAACAATGAGATCACAAACCGAAGCAGATAATCGGTTGAATACCCAAGCGGACTACCATTGGCGTCGCGCGTCCAAGACTCAGCCGCACGTGCGAAAAAGTTCCCGACTTGGTCTGGATAATACGGAAACACCCAGTCCCAATATTGCCCCACGCCCTTTGCCGCCCGACTGAGGAGCAGCGCAAAAAACACAGCGTAGCCGAGTGCCACGAGTTTATTCCCGCGCGGCACAAACTTTGCGAGGCTTCGCACTCTATCCATTTTCGGCAGCAAATTTTTGATAGGCTTCCTTCTGCACTACATTACGCTGGCTTGCCTCGTAAAACTGCTGCGCCACCTGATCGTAGTTGTTATACATGTTCCAGAAAACCGCCGGCAGGCTCTCGAGGGTATCCAAACCGACACAATAGTTGCCGAGATCGTTGTCGCGAAAGAATGACGTGACTTTGGGCCGATACGCCACGCCGAGACACGGTGTCGCGTTAAACGTCGCAAGAATGTTGGCATGCAAACGCGAACCGATCACTAGGTCAAACGAACCAAGTGTCTGCACCATATCTTCCAAACTTTTAGCTTTATAGATCTCGATTGGAACTTTGCTGCCGCTCAGCATTTCCAGCACCTGCTCTGACGCCCACAGGTCATCGTGAGACTCGCGCTCACTCACCAGCATAGGCAACAACACGACCTTAAACTTGTCGGCAGGGAGCGAGGCTACAAACGCGGCAATGTGCTCAGCCAATCTCGGAAAATTCTGCATCGGGTCCGGCACGTGGTAGAGCAGCGAAATGCCAATCACAAACGGCCTGCCGGAAGCGGGCAAGGTGTGGAGGTGAGGCCGATAGTAGGGCAAATTAATAGCCAAATCAGGCATCACCTCCACGCCAGCCAGTCCAAGCACTTCGGCGCTTCGTCGTTCCCTTGCAATAATGGTATGGCTCAGACGCGCACTCGCCCGCGCAAGCAGGAGCGACCATCCACCGAGCCTACCAATGCCACAACCTACGTAATGTATCTTTTTTCCGAACAAACGCGCAAGCGTATTAAGCGCTATCATTTTATAAAGCGACTGGCGCGGAAAACGATCACCGTACAGTTCCACCCAGACATCACCGCCCCAATAGACGATATTCTTTACTTTCAGAAATACTTTTATTTTCTTCAATGTGTCATGCGGGCTCGTTGTCGAGATAGTCGATACAAGCGAACGAGCACTTTTCGGCAGCAGCGAGTCATCGGCTGAGTTTACATAGAGCGTATGATGCGAGAATAGTTCAGTGGCCGCCACCAAAAACACATCGTCACCCAAATTCCCCCGCCCGTACGAGCCGAGCAGGAGCGTGTGCGTTTCTTTGTCTGTCATGCATGCGCTCCGATAAAATCGTACTCCTTTGCGGCCACGTGCTCTACGCGAAACTGGTCGGCGTAGGCAGCGATCCGCTTTTGTTCTTCTTGATATTCGGTAGGTGACGTTTCATATTTATTGAGTAATCGTTCCACGACGTGTACCAAATTGCCCACGTCCTTCAAAGGCACCGGATGAAGCTGCTCGCCAAATACGGAGCGGTAAACCGGCAGGTCGTACGCCACGACGGGCGTTCCGACGGCCAACGCCTCGGCAACGGCTATCCCCCAGCCTTCTTCGACGCTCGGAAAGACAAACAGCTTCGAGCGGGACAGGATATCGAACTTCGTTGCCTCGTCGACATACCCGGCGAGCTCGATGGGCAGTCCCTGCGCAGTGATATCAGTCCGCAGCCGCTCGAGCTCTGGCCCCACGCCGATCATCACAGCCCGAAAGCCCGGAGACTGCGCGTGCAGCTGACGACATACCGCCACAAAATCATCCACACCCTTCTGTGTAACCATTCGTCCGCAGAAAGTGAGTGTAATATCCTTTTGAGCATACGGCTTCACACTCGCCAGCGGATTGACGAAATTACTCGACAGCAAAATCTGCTGCTTCCGAAACCCCATCTCTCGCAACCGGTCAGCAACGTCCTGGTTCACCACCACGACCTTGCCAAACCGTTGGCGAATCATAGCGAAGCACAGCTTCTCCTGTAGATTAGCCAGCTTTGTGTTTAGGTTATCCGGCCGCGGCATGTCCTGGATAATGTGATGGATATACACAACCTTTGACTCGCGCGGCGCATGTGCCACGTACACCGGCAAAACGTCTGGCAAAAAGTGCGAGCTCGCGATCAGCAGATCATCCCGCCCAATGAACTTATTAACCCGGCCGGCCGCCTTGAAGGCACGGGCAATATACATGAGTGCCAACGACTGGCGCAGGTTCGTGTCCGGGTGGGTAACGGTCCGGATACGATTTACTTCCGGATAGACTTTCTCCTGGCCGTCACG
>FTKL01001092.1_pt1 | contig 13301 bp, 9 predicted proteins | sample 2434061 | NCBI WGS metagenome assembly FTKL01 (sample SAMEA3914816, study PRJEB12502) | metagenome | biome: forest; material: soil | place: USA | collected 2011-09-16 | depth 0.3 m
CGGCAAGGACCGCACCGGCATCACCATCGCCGTCCTCCAGTCCCTCCTCGGCGCCACCGATGCCGAGATCACCGCCGACTTCCTCCTCTCCAACACCGGCCTCGGCCTCCTCGACGGCCCCGCCCCCTACGTCGACGAAACCGGCACCGAACGCATCTCCCGCCCCATCACCACCGCCCTCCTCCGCTCCGCCCTGGACCTGATCCGCACCACCCACGGCTCGGTGACGGGGTACGTCCACGCGGCGGGCGTGGCGGAGGCGGAGGTGGCGGCGCTTCGGGAGGCGCTGGGGGGTTGAGAGGCGGGATGTGAGCAAGGTGGAGGTCCACGACCGTTCCAGGACGTGGGCGACCGTTTCGTTACGTCCTACCGACCGATGTTCTCCCCCCTCCGTCACGTCGAGGCCATAGAGTCGCGTTGAGGAAGCGCGCACCAGGCCGCTGGTCGCGATGGTAGGTACGGACAGGTCCATGGAGCCATGAGCAGCACCGATACCCCTGAATGGCAGTACGAGGTCCCTACCAGCGGGAGTAAGCGCCTGCCTCCCGACCCTCGTTACGTAGAAGCTCTCAGCAGCCAGGGGTACGGGTTCGAAGCGGCTCTCGCAGACCTGGTCGACAACTCGATCGACGCGGGAGCCCGCGACGTAGTGATCCACTTTCTCCGGGAGGGCGATCAGCTCATCAGCCTGCTCGTCGTGGACGACGGCGGCGGGATGGACGAGGTGGCCCTCGACGTCGCGATGACCGTAGGTGGCCGACGCGACTACGAAGGGGCCGCGTTGGGCATGTTCGGCACCGGTCTGAAGTCGGCCTCACTGTCGCAGGCCGAGTCGGTCACGGTCGTCAGCCGTACGAAACGCTCACGGGCTGTCGGGCGCCGACTGACGACCAACGGGTTCAAGGACGACTTCAGCTGCGACATCGTCGACCCCACCTACTGTCAGGCCCTGATCGACCGCTACGACATGTTGATCTCGTTCCACGGAACTGTCGTCCGATGGGACGGTGTGAAGGACTTCCCCAAGCACGGTGGATCGGGACAGACCGACCGCTACCTGATGCGAACCCTGGACAAGCTCGGCCTGCACCTCGGCCTGCATCTCCACAGGTTCCTGGACCGGGACGACTTCAACATCACGATCGCCGTTGAGGATGTCTCGACCGGGCGGACGCTCTTCGACTTCTCCGTCCAACCGCTGGACCCGTTCGGCCATCCTGTCACCGGAAAGGCAGGCTTCCCCCGAACGTTCACCGCCGACGTGGACGGGATCACCCCCGTCGCGATGGTGGCGCACATCTGGCCCGCCAGGTCCAACCTCCCGCAGTTCCGCGCGGGTGGGAGCCTGCTCGACCGACAGGGTCTCTACTTCTACCGGCATGACCGGTTGGTGCAGGCCGGCGGCTGGAACCGGTTCCGCCAGGCGGAGCAGCATCTGGCCCTCGCACGGGTTGCCATCGACCTTCCTGACGTTGCAGGAGACGTGTTCCGACTGACCGTCAAGAAGTCCGGCGTCGAGACCTCCCCCGCGTTCGTCAGTGCGCTCGAGGAGGCCCACGACACCGAGGGGGTCAGCTTCGGGCAGTACTTGAAGGACTCGGAGTCCGTCTACCGGGAGTCGAGGCAGAGAAGCGCTCGAGAACGAAAGCCTGTCATCGCTCCCGGTAAGGGGATCGCCCCATCGGTGAGATCTGCAATCGGCGAGGAGCTCACCTTCTTGCAGGACGAGGATCCGATCGAGCTGGTGTGGAGAACCCTCGACGAGGACGTCTTCTTCCAGTTGGACCGCGCCGGCCACATCATTCTGCTCAACTCTCGCTACCGACCCGCAATCACCGGTGGACGTCGCGGATCACTCAACGATGCCCCGATGGTGAAGACCATGCTGTACCTCCTTCTTCACAAGGTCTTCGAGTCGGAGGTACAAGGGGCCAGGGAGAAGGACAATCTGCAACTCTGGCAGAACATTCTCATCTCTGCGGCCCGGACCGAGCTCGATCGGGCAGATCAATGACCGGCCCGTCCCATGGCATCACGATTCCGTGGTCGGTGATCCAGTCCTATCTGGATTCCGGCGAACCAACGTTGATCCCGATCGTGGGAACGCCCCGACTGGAGTATTTCGTCGACCCGTACGGCAGCCGCACAGGACTCCGGGCAGCTGTTGCACCGACAACCCGCGCACCTTCGTCGCCCCTTTCGGCGATCACCACGAGAATCGTGGCGGACGGCGGTACCCGCCTTCTCGAAATCGCATCCGAGGAGCAATCGCTCTTCCGCGACTTCCACGATCTGATCGGAGGAGTAGTCGAGCGGGTCAGACTCGACGGACAGAGCCCGATCGATGCCTTTGCGGCCACGGTGACGTCATGGTCGGATCTGCTACGCCGACTCGGCCGCATGGGCCTGCCCGAGCAGCTCGGGCTGCTGGGCGAGCTCTTCACGCTGAAACGATTCGCCCGAGCACTGGGCTGGGCTGCTGCTCTCGATGCGTGGAAGGGCAGCGAGCACGAGGAGCACGACTTCGGACTGTCCAGCCTCGATCTTGAGATCAAGACCACCTCCGGTGAACGGCGCCTCCATACCGTCCACGGCCTGGGGCAGTTCACGGCCACACCAGGGCGTCCCCTCTGGGTACTGTCTCTTCAATTCACCCGTAGCGGTATCGGCGGGAGCAGCCTCGCCACCGAGATCGAGCAACTCCGGTCAGTCATCGCGGCCGAGGCCGGCTCATCGGCCGAACTGTTCGAGACGAAGATCAGGGCCTCGGGGTGGACAACTCCTGTCGAGCGAAATCCTCCGGACGATCGTTGGGCCCTACGAACTCCCCCGTTGCTGCTCCGGGTGGACGACAGAATGCCCTGCCTCGGGCCTGAGTCGTTGGACGCCCTGCCCGAGGGCGTCCGGAGTCGCATCCTGGAGATCAACTACAGAGTCGACCTGACCGGCCTGACCGGCGAGGTCGTGGTGTCGCCCGAGCTGCAGCCCCTGACCGACCGATCGAAGATCCCTCCGTCCTCCTGACCGCATCCATGCAGGAAGCAATGACATGACCAACGACTCCACCTTGCAACTGCACAGCATCGTTCTTGCCGGAATGCGGGAGATCGGGCCGAAACGCCTCGCCAGGTCGTTGGACTTCCACGCCGAGGACATCGTTCCGACCCCGGACGCGACCGAGGACGGCTTCCGTTCACTGTTGCTCGCTGCGACCGCCGGGGACAGGCTCACCGAATTGTGGCGCAAGTCCCTGGCCCACTGGGACTTCGCCGACTCCCCCACCTGGGCCACGACCCCCCGCCGCACGGCCGACCGCCGCACGGAGATCTACGATCTGTTGCGCCTGGTGCCGGAGACGCGCAAGGTGCTCGACGAGCTGGTTCCGGTGGCCTCCGAGATGGGGCCCACCGTGATCAGTGAGACATTCACGCCCTGGTACTCACGGGAGTCCCAGCAAGGCCGCGCGTTCTACTGGCCAGCGTATGCCCGGATGTTGGAGGCCAAGGGCTGGTCCCCGGAAGCCGTGTCCGGTATCGACGACGCAACCACCAAGGTGGTGGAGCGCCTCGCCGATCCGGCGGCCGCGGAGGCGTACCAGTCGAAGGGGCTTGTGGTCGGCTACGTCCAGAGCGGCAAGACGGCCAACTTCACGGGTGTCGTGGCCAAGGCGATCGACTCCGGCTACCGCCTGATCATCGTCCTGGGCGGCACACTCAACCTGCTCCGGGCCCAGACCCAACGTCGGCTGGACATGGAACTGGTGGGTGAGGAGAACATCCTGGAGGGTGCTGATCGCACCGACCCCGAGGCACTGGACGGCATCGACTACCAGACCGACGAGGACTGGATCAAGGGAAAGTTCATCCGCCATGGCGGCCTTCCGTCGCTGCAGGGCGCGGTGGACATCACCCGTATGACGACCCGGGACTACGACTTCAAGCGACTGCTCCGGGGTATCTCGGCCCTTGAGTTCAAGAAGCAGAATCCCGCACTTCCCCTGTACGACTCGCAGAACCTGCACCGCAGTACTGCGTGCCTGATGGTTGTCAAGAAGAACAAGTCCGTACTGACCAATCTGGTCAACGACCTGAAGAAGATCCGCACACCTCGGGATCAGATCCCCGTTCTCATCATCGACGACGAGTCCGACCAGGCCTCCGTGAACACGTCGAATCCCAAGAAGTGGAAGGAGGGGAAGGTCCAGCGGACGGCGATCAACAATCTCATCAGCCAACTTCTCGAGTTGCTCCCGCGAGCCCAGTACGTGGGATACACCGCCACGCCGTTCGCCAACGTCTTCATCGACCCGTCCGACTCGGTGGACATCTTTCCCCGCGACTTCATCATCTCCCTGGATCGACCGCAGGGTTACATGGGTGTGCAGGAGTTCCACGACCTCGACTCCGATGTTCCCGAGAACGAACGCACGGTGGCCAACTCCCAGGAGAAGGCCTATGTACGGGGTATCGAGCCGGCCGATGACGATGACGACAGTGCTCTGCAACGCGCCATCGACATGTTTGTTCTCACGGCGGCGGTCAAGCTCTACCGGCGTCACCATGGGCCGGACCCCGAAGCTTTCCGCCATCACACCATGCTCGTCCACGAGTCCGTGCTCAAGGCGGACCATCGGGACACCGCCGAGCGAATCCGTCAGCTCTGGTTCGGAGCCGGATACACCGGACCGACCGGGCAGGCCAGGCTCCGTGCACTCTTCGACACCGATCTCGCACCGGTCAGCGCTGCACGGGCGGACGGCGCACCGACGCCCACCTCGTTCGAGCAATTGCTCCCCTACCTGGGGTCCGCCTACTTCGAGATCGCCGGCGCCCAGTCGGATCCGGTCCTCGTCGTGAACGGCGACGCGGAGATCGAGCACGGGACGGCCGACTTCGACCAGCGTCCGATCTGGAAAATCCTGGTGGGTGGGACCAAGCTTTCGCGTGGGTTCACGGTCGAGGGTCTGACCATCACCTACTACCGCCGCACCACGGCTCAGGCCGACACGCTGATGCAGATGGGACGCTGGTTCGGGTTCCGACAGGGCTACCAGGATCTGGTACGGCTCTACATCGGCCGCTCCGAGTCCTTCGGTGCCAAGACGGTCGATCTCTACGAGGCGTTCGAGGCGATCTGCCGGGACGAGGAGACCTTCCGCGCGCAACTTCGCAAGTATGCGGAGCTGGTCGACGGCGCACCGCAGGTGACCCCCGCCCAGGTGCCTCCGCTCGTGGCGCAGCACCTGCCCTGGTTGCGACCTACCGGACAGAGCAAGATGTTCAACGCGGAGCTCGTGGAGATCCGGTCACCCGGTGAGCCGCACGAACCCACCGCCTATCCGCTGTCGCAGGCGGACCTCCGGGCCAACGTGACGACCTGGCGGCCGTTGCTCGACCGCCTCGACGGGATGCCGTCGGTGTTCAACTGTCCCAACCTCAGTACGGGTCAGGCCCGACCGTTCACCGCCTTGACCGGCCTCGCGTCACGGGACGAAGTACTCTCAACGCTCGAACAGCTCCGCTGGCTCGACCGAAGCTACTTCGCACCGCATCTCGAGTACGTACGTGGCCTGTCGGAGGCCGAGTTGGTGGACGACTGGTTGATCATCGCGCCTCAACTGACTGCCCGGACGAGCGTCAGTGCCGCCATTCTCGGCTCCCGGCCACTCACCCTCGCACAACGCCAGCGACGTCGTGATCCGCTTTTCGGCGCCATCAGTGAAGGTCATCACCGACCTGCGCTGTCCCGGCTCGCCGGCGCGGGAGAACCCACCAGTGATCCGATGACCGAGTCCTTGGTGAAGGCACGGCGAGGTGTTCTCGCTCTCTACCCGGTGGTGACGAGTCCCCCCGACTCCGTGGTCACCAACGGCGCTGTCGATCCAGGCGCTCTGGTCATGGCCTTCGTCATGGTCGCGCCCGCGTCGGCGCGGCAGTCGGGACAGAAAATGGTGAGGTTCCGGACCATCGACTCGTCCCGTTCCGGGCAGGCGATCATCGACAGTGCCGCGTACTGACACTGTGTCACAACCATTGGGAGCCGCCGTACGACCGGATGTCGGCGGCGGGTCCTAACGTTGCGTACAGGAGACACGGCGCACCGACCGACAGGGGATTCAGCCAATGGGTGCTCGGCAGACGCGACTCACCGCCATTGATCTCTGTGCCGGCATCGGCGGTCAGGCGCTCGGGCTCGAGGCCGCCGGGTTCGAGGTGACAACTGTGCTCGACATCGACGCGGACAGTTGTCGCACGCTGACCGACAACCGCCCTGAGTGGCAGGTGATCAACGAGGATCTCCACCAGGTGGTCCCCACCGACCATCCGACTCTGGACCATGCCGATCTTCTGATCTGCGGGCTGCCCAGGTCCCCGTACACCGCAGCGGGGAGACAGTACGCCACGGACGACAAGCGGGACACCCTTCGGGATGCGCTGGACATGGCGGGCTACGTTCAACCCCGTGCCTTCGTTCTGGAGAACATCCCGGGGTTTGTGAACTCCGGGAAGTTCAAGGTCGAACGTGATCTGGTCCGTGAGGAGCTGAAGCGGTCGGGCTATGAGACGAGCTGGGCAGTCTTCGACGCCCAACACTTCGGTGTGCCACAACGCCGCGAACATGGGTTCATGGTCGCCATGCGCCCGCAGGACATGGCGAACTTCAGCTGGCCGGAACCGCCCCGCCCGTCGTGCGCCACCCTGGGGGAGACTCTGCGAACGTCGATGGCCTCGAAAGGATGGCCCGAGGCCGACCGATGGGCCGAATTGGCCTCGGAGGTCGCGCCCACCATCGTGGGAGGCGCGACGAATCGGGGAGGAGCGGATCTCGGCCCGAGCCGATCAAAGGCCATCTGGGCCCGCCTCGGTGTCCACGGAGCGAGCCTCGGCGACGACGTACCCGGCCCGGACTTCCGGTTGGATCTCGAAGCCGAACCGCGTGACGGGCTACCCCGACTCACCGTGGACCAGGTCTGCCTGCTTCAAGGGTTCACCCCGGAGTGGCGGATCCACGGCAGGAAGACGTCGGCCTATCGCCAGATCAGCCAGACTGTCCCTCCCGTCGTCGCCGAGGCAGTCGGGCGGGGGATCGCGCGTGCGCTTCGAGGGTTGCCCGCCGACACCACGACCGGCACAAGGCTGTTCTGAATCCATGGAGAAGAACCGGGAGACCCCGCCGGCCGATGCCGCAGTGCCTGCTCGCCCAACCCCGTCATCGTCCGCCGTCTCGAGTCGTATGAGCCGCCAGCGGCGGAAGGACACGGCGATGGAAGTGGCGGTCCGGAAGCTCCTGCACTCCAGCGGGCTTCGCTACCGGGTGGGACTGCCGGTTCCTGGGATGCGCCGTCGCACCATCGACATCGCTTTCACCCGAGCCAAAGTTGCGATCTTCCTCGACGGGTGCTTCTGGCACGGGTGCCCGGAGCATGCGACCCGTCCGAAGGCGAATGCCGCCTGGTGGCAGGAGAAACTCGCCCGGAACGTCGCGCGCGACCTCGAGACGACGGCACACCTGGAAGGCGCCGGATGGGTCGTTCTTCGCTTCTGGGAGCACGAGCCACCCGAGACGGCAGCTCAACGGATCCGAGCCGAGGTGGTACAGGTGCGATCCGGACCGCAGGGGCGATTCGGGAATGACCGGACGGCCGGCTAAGCTTCATCAGCATGGTCACTGTCACCCCCTCCGACCCACCGGACCCCATGTCGATCAACGTGATCGACCTGTTCGCCGGGTGCGGGGGATTCTCGGTGGGCTTCCGGAGCTTCCTCCCGGACGGAGCGAAGGCCTCCCCGTTCCGTTCGATCGCGGCTGTGGAGTTCGACCCCGCAGCCGCCGGAACCTATGCGCTGAACTTCGGCTCCTCGCACGTGCACGCCGGGGACATTGCCGATTTTGAGCCGGAGCCCTTCGCGGGGAAGGCTGATGTGATCATGGGCGGGCCCCCTTGCCAGGGCTTTTCCGGTCTCGGCAAGGGATTGCCTGACGACCCACGGAACCTGTTGTGGCGCGAGTACATGCGAGTGGTCACGGTGGTCCGGCCGAAGATCTTCGTCCTGGAGAACGTGGACCGGTTCCTACGGTCCGCGCAGTTCGCCGACCTCGAAGCCGCAACCGAGAAGCCCAATGGCAAGCTTCGTGACTACAAGCTCACAACGAAGATCCTCAATGCCGCTGACTACGGCGTGCCCCAGGCGCGCCGTCGAGTCATTGTCATCGCGACACGTCGCGATCTACCGGCGTTGGAGCACCCCGCTCCCACCCACTCGAAGTATGTTGCCGAGCCGAGCCGGGCCCAGGCTCTCTTCGGCGAGGACGACCCCACTCCTCTCCTGCCGTGGACAAGTGTCGCGGGAGTCTTCGGACGAACGTCCCGCCGGCGGATCACCTCCACCCAGCTGCCGGAAGGACGCGTGTGCAACCCACTCGGCACGGTGCTCCCCGGCCACTACGAGACCACCGAGCTTCACATCGGACGCACTCCGACCGCGCTGTCGCTCGCCAGGTACGAGGCAATCCTGCCTGGTGGAAATCGCAATCACCTCACCGGGAAGACCGCCCTCATCGACGGCGAGCAGATCGACCTTTCAACACCCAGCTGGGATGCCCATACGAAGGGCTCCGGGGATGTCATGGGCAGGCTTCACCTGACGAAGCCTTCGGTCACCATCCGGACGGAGTTCTACAAGCCCGAGAAGGGGCGCTACCTGCATCCGACGCTGCCCAGGCCGATCACCCACTTCGAGGCAGCCCTCATCCAGGGGTTCCCCGACGACTATCGCTGGTCCGGCAGCAAGATCCAGATTGCCCGCCAGATCGGGAACGCCGTACCTGTCGGGCTCGGAAAGGCGCTGGCCGGAGCCATCCACAAGCATCTCCGGGGCTGAACCCTGAATCGCCGCCGCCACGTCAGTCCGCTTCTGCCGACACTCTCGGCGGCCCGATGTATGCCTTGAGCATGCTCACTCCTCTCGCAGGCTCGACGTCCTGGACAGCGACGTCCGCCGGCTTCCTCCGCCGGAGCGGAGCCTCGGCATGCAGCTTCTCGAACATGAGGGCAAGCGTCTCGACCGCTCCGGCGGGAACCCTGCCGTCGCCCGGCCCGTCGGGCAGCGACTCCCACGGTACTGCCGGCGCGTAGTCGGCTTCGCCGATCCAGTCCTGAAGCGCACCGGCGTCAGGAAGGGCGTCCTCGGCGATCACGTCGTACATCAAGGTACCGCCTGCGGTGTTCACCGCCGACGCCAGCGCGTTGACGTGATCGCCGAGCCTGGGTGTGCCGGCCGCGATGAGGCCGGTCAGCACACGCACAATCGCCTGCGCGGTGGGACGATGATCGATGATCTCCAGGCGAAGGACCGTGTTCAGCATGTCCTGAGTGGAGCAGGCCGTCTCCACAGGTGCATACGAGTCACCGTCCCTGAAGAGCTCAGCGGCCCACCACAGCCGCGCAAAAGCCTGCGTGTAGTGCGGCCCGGTGAAACGAGCTGCGGGAGCCACCTGCATCGTTCCGGCGGCCTCGCCGGCAGCAGCTCCCTTGTGACGCCAAACAACGTAGTCAGGTGCCACCACCAGCGCGAGAAAGTTCCAGAGTTCGGGATCTGCTGCCTCCGCCCGGGTCATCCGGACGGTCGCATGCAGCCGGGGCGCCACCCAGGCGTCTGCACCCGTACGACTGTCGGAGAATCGTCGCATCGCCTCGTCGAGCAACTCCCGTACCGGAGCACTGTCCCAACGCGCCTCACTGTCGGTGTACTGCCTGCTCGCCCGAATCAAGGCCACCTGTGGTGGCTCCTGCTTCCCTGCCTGTACACCGACCGTCAGGTGCTTGGCCGCCACCGTGGCCGGGAGCGCTGCAAGTCGCACGGGACTGTCAACGACCGCAAGGCTCATCGACCTGTTCCTTCCGAGAAGCGATCAAGGGTTCGCACAGAGGTGGTGAGGTTCTTTGACAAGTGGCTCCTGCGAGAGGCCGCGTAGTGGATCGTCGACTGAAGCTCCGCCCAGCCGTGCCCGGTGCTGCGACGGCTGTGCACCTCGAACAGCGCATCCGACAACGACATGCCGGGCAGCACATCGGGAAGCATCAGCCTGAGCACCGATTCACGCCAACCACCGGGCAGTTGGGGGCTGCCGTCCTCGTCGGTATCGAGCTCACTCACCGCAGCATGAAACATGGCGGTCCAGGCGTCGCCGGCGATCTGCGCAGCCAGGAGTCCCCGAGCCGCCCTTTCCAGGGGAGTACCTGAACCGCTGAGCAACTCCACCACCCCCTCGAAGGAGCTGTTCAGATGAACTGTCGGCATCTCCCCCGTTGTCTCCACGATCCAGGGAGCGTCCTTGAACGGCCGTAGCCATTCCTCCGGGCCGGAACGGAAGTCGTTCTCCAGAATCCGGAGTTCACTCTGTCGCCCGGGCGCCCGTGCCTCGAGGTCGACCGTCCAGGGGCCATCGGCTGAGCCGACGATACGACCCGCCACACCGTCCACCGTCGCCACCACAGCGGCCGTCAGCCCTGGCCTGCCACGGAAGAACGACCGGGGCACCGGCACGCTACCGGCCCAGGAGCCGTCTGCCTCCCGGTTGAGAATCCGCGAAAGCCGCCCGTTGGTGCGCCCTTCGGACAAGAGCACGACGCACTTGACCGCCGACCACGGCCCCTTCTCCAGCTCGCCTACGGGCGTCGCGACTCTGACCTCCAGAACCGCCTCATTCCAATGCTCTCGCTCCACTTCGCTGAGAGCCACATTCCGGTCGACCCGGGAAATCATGGAGTAGGGCAACGGTCGCCCGTCCACCTTGGCCCCCACAACCTCGAGATGGATCGCGCCGACCAGCACGGGATAGGAGTAGTAGGTCGTCACCGCGAAGCGCCTCTCACCTTGTGCAGGTCAACGATCAGCCCCGCCAAGGGCGCTGCTACAGGGTGACTGTCCGGATCGGTCACGGCACGGAAGCACGCATGCCGCACTCCCGCCTCGATGTGAAGATTCCCGTCGACCACCCGGCAGTTGTCCACCGCCGTGAGGTCGGACCATGCCAGCGTCGGCCGAGCACCCGAACGGACGTCGAACTTTGCGGTCGGAGTCAGTAGCCACGGGTCCTCAGCATCGGGGAGTTTTACCTCGACCTTGATCCGGCACGCCCCGTTCACGTCCAGGTCGAAGGTGACGTTCTGGACGGAAGGCTGACTGCCGCCTCGGCGTGGAGTGGTCGGCACATCCAGCCTGAGCAGTTCCCTCAGGACCGCCGGACCTCCCTCACTCCGCGACTCCCTCCGCCCGACCAAGCGCCGAACTGCCGTGTCGAGTTCGGAACGGAAGTCCTTCAGACGGGTCAGTGCGCCCCGGGCATAGGTGCTCGAGAGCTCCTCGGTCTTGTCCCACCTGTCGTGCTCGGGCGGCTCCGACGCCCGAAGGAACGCCTCGGCGAGCTCGACATCGCGATCGTTTCGACCTGTTGCGTAGCCGGCCAACAGCACAGCCTGGAAAGGATCGGCGCCCAGGGGAATCTCCCGCGGCCGACGGACCTCCACCGTCATCCGGCCACCTCGCATACAGACCACCCGACTGTGCTGCTGTTCACCCTCCGAGGCCGAAGTCACAAGCAGGACCGCGCGGTGCTCAACCCCCTTGCCGGAGTTTGTGCCGTCGCTCCTGAGCCGAGGAACCACAAGTGGGACCTCAGCCTTCGCCACCTGAACGTCCGAGGTCAGTTCCTCCACGGTCTCACCGTCGAAGTACGCCCTCAGAGCACGGGTCAACGAAGGATGCTGCAGGGTCGGGTCAACCCGCTCCTCGGGGATGACAATCTCATTGTTGCGCAGCGTGACAACCGAGGCCTCCAACAGCGGTCCGGAGTCACGTCCACCGGTCATGGCTGCCCAAAATCCATCGGCAAGGGCGTGCACAAGCTTGGCGTGCATGTCGTCCAGTGATTCGGCGTCTCCGGAGGCATCGTGCGCGCCGACGATGAGGAATGAGGTTCCCGGCTCGGTCCCCTCACGGTCGAGGTGCAGCTCCCGGGCTGTGTCACGGTCACCCCACCAGGAACGTGACACTCCGTGATAGTCAGGATCGTCGTCAGGTTCACCCAACCACGCGGGACCAGCGAAGGACTCGCCGCCGACCTCTCTCCAGGGAAGGTCGAGCCGGCCCACCAGCCGCCGTTCGGTTCTGCCGTTGTGCGGCTGGGAGAGAGAACTGTTGATCAGCACGAGCCCCAAGCGGCTCGTTGCCCACAGTGTGGCCTTTCCGAGGCCGTAGGACCCAGCCGCCCGATCGGTTGCCTTGTGACTGTCCAACTGGCGCCGTACGACGGCCGCGTATCGGCCGTCGCCGTACTCGGGCCCCGTAAGACCAGCAGCGTTGTAATCGTCGACCCGGAGGAGAATCAGGCTCCTGTTGTCCTCCAGATCACGCAGTGCCTCGGCGAGGACACGCCCGACCTTCTGCCGCGAGGCGACCGAGGCAACGTAGTGGGGCTCGAGGTCCCTCCATCGAAGGGCTGACAGGAATCGCTCCAGGTGATCCCCTTCGAGTTCGTGCAAGGTGTAGCGAAGACGGACCGCCCGGGAGTCGTCGAGCCGCTCGTCGAGACTGTTCTGCGTGGCCTCCCGTGCAAGAACCGCCAGATCTGCATCGAACGCGAAGGCCGCTGCGTTTCCGAACTCACGCCCACCATCGACGTGTGCCCGACGGTGGTACCAGCGAATCTCCGGATCCGGATCGCCGCTCGGATCAGGCGTACTCGGGATACTCACTCCGAAGACAGCCTCCATGGCTCGCCTTGCTTCCTCCGGTGCGTCGACCTTGCCCAGAGTCCACGACAGCACGGCGGTTCTGGACACCCCCAGTCGTGCACACAGGTCCGCCTGGGTCATGTCGGTGCGCTCCAGCTGCTCCTCGATCCAGAGCCGAACAGCCTCGCGTTGCTCCACGCTTCCCCCACACTCCTGCGACAAGGCGACACATCTGACCGGAACCTAGCAGTTCCGCTCAACACTGCCGATGGCCTCGCTCTGCCGAGCTGCGCATGACGACGAGGGTGCGTGCTCGACCGGAGCCGACTCCGACCCTCATTCTCCCTGCCCGCACAACTCCAGGAATGTCGGTAGGAGAACCTCTGTCGCCGGCGACGCCCGTGACTACGGCCGCCGCGCCCCTACCCCGCCTCCAGCCGCCACCACTGTGCCGCCGTGTCGTTGTCCTCCCACTGGCGGATGGCGGCGCCCGGGGTGGTGGCGGCGTCGGTGACTTCGAGGGCCTTGCCGCTGATGAAGCTGGTGAGGGTGAAGGTGCCGGGGG
>FTKL01000207.1_pt1 | contig 13281 bp, 16 predicted proteins | sample 2434061 | NCBI WGS metagenome assembly FTKL01 (sample SAMEA3914816, study PRJEB12502) | metagenome | biome: forest; material: soil | place: USA | collected 2011-09-16 | depth 0.3 m
GCGACGCCGCCGCGGCGGATGTCGAGGGTGTCGACCAGGAAGGACAGCGACACCGTGTGCAGCTGCTCGGCGACCAGCTGGTCGGCGAAGCGGCCGGGGAAGGTCATCAGGTGGTCGGTGGCGATCGAGCCGGCGACGGCGATACGCACAGGGTCTCCTCGGGGTGGCGGCGAGGCCATGGGAAGCGGGCGAACCTCCCCACGGTACCGGGCCGGGACGGCGGGGCCGCAAGAGCGCCCGGCGCGGTTCGGAGGAGTACTACCTCCGGGTAGCTCTGGCCGCTCCCCGCCGGGCGCCCTAGGGTCGCAGACAGGGGCCCCGTCAGCGGCCCCGTCCACGTCCGTGGCACCGTCGCCACGGCACGGTGATCGGAGCGACGACCGATGAATCCCAGCCGGCACACCCTGAGCGCCATCCCCTCCCTGGGGGCCGACGCGGACCCGGACACCCTTGACACGCTGGTGAGTTCGTCCCGGCGGCTCGGCCGCTTCTGGCCGCCGGTCGCCGCCGGGGAGGAGCCCGCCGGGCCGTCCGGGGCCGGCTTCGCGGTGTCGTCGGGCGCTCAGCGGCTGGTGGCCGGGATGGCCGAGTACGGCGTGTAGCCCGTCCGGGCGCCGAGGGCCGGCGACCGGTGGTGGAACCGGACTTCTCCGGGGCACGTCAAACCGGCGCGGTGCCGCCGGGGAGGCTGCGCCGCCCAGCCCTCGGGAGGAAGTCAGTGATGGTAGTGGAGACGAAGGACCGGCCGGTGGGACGCCCGCGCGTGCGGCGGGCGACGGCGCTGGCCGGGATGCTGCTGGCGTTCGGCGCGGTGGCGGGCTGCGGTTCGGGCGGCACGGGCGCGGCCGACGGGGTGTCGGCGACGCTGCCCCCGGCGGCCACCGTGCCGTCCGCGTCGCCGAGCCCCTCGGCGACGCCCGCGCAGCCGCCGTCCGCCTCGCCGAGCCCCTCGGCGACGTCCGTGCCGAGCCCGGCGCCGCCCGGCGGGGCCGGTACCACCCCGGGCAGCGGCCCGGCCGGCACCCCGACGCCCGCGGCCGGGCCGGACGGGCCGGCGCCGACCGGGCCGGGGATCGCCCCCGGCGAGCCCGCGCCGGTGCCCGGCGGCCTGCAGAGCATGAGCTACCGGACGGACGGCAACCGGCTGACGGTGTGGTTCTACGGCGGCATCTGCGAGAAGTACGGCCTGAAGGTGGACGAGTCCCGGGCCGGCCAGGTCGGCATCCGGTTCGTGGCGACGAGCACGATGGCGCCCGGCCAGGCCTGCGCGGCGGTCGCCATGAAGCAGTCGGTGACGGCCGAGCTCGCGAAGCCGCTGATGGGCCGCGCCGTGCTGGACACGGCCAGGGGCACCGAGGTGCCGCTGGAGGCCGACCCGCACGTCGCGCCGACGGAGCCGTCCCAGCGCTGACCGGCGGCCGGGAGCCGGACCGCCCGGCCCGGACATGACGAAGGCGGCCCCCGGGATCACCCGGGAGCCGCCTTCGCGGTGCTGCGGACCGCAGCGGTACCGCTAGCTGAACGAGTCGCCGCAGGCGCAGGAGCCGGTGGCGTTCGGGTTGTCGATCGTGAAGCCCTGCTTCTCGATGGTGTCCACGAAGTCCACGGTGGCGCCGCCGAGGTAGGGGGCGCTCATCCGGTCGGTGACGACCTTGACGCCGTCGAAGTCCTTGAGCACGTCGCCGTCGAGCGAGCGCTCGTCGAAGAAGAGCTGGTAGCGAAGGCCGGAGCAGCCGCCGGGCTGGACGGCGACGCGCAGCGCCAGGTCCTCGCGGCCTTCCTGCTCCAGCAGGCCCTTCACCTTGGCCGCAGCGGCATCGGTAAGGAGCAGACCACTCTCGACGGTGGTCTCGTCCTGGACGGTCATCTGGATACTCCCGGTCGTTGACGACGATCTGCCGCCAGTACCAACCAGCGGCCACCCGGATTCATTTCCCGGGCGGTGGGTTCATCTCGGTTCTTGTCGGGGGCACGTGCTCGTCGCTCGTACTCCCACATTCCCCATGCTCGCACACCCGCAGGCCCAGGTCATCGCCCGATCCCGGCGAACCACCCACGGCGGGCGGCTCCGGTTGCCAGGATTGACGGCATGATCCTTCGCCGGGTGCAAGACACTGCCGCCGACGCCGAGACCGTACGGAAGATCGCCCACAGCGCCTTCGAGGACCTGTCCGGGCCGCCGCCAGCGCCCCCGGGCCAGGCGGGCACCGCGCGGCAGTGGGCCAGGACCAGGCACCTGGCCCGGACGGACCCGGAGGGCTGCTGGATCGCGGAGCACCACGGCGAGGCGGTCGGCGCGGTGCTGTCGCTGCGCCGCGAGGGGGTGTGGATCCTGGCGCTGTTCGCGGTGCTGCCGGGCGTCCAGGGGCAGGGCGTCGGGCGGCTGCTGCTGGAGCGCGCGGCGGCGCACGGGCGGGGCTGCCTGCGCGGGCTGCTGTGCGCCTCGCCCTCCCCCGCGGCGGCCCGGCGCTACCGGCGGGCCGGGTTCACGCTGCACCCCGCGATGGTGCTGAGCGGCCCGGTGGACCGCTCCGGCCTGCTGGACCCGGGCGACATCCCGGTGCACCCGGGCGCCGCGGTGCACCGGCACCTGCTCGACTCGGTGGACCGCCGGGTCCGGGGCGCCGCCCACGGCCCGGACCACGAGTTCATGCTCGCCCACTACGACGAGGTGCTGATCGCCGACACCCTGGCCGGCAGCGGCTACTGCTACCGCGACGGCGGCGAGGTCAAGCTGCTCGCGGCGACGTCCAAGCGGATCGCCACCCGGCTGCTGCGCGAGGCCCTGGCCCGGGTGCCCGACGGCGAGGAGGCCCGGGTGGAGTTCCTCACCGCCGAGCAGGAGTGGGCCGTGGACGTCGGCCTGGAGCTGCGCCTGCGCCTGGAGACCAGGGGCTACCTCGCCGTGCGCGGGATGCGCCCGCCGGCGCCGTACGTGCCGAGCGGCGGGTTCCTGTAGTTCTGGCGCCCTAGGCCATGGTGTCGAGGATCTCGCGGACCATCTCCATGGTGGTGCCCGGGTGCAGGAAGGCGAAGCGGGCGACGGTCTCGCCGTCCCAGCCGGTGGGCGTGACGAAGCCGATCTGGTCGGCCAGCAGCTGCTGCGACCAGCGGTAGTAGTCCTCGCCGGTCCAGCCCTTGCGGCGGAAGCAGACGGCGGACAGCTGCGGGTCGTGCAGCAGCTCCAGGTGCTCGGTGTCGCGGATCACCTGCGCCGTGTCCTGCGCCAGCCTCAGGCCCTCCTCGATGGCGTCGGTGTACGCCTGGGTGCCGTGCACCGCGAGCGAGAACCAGAGCGGCAGGCCGCGCGCGCGGCGGGTGAGGTGGTAGGCGTAGTCGGTGGGGTTCCACTCGTCGCCCTCGGTGTGCAGGACGTCCAGGTAGGACGCGTCCTGGGTGTGCACGGCGCGGGCCAGCTGCGGGTTGCGGTAGAGCAGCGCGGCGCAGTCGAAGGGCGCGAACAGCCACTTGTGCGGGTCCACGACGAAGGAGTCGGCGTGCTCGATGCCGTTGTAGCGCTCGCGGACGGAGGGGGCGAACAGGCCCGCGCCGCCGTACGCGCCGTCCACGTGGAACCACAGGCCGCGCTCGCGGGTGACCTCGGACAGGCCCTGCAGGTCGTCGACGATGCCCTCGTTGGTGGTGCCCGCCGTGCCGACCACCGCGATGACGGTCCCGGGGTCCGGGTCGGCCGCGAGGGCGGCGCGCAGCGCCTCGCCGGTGAAGCGGCGGTCGACGGTCGGGACGACGAAGGCCTCGACGCCGATGATGTTGAAGGTGTTCTTGACCGAGGAGTGCACCTGGTCGGCGACCGCTATCCGCAGCCGGGCCTCCGGGCCCACGTTCAGCCTGCGGCGGGCGGTGTCCCGGGCGACCACGAGCGCGGAGAGGTTGCCGGCCGAGCCGCCCGAGACGAAGGTACCGCCGGCCGAGTCGGGCAGGCCGGCCCGGTCGGCGATCAGCCGCAGCACCTGGTTCTCGGCGGCGATCGCGCCGGCCGCCTCCAGCCAGGAGATGCCCTGCAGGGAGGCGCAGGAGACGACCATGTCGAAGAGCAGCGCGGCCTTGGTCGGGGCGCACGGGATGAAGGACAGGTAGCGCGGGCTGTCGGCGGAGATCACCGCGCGGGACAGCTCGTGGTCGTAGAGCTTGAGCACGTCGGCGGGGTCGTTGCCGTGGGCGTTCAGCAGGCCGGCCAGCGAGGCGCGCAGGTGGTCGCCGTCGCCGGGGTGGTCGAGCGGCACCGGGTCGTACTGCAGCCGCTCACGCATGTAGTCGAATACCAGGTCGACCAGCTCGTTGTCGGGCCGGTGCATGCGGTTGGGGGCTGCGGACACGGGGGTCCCTCTCGGCTGCGGGGTGTCGGGGAGGTCCGGGGGGCTCGCGCGGGCAGGGCGCGGCGGGCCGGATGTGATCAGCCTAGGCAGCACAGGGGCGCGGCCGCGCGTCCGAACGCGGCCGGTGGGGCAGGTATCGGGCGTGTTCGGCGGGCCCGGCGCAGGATTCCTGCGCCGGGCCGGAGCCGCTAGCCGATCAGCCGGGAGAGCACGACGGAGCTGCGGCTGCGCTGGACGCCGGGCTCCTTGCGGATCCGCTCGATGACGGCCTCCAGGTGCCGGGTGTCGGCGGCGCGCAGGTGGACGAGGGCGTCGGCGTCGCCGGTGACCGTCCAGGCCGCGACGACCTCGGGGAACTGGCGCAGGCTGGCGAGGATCTCCTCCGGCGCGGTGCGCTCGCGGCAGTACACCTCGACGAAGGCCTCGGTCTGCCAGCCGAGCAGCGCCGGGTCGAGCACGACGGTGAAGCCCCGGACGACGCCCCGGGCCCGCAGCCGGTCGATGCGGCGGCGTACGGCGGTGGCGGAGAGGCTGACCAGCAGCCCGATCTCGGCGTACGAGGCGCGGCCGTCGCGGCCGAGCTGGGCCAGCAGCAGCCGGTCGGTCTCGTCCAGGGAGGCCCCGCCCGGCTCGGGCGGTCGGCTGGTGCTCATCGGTGCGGGGCTCCACTGGTCGTACGGCGTGCTGGGCGGTGATCCACACCAGGTGATCCGCAGAAACGGTTCACCGCCCATTCTGGCGGATAGCGGACGGGCCGACGGACGGGCGCCGGCGCGGGGGGCGGAAGCAGCGGTGCGACAGGTGCGGGCGGATGCGGGCGGATGCGGGTGCTCAGTCCACCAGCAGCACGATCTTGCCCCGGGTGCGGCCCTCGGCGCTGAGTGCCTGGGCGGAGGCCGCCTGGGCGAGCGGGAAGGTCGAGGCGACGGTCACCGTGAGGCTGCCCTCGTCCGCCAGGCGGGCGAGCGCGGCGAGATCCTCGGCGTCCGGGCGGCACCAGACGTAGCGGCCGCCTCGGGCCACGACGCCGTAGTCGGCGATCGAGGCGATCCGGGCGGGGTCGGCGACCAGGGTGGCGGAGATCTCGACGGCGTCCCCGCCGACCAGGTCGAGGGCGGCGTCCACCCCGCCGGGGGCGAGCGCCCGGACGCGGTCGGCCAGGCCCTCGCCGTACGCGACCGGCTCGGCGCCGAGCCCGCGCAGGTAGTCGTGGTTGCGGGCGCCGGCCGTGCCGATGACGCGCGCGCCGAGGGCGACCGCGATCTGGACGGCGAGGTGGCCGACGCCGCCGGCGGCCGCGTGCACGAGCACCGTCTCGCCGGCCCGCACCCGCAGCGCCCCGACCAGCGCCTGGTACGCGGTGAGCCCGGCCAGCGGGAGGCCGCCGGCCTGCGCCCAGTCCAGCGCGGACGGCTTGCGGGCGAGGGTGCGGACGGGGGCGGAGACCAGCTCGGCGTACGTCCCGTGCTCGACACTGTCCTTGCGGACGTAGCCGAAGACCTCGTCGCCGACCGCGAACTCGGTGACCGCGCCGCCGACCGCGCGGACCACCCCGGCCAGGTCCCAGCCCATGACGAGCGGGAAGTGCGCGTCCAGGATGCCGTCGAGGTGCCCCTCGCGGACCTTCCAGTCGACCGGGTTCACCCCGGCCGCCCGGACCTGTACGAGCACCGAGTCCGGCCCGAGCTTCGGGTCCGGCAGGTCGGTGAACTCGACGACCTCGGGGCCGCCGTACTGCCTGATCGCGATTGCCTTCATCCGTCCAGCCAACCAGCCGCAGGCCCTGATCGCGCTCCGGCACACGCCGGAAGGACGCCGGGAAGACTCCGCTTGGTCGAGCGGTTCTGATCACATCGACAGGGCGGCCATCGTCAAGGTGACGCTAACCGGGTTATGATAGATAACGTCAGATAGACGAGAAGGCCGCTTCGACGGACCCGGCCGCACCAGGAGGGCACCCGCCCGTGACCACCACCACTGAGACCTACGGCGTCGACCCCAGCCCGACGCCGCTCGCGCTGCTGCTGCTCGGCCGCGAGGCCGACCCCACCAGCGAGCGCGGCGTCGAGTGCCCGGGCGATCTCCCCGCCGCCTCCGACCCCGACCTCGTCGAGCGCGCCCGCAAGGCCAAGGCCACGCTGGGCGAGCGCGTCTTCATCCTCGGCCACCACTACCAGCGCGACGAGGTGATCGAGTTCGCGGACGTCACCGGCGACTCGTTCAAGCTCGCCCGCGACGCCGCCGCCCGCCCGGAGGCCGAGTTCATCGTCTTCTGCGGCGTGCACTTCATGGCCGAGTCCGCGGACATCCTGACCGGCCCGGCCCAGCAGGTCATCCTGCCGGACCTCGCCGCCGGCTGTTCGATGGCCGACATGGCCACCGCCGAGCAGGTCGCCGAGTGCTGGGACGTCCTCACCGACGCCGGCATAGCCGACGTCACCGTCCCGGTCTCGTACATGAACTCCTCCGCCGACATCAAGGCCTTCACCGGCAGGCACGGCGGCACCATCTGCACCTCCTCCAACGCCGAGCGCGCGCTGGAGTGGGCCTTCGAGCAGGGCCAGAAGGTGCTCTTCCTGCCCGACCAGCACCTGGGCCGCAACACCGCCGTGCGCGAGATGGGCATGTCGCTGGACGACTGCGTGCTCTACAACCCGCACAAGCCGAACGGCGGCCTGACCGCCGAGCAGCTGCGCGACGCCAAGATGATCCTCTGGCGCGGCCACTGCTCGGTGCACGGCCGGTTCTCCGTCGACTCGGTGAACGACGTGCGCGCGCGCATCCCCGGGGTGACCGTGCTGGTGCACCCCGAGTGCAAGCACGAGGTCGTCTCGGCCGCCGACATGGTGGGCTCCACCGAGTACATCATCAAGGCACTGGACGCGGCCGAGCCCGGCTCCAAGTGGGCCATCGGCACCGAGCTGAACCTCGTCCGCCGGCTCGCCAAGGCGCACCCCGACAAGGAGATCGTCTTCCTGGACCGGGCCGTCTGCTTCTGCTCGACCATGAACCGGATCGACCTGCCGCACCTGGTCTGGACGCTGGAGTCGCTGGTCGAGGGCCGCGTACCGAACGTGATCACCGTCGACGCGGAGACCGAGAAGTACGCCAAGGCCGCGCTGGACCGCATGCTGGCCCTGCCGTAGCCCCTGCCGGGCGGCCGGTACGGGTAAGGGCGGGCGCCCCCGAGGGGGTGCCCGCCCTTACCCGTACGACGTGCCTGCTCGTACTCGGGCTACTCGTACTCGGGGATGCCGGGGATGAGCCCGTCGCCCTCGGCCCGCAGCAGCTGCCGGACCTCCTCGATGGTCGCCCCGGCGTTCGGCAGGATCAGGTCGGACGGCTCGAGCGAGTCGTCCGGCAGCGGGGTGCCGTACTGCTTCACGGCCTCCAGCAGACTGTCCAGCGCGGCCCTGAAGTGCTCGTCGTCCCCCGACTCCAGCGCGCGCAGCAGACCGTCGTCCAGCTCGTTGAGCCGGTTCAGGTGGTCGTCGCCCACCTGGAACTGCCCTTCACCCATGACCCGCATGATCATGCCGCTGCGTCTCCCTGCTGTCGTGGCCGCCGTCGAAGGAGCCGGATCACTTGTTGTAGTTGATCGTCCCCGGGTTGTCCTGCTTGTCCTGCGCACCGGCACGGCCCTGCTCGATCGCGGGCTGCGCCGCCGGGCTGCCGCCGGTGAGCTCGGCCTTCATCCTGGCGAGCTCCAGCTCGACGTCGGAGCCGCCGGCCACCCGCTCCAGCTCGGCCTCGATGTCGTCCTTGCGGCCGAGGCCGCTCGCGTCGTCGAGCGCGCCGGACGCCAGCAGCTCGTCGATCGCGCCCGCACGGGCCTGCATCTGGGCCGTCTTGTCCTCGGCCCGCTGGATCGCCAGGCCCACGTCGCCCATCTCCTCCGAGATCCCGGAGAAGGACTCCGCGATCCGGGTCTGCGCCTGGGCGGCGGTGTAGGTGGCCTTGATGGTCTCCTTCTTCGTACGGAAGGCGTCCACCTTGGCCTGCAGGCGCTGGGAGGCGAGCGTGAGCTTCTCCTCCTCGCCCTGCAACTGCTCGTACTGCGTCTGCAGGTCGGTGATCTGCGTCTGCATGTTCGACTTGCGGGTGAGTGCCTCGCGCGCGAGGTCCTCCCGGCCCAGCGAGAGCGCCTTGCGCCCCTGGTCCTCGTACTTCGCGGACTGCTGCTGCAGCTGGGTCAGCTGGAGCTCCAGGCGCTTGCGCGAGGTGGCCACGTCGGCCACGCCCCTGCGCACCTTCTGCAGCAGTTCGAGCTGCTTCTGGTACGAGTAGTCGAGCGTTTCACGCGGATCTTCTGCACGGTCCAGGGCCTTGTTCGCCTTGGACTTGAAGATCAGCCCCATACGCTTCATGATTCCGTCGCTCATGGGCCTCGGGTGCCCCCTTCTCCGGGCTGCGGACTGTAACTCGTTACCAGACACGACGAGTGTATGTGCAGCGAGGCAATCGCCGCAGTGCACCTGCCTGCAACAAGACTGCTACAGCCAAGGGCATCGGGGCCTCATCCCGGGGGTGGAATCCGACCCCGATTTCATGATCCGGCAGAAGGAGGGAACCCCGTACTGGACGCGCCGTCCGAGCGCCGGAAACCTCGGGATCTTGATTGATATGCGTTTGGGTCCAAGGGCACGGGAACATGCGGCCGTCCACCCCGTACGCTGGGGGTGTGTTCCGACGCCGTTCAGACGATGCCTCTGCCTCCGCCGTAGTGCTGGAGAAGCAGGACGATACGAGCCAGGCCCGCGATCCGCAGGCGAAGAAGGGCCGGCCCACGCCCAAGCGCAGTGAGGCCGAGGCCAACCGGCGTACCCGGGTGGTCGTCCCCAAGGACCGTAAGGAGGCCGCCCGCCAGTCGCGCGAGCGGATGCGCTCCGAGCGGGAGAAGCAGCGCACCGCGCTGCTGGAGGGTGACGAGCGCTACCTGCCGGCCCGTGACAAGGGGCCGGTGCGCAAGTTCGCCCGTGACTACGTGGACGCCCGCTGGTCGCTCGCCGAGTTCTTCCTGCCCGCCGCCGTGGTCATCCTGATCCTCAGTGTGGTGCGGGTGCCGGCTCTCCAGCTGCTCTCCACCCTGCTCTTCCTGCTCTTCTTCGTCCTGGTGATCCTCGACTTCGTGCGCCTGGGCCTCGGCCTGCGCAAGCAGTTCGCCGAGCGCTTCCCCGGGCAGAACACCAAGGGCGCCGTCGCGTACGGCCTGATGCGCATCCTGCAGATGCGCCGCCTGCGGCTGCCCAAGCCCCAGGTGCAGCGGGGGGCCAAGCCCTGACCGCCGAGCCGGTGAACTCGGGCTGGGCCCCTCCGACCTGGGAGGGGCCCGGCCTTTACGCGCTGCCCGGCCAGGGCGGCGGGAGCCACGACCGGCTGCCGTCCCGCAGCGGCTCGTTCGCCGGCGGGGCCGGCCCCTGGCTGGAGCGCCAGGGCGGCCTGCGCAACCTCGTCCGCCAGGAGATGGTGGCCAGGCAGCTCGCCGAGCAGCTCACCGGCCGCACCGGCCAGCGCGTGCTGGACGTCGGCTGCGGCCAGGGCACCCAGGCCCTGCGGCTGGCCCGGGCCGGCCACTACGTCACCGGCATCGACTCCGACCCGGTCACCCTCGGCGTCGCCCAGGGCGCGCTCGCGCAGGAACCGGACGACGTCCGCGGCCGGGTCCAGCTGCTGAGCGGCGACGGGCACCAGTGCGGCCGCTGGTTCGGCGCCCGGAGCTTCGACGTGGTGCTGTGCCACGGCGTCCTGATGTACCTGCCGGACCCGGATCCGATGATCGCCTCACTGGCCCGGCTGCTCGCCCCCGGCGGCGTGCTCTCGCTGGTCGTCCGCAACCGCGACGCGCTGGCCATGCGCCCCGGCGCGGCCGGCGACTGGCGCGCCGCCCTGCACGCCTTCGAGAGCGACCGCTACTACAACCGGCTGGGCCTCACCGCCCGGGCCGACCGGCTCTCCGACCTGACCGTGACGCTCGCCGAGGTCTCCGTACCGCTCAAGCAGTGGTACGGCGTACGGGTCTTCACCGACAACGCGCCGGACGACGCGGCGCCGCCCGTCGACGGCCGCCGCCTCGCCCAGCTGCTGGACGCCGAGGAACGCGCCGGGCGGACCGACCCGTACCGCCAGATAGCCGCCCTGCTGCACGTGGTCGGCGCGAAGTAGGACCGCCCGGCAAATCGGCGGGCGGCCCCTCAGGCTCAGGCCTCGTGCAGGCTCATCGAGTAGATGACGCGGTCGTCGTCCAGCAGGACGGCGGTGTCGACGCCGTCCTCCACCAGCTGCTTGAAGCTCTCGCCGATCCAGGACTCCGCGTCGCCCTGCCCCGCGAACTCCTCCAGGCCACCGGCCGGTGTCACCGGGGTGCCGTCCGTCTTCTCGTACCGCCACGTCCAGACCATGCCCGGCTCCTCCCGCTGACGACTGGTTCGCTGTCCTGCTGTCCTGCTGTCCTGCTGCACCGCGCCCTGCTGCACCGCTGTCGGGCCGCATCACTGTCGGGCCGCGTCACTGTTCGGTTCTGCACACTAGCCTGCCCGCCGCGATCACCCCTACGCCTCGTCGGGCAGGATGAAGCGCATGGCACTCCCCCGCACCCTGATCCTCGGCGGCGCCCGCTCCGGCAAGTCCACCCGGGCGGAGCAGCTGCTCGCCGCGTACGACGACGTCCTCTATGTCGCCACCAGCGGCACCCGGGACGGCGACCCGGAGTGGGCGCAGCGCGTCGACCTGCACCGTGAGCGGCGGCCCGCGAGCTGGCGGACGGCCGAGACCTGCGACCTGGAGGCCGTGCTGCGGGACGGCTCCGACCCGGCGCCGGTGCTGATCGACTGTCTGGCGCTGTGGCTGACCGCGGTGATGGACGAGTGCGACGCCTGGGACGACGCGGCGTGGGCGGCCGGCGGCGAGCGGGCGGTGCAGCGGCGCTGCGAGGCGCTCGCGGCGGCCTGGGGGGCGACCGGCCGTCAGGTGGTCGCGGTGAGCAACGAGGTCGGCATGGGAGTCGTCCCGGCGACGGCGGCCGGGCGGCGGTTCCGCGACACCCTCGGGCGGCTGAACATGGCCGTGGCGGACGCCTCCGAGCGGGTCCTGCTGGTGGTCGCGGGGCAGGTGCTGGTCATCAGGCCCGCCGCCGCCTGAGGCCCCGCACCGGCCGAGGTCCGCCACCGGACGGAGGGCTGTGGCGTGTAGCCTTCGAGGCGATGGACACGACCGTGGATCTCGATACGTTCTCCTCCCTCGTCGAGCGCCCCGACGAGAGCGCCCGCAGGGCCGCCGACGAGCGCTGGAAGGCGCTGGACCGGCCTCGTGGCGGGCTCGGACAGCTGGAGGAGCTGGGCAGCTGGCTGGCGTCCGTTCAGGGGCGGTCCCCTGTACGGCCGGTGTCGGCGCCCAAGGTGCTGCTCTTCGCGGGCGACCACGGGGTGGCCGCGCTCGGGGTCTCCGAGCTGTCCGCCGACGGCGGGACGGCCGCGCGGGTGCGGGCCGTCCTGGACGGTACGGCGCCGGTCGCGGTGCTCGCGCGGCGCTTCGGCGCCCGGGTGCGGGTCGTCGACGTGGCGGTGGACGCCGATCCGGCGGACTTCCCCGACGACGTGGTCCGGCACCGGGTGCGGCGCGGCTCCGGCCGGATCGACGTCGAGGACGCGCTCAGTCCGGAGGAGGCCGCCCGGGCCTTCCGCGCCGGGATGGCCGTCGCCGACGAGGAGGCCGACGCCGGCACCGACCTGGTGGTGCTGGGCGACCTCGGGGTCGGCTCGACCACCGTGGCGGCCGTGCTGGTCGGCGCCCTGTGCGGGACGGACGCGGCGGCGGTGACCGGGCGGGGCTCGGGCATCGACGACCGGGTGTGGATGGTCAAGTGCGCCGCCGTCCGCGACTCGCTGCGGCGGGCGCGGCCGGTGCTGGGCGACCAGCTGGCGCTGCTGGCCACCACCGGCGGCGCGGACTTCGCGGCGATCACCGGCTTCCTGCTGCAGGCCGCCGTGCGCCGCCTGCCGGTGGTGCTGGACGGCGTCGTGTCGGCGGCGTGCGCGCTGGTCGCGCAGCGGATCGCGTTCCGGGCGCCGGAGTGGTGGCGGGCCGGGCAGACGAGCGGCGAGCCCGCACAGGCGAAGGCGTACGACCGGCTGACGCTGATGCCGCTCCAGGACCAGAAGATCACCATGGGCGAGGGCGTGGGCGCGCTGATGTCCCTGCCGCTGCTCCAGGCGGCGGCGGACACGCTTGCCGAGCACCCGGCCGTGCCGGCGCTGCCCGAGGAGCCGAAGGAGCAGCCGAAGCTGCCGTCGGCGGCGGACCTGCTCGGCCGGGTCTGACGCCGTGTCCGGAGCGCCGGGCCCGGCCCCGTCCGGCGCGGGCGCGTTGAGGTTCGAGGCGCTGCGGTTCGCCTTCGGCACGCTGTCGGTGCTCCGGGTGCGGGTCGAGCGGTGGGACCGCCCGACGGCGGGGCGGGCGATGCTCTGCGCGCCGGTGGTCGGGATCGTGCTGGGGGCGCTCGCCGCGTCGGTGGGCGCGCTGGTCGCCTGGCGCGCCGGCGGGCTGCTCGGCGCCGTCGCCGCGGTCGCCGTACTGGCCGCGCTCACCCGGGGCCTGCACCTGGACGGACTGGCCGACGTCGCGGACGGTCTCGGCAGCGGGCGGCCGGCCGAGGACGCGCTGCGGATCATGAAGCAGTCCGACATCGGCCCGTTCGGCGTGCTCACCCTGCTGCTCGCCCTGCTCGCCCAGATCGCCGCACTGGCCGGCCGGTTCGAGGCCTCGCTCTGGCGCGGGGCCCTCGCCGTGCTCGCCGCCGCCGTGGCGGCCCGCTGCGCACTCGTCTGGGGCTGCCTGCGCTCCGTACCGGCCGCCCGGCCCGGCGGCCTCGGCGCGATGGTCGCGAGTACGGTGCCGGCCGGAGCGGCCCTCGCGGTATCGGCCGGCGCGGCCCTGCTGCTCGCCCTGG
>FTKL01000323.1_pt5 | contig 13256 bp, 11 predicted proteins | sample 2434061 | NCBI WGS metagenome assembly FTKL01 (sample SAMEA3914816, study PRJEB12502) | metagenome | biome: forest; material: soil | place: USA | collected 2011-09-16 | depth 0.3 m
GAACTCCGGCAAACCCCAGCGCAGCGAGCTCTACCTCCGCTGGTCGCTCTACCTCGTGGCGTACCTCCAACCCCTGGTCGTGCTGCTCGCCCTCGGCGGGGCGGTCGACCAGGGGCTCTCCCCGGCCGTCGTGGGCGTGCTGCTCGCCCTGTGCTGCGGCGTCAGCTGGCTGTCGGTCAGGGCCTACGGGGCCGCCGTCGACCACTACCTCGGCCGCCCCAGCGGCATCGACCGCCGGCTCGCCGTCCTCGCCGCCGCCACCCTGGCCGCGGTCTGGGCCGCTGTCCTGCTCTGCGCACGGACCGGCGACACCCCGGGCGCGGACAGCGCCTCGCTGTCTGCCATCGTCTCCGCCAGTCTGCTGATCCTCTGGTTCGGTCCGGTCAGCGTCGCCCGCCCGCTGCGCACCGTCGCCCTCCAGGGCCTGCTCGGGCTGGCCATGCTCGTTCCCCCGCTGCTGGTCGCCGGCGGCGGCCTCGCCACCACCCTCGGGGTGCTGACCGGCCTCGCCCTCGTGCTGCCGCCGCTCGGGGCGAGCTGCCGCAGCTTCGCCTGGCTGCTCGGAGTGGTCTGGGAGCTGGACGCCGCCCGCGAGACGCAGTCCCGGCTGGCGGTGGCGGAGGAGCGGCTGCGCTTCTCCCGGGACCTGCACGACGTGATGGGGCGCAACCTCACCACCATCGCCCTCAAGAGCGAGCTCGCCGTCCAGCTCGCCCTGCGCGGCCGCCCGGAGGCCGCCGACCAGATGACCGAGGTGCAGCGGATCGCCCAGGAGTCCCACCGGGAGGTCCGCGACCTCGTGCGCGGCTACCGCACCGCCGATCTGAACGCCGAGGTGATCGGCGCCCGCGCGGTGCTGCGGGCCGCCGGCGTCGAGTGCGAGACCGACCTCGGGGAGGACGCGACCGCGCTGTCCGGGCCCGTCCAGTCGGTGCTCGGCTGGGTCCTGCGGGAGGCCACCACCAACGTGCTGCGGCACAGCGAGGCCGGGCGCTGCACCGTCCGGCTGCGCGTCACCGGCGGCCTGGCGGTGCTGGAGCTGGAGAACGACGGCGTCCCCTCCCCCGCCCTGCCGTCCCGGAGCAACGGCACCGGCCTGTACGGGCTGCGCGAACGCCTGGCCGCCCACGAGGGCGAACTCGACCTGCCGCCCGCCGCCCCCGGCAGCTTCCTGCTGCGCGCGACCGTCCCGCTGGCCGCCGGCCCGACCGCACTGGAGACCACCCCCCGATGACCGAGCCGACCGCCACCCCCGCGACCGCGCCCGTCCGCGTCCTGCTCGCCGACGACGAGCACCTGATCCGGGGCGCGCTGGCCGCGCTGCTCTCGCTGGAGGACGACCTGACCGTGGTCGCCGAGGCGGCCACCGGCCCGGAGGCGCTCGCGATGGCCCGGGCCCACCGGCCCGACGTCGCCGTCCTCGACCTCCAGATGCCGGGCCTGGACGGCATCGAGGTCGCCACCGAGCTGCGCCGGCTGCTGCCGGACTGCCGCACGATGATCGTCACCGGCCACGGCCGGCCGGGCTACCTCAAGCGGGCCCTGGAGGTCGGCGTCCGGGGCTTCCTGCCGAAGACCGTCTCGGCGGCCGACCTCGCCGGGATCATCCGCACCGTGCGGGCCGGCGGCCGCTACGTCGACCCCGAGCTCGCGGCGGACGCCATCGCGGCCGGCGGCACCCCGCTGACGCCCCGCGAGACGGACGTCCTGGAGCTGGCCGCCGACGGCACCTCGATCGCCGGGATCGCCGAGCGCGCGGCGCTCTCGCAGGGCACCGTCCGCAACTACCTGTCCTCCGCAGCCGCGAAGCTGGGCGCCGAGAACCGCCACGCGGCGGTGCGGATCGCCCGCGAGCACGGCTGGATCTAGGCCCTGCCCGTGCCCGCAGGCGGTCCCGGTCCCGGTCCCGGCCGGGCTACACCCAGGCGGTGCCGGTCAGGCGCTCGTACGCCTCGATGTACTTCGCCCGGCTGAGCTCGACGATCTCGTCGGGCAGGGCCGGCGGCGGCAGCTCGCTGTGGCGGTCCCAGCCGGAGGCCGGGGAGGTCAGCCAGTCGCGGATGATCTGCTTGTCGAAGGACGGCTGCGTCCGGCCGGGCTGCCACTGGTCGGCGGGCCAGTAGCGGGAGGAGTCCGGGGTGAGCACCTCGTCGCCGATCACCAGCTCGCCGTCGGCCAGGCCGAACTCGAACTTGGTGTCCGCCAGGATGAGCCCGCGATCCTTGGCGATGTCCCGGGCCCGGGCGTAGACGTCCAGCGTGGTCCGGCGCAGCTGCGCGGCCAGGTCGGCGCCGATCCGGCGGGCGGTCTCCTCGTACGGGACGTTCTCGTCGTGGTCGCCGACCTCGGCCTTCAGCGCCGGGGTGTAGATCGGCGCGGGCAGCTCGGAGCCGTCCTCAAGGCCCTCGGGCAGCGCGATGCCGCAGACCGTGCGGTCGGCGCGGTACTCGGTCAGGCCGGAGCCGGTGAGGTAGCCGCGGGCCACGCACTCGACCGGCGCCATCTCCAGGCTGCGGCAGATCAGCGTGCGGCCCGCCCAGTCGGCGGGGGCGCCGGCCGGGAGGTCGGTGGAGATCACGTGGTTGGGGACGATGTCGGCGATCCGGTCGAACCACCACAGCGAGAGCTGGGTCAGGATGCGGCCCTTGTCGGGGATCTCGTTGGGCAGCACCCAGTCGTGGGCCGACGTCCGGTCGCTGGCGACCATCACCAGCTCACCGCTCTCGGCGCGGTAGAGATCCCGCACCTTGCCGGTGTGCAGGTGGATCAGGCCGGGTACCTGGACAGGCTCGGGCTTGGTGACAAATCCGCTCAAGGTCGTCTCAGTCCTCAGGGTGGTTCGCGGTATCGCGGGGCACGAAAGGGCAGGTCGGTGAGGCCGAGTCTTTCACGCGGCCCCTCGTCCTTTCATCCGAGGGCAGCCGGGTCCCAGCCGTCCTTGCACAGACGATCCAACAGGTTGGCGGTCGCCCGCTGGACCCGCTCGTCGGTGTGGCCGGGGCGGTCCAGGGCCGGCGACCAGGCGAACGTACCGGCCGCGAAGACGTACGCGCCGCTCGGCGCCCGGTACAGCGAGGTCTCCTGGTGGCGGATCCGCCCGGCCGAGTCCCGGTACGGGGAGTGCGCGAGCAGCACCCGCTCGGTGTGCTCGGGGAGCGCCACCTTGGGGAAGTAACGGTCCGCCTCACCGGCGACCAGGCCGGGCAGCTCGTCGCCCTCCTGGAGGCCGGTGCCCTCCCAGAGCCAGTGCCCGGTGTTGCGCGCGACCAGCGGGACGGGCGCCGCGACCCGGCTGGCGTACTGGATGCCCAGCAGGTGCTGCTCGGGCTCGGCCGCGTCCCGCCAGAGCGCGCTCTGGCTGCCGGGCACCCCGGCGGCGGGGCTGCCGGCCGGGACCTTCTGCCGCTTGCGGCAGTTCAGCAGCCGGTTGGGCTCGCCGGACGCGGCGGCGGAGAGCTCGACCCGCCAGTACATGGTGTTGGCGGAGAGGAAGACCAGCGAGGTGCCGTCGTCCCTGGCCTGCTCGACGGCCCTGCGCATCGGCTCGGACCAGTACTCGTCGTGGCCGGGGAAGATCAGCGCGCGGTGCCGCTCCGGGGTGACCAGGCCCGCGTGCAGGTCCGAGGCGGTGGCGTAGGCGAGGTCGTAGCCGTAGCGCTCGGCCCAGCGGATGAAGTCGTACGCGTGGCCGACGTGCAGCGGCAGGCCGGCACCGGCGTGCGGGCGGTCGAAGGAGACGGTGACGGCCGCCTCCCGCTCGCCGAGCAGCCCGCCCTCCTCGTCCCAGGCGTGGTAGAGGCTGGCACCGTCCCGGCCGTCCTCGGGGAACAGGTTGTACGCCTGCCAGGTCACGTCGGGAAGCACCAGCAGCAGGTCGGCGGTGTGCGCCGGATCGTCGAAGTCCCGCACGGTGAAGGGGATGTGACTGCGGTGCAGGTTGTCACTGGTGGTCAGCACGGCGACGTACGCGCCGGGGCGCCAGTGCCCGGGGACCTGCAGCCGCCAGGAGTGCCACCAGTGGTGGCAGGAGACGGTGCGGCCGGCCACCAGCGGCGCCGGCTGGGCGAGGCCGGCGATCAGCGGGCTGGACGTCATGTGGTGGGCGCCGTCGCCCGCGTAGTGGCCGATCCGGTAGACGTCGACGGTGAACTCGCGGGGCGGGTGGACGGTCACCCGGAAGTCCACCGAGCCGCCGGGGCGGACCACGCCGGCCGAGGCGAAGCCCTTGATCTGCTGGTTCACGTCCTCGGAGTTGCCCGGCGTGCCGACCGGCGGGCGCGGGCGGGCCCCGGAGAACGGCTGCTGGCCCGGCGCGTCCAGCGACACGTACCAGGGGACGGTCTCCCCGGTGGCCGCGACGTACTGCTCGGGGCTGCGCAGCCAGGGCAGCGGCCCCTGGCCGAAGGGGTCGGAGACGCCGTGTGCGTGCGTTCCGGACTCCCAGCGACGGTTGAGTTCGGTCCCCACGCGCCCCTCCCACAGGTGCACCTCCACCGAATGGCATGTGCCACCCGGATGTGCGTGCGGTCCAGCACACCACAGGATGCTGGCGCTGCGTAGCCCCACGGTAGCAACTAGTGGTGATGAATCTTCCCGGCCGACGGCCGCACCGCCCCTGTCCTGCGGGAACCGTAAATCCCCCGGGGGCGCGCAGCCCGCCGCCGTGCGCCGCCCCGGCCCGGCGGGGGCCGAGCCGGGGCGGCCGGGGCCGCACGGTCAGAGCCGGACGGGCTTCTCCAGCCGGACCCCGGCCGCGTCCAGCCAGGCCCGCAGCGGGCCGTCCTGGCCCTGCTCGACGGCCTGGGCCACCGGCTCGGCCAGGTCGGTGCGGCGCACTCCGCCGATGAGCAGGACGGGCCCGTCCAGCCAGTCCAGGCCCGGGGTGCCGCCGGCGGTGTCGACGGCGGCGCAGCAGACCATCGCGGTGACGTGCTCGACCAGCAGGTCCCGCCCGCTGCGGGCGGGCTCCAGCAGGGACGCCGGACGCGGGCTGCGGGCCAGCTGGGCGGCCAGGGCGGCGGCCAGCGGCTCGCCGTCGCCGTCGGCGAGCCGGGTGAGCAGCCGGGTGAGCGTGGGGGCGCCGGGGCGGGCCTGCGGGGCCAGCCGGTCCAGCGCGGCCTGCAGGGCGGCGGCCCTGGCCCGCCAGCCGACGTCGACGACCTCGACCGGGTAGTCGGCCCAGTCCAGTTCCTTCCAGCCGCCGGCGTCCGCTGCGGCAGCGGAATCGGCACCGACACCGGCACCGGGCTGCGGCAGGCCGAAGAACAGCTCGGCGGCGAGCCGCGAGACCGCCGCGTCGACGGTGCCGGGCTCCTCCAGCAGGTCGCAGGCGGGCCGGTCGCCGAGCCTGAGCCCGTAGCCGTCGGCGAGCCGGTCGCGGCGGGACAGCTCGGTGAGCGCCGAGACGACGCCGGCGTTCAGGTGACAGGGGTGGCGGCCGAGCTTCCAGGCGGGCAGCGCGACCCGGGTGAGCAGGCGGTCCCATCCGGCGTAGGCGAGGCCGACCTGCTCCTGGGCGGAGATCCGCAGCCCGTAGTCGACGGCCTTCGCCTGCTCGGAGGCCCAGGCCGCGACCGAGCGCTCCAGCTCGGCGGAGTGCTCCCGGCAGGCGCCGAGCAGCCGGCGGGTGACCGCGTCGGTGAGCCGCCGGGTGCCGCGCCGGGCCGGCCGGGCGGCCCGCTCCGGCTCCGGGCCCAGGTCGGCGCCCGGGCCCGCGCCGGAGTCCAGGCTCGCGTCCAGGCTGCGGATGAAGCGGCGGGCGGCCGCGATCTCCGGGTCGGCCGACGCGGCGGTGCCCGCCACCACGGGCGCCAGCAGCGCACGCAGCTCGCCGGCCCGCATCCACCACAGGAACGGCGAGCCGATCACCAGGACGGGCGCGGGCGGCTCCTCCTCCCGGCCCGCGCCGCCGCGCCGCCGGGAGCCCGGCCGGTGCACCGGTACGTCCTCCAGCCAGCTGTCGCAGTCCGGGGTGAGCGCGATGGCGGACGGCGCGGGGACGTCCAGGCGGTCGGCGAGTTCGCCGATCAGCCGGTAGAGCTCGGGGGCGTCGCCGCGCGCCAGCGGCACGGCCGGGGTCTGCGGCGGTGTGGCCCGGTGGTGGGCCCGGACGACCAGCCCGGCCACCAGCAGGGTGCCCGCGGCGACCGCGCAGACCGCCCAGCGGACGGCGTCCCAGGCTCCGGCGTCGGGCGAGCCCGGTGCGCCGAGCCGGCCGGTGACGCGCCCGGCGAGCAGCACCACCGCGGCGGCGGCGGGCAGCACGGCGGCGGCCAGCGCCCGGCCCCGGATCCGTAGTACCGCCTGGGCCCGTGCGCGCGCGCTCTCGACAGCGGCCATACGGTGCGGCACCCCCTTCGGAGTCCTCCGGCGCCCTGGTCGGGGCACCCGAGCCGACTCGAAACGATCAGTGTCCGACCGGGAACGGCGGAATCCGACCCCGGCTGTGCGTCCTGTGTGCATCCTGCGTGGCGCTTGTGACAGTTCTGACGCCCGCGTGCCGATGGGCGTTCCGGATCGCCCGGCTTTCCACTCGTCCCGGTGACGGTGCACGCGTTCCGGACGCCGACCGCCGGCTCCGGTGCGTGGCGGACCCGGACCGGAACCGGCACGCCGGGCCACGCACTCCCCCAGCATCCCCCCGCAGGGCCCCCGCCACCCGGCGGCGATCACCGTGGCACGGCTCGTGGCACTGCGATCCAGCGCACCCTAAGGCCGCCGGCCGGACCGCGTCAGCCGGACGCCGATGCTGTCACTCGAACAGGTGGAATCCGGCCGCCGATCGTGTGGCCCCGCCGCCGCCCGCCCGGGCCGCAAACGCCCGAGGGCGCTGCGTCCATGGGGGTCCCGTGCGGGACCACCGGACGCAGCGCCCTCGAAAGAGCCTGCTCGGACGGGGCGCGGGCCCCTACCGCGCCGCCTTCAGCGCGATGTCGGTGCGGTGCTGGCCGCCCTTGAGGCTGATCCGCCCGAGCGCGTCGTAGGCCCGGACGCGGGCCTCGGCGAGGTCCGTTCCGGTCGCCGTGACGGACAGGACGCGGCCGCCGGCGCTGAGCACCTCGCCGCCCTCGCCCGCCCGGGTGCCCGCGTGCAGCACGTACGCGGTGCCGTCGGCGGCCTCGGCGTCGGCCAGGCCCTCGATCGGGTCGCCGGTGCGGGGGTCGGCCGGGTAGCCCTCGGAGGCGATCACCACGGTGACGGCGGCGCCGTCGTCCCAGCGCAGCGGCTCCAGCTCGCCGAGCGCGCCGGTCGCGGAGGCGTGCAGGACGGCGGCCAGCGGGGTCCGCAGCCGGGCCAGCACGACCTGGGTCTCCGGGTCGCCGAAGCGCGCGTTGAACTCGATCACCCGGGTGCCGCGCGAGGTCAGCGCGAGGCCCGCGTAGAGCAGGCCGGAGAACGGGGTGCCGCGACGGCGCAGCTCGTCCACGGTGGGCTGCAGGACGGTCTCCAGCACCTCGTCGACCAGGCCCTCGGGGGCCCACGGCAGCGGCGAGTACGCGCCCATGCCGCCGGTGTTCGGACCCTCGTCGCCGTCCAGGGCGCGCTTGAAGTCCTGGGCCGGCACCAGCGGCAGCACGGTGGTGCCGTCGGTGATCGCGAAGAGCGAGACCTCGGGGCCGTCGAGGAACTCCTCGATCACCACGCGGTCGCAGGAGCCGGCGTGGGCCAGCGCCTCCGCGCGGTCGGAGGTGACCACCACGCCCTTGCCGGCGGCCAGGCCGTCGTCCTTGACCACGTACGGGGCACCGAAGGCGTCGAGCGCCTCGGCCGCCTCCTCCGGGGTGGTGCAGACGTAGGAACGGGCGGTGGGCACACCGGCCCCGGCCATCACGTCCTTGGCGAAGGCCTTGGAGCCCTCCAGCTGGGCGGCCTCCCCGGACGGGCCGAAGACGGGAATGCCGATCGCGCGCACGGCGTCGGAGACGCCCGCGACGAGCGGGGCCTCCGGGCCGACCACGACCAGGTCGGCGGTGAGCTGCCGGGCGAGTGCGGCGACTGCCGCACCGTCCAGCTGGTCGACCGGGTGGACCGTCGCCACCTGCGTGATCCCGGCGTTACCCGGGGCGCAGTGCAGCTCGGTGACGGCGGGATCTTGGGACAGAGAGCGGCACAGGGCGTGTTCGCGGGCGCCGCCGCCGATGACGAGGACCTTCACGGTTGGCAAGGGTAGTCGGTGGCGCGTTCGGGCCGCTCTCCGGCTCCGTCGCTACCTCCGGGGACAACCCCCCGGAACGGCGCGGAATCGGACAGACCTCCAGGACCGGGCGGTCGGAGCGCCCGCCGGGGCTGCCCCGGGACGCGCCGCTGGGTGCCCGGGTCAGGACAGTGGGTCACCGGCGGCTCGCTCGGAAGGGTGAAATCCCGCCGACCCCCGCAACCCTCCCACCTCGGCATCATGAGGTCATTTCCGGTAACGATCATTGGTGAAGCGGCCCCATGGTCAGCCATTTGGCGGTAAGAAGTGCTGTTGGACAACCGCCGGCACCGTGCCGGTACGCGAACCTACGGGTGACCCACACCTCCCGGCGGCTCGCGGGTCCAGCGCAGCACCACTGCATTCACCGGGATTTCACGCTCCATCAAAGAGACACTTCGTCAGGAAGCGGCTCGATACGGGACGGACCCCGCGGATCCGGGCATCACGGTCGGATCCGCACCGGCGGAGCAGTGCCCGGCAGCACCCGAGCACCACCCCGGCACAGCCGGGACCCAGCACAGCCGGACCCCAGCCGATCAGACCCCAGCAGTCAGCCCGCACAGGGAGCCCCACAGGTGAGCCAGCCGGAAATGCAGCCCGAGGAGAGTGCCTGGGGCAAGGATGTCGGCGAGGAGGACCCGCCCGCGACGGCCACCGTCGCCGCCTCGGGACGCTCCTCCACCCGCCGCCGTACCGATCTGAGCGCCCGCCAGTTCCCGCTGGGCGACTGGGGCGAGCCCGCCGAGCGGCTGGAGGAGCTCTACCGCTGGTCGGAGGAGCGGGCCGTCGAGGCGATCGACTGGTACCGGCGCGACCGGATCTGGAAGCGCCGCTGGGCCCGCCTGCTGCGGTTCGGCGCCACGACCTTCGCGGTCGGCGGCGTGACGCTGCCGCTGGTGGCCCTGACCGACATCACCGACCGGCTGGCCGGCTGGGGCTACGTGGGCCTGGCGCTCTCCGCGGTCTGCCTCGGCGCCGACCGGGTCTTCGGCCTGACCAGCGGCTGGATGCGGGACGTCAGCACCGCCCAGGCCCTGCAACGGCGTCTGGAGGCCTTCCAGTTCGACTGGGCCTCGGAGTGCGTGCGCGAGGTGCTCGGCCCCACCGAGGGCACGGCCGGCGAGGCGGCCGAGCGCTGTCTCGGCGTGCTGCGGCGGTTCTGCGAGGACGTGTCGGACATGGTCCGCAGCGAGACCTCGGAGTGGATGCTGGAGTTCCGCGCCACGATGACCCAACTGCCCACCCAGGGCGCGGGATCGTGGGGCGGCCGGAGCGAGTCCGGAAGCGGCGCGCAGGTCCGGATCCTGCCCCCGCCGGGCACCCGCCCGACGATGCCCCGCCAGCGCCCCCCGGAGGGCCCGCTGCGCTAGGCCCTGGGCGCCAGAGGGGCGCGCGCCGGTAGCGCCCGGCGGCGGGCCGAGCCGCGGAAGAGCGGCGGCCCGGCTCAGGCGAAGACGATCATCGACCCCTGGGTCAGGCTGCGGGTCGCCGCCGCGTACAGGCCGGCCCAGGCATGCCGTTCGCGCGCGTACGGGTGGACGTCGTCCAGCGGGGGTGCGAACGGCTGCTCCAGGCCCGTCGGGCCGATCGGCCTGGTCGGCCCCGGCGGGTCGAGCGGGTCGATGCCGAGCGCGGGCGCGACCGCCTGCAGCTCGCGCAGCAGCCCCTGGGTGGAGCCCAGCGGGCCTCCCGAGGCGAGCAGCGCGTCGTCCACCAGCGGCGCCGCGAACTCGATCGGCACGTACGCGCCGGCGTGGTCGAAGTGCCAGACCAGGTGGGACTGCTCCGCGGTGCTCTCGAACATCTCCAGCAGCTGCTCGTAGTCACCGCCGAGGGCGTCCACCGGGGTGATCTCGAACCCGGTGAGCCCGAGCAGGTACGCCCGGCGCAGGAAGTGCAGCGAGTCGTAGTCGAAGGCGGCTATCGGCTCGACCGCTCCGCTGAGTCCCGGCACGTACTGGTACACCGGCACCTCGGGCAGCCCGTGGGCCGCCAGTGCGGCGTTGTAGACCACGAGGTCGTCCCGGAACGGGTTCTCGGGACTGTGGCTCAGGACGTCCACGAGCGGGACGAGCCAGAGGTCGCAGGCCATCAGCCGGCTCATCCTCTCGGGGCGGCGGAGCCGCGCGCAGCAGCGGGCGACGGGTGGGGCGGTCGGGTACGACGACCGCCAACCCTACCGGCCCGGCGTGCGCTGCGAGTCCGGCTCCGCCGGGGGCAGCGTCCGCCCGAACCGGCCGAACGGCACGGAGCGCGGCTGCGGCACCAGGCCCAGGCCGAGATCGCCCGTGAGACCGGGAACCGCCCCCGCCCTCGGCCGTACGGGCGGCTCGGCGGGCGGCGTCGTGAGCGGGCCTGCCGCGTCGGCCCGGTCGGGCGGCGCGGCCGGGCCGAGCTGGTCCGCCGGATCGAGCGGGTCGACCAGCAGGGGCAGCACGGCGAGGGTCTGCGGATCGTTCCCGGAGAGCCTGGCCAGCAGGCGGACGGTGGCGAGGTTGTACTCCCGGAGCGAGCGGCGGGCGCGGGTCAGGTCCAGGGCCTCCACCGCGTCGACGAACTCCGTGTGCCCGTCCCAGCACACCCCCGCCAGGTCCGGCAGCGTGCGCAGGTACGGGGCCGCGTACATCCAGGACTGCACGCGCAGCCAGTCCAGGTAGTCGGAGATCCGGCGGTTGCCGAGCAGCCCGCCCGCCTCCTGCCAGAACCTGCGGTCGCACCCCACCATGACGTCCAGCTGCCCGGCCCGGGCGGCCTTGGCCGCCGCGTCCGCCCGGCGGCGCAGCGAGGGCAGCCGGCGGCTGTCCGGCGCGGCGGCCCGGGAGGCCAGCCGGCGGACGGCGCTGTCGGTGAGCAGCATCCGGGTCTCGAAGATCTCCACGAAGTCGTCCCAGCCGAACTCGGGCACGGTGAATCCCCGGTGGTGCTCGGCCCGGAGCAGCCCCTGCGCGGCGAGGTCGACCAGGGCCTCGCGGGCCGGGGTCGCGGAGACCCCGTAGATCTCGGCGATCTCCCGGACGGTGAAGTTGCGGCCGGCGGCGAGGCGCCCGGCCATCATCTCCTCGCGCAGTGCCCCGGAGATCTGCTCCCGCAGGCTGTTGCGGTGGATGGCGGAGCGGCTGTCGTCCGCGCCTGTGTCCGACACTGTGCGACCTCCTCCCGGGGCGACTGGAACACGACGGCCGCTCATCTTCTCAAACTTGCCCATGCTGCGTACACGGATCCCGGCACCCGGAATCAACGGATTTGCGCCGCCCGTCAGCGCTGGACGGGTGCCGGGATCCCGAGCAGCCGGTCGCGCAGGACCGGGAAGTCCGCGCGGGCCTTGGCCACCTCCGCCGGGTCGAACTCGACGGTAAGGACCTGCTCGCCCGCCCCCGCCTCGGCCAGCACCCGGCCCCACGGGTCCACCACGATGCTGTGGCCGGCCTGCTCGACCCCGCCGTGCGTCCCGGCGGTGTTGCAGGCCAGCACGAACGCCTGCTCCTCCACCGCCCGGGCCCGGGCGAGCAGCGTCCAGTGCTCGCGCCGGCGCTCCGGCCAGGCGGCCGGGACGACCAGCAGCTCCGCCCCCGCGTCCAGCAGTGCCCGGAACAGCTCGGGGAAGCGCAGGTCGTAGCAGGTGGCGAGGCCGAGTACGCCGAAGTCGGTGGCCGCGGTGACGATCTCCTGGCCGGCGCCCATGACGACCGCCTCACCGCTGTCGAACCCGAAGCGGTGGATCTTGCGGTACGTGTGGACGAGTTCGCCGTCCGGCGCGAAGAGCAGCGAGGTGTTGTAGACCGGCCCGTCCGGGTCGCGCTCCACGATGGACCCGGCGTGCAGCCACACCCCGGCGGCTCTGGCGGCGGCCGACATCGCGTCGGAGGTCGGCCCGTCGAGCGGCTCGGCGCCGGCCGACCAGGCGTCGTAGGCGAAGCCCCCGAGTGGCCAGAGCTCCGGCAGGACCACCAGGTCGGCGCCGTCCTGGGACCGCACCAGGGCGGCCGCACGGGCCCGCCGTTCCTCCGCCGGCTCGGCATCGGAGACCGCGAGTTGGATCAATGAAGCGCGCACAGTACCACCGTCCACGGCAAGAGTCCTACGATCGTCACCCGAAAGCGCTGCCCTGCTCTCTCCAGGCAGCGTAACGTGCGGTTAGCGCGTGCGCCCGGAAGCCGCGGTTCCCGGTCTCCCCCAGTCCTGGGCACGCGCGTTGGGCAGCTGACGGAGGGCCGGAGATTCCCGTGACGGACAACCAGACCGTGCAGGCGTACACCGATGCGTGGACGCAGTCCATCGAGGCGATATCGGAACTGGTGGCCCCGCTGCCGGCCGACGCCTGGAACCGGGCCACGGAGTGCCCCGGGTGGTCCGTCCGGGACGTCGTCTCGCACGTGATCGCGGTCGAGTCCGAGTTGCTCGGCGACCCCCGGCCGATCCACTCGCTGCCGGGCGACCTGCGACACGTCGTCGACGAGTTCACCCGGTACATGGAGCTGCCCGTCGACAAGCGCCGCTGCCACACCTCGCCCGAGATGACCGGCGAGCTGGAGTACACGATCATCCGCCGGTCCCGCGCGCTGCGCACCGCCCGGCACCAGCCCACCGACCTCGTCCGCTGGCCGCTCGGCCCGCTCACCCGCGACGTCCCGTACCACGAGCTGCTCCGCAACCGGGTCGTCGACGTGTGGGTGCACGAGCAGGACCTGCGCCGGGCCCTGAACGAGCCCGGCAACCTCGCCTCCGCGGCCGCGCTGATCACCCGTGACCAGCTGACGTCCGCCCTCCCGAAGGCCGTCGCCAGGCTGGCCGGCGCCCCCGCCGGGACGACCCTCGCCTTCGACGTGACCGGCCCGGTGGAGTTCCTGCGCACCGTACGGGTGGACGCCGAGGGCCGGGGCTCGGTGGACGAGACGATCAGCCTCGCGCCGGACGTCCAGTTCACCCTCGACTGGGAGACCTACGTCCGCCTCGCCTGCGGCCGGGGGCGCCCCGGCCCGGTCAAGGCCGAGGGCGACCAGGAACTGGCCGCCCGGATCCTCGCCAACTTCGCCGTGACCCCGTGACCCCGTGATGCCGT
>FTKL01000366.1_pt3 | contig 13227 bp, 8 predicted proteins | sample 2434061 | NCBI WGS metagenome assembly FTKL01 (sample SAMEA3914816, study PRJEB12502) | metagenome | biome: forest; material: soil | place: USA | collected 2011-09-16 | depth 0.3 m
GTCTCCATCCGAGTCTGAATTCTGGTCCCGCCCGACCTGGTGACCCCGGCAGGGAATTCAAAATGCGGGTTGACGAAATAGAATGAACCGCTGTCCTCGCCGGCACGAAAATTGCCCGACCCGTAACCGGGGATAGGCTGCTCATCGGCCCCGATGATGAAGGACCGGTCGATACCGCCCTCGAAGGCAACCTCCTTCTCCTTGCGGACGAGATGGGGGTAGTCGTCTCCGTAGGTCATCTCGACATCGACCCCCTGCCCCGGCGCATCAATTTCGTAGTGGTACCCCCCGAAACGCCACAGGTCGTCCCTACGGCTCGTACTGACCCACTGAGAGCGACTGGGGCCGGTCCAGACATGATCCATCAGGGTGACGTTGGAGTCTGGGATGCGCGATTGAAAGCCGATCTCGAATATTTCGTCGGGATCCCTGGTGTCATTCCTGTACAGCAGATCGTCGTCGTCGCGGACGACGTAGTGCTGATACATTTGAGAGTTGCCGGTATGGTCGTCGTCGCCTTCACTCTCACTCTGATAGTAATAAGTATCGGATCCTCCGCGAAGTCCGGAGCGGGGTGCCACACCGAGGTTCTTTGCCAGGTTTCGGGCGGCCTCCTCGCCGTCCCGTCGGAGAACGAAGGCCACCCGTTGCCTGTCTTCTTCATGCACGGTGCGTTCCCTTGTGGTGACGGGGTCCGTTCCTATGAGGACCGGTACCGCGACCAGGCCGTCCATCCGGGACATCAGGTGCTGGTATTCACGTTCGGACAGCTTCCCCAGGATGCGGTCGATTGTGTCCATCGAGGGAAGCCCGAGCAGATTGTCGTTCAGCCGTCGATGCTCTGCCGAGTACGGTGCGTTGGCATGGCCGGTCGCGGCCAGGGCCGCAGGCTGCCACGCCGGCGGTTCCTGCACCGCGTTGGCCGGCCGCGTCTCCCCTCCCGCATCCGTAGTCACCGGAACCGTCGCAAAGGCCTTCGGGGCCAGAGCGCCTTCCACTCGGGCGCCGGGGCCCGGGGCAGCCTCGCGAGGAGCGGCAGTGCCAGGGCCTTCGGTGGTGGAGCGGTCACCCCACCAGGAAGCTTCCACCGGATTCTTCGGCTTCTTCGGCTTCTTCGAGTCCGTCGACGACACGGTCGTGGCCGGGGCGCTCCTGCGCGCGGCGTCCGGGTTCCTGGCCAGGCACGGCCTCAGATCGGTGATGGGACCGATGAGCTTCTCCGCCAACTACGACGGCGGCCTCCTGATCGACGCCTTCGACACCGGCCCAGGGGTGATGATGCCCCACACCCCCCGTACTACCCGGTGTTGCTGCCGGAGTGCGGCTTCTCCGCCGAGAAGGACCTGTGGTCGTGGGAGGTGCCGGTCACGGACAGCGTAGTGCCGGAGTCCATCGCCGTACCGCAGCGGATGAGTCGACTGGCAGACGCGGCGCGGGCCCGCGAGGGCGTGGTGATCAGGCAGATGGATCTGGGGCGCTTCGATGCCGAGCTCGCCCGAGTCGGGAGCTCTACAACCACGCCTGGCAGGGGAACTGGGGCTTCGTACCGATGACAGACCGGGAATTCTCCTTCACCGGCACCAGCTCAAACCGATGATGCGACCCGACCTGTCCCTCATGGCCGAGGACGGTGACCGCTGGCGGACGGAGCCGTCGCTGGCTACGCGCTGCGCCACAGCGTCCGGGACCGTCGGGCAGGGTGAAGGTAGGGCTGGGGTGACGGGCCCAGGTCCCTTGGGGAGTGGGCCGTAGTCGGCCTGGGAGCGGCAACGGGTTGCGAGAGACGCCCGCCTGGCAGCAGGACGCCAGGTCCCCGCCGTATGTGGAGCTGCCGCAGTCCTGAGCGGCACCTGAACCGGACCATCCGAAGGACCAGGGTCGGCACACCCGCCGGTCCGGCGGGCCGGTGGAACGACCCACTCGCCACCTGTCCAGCCTTGAGCGATGGACGTTCAATCATCTTCCACACTTCAATCACCTCCGCTGATTCGGCCGCCGCCGCCAGGCGTGATCGGCCTGACATCGGGTGGAATCCACCGGCCGGAACCGTGACGGGATCTTGCCGTAGCGCCTGGACGGAGCTGTCCGCAGGCGCCCCGCCCCGTCAGATATAGGCCCGTTGACCGGCCGTCCCGAGCCAACATGCCATGGCCTCGGCGCGGTTCGCGGCGTGGAGCTTCCCGAAGATGTGGTTGACGTGGTTCTTGACGGTCTTCTCGCTCAGGACGAGCTTGTTCGCGATCCTGGAGTTGGACAGGCCCTGGGAGATGAGGTCCATGATCTCCCGTTCCCGCGGTGTCAGGGCGTCAGCGTGCGGATCCTGCGCCACCGCCTGGGCGGGCACCGTCATGTGAAGTCGGCTGAGGACGGCTGACGTGGCCCGGGGCGAGAGGTGCACTTGATCCGGGGCGGCGCGCAGAATGGCACGGGTGAGCTCGTCAGGACTGAAGTCACCGTGGACCAGGTAGCCGGAGGCACCCAGTCGCATCGCGGACTCCACCGCGAGCGGCTCGTGACTGTAGGTCATCACGAGCACTCTGGAGATCAGGGTGAGATGCCTCAGTGTGTTCAGCCCGTTGGGATCCGGCACACAGTTGTCCAGCAGGACCACGTCCGGCCTGAGTTGCTGGGCCAGGATCAGCGCCTTCCGTCCGTTGGTCGCCTCGCCGACGATGGTCAGCCGGGTGTCGGCGTTGAGCAGGGTCCGCAGACCGATCCGGACCACGGGGCTCTCATCGACGATCATGACTCGGAGCGGTTTGCGGGACAGGGCATCGATCATGGCGGGTACCTTCTGGCTTCGGGCCTGCACGGCGCAAGCAACTCGGCTGTCGGAGACGTCGGGCGGCGGCAACCCGGGAACGGGCAGCGCCGCAGACCTGTCCGCCGGTTCTACCTGAGCCGATGTGGCTGCGTTCCGGACCAGGGCTCAGAACCCTGGGAGAGCGGCTCCTGACATTCGAGGCCACTCGTGGAAACGGACCGGGCGGTCCCCGACCCGTGGACCCAGGAATCCATGTCCGGGGGCCCAGAGGTTCGGGTGGTTCCAGAATCGAGGCGACCGCCCGCCAAAACATCCGCCATCACGCCGGTGGCTGGTCCCAGCCGTCGCCACACATGTTCGGGGGCCGGCGGACGGAAGGATGCGCCTTCCGTCCGCCGGCCCCCGAGAATCTCCGGGCGTTCACCGCACCCGCCGGGCAGTCCATCACCCCGTAGTCGGGCCGTCCGGGCCGCCCGTGCACCGAACGGGCGGGGAGGCGGTCATCGGACCGCCCCGGAGACGCCGGCCGGGATCTCCACCGCGGGCTCGCCGATCGCCGTGAGGAGACCGGAGCGTGCCCTCGCGTCCCTCTCCTTCAGAACCTCCGCATCGGCTTCTCCTGATGCCCGGGACAGCCCCTTGGCCTCGGCTGCGGTGAGCTGGCGCAGAAGGACGCGTGCTGGTGCGCTGCCTCGGCCGACCCTGCATGACAGCACCCTGAAACTGGTCCAAGCGGGGAAGAGGATCTCCTCGCCGGTCTCCTCGGCGAGCAGTACTCCCGTGCGGCGGCCGCTCTCCGACCACACGATGACCTCGACCTCCGAACCCTCGGGCACCGTCCCCGACCGGACCCGGGTGCGCAGCACGTGCTCCGGGGTGAACAGTTGCCCGACGCTCAGCGAGGACAGTCCTGCCTCGTCCCGGCCGTACCAGGCGTAGGTCACTCCTCGGAAGGTCGGCAGCATCCGCAGGCCGGACACCACGCACGCGGTCCAGGCATCGATCTGCGCTGCCTGGGGCTGCTCGGGCCAGTCGTCGCAGACGAACGCCCGCACAGCGGCCAGGTCGCAGACATCGGAGTCCTCCGAGGCGGCGGAGGCGCCCACGGCGGCGGACCTGAGGCCGGGGTTGGTCGCCAGTGTCTGGAGGACGGCCCGGGCATGCACGTCGTAGCGGCGCTGCATGAGCTCCCGGAAGTTCGCGCGGTTCTCTGCAGTGCTCCGGTGTCCGGGCAGTACCGTCGTCGGGGCTGCCAGGGCTCGCTGCGGTTGTATCTCCACCGCACCGGCGGAGGTGCCCGCAGGTGCGGCTTCGCTCTGGGGCAGTGCCCGTGTCGGGCCGGACTCCGGCGCTGCGGGCCCCGGAGTTCCCGGCAAGGCTCCGCCGGGTATCTCGCTGCCGACCTTGGTCGCGATCCCCATGAGCTGTACGAGTGCCGGGACGGGCGCGGCCGCCGAGGTCTGCGGGCCAGGCTTGAGGGGTTCGCCCTTGTCGGCACCGGCAGACACTGCGACGGTCGACGGGGACGATGCCAGCGGGGCTGGCTCCGGCTCAGGCGCGGCCGCCGGGGCAGCCACCGGCTCCGGCTCCGCGACCGGCGCAAGCACCGGCTCCGCCACCGGGGCAGGTACCGGCTCCGGCTCAGCCGCCGGGACGGGCGGGGAGCCGGCTGCCGGGCTCCCAGGCGCCACTTCCTCGGCGACCGACGCATCCGGTTCCGCCGTCAGGGGCAGTCCGACCCCGGCCCCGAGGCCTGGTGCCCTGCCCGCCGGGCGGAGTCGGTCGGCCGAGGCGGCCCAGAGGCGGCTCACTGTCTGCGTGGATCCGCTTCGCAGGGCACGCCACCGACCAGGCAGGCCGGTCGCAAGCCCCGCACGCATCCGCCGCACGGCGGGCAGGTAGCGGGGCATGGCCCGGACCAGCAGCAGAGCCATCACCAGCGCAGCTACGACAAGGATGAGGCCAAGGGAAACGAGAGGCCGTGACCATCTGGTTCTGGCGCCGGAAGCCGTGGTGGCCAGCCCGGGATCGTCACTGGGCGGCGCTCCGGGCGCCGGAACGAACAGTGCCTGGGCGGAGTCCTGCGCCGACGGCGAAGGTGGAGTACTCGGCTGTTCGCTCGGGACCGGGACGGAGGGCAGCACCGGTGCTGCGGCCGGGTCCGGGGCCTGGGCCTCGTTCGGGGCCGGGGCCTGCTGCGCGGCCGGGGCCGGGGCCTGCTTCGGAGCCGGGGCCTGCTGCGCGGCCGGGGCCTGCTTCGGAGCCGGGTCCGGGGCCTGGTTCGGGGCCGGGGCCTGCTTCGGAGCCGGGTCCGGGGCGGCGGCCTGGGAGGACGCCGGCGCCTGGACGGCGCCGGCGGCCGGGGCCGGTGCCGCCGCAGCGGCAGGGGGCTGGGGCGCGGGGGGGTAGGCGGTGCAGTCCCACAGTTGGAGGCGAATGCCGTTCACGGATCCGGGGGTCGGATCCTGTAGGCACTTGCCCGCGCTGGCCATGCTCAGGAGTTCTCCGTGGGCGCCGATCTTCCACCGCTGCGAGGCCCCGGCGTTGCAGCCCACGAGTTCGAGTTGCGTCCCGTTCGGGCGCTGCCCGCTCAGGGAGTCGAGGCAATACCGCTCTCCGGTGGACGGCGCCCACCAGAAAGACCAGGTGCGGTCACCGTTGTCGATCTGCTTGAACTGTTCGGCGCGCCCGCCGTCGCAGTCCCACCTGACCGCGTGCTTCGTGGAGCCCACGGCTATGCACTTCGCGCTCGCCACGAGGTGCATGAAGACCGTGCTTCCATTGCCTCCGGCGGTGATTCCCAGCGGTTTCCCGTTGTCGCCCAGCACCTGCTGGGCTGGATTGACGTCGGCTGCGGCAGCCTGGTCGGGCCCCGACAGACACAGGAAAGCGGCAACACTGACCGCAACACTGACCGCACTCAGTGCGACCAGCCTCGTGTGCGTCTCTTTTCCAGTCACCTCGGGCCTTCCTTGGGCCTGGGCCGCGCGGGGCCAGGCCACGGCTGATCGGGACGCGTGGGGAGCGATGGCCCATACCTCCCGCAACCCGCACGGGGTGCGCGGCTCCACCCGCGAGTCACTTGTTCCCGTGGGGAACGCGCCCTGCCAAGCCTTCCGACAGAGGCTCCGGAGGAGCAGCCAAGCGGATTCCTTGCACCAGGGATGAGTCAACAGTCAGGCGTCGTGGGGCAATAGGGTCCACGGGCTCATTTCCGTCGCCGAGTGCCGCCGCAGGTCGCACCTTCGCCCGCGACTGCCGGCTCTGCGCCCGGGAGCGGGCACTGCCCGCGGCGGGTCATCGGGTACTCGTCGGGCTGGCGCTATTGCGACGGCGCGAGAAACGTGGAGAGTGCGGAGGGATTGAACCTACCGAATCGGTCTTTCCCTGTTCATCTTGACGACGCGTCAGTAAGACGGAATTCTCACGAGCGACCGGCAGAGCGCGCCCGTCGGACCCGAGCGGATTGATTCGGCGAAGATCTGGCGCAACATTTTCAGTAGAAGCCTCTGGTCGCCGACCGCCGTGTACACCGCCTGCGGGAAGCGGTCGGCGGCCCACCTGATGGATTCGTGCCATCTCACCGGTTCCCGCATATGACGGGCGAGGATCTCGGCCGTGCTTTCCTGTCGGTACGGGAGTGCCGTGCAGTTGGCGATGACCGGGATGCGGGGCCGTCCGAAGGTCGTACCGCGCAGGGCATCGCGGAATTTCTCGGCGGCGGCGGCAAGCAGCGGGGAGTGGAAGGGTCTTCCCATGGCGATCGGTCTGACGTCGTACGCGCCCGCCCGCAGGAGGATGTCCTCGGCACGCGCGATGTCGCAGGGCCGACCGGAGAGCACGCTCTGGTAGGGGGTGTTGAGGCTTGCGAACACCAGGTCGCGCAGGCCTGCGCTCCGGAGTACAGCTCGGATCTCTTCGGGAGTGAGGCCGAGTACGGCAGCCATGGAACCGTCGGTGTCACCGACGATTTCGGCCCGTAGGTGCACCAGTCGCAGACCTGTTCCGAAGTCGAGGACTCCTGCCGCTTCCAAAGCGTTGTACTCCCCCAGGTCGCGGCCCATCACGATGTCGGGCGCCAAGCCGTCCTCGCGGCGGGCGCGGTACTTCATCGCGTTGACCACGAAGGCGGCCGCCTGGTTGGACGGGCTGTCGAGCGGCCCTACGCCGCGGTCGGCCCGGAGCCGGTCCCGAATCGAGTAGCCGAGGATGTCGGCGGCCGCCGTGTCCAGGTCGGGGTGACGATCGAAGAGGCCTTCGTCCACGTCGTTGCGGTGCGATCCGAATCCGGAGAAGAGAACAACGTGGGTCATGGTGTGCTCCTACGTAGCGGGACCCCGTCGCGAGGGGCGGCCGGCGCCGGGAGCCGGACACCGTCACCCTGCACCGAGGTCCCGCGCGAATCATCCGCCATCGCGCCTGATGGCCTTGGCGTCCGACTGCGAGATCGTGCCCCGGCGTTCCTGGAGTGCGCTCTCCACCGCGCAGACCCTGTCGCGCATGGCGACCACCCAGTCGCTCTCCCGCTGGTAGACCTCAAGGAGTTCCTGTACGTCCGGTGATGTACGGCTCCCCCGCGTTCGGCGCAGCGCCGCCTGGATGGTGCCCAACTGGGCTTCGAGGTGAAGCCGCACCAGCCGCGCAAGTTCGTCCGGGCGTCGCTGGAAGAGTTGCTCGGACTGCCAGCGTGCCGGGCAGATGTCGAACAGCCACGCCTTCGCCGATTGTTCGAATCCGAGCACATCGGGGCGGAGCACGCTCCCGGGCCATGGGGAACGGCAGGCGCTGAGTCTGGCCGTCGAGCCGTACGGGCTCGTTCCGGGCCTGGAGACTGGTGCTGGTGTGAGGTTCCGTTGCATGGGGGACTCCTGGGTCGACACCGAGCGGTATGTGCTGGGGGGGTGTCGCCGGCTGCCGATGCGGTGTACGCCTGCGGCGGCGGGCGTGTCGCCACCCTGCCCGGGTCCGGCCGGCATCACGCGACTGTCGCTGGACGCCTTCCCCGGGTGGGTCCGTCGCAGGCTAGTCCGGTCTCGGGCGAGCCCGGTAGGGGCCTGGGTCCGGAGTACCAGTACTCCTGGGCCCGGCGGGCGTCGACTATGGACAGATCCCGACCGAAGACACCGGGTGTCGTCCCGGTGGGCGTACCTGCGCAGGCCTCGCCGGACGGGCCCAGATCCATACATATCCGTACACATGTACGAATTTGAGCCGCTGGGCCCGATCCCTCGTCCCCGTACCCGGACCGCAGGACCTCAGTAGTGGGTTACGTAGCTTCGACGATGAAGCACCCCTCCCCTGGAAGACAGCATGGCGAGTGTCAGGAAAACCCGTCCCGCTGATGCCTCCAGGAGAGCCCGTGACCACTCAGACTCAGGTTCTGTCGCCCCGCAGGCACTCGACCTTCGTGGCTCCCGCCGTCAGGGGATACCTCCCGTTCGAGTTCACCGGTCTTCGGATCCCGGGCAAGGACGACCAATCGATCGGCCGACCCGCACTGATCGGCCGGGGAGCGGAATTGGCACAGCTTCGGAAGGCCGTGGCTTCTCTGGGTGCCGGCCAGGGCAGTGCGGTCGCGGTCGAGGGGGTGGCGGGTACGGGGAAGTCCCTTCTTCTCGACGCGTTCGCCTTCGAATGCCGTGCGGTCGGGGTGAGGGTCTTCCGGGGTGCGGCGCTGCCGCTTGAGCAGGGGATTGCTTTCGCGGCGCTGTCGTCCTGCATGGGTGGTCGGTTCACGGAACAGGCGGTGGCGGCCCCGAGCCGGGGGCAGGACGCTCCCGGCCAGGTCGCGGGCCGGATCGCCGGGGCGATCGCGGCGTCCATGCGTCGCGCTGGCGGCGGCCCCGTGGCCATCGTGCTGGACGACGCGCAGTGGGCGGATGCGCAGAGCATGGATGTGCTCATCGCCATGGCGGGTGCCGGGGCGCCGCTGCTGCTCGTGGTGGCGACGCGGCAGTGCCTTCGCGGGCCCCACTGGACCGGCATCCGGTTGGGCCGGCTCGACGAAGGCTCCGTGGCGCAGCTCGCCCGGGCGACGGCCGGCGCACCGGTCGCGCCCGCCCGGCTCGCCCCGGCGGAAGGCATCGCGCGCTACGTCATCGCGCTGGCCGGGGACGCCGACGAGTCCGATGTCCTCCCACCGGAGCTCCTCGCAGCAGTCCTGCGCGAACTGGACCCGCTGCCCGACCACACCCGCGACCTCCTCGAAGTGATGGCCGTCCTCGGACCCACCGCACCAGTGGACGAACTCGCCACCGCACTCGGCATAACCACCCGGGAAGTCCTGGACGCAGCCGAGGAGGCCGTCACCCACGGAGTGCTGCACCACCACGGAGACGAACTGGCCTTCCGTCACCGCCTCCTGCACCGGGCCCTGCTCCTCGCACTGCCCGCGACCGTACGCACCGCACTGCGCCTCCAGATCGACAGCACACAACATAGTCGGAGCTTGGAACGACATGGCTGACACGGGCACCACCCTCGAAACGGTTCCACGACTGTTCGCCCGCGACCGAGAGCTGGCCGAGCTGGGCAGGCTCCGCGACATCACGCGGGGCGGGTGCGGGCAGTCGGTACTGGTCCAAGGTGAAGCGGGGATCGGGAAGACCGCCCTGTTCGAGACCTTCGCGGCCCAGTGCCGCGGCGCGCACGTCAGGGTGCTGTACAGCGCGGCGAACGAGCTCGAGCGACGCGTGCCGTTCCAGGCCCTCCTCGATTGCCTGTCCTCGTCCGCCGACGACGCCGCACGAGACCAGATCTCCTCACTGCGGGCATCACTGCGGGGCGACGCGGGATCCACCCCCCTCCACCGGGAGTTCACCCTCGCCGAGAACGTCCGGGCCCTCCTGGACGACTGGTGCGCCGACGGGCCGGTGGTGGTGCTGCTGGACGACGCGCAGTGGGCCGACGACTTCAGCCTGGCGGTGCTCGGCCGCCTGCAGCGCGCCCTCCGTCATCTGCCGGTGCTGCTCGGCCTGACGCTGCCCTCGGGCCGCCGCACCGATCGGCCCGAGATGCTCCAGGGCTTCGAGGACGGCGCCGTGCGGACGCTCCACCTCAGCCCGCTCGGGCAGGAAGACGTCTCCATGCTGGCCAGCGAGCTGCTGGAGTCCCGGCCTGGCCCCGTTCTGCTGGACCGACTGTCCGCCGCTGGAGGAAACCCGCTGTTCGTCATCGAGATGGTGCGCGCCTTCAGCACGCACGGCGCGATCCGTGCGGTGGGGGACTGCGCGGACGTCGACGCGGCCACGGACGTCGATTCGGCCGCGGGCGACGCCAGGAACGCCACCACCGGGATTCCCGAGGTCGTGGCGGAGGTGATCCTGCGGAGCCTGGAGGCCTTCCCGCCAAGTGCCAGGGAGGCGCTGAGGACGGCCGCCGTCCTGGGCCCGCAGGTGGACCTGTGGGAGCTGTCCCTTGTCCTCGGCCTGCCGGTCACCAAGGTGTGGGAGGCGCTCGCCGAAGCGGTGGACGGCGGCGTTCTGGAGAACCGCAGGGACAGCCTTTCGTTCCGGCACGGGGTGGTCCGGCAGCTGCTCGTCGCGGGCGTCGCACCGTCCGCCCGTTCCGCGCTCCAGCGCCAGGCCGGGCAGGCTCTCGCGGCTGCGGGCGCGCCGCCCGAGCGGGTAGCCGAGTACCTGCTCCGGGGCGGCGGTTCCCTGGCCCCTCAGTCCCTGGCCTGGCTGACCGCCGTGGTGCACGCACTGGGAATGCGGGCCCCGCAGGTGGCCGCGGAGCTACTCGAACGGGCGCTGGAGTCGGTGGGCTCCGACGCCACCCTCGCGTCGACCTTCCGCGCGGAGCTTGCCGCGGTCCTGCTCCGGCTGGGAGAACCCTGCCGGGCCATGGACCTGGCCCGGACAGCCCTGGCTTCCGGTTGCCTCCCCGCCGAAGAAGCCGAACTGCGCTGGGTGCTGGCCCAGAGCGCCTATCAGCAGCATCACTACGAGACGGCTGTCGAGGAAGCGCGCAAGGCCCTCGAACACGCGCCGGACGACGGCCGGTTCGAGGCTCTCACCGCGCAGTGCAACCTCGCGCTGCGGCGCTTCGACGAGGTCGAGTCGGCAGCACGACGCACGGTGGCGGCGGGCCTGCGGGGCGACCTCTACGTGGCCGCCCACGGAGTGGCCGTGCAAGCACTGGGCAGCCTGGCGGGCCTGCGACCCGGTGAGGCGCTGGAGCTCGCGGACCGGGCCGCCACAATGCTCGGCAACCAGCGCATACGCCCCGAACTGCCGATCGCCCCGAACTTCATCCGGGGCCTCGCACTCATCGAGTTGGACCGCGTCGACGAGGCGCACCAGGCCTTCGACCGGGGGCTTCGGCACACCGGCCCCGGCGGGTGTCCCCTGCTGACCTGGTACCACCTGGGCAAGGCGCGCCTGGGATTCATCGAGGGCCGCTGGGACGACGCCCTCGCCGAGGTCAGCGCGGGCCGGGAGACCGTGGATCCGCTCGGCATGGGCGGGGCACTGAGCAGCCAGGCCGCTCTGATCACGGTCCACCGGGGTGCCCCGGGGACGTACGCCGAGCTCATGGAGCATCCCGATGACAGCATCGGCGGCAGCTACTACGAGTTCCTGCGCCGCTGGGCACGGGCTCTGACCTGGGAGGCGCAGGGGAAGCCCGAGAAGGCGCTCGACCTGCTCTTCGAGATGTGGCAGTCCGGCGCGGGAGGTGTGGGACAGCCGTTCCTGTACCGGCTGTGCACCGACGCCCTCCGGCTGGCGGCGGATCTGGAGGACACCGACCGGCTTCGAAGACTCACGGCCGTGCTGACGGCCGGAGCCGGCACCCGGCCCTCGAATGCCCGCGGAACGGCCCTGCTCGGTGTGGGTCTGCTCCGTGGGAAGGCGGACGTTCTCCGGGATTCGGCCGACTGCTTCCGCGCCACCGGCCATGTCCTCAACGAGGCCTACGCCTTCGAGTGCGCAGCAAAGGTCCTGGGCCGCCGGGGCGAGGCCGGGCCCGCACGCCAGACCCTCCACCGAGCCCTGGAGCTGTACGAGCGGCTCGACGCGCGGTGGGACGCGATCCGTGCCGAGGAGGCGCTCGCCGCGTTCGGCATCCGTTCCCGGCGACGCGTCGAGGAACAGCCCCGCACAGGTTGGCCGGCGCTCACCGAGACCGAGCGCACCATCGTCCGCCACGTGGCGGACGGCCGCTCGAATCCGGACATCGGCACCCGGATGTACCTCTCGCCGAGGACCGTCCAGTTCCATCTGTCCGCGGTCTTCGCCAAGCTCGGCGTCGCGTCGAGAGTCGAGCTGGCGGTGCAGGCCCACCGCCGGTCCGCCGACGACCTGGCACAGGACGCCGGGGTGGCGGCCGAATTGGTGTCGGGGTAGAGGCCTGGTCCTCCCTCCCCGCGACTCCCGATGTCGGGCGCGGCGGCGTCGTTGTCCGCTCGGGCTACCGATGTCGGGTGACCCAGACGGCCACCTGTGACCGGGAGGTGCAGTCGAGTTTGGTGAGGATGTTGGCGACGTGGGTCTCGGCGGTGCGCTGGGCGATGACCAGCCGGTCGGCGATCTCCTTGTTGGACAGCCCTTCGGCGAGCAGCTCCGCAATCTGCCGTTCCCGCTGGGTCAACCGCGCCGGCTCCTCCGTCCCCGCCTGTGTGACGCCGGTTTCGGTCCCCTCCCCCAGGGCATAGGCGACGGCCTCGTCCTGGGAGAGCTGTGCACCGCTCTGGTGGGCCAGGCGGTAGGCCCGCTCGCCCATGGCGTCCTTGGCCTGCCGGACGACCACACTGTGATCCCGCTGGTCACTCCACTCGCCGTGCCGGGTGAAGTGCTCGAAGTCCAGCCCCAGCGGTTTCAGGAAGACTGTGCTGGCCCCGAACAGCCTTGCGCCGCGGCTCGCGTCACCGTCCGCCACCGCGCACCAGGCCAGGAACTCGACGGCGGTGCCGATCCCCAGCAGTTCGTGGAACGGCTGCTTGAGTCGCACGACTTCCCTCAGATGGCTCCCGGCGTCCGCTCTCCGGTCCTGGAGCACGGCGAAGATCCCAAGGAAGAGGACGATCCAGGACTGGAGCCACTGGTCTCCCCGGTCCCGGCAGGCGGACCGGCACTCCTCCCCGACGGTGAGCACCATGTCGACGAGATTCCCCAGAGTGGCCGCGATGGTGAGCATGAACTGGGCGAAGCGCAGGTGCGGGTTCGACTCGCCCAGCGCCCGCTCCAACTCGATTCCCTCGCCGAGCACGAAGAATCCCTGGACCGGATCGTCTCCGCGCAGCTGGGTGAAACCCCAGAGGTAGGTCGCGTGGGCGAGAAGCGCGGGGTCGCCCAGTTGTGAGGCCAGACTGCGGCACTCCTCCATCATGGTGATGGTTTCGTCCACCGCCGTTTGACTCGGGTTCCCGCCGTAGATGCTGAGCAGACTGGCCGCCCACAGGGCTTCGGCCCGCTGCGCGCTGGGTTCCTCGTTGCAGGCCAGGGCTCGTTCCAGCCAGACGG
>FTKL01000061.1_pt3 | contig 13212 bp, 9 predicted proteins | sample 2434061 | NCBI WGS metagenome assembly FTKL01 (sample SAMEA3914816, study PRJEB12502) | metagenome | biome: forest; material: soil | place: USA | collected 2011-09-16 | depth 0.3 m
TCGCGAAAGCGAGGGGCCTTCCGGCGTTTGATGCCGAAGGAGGGGCGGCCCCGGTACGTGAGAGCCGCCACATCAGGCAAAAACGGGACAAAGGTCCCTAACTCTTTATGCGGCCGTCTGTGCAGGCTGGCACGATCCGCCGCAGGAAAGGCCCGCCGCTTTGCCACGTACGACACGGAGCGGCCGCACTGCGCCCTCGAAGAAGAGCCGCCCGGGCAAGCGCCCCCGCCGTACCGGCTGGCGACGGCTGATACCGACCTGGCGGCTGCTGCTGGGCGGCTCCGTCCTCGCCGTGATGCTCGGGGCGGGCGCCTTCGCGCTCGGCGTGGCCCTGGTGCAGGTGCCCGACGCGCACGCCGCCGCGACCGCGCAGAGCAACACCTGGCTCTACCAGGACGGCTCGCTGATCGCCCGGACCGGCCAGACCAACCGGCAGAACGTCGGCCTCGACAAGGTCTCCCCCGCCGCGCAGCACGCCGCGCTGGCCGCCGAGGACCGGAACTTCTACAACGAGGGCGCCGTCAACGTGCCGGGCCTGGCCCGCGCCGCGTTCAACACCGCGAAGGGCGAGGGCACCCAGGGCGGCTCCACGATCACCCAGCAGTACGTGAAGAACACCTACCTCAGCCAGAAGCAGAGCGTCAGCCGCAAGGTGAAGGAACTGTTCATCGCGATCAAGGTGGACGCCACCGAGACCAAGGACGAGGTCCTGGCCGGCTACCTGAACACGTCCTACTACGGGCGCGGCGCGTACGGCATCCAGGCCGGCGCGCAGGCCTACTTCGGCGTCGACGCCTCCGCGCTGACCGCCGCCCAGGGCGCGTACCTGGCGGCCGTGCTGAACGCCCCGAGCGCGTACGACGTCGCCACCGCGACGGCCACCGGCAAGCAGAACGCGACGAACCGCTGGAACTACGTGCTCGACGGGATGGTCAAGGAGAACTGGCTGTCCGCCGAGGAGCGGGCCGCGATCACCTTCCCCGAGGTCAGGGCGCCGCAGCCGGCCCCCGGCCTGGCCGGGCAGGCCGGTTACCTGGTGAACGCGGCGAAGGACTACCTGACCTCGCACGACATCGTGAGCGAGGCCGCGCTCGCCAAGGGCGGCTACACGGTCAAGCTGACCATCGACCCGGCCCGCGAGCAGGCGCTCCAGGACGCCGTCCAGAGCCAGCTGACCGCCAACCTCAAGCCGGACACCGACAAGGGCGACGCGAACGCCCAGGCGGGCGCGGCCTCGGTCGACCCGAAGACCGGCGCGATCGTCGCGCTCTACGGCGGCACCGACTACACCAAGCACTATGTCGACAACTCGGCCCGCCGGGACTACCAGGCCGGCTCCACGTTCAAGGCGATCACCCTCGCGGCGGCCCTGGAGAGCGACGCGAAGACGCAGTCCGGGCAGACGGTCGGCCCGCGGACGGTCTACGACGGCACCAGCGGCCGCAAGGTGCGCGGCGGCACCGGCACGCCGTACGCGGCGCCGAACGAGGGCGGCAAGGACTACGGCCAGGTCACCCTCCAGCAGGCCACCGACTGGTCGGTGAACTCCGTCTTCACCCAGCTCGCCCAGGACACCGGGCTGCAGAAGGTGCGGGACACCGCCGTCGCGCTCGGCCTGCCCACCGGCACGCCGGGGCTGGCCGCGCTGCCGTCCATCCCGCTGGGCGTCGCCACGCCGAGCGTGCTCGACATGGCCGGCGTGTACGCCACGCTCGACAACGGCGGCCGGCAGATCACCCCGTGGCTGGTGCAGTCGGTCGAGGTCGAGGGCGAGCACGTACCCGTCCCCGCGCCGCCGGTCACCCAGGTGATCAGCGAGCAGACCGCGAACCGGGTCACCGCGATGCTCCAGGGCGTCGTCGACGACCCGGGCGGCACCGGCTACCGGGCGCAGGCGCTCGACCGGCCGGTGGCCGGCAAGACCGGGACCACCGACGAGCAGAAGTCGGTCTGGTTCGTCGGCTACACGCCCGAGCTGGTCACCTCGGTGGCGCTGTTCGGGCAGGAGCCGGGCACCGGCGCCCAGGTCAGCCTGGCCGGTACCGGCGGGCTGAGCGGCGCGGCCGGCGGGCAGTACCCCGCCCAGATCTGGACCACGTACATGAAGGCCGCGCTCAAGGGGCGGCCTGTCCTGGACTTCGCCACCGGCGGGAGCGACACCACCGACGAGGCCGCCGGCAGCCCGACGGCGGACCCCTCACCCTCCCCGACCGCGTCCGCCCCCGCGACCACCGACCCGGGGACGGGCTCCGGCTCCGGCTCCGGCTCCGGCTCCGGTACGGGCTCGGGCTCGGCAGGCGGCTCCGGCAGCGCCGGCCAGGGCGCCTCCGCACCGGCCGACCAGGGCGGCTCCGCCACGCAGCCCAGCGGGGGAGCCGGCTCCCCCGCCGCGTCCGAGCCGGCCGCTCCCGTGCCGACGCCCACGCCCGTGCCGACCCGGACCCCGTCCTCGGCGCCGACGAAGGTCCCGAGCACCGCTCCGACCACCGCATCCACCACCGCGCCCGACCCGGCGGCGACGGCGACACCGCCGGCGGTGTCCGCCGCCGACGGCTAGGCGCAGCCCGGCGGCCCGGGCGGCAGCCGGTGGCGGCCGGGCGGGACCGGGCGGGACCGGTGACTCGTGAGGAGTGAAACTGGAAGTAGCGCCTTACCGAATCAGCCGTACGACTGGCACAATGCCCCGATGCGCAGCTCTCAGCCACACCCTCGCAGCCCGTCGGTCAGGTCGCTCGGCCTGACCCTCGCGCTGGTCTCGGCCTTCGCCTTCGGCGGCTCCGGCACGGCCGCCAAACCGCTCATCGAGGCCGGGCTCTCGCCGCTGCACGTGGTCTGGCTGAGGGTGACCGGCGCGGCCCTCGTGCTGCTCCCGCTGGCGTACCGGCACCGGGCGGCCGTCCGGCAGCGGCCCGCGCTGCTGCTGGGCTTCGGGCTGCTGGCCGTGGCCGGCGTCCAGGCGTGCTACTTCGCGGCGATCTCGCGGATCCCGGTGGGTGTCGCCCTGCTGATCGAGTACCTCGGGCCGCCGCTGCTGCTCGGCTACGTCCGGTTCGTGCAGCGCCGGCCCGTGAGCCGTGGCGCGGTGCTCGGCGCGGGCGTCGCCGTCACCGGGCTGGCCTGCGTGGTCGAGGTGTGGAACGGCCTGAGCTTCGACGCGGTCGGCGTGCTGTTCGCGCTCGGCGCCGCCTGCTGCCAGGTCGGCTACTTCGTGCTGGCCGACGCGGGCAGCCAGGGCGACCGCCCGGTCGACCCGATCGCGGTCAGCGCGTTCGGCCTGCTGATCGGCGCCGTCGTGCTGACCGGCGTCACCCGGCCGTGGGAGGCCGACTGGGGCGTCCTCGGCGGGGACGTCGTGATGAACGGGCACGCGCTGCCCGCGCTCGTTCCGGCGGCCTGGATGATCCTGATCGCCACCGTGCTGGCGTACCTGACCGGAGTCGTCGCCGTCCGGCACCTGTCGCCGCCGGTGGCCGGTGTGGTGGCCAACCTGGAGGCCGTCGTGGCCACCGTGCTGGCCTGGGTCCTGCTGGGCGAGCACCTCGGCGCACCGCAGATCGCGGGCGGGCTGCTGGTGCTGGCCGGGGCGTTCGCCGCCCAGACCAGCAAGCCGGCCGGGCCCGCGACCGCCGGCGGCCCCGAGGTCGCCACGGATACGGACCCCGTAGCCGTCGCAGACCGGGAGCCGCAGGTCAGTGGCCGGACCAGCCGAACCAGTCCAGGTGACTGAGCGGCCACGCCACGGCTGACACCGGACCGACCACGTTGGCCACCGGCACCGCGCCGCCGCCCGGCTCGCGCTGGTGGTAGCGGGAGTCGGCGGAGTCGCTGCGGTGGTCGCCCTCGACCCAGACGTGACCCGCCGGGACGGTGACGGGGCCGAAGTCCAGGCCTGCGCAGGAGTCGTCGCCGGGGTACAGGTACGGCTCGCTGACCGGCCTGCCGTCCACCGTCAGCGTCGTGCCCGAGCACTGCACGGTCTGGCCTGCGGTCGCGATGACCCGCTTGACCAGGTAGTTGTCGTCCTTCGGCGGCACCAGACCGACAAAGCTCAGCACCCCGCCCACCGCACCGGCGACCGGGTTGGTGCTGCTGACGGGCTGGGCCGGCAGCCAGTCGCCCGGGTCCTTGAAGACGACCGGCTCACCGGGGGCGGGCTCCCAGCCGAAGAGCGGGGACAGCTTGTTGACCGCGACCCGGTCGCCGATCCGCAGGGTGTTCTCCATCGACCCCGACGGGATCGTGAACACCTGGAACAGGCAGGTCTTGATGGTCAGCGCGACGAGCAGGCCGACCACGACCATCACGGGCAGCTCGGCCCACCAGGGCCAGCGGCGGCGGCGCCCCGGGCGGGCGGCCCGGCGCCCGGCGCCGCGGCGGGCGCGGCGCGGGCCCTGCTCGGGGTCGGTCCTGCGACGGCGGCCCGCACCGGGGGCGGGCGCGACGTCCGAGGTCATCGGCCGCACCCCGGCGCGGTGGGCGTGCTGCGGACCTGCCCGGCGCGGCGCCGTTGCCGGCGGCCGTCCTGCTGCCACCCCTGTGCCATCGCCGAAGCCATCGCGGAACCGCCTCTCCGGACCGCGGCCGTCGCCCCGTACCCTGACTGGCCGGGCCACCGCGATCCACCGGATCAGCCGACCCGGGGAGACAGCACGCTAACGCCAACCGTCGGGCGCCACGAAATCGGACATTTACCGGCAGCCGACACCGGCGGCCCCACCGGGCCGCCGGTACCTCACCTTCAGGCCCGCGCGATGGCCTCGTGGTGGCGGATGACCTCGGCGATGATGAAGTTCAGGAATTTCTCGGCGAACACCGGGTCCAGGTGGGCCCCGGCCGCCAGCGTCCGCAGCCGGGCGATCTGGTCGCGCTCCCTGGCCGGGTCGGCCGGCGGGAGCTTGTGCTCGGCCTTGAGCCGGCCGACCCGCTGGGTCGCCTTGAAGCGCTCGGCCAGCATGTGCACCACGGCGGCGTCGATGTTGTCGATGCTCTCCCGCAGGCTGGTCAGCTCCGCCCGGACGTCGTCGGCGATCCCGTCGGGGGTACCGGGATCGGGGTTCGTGGCGTGGTCCGTCATCGGGTCGGCTCCGGGGCTGTGCGGGCGGGAGGGCACCCGGTGCGTCTGCGGAAGGTCTGCGGACCGGCCCGGGCCCGGGCAAATCTAACAGGGCGGCCCCGGCCGGTTCCCATCATTCGACCCATCTGTCCGCGATGCGGACGGGCGTCGGACAGCCTCCGGCTGGCCGACGGACCGCGGACCGACGGCGGCCGGACGGCGCGCGGACGGGACGGTGCACGGCCGGTCGGGCCGGGTACGGCGTACACGACGGGCCGGGGCGGCCCCCGCGGCCGGCGGCCACGCCGCCGTGTCCGAAAAGGGCCGGGTGGCGGAGATGACGCCGTGCAAGCCGTCCTGGCGCCGCCCCCGGACGGCCGGGTGCGGCACGTAGGCTGGGCGCGGCATGACCGGACGTGACCCATCAGCAGTCACTCAGCACTGGAGGAACCGATCGTGGCAACCACTCGCACCGCAACCACCGCCTGGGAAGGCAACCTGCTCGACGGCAAGGGCGAGGTGACCCTGGCCTCCTCGGGCATCGGCACCTACCCCGTCTCCTGGCCGGCCCGCGCGGAGGCGGCGAACGGCAAGACCAGCCCCGAGGAGCTCATCGCGGCCGCGCACTCCGCGTGCTTCTCGATGGCGCTCTCGCACGGCCTGGCCGGCGCGGGCAACCCGCCCACCAAGCTGGAGACCTCGGCCGACGTGACGTTCCAGCCGGGCACCGGCATCACCGGCATCCACCTGACGGTCACCGGCGAGGTGCCGGGGCTGGACGAGGCCGGCTTCGTCAAGGCCGCCGAGGACGCCAAGGCGAACTGCCCGGTCAGCCAGGCCCTGACGGGTACGACGATCACGCTGACCGCCAAGCTGGCCTGACCCACCCGCACGCTCCCCGCCGGGCCGGTTCACCGGTCTCCGGACCGGCGGGGAGCGCGTGAGCGGTTCACACGCCCCTGGCGCGCCTCCTGTGACGCACGCCAGGGGCATTCCTCTGTACTGACGTACCGGCACAAGTGCGCCGAAACACGGCGACTCACCCTGCCGGCGGTCATCAGCCGATCCGCGAGCGCTTTATGATCGGCCGCAGTGTCCCGCACTCCACGCGCACGCTTCTCACCGAGCGCTCCGCAGCGAGCCAGGGGGCCTCGACAGATGTGCGGGTCTTCCGGCCCCCGCGGTACTGGACAGTCGGCCGGAGCAGCGTCAGCAGCGGACGGGAGCATGCCGTGCCGGGCCAGAACGAGGGGGCCGACGCACACCACCTTGGCGTGCGGCACGAGGGACTTCGACACATCGACGACCGCCGCCCGCGGCCGCGCCACGACGGCGCCCCGGCCCCGGACGGCCCCGGCACGCCCGTCGGCGCCACGATCGGCGGCGGGACCGGCGGCGGCGCGAGCGGCACCGGCACGGACGCCCTGGCCGTCGGCCTCGTGGCGGACGGCGCCTGCCCGACCTGCTCGGCCCCGACGCCGGACAGCACCGACCAGTTGCTCGACGCGCTGCGCGCCAGCGAGTCCCGCTTCCGGGCGGCGTTCGCCGACGCCGGCATCGGCATGGCCCTGATCGACTCCACCGACCGCGTCATCGAGGCCAACCCGGCCCTCGCCGCGATGGTCGGACGCGACGTCCAGGAGCTGGTCCGCACCCACATCCACGACATCATCGCGGCGGAGGACATCCCGCGCCGCCTGTACCGCGAGCTGGTCCAGGGCGAACGCGACCGGCTGCGGATGGAGAAGCCGCTCAAGCACCGCGACGGGCGGACGCTCCTCAGCAAGGTGACCCTCTCGCTCATCCGGGACGGCGCCGGCCGGCCGATGTACACGCTGGCCATGGTCGAGGACATCACCGAGCAGCAGCGTCTCTGGGACCGCCTCAAGTACCAGGCCCTGCACGACCCGCTGACCCGGCTGCCGAACCGCGCCCTGTTCTTCGAACGGCTCGACGCCGCCTGCCTCGCCGTACAGGCCCCCACGCCCGCCGTCACCGGCCAGGCGTCGCCGGACAGCCGCCGGGTCGGGCTCTGCTACCTGGACCTGGACGGCTTCGCCGCGATCAACGAGACGCTCGGCCACCACATCGGCGACCAGCTGCTGGTCGCCGTCGCGGCCCGGCTGGAGATCGGCTTCGCCCGGGGCGAGGAGCGCCTGGTGGCCCGCCTCGGCGGCGACGAGTTCGCCGTGCTGGTCGCCGACAGCGAGGGCAGCGAGCAGCTGACCGCCCTCGCCGGCCAGCTCGTCGCGGCGCTGGAGATGCCGTTCGAGGTGGCCGGGCACCAGTTGGTGGTGACCGCCAGCGTGGGCGTGGTCGAGCGGCCGGTGGACGGCACCACGCCGACCGACCTGGTCAAGGACGCCGACGCGACGCTGTACTGGTCGAAGGCCGACGGCCGGGCCCGCTGGACGCTCTACGACCCGGACCGCGGCGCCCACCAGCTGACCCGCCAGCTGCTCACCACCGCCCTGCGCCCGGCGCTGGAGCGGGGCGAGTTCACCGTCGAGTACCAGCCCCTGGTGGGCCTCGCGGACGGCGCGGTGCACGGCGCCGAGGCCCTCGTCCGCTGGCGCCACCCCCGGTACGGGACGCTCTCGCCGGACCGCTTCATCCCGCTCGCCGAGGAGTCCGGGGCGATCGTGCCGCTCGGCAAGTGGGTGCTGGAGGAGTCGTGCCGTCAGGCCCGGCGCTGGCTGACGGAGTTCCCGGAGACCGAGACCTTCGTCAGCGTCAACCTGGCGGCCCGCCAGATCTGGGACTCCGACATCGTCGCCGACGTCGCCCAGGCGCTGGACAGCAGCGGCCTGCCCGCCGGGCTGCTCCAGCTGGAGATCACCGAGAGCGCGCTGCTCGGCCCCGGCGGCCGGCCGCTCCAGGCCCTCCAGGCGCTGGCCGACATGGGCGTGCGGATCGCGATCGACGACTTCGGGACGGGCTACTCCAACCTGGCGTACCTCTCCCGGCTGCCCGTCCACGTCCTCAAGCTGGACGGCACGTTCATCGAGGGCTTCCGCGACCCGGTGCCCGGGCGCCCCGCCCAGGGCTCGCGGCGCACCGAGGCGGACGAGCAGATCGTCCGCGCGATGGTGCAGCTCGCGCACGCCCTCGGGCTGACCGTCACCGCCGAGGGAATCGAGAGCGCCGGGCAGGCCGAACGGCTGCGGCTGACCGGCTGCGACACCGCCCAGGGGTGGTACTTCGCCCGGCCCGGCGAGGCCGAGCGGGTCGCCGCCATACTGCGCGAGCGCCGAGCCCGCTGACGCCTGTCCCCCCACCGCGGAGGGACAGGCGACCCGGGATCAGGCCGGCTCGCCGGTCAGCCCGTAGGCCTGCGCGATCAGCCCGTACGAGCGGTGCCGCGCCTCGTGGCCGTGGATGTGCGAGGTGACCATCAGCTCGTCCGCCCCCGTGCGCTTGCGCAGTGCCTCCAGCCCGTCCGCCACCTCGCCCGGCGTGCCCAGCACGACGTTGGAGAGCCAGCCGTCGAGGAACTCCGCCTCGGCCGGGCTGTACGGGTGCGCCTCGGCCTCCTCCGGCGTCGGGATCGGGCCCGGGTTGCCCCGGCGCAGCCTGAGCATGCCGAGCCCGGCCGAGCGGGCCAGGAACCGGGCCTGCGCCTTGTCGTCGGCCGCGACCGCACTGACACCGATCAGCGCGTACGGCTCGGCGAGCACCTCGGACGGGCGGAAGCTGGAGCGGTAGAGGTCCAGGGCGGGCACCGTGTTGTTGCCGCTGAAGTGGTGGGCGAAGGCGAACGGCAGTCCGAGGCGCCCGGCCAGCTGGGCGCTGAAGCCGGAGGAGCCGAGCAGCCAGATCGGCGGGCGCCCGGCGCCCCTGGGCACGGCGGTCAGCCGGGCGTACGGGTGGCCGGGCGGGAAGTCGCCGTCCAGGAAGTGGGTCAGCTCGGCGAGCTGCTCCGGGAAGTCGTCGGCGCCCTCGGCCAGGCCCCGGCGCAGCGCCCGGGCGGTGGCCTGGTCCGTCCCCGGGGCGCGGCCGAGGCCGAGGTCGATCCGGCCCGGGTTGAGTGCCTCCAGCAGGCCGAACTGCTCGGCGATCGCCAGCGGGGCGTGGTTCGGCAGCATCACCCCGCCGGAGCCGAGCCGCAGCGTGCTGGTGTGGTTGCCCAGGTGGGCGAGCAGGACGGCCGGGGTGGAACTGGCGACGCCCGGCATGCCGTGGTGCTCGGCGACCCAGAAGCGGTGGTAGCCCCAGCCCTCCGCGCTGCGGGCCAGCGCGGTGGTGGCGGCGAGCGCCTCGGCCGGGGTGTGGCCGACGCCCACGGTGGCGAGGTCGAGGATCGACAGCGGCGCGGGCGCCGTGCCGCGCACCACCCCGTGGACGGCGGCGGAGCCGGGGGCGGTGGCGTGCTGGGTGGGGCGCTCGGCGTCGTGCGCCCGCTGGTCCTCGGTGGTCATGCCGTCCGGCCTCCTGGCCTCGTGGTCCCGCAAGGGTGGTCCTCGGATGATCTTTCACAGCGCGGGGCGGCGGGCCGCGACGAGTGATCGTGTACGAGCGGGCCACCCACTGTCGGGGGACAACCCCGGGAGGCCGCCGGGTGTTCCCCGCCCGCATGCCGACCGGCCGTTCGGCCGGTGATCAATCTGACTGACAGCCAGCCGTCGGTTACAGGTGGCGAGTTCGCGCCAGCGCGGGAAGTCGCCAGGCCGTAGGTCTCGCGGCGGCGGCCCCCGTCCGGCAGGCTACCGACGAGGGCGGATCACGTACCGGATCCGCACCCGAGAGCAAGGTCAACGGGCTGGACCAGCACCGTTCGATCCCCGCGAGCCCCTGGAGCGGCACCCCGCCCCAGGGGCTCGCGCCTGTGTGTGAGCTGCACCACACGGGGGTGCTTAAGGGCATGAAAGGTCGAGGCGCTAGCGTTGCCACTTGCAACCACCTGCTCCCCCGGGGTCGGTCTGGAGGGAGTAGGGCCTTGGACATCACCGCACTGATCGGATCCTCCTGGATCTGCGCCGTGGCGCTCTTCGCGGTGCTGGGCGATGCCTTCATCCCCTTCATCCCGAGCGGGACACTGGTCATCCTCGCGGTCCTGAAGACCTCCCGGATCGACGGGGCGCCGCTGCTGCTCGCCCTCGGCGTGGCGCTGGCCTCCTTCCTCGGCGACATCCTGCTGCTCAACCTGGCCCGTCGCGGCGCGCCGTCGGTGCAGCGCAGGCTGGAGCACCGGCCGCAGCTCGCGGCGAACGTCATGCGGGTGCAGCGGGCACTGGAGGGCCGTACCAAGCGCGGCGCCGCCGCCATCGTGGTGGTGGCCCGCTTCGTGCCGGCCGGCCGCACCGTGCTGGACCTCGCGATGGGGCACTCCCCCGACCACCCGCGCAAGTTCCTCCGCTGGTCCGCGCTGGCCGCGCTGGTCTGGGCGGCCTACATCGTGACCCTGGGCTGGCTGAACAGCCACTGGTTCGACACCGCCTGGCTGAGCCTCGCGGTCTCCTGCGCCGCCGCCACCACGATCAGCGCCGGCGTCGCGCGGATGGTCCGGCGCAATCGCCGGCTCGCCGCCGCCTGAGCATCCGCGCCCGCCCCGCCCGGGCCGTCGGCGCCGCCGCCGTCCGCCCTGCCGCCGTCCGTGGCGAAGCGTCACAGGACGGCAACAAGACGCCCGCCCGCGCAGCCCTCCGGGCCCGGCCCGCGTGATGGGTAGCGGCGGATCGGACACCCGGCCGCCCGTCCTGGCATGGCATGCTGATGACGGAATACTCATTAAATGTCTGATTTGACCGGTACGGCCCAACGTCCTGCCGGCGCTCCCCGGGCACCGCGCCCGGCCGCGTCCGCAGGGCGTCTGCCCGGGCCCCTCGACCGGCGGCCGGACATCTGGCGCAACAGGGGAGACCATGTCCAGCATCTCGCGCAGGGCCGTGCTGAGTGCCACCGCCGCGACGGCGGCCCTCGGGGCGGTCACGGCCTGCTCAGGCGGGGGCTCCGGCCCGACGCACGCGGGAGCCGGCTCGGGATCGGGCGACGGATCCGGGGGCGGGCCCGGGGGCGCGGCCGGGTCCGGGGACAACACGGGCGGCGGGAAGAGCACCGGCCCTGACCAGGCGGGCAAGGGCACCCCGATCGGCGACGGCTCCACCTCGGACACCGGCCCGCAGCCGAACCAGCCGAAGGCCGAGAAGCTCAAGCCGGGCGAGCGCCCGCCGCAGTTCGTGGTGTTCTCCTGGGACGGCGCCGGCGGCACCGACGACGGACAGTTCCCCCGCTTCCTGAAGGTCGCCGAGCAGTACAAGGCGTCGATGACGTTCTTCCTCTCCGGCATCTACACCCTGCCGAAGGGCAAGTCGGCCCTGTACCACCCGCCACAGCACTCGGTCGGGGCGTCCGACATCCCCTTCCTCTCCGAGGGCGCGGTCAGGTCCACCATCAAGCTCGTCAGCCAGGCGTGGCTGGCCGGGCACGAGATCGGCACCCACTTCAACGGGCACTTCTGCTCCACCCGTTCGGATGGCAACGGCGTCAACAAGTGGACGCCCGAGGACTGGAGGAGCGAGATCGACCAGGCGGTCGGATTCGTCACGCAGTGGAAGACCAACACCGGCTTCACCGACGTCGACCCGCTGCCGTTCGACTACCGCAAGGAGCTCATCGGCAGCCGCACGCCCTGCCTGGAGGGGCAGAAGGCGCTGCTGCCGACGGCCGCCGCGCTGGGCTGGAAGTACGACGCGAGCTCGCCCGGCGGGCTGCAGATCTGGCCGCAGAAGGTCCAGGACGGCAAGATCTGGGACTTCCCGCTGCAGGGCGTGCCGTTCCCCGGGCACTCCTTCCAGGTGCTGTCGATGGACTACAACATCCTCGCCAACCAGTCCGCCGGGAGCACCAAGGGCGACCCGGCCAAGTACGACGCCTGGCGCACCCAGGCCCGTGACTCCTACCTGGCCGGGTTCAACCGCGCGTATGACGGCAACCGGGCGCCGCTGTTCATCGGCAACCACTTCGAGCAGTGGAACGGCGGCATCTACATGGATGCCGTCGAGGAGACCATCAAGACCGTCGCGGGCAAGCCCGAGGTGCGGCTGGTGTCCTTCCGGCAGCTGGTCGAGTGGCTGGAGGCACAGGACGAGTCGACCCTGCGCAAGCTGCGGTCGCTGAACGTGGGCCAGGCCCCGGCCGGCGGCTGGCAGGCCTTCCTCGGCGCGGCGGGCTGACCGGCCCTCTCAGCCACCGGCGAGCCCGAGGGCGTACGCGAGCCAGAACTGGCCCGGCCCGGGCTCGCCGCGGCCGCAGTCGCCGTCCGACTCGCCCGGGATCTTCACCCAGAGGTAGGCGTCCACCCCCGGCCGGTCCGTCCGGGTGGTGGGCTGCTCGCCGAGTGCCCGGCCCGGCGGGTTGCACCAGGCGCCGCCGCCGAGCGGGCCGTTGCCGTTGCGGCTGGTGTCGACGACGAAGTGCTCGCCACCGAGCAGGGCGGACAGCTCGGAGCCGTACGCCGCGCTCTCCTCGGTGCGGTAGAAGTTCGAGACGTTCAGGGCGAAGCCGTCCGCCTCGTCGACTCCGGCCCTGCGCAGGGCCCCGGCGAGCGCGGCGCGGTCCTGCACCCAGCCCGGGTTGCCCGCGTCCAGGTACACCCGGACCTGCGGATGCTTCTTCAGCTCCCGTACGGCGTACGCCAGCAGCTCGTAGCGCTCGGTGGCGTCGGCGCCCTGCGGGCCGCAGGCAGTCTCCAGGGCGTGCGGCACGGCGTCGGGCTCCAGCACCACCCAGGCCCGGTGGTCGGCCAGGCCGGCCGCGACGCCGTCGATCCAGGCCCGGTAGGCGGCCGCGTCCGGTGCGCCGCCGGCCGAGAACTGGCCGCAGTCGCGGTGCGGGATGTCGTACGCGACGAACAGGGCCGTACGGTCGGCGGCCGCCGCGAGCCGGCTCTGCTCCTCGACGACGGCGCGGTCGCCCGGCAGGCCCACCAGCCAGCGGGCGGACGGGCTCCCGGCGAGGCGGGCGAGGGTGTCGGCCTCCGCCGGGCGGCCCTGCGCGCGCAGCGCCGCCGACTGCCGGGCGGCGGCCGTGCCGTCCGAGACGTAGAAGGCCTGCCCGGGCTGCTGCGGAAGACTGCCGACGGCGGGCCCGGACACCTGGGGGGAGGCCTCGGCGGGCACCTGGGCGGTCACCCGGGCGGGCGGCGCGGGGACGGCCGGCGG
>FTKL01000363.1_pt3 | contig 13195 bp, 13 predicted proteins | sample 2434061 | NCBI WGS metagenome assembly FTKL01 (sample SAMEA3914816, study PRJEB12502) | metagenome | biome: forest; material: soil | place: USA | collected 2011-09-16 | depth 0.3 m
CTCGGCCGGTAACCGCCCTCAGCCCTCCGCCCGGAGCCCCTCGGCCCAGGCCGCCAGGACGGCGAAGTCGGCCGAAAGCAGCCCGACCCGCGGGTCGATCCGCAGCGTGAGCGCCGGAGCGGGGTGGTGCGCGGCGATCCACTCGGTGTCGTGCGGCTTCAACTCGTCGTCCACCCAGGCGAACGGCCGGCCGGCTGTCCAGTGGGTGAGATGCCGCGTCTTCCAGTGCAGACCGTCCGGGTCCTCCCGGTGGAGCTCCGGCCAGGCGATGTACGGGAGCCGGGGCAGTCCCAGCAGCGGGGCGAGCCAGGTGTTGGCCTCGTCCATCCAGGTGGTCGCCCAGACCAGCTCGTACGGAAGGTTGATCAGCTCGGGGCCATCTCCTTCGCCGCCTCCGGGCGCTCTGGTCCGGCGCCGACACTCCTCGCTCCGGCACTCCTTCGTCGCTTGTCACTCGTCGCTTTCGGCACCGGCGCGCCCTTCGGCGGCCCATGCTCCGGGTTGAGCCAGACCCGCAGCGGCCGGACGTACTCGGCGGCCCGCTGCGGTTGCCGGGCCACCCAGGAGTCCGGCCTGATCCGGTGGGTGCCGTACCCCTGCGGGCGCCGGTGCGGTTTCGCCGCGTACGGGTTGAGCGGGCCGTCCACGTCAAGGAGCAGCAGCGGCAGCGTGGGTGTGGTCATGGGCGCCATCATCGCCGCCCTCCCGTGCTCCCGGCCGGGGAACGGCGACGCCCGCCGCTCCCCTGGTGGGGAACGGCGGGCGTCGAAAGCGGTAGGAGAGCCTCAGGCTCAGACCTGGCCGGCCTTCTCCAGCGCGGAGCAGCAGGTGTTGACCATCAGACGGGTCACCACGTACGGGTCGACGTTGGCGTTCGGGCGACGGTCCTCGATGTAGCCCTTCTGCTCGACCTCGACCTGCCACGGGATGCGGACCGAGGCGCCGCGGTTGGAGACGCCGTAGCTGTAGACGTTCCACGGGGCGGTCTCGTGCAGACCGGTCAGGCGCGACTCGATGCCGAAGCCGTACTGCTTGACGTGCTCCAGGACCTTCTCCTGGCTGGCGCCGAGCGACTCGCAGGCGGTGATGATGGCGTCGTAGCCCTCACGCATGGCCTTGGTCGAGAAGTTGGTGTGCGCGCCGGCGCCGTTCCAGTCGCCGCGCACGGGCTTGGCGTCCAGCGTCGCGTCGATGCCGAACTCCTCGGCGGTGCGGTAGAGCAGGTAGCGGGCGACCCAGAGGTCGTCGGAGACGGTCAGTGCGTCGACCGGGCCGATCTGGAACTCCCACTGGCCGGGCATGACCTCGGCGTTGATGCCGCAGATCGCGAGGCCGGCGGCGATGCAGCGGTCGAGGTGCAGCTCGACGATCTCGCGACCGAAGACCTCCTCGGCGCCGATACCGCAGTAGTAGCCGCCCTGCGGGGCCGGGAAGCCGCCCTCGGGGAAGCCGAGCGGGCGCGAGCCCTTGAAGAAGGTGTACTCCTGCTCGATGCCGAAGATGCTCTCCTGAGCAGCGAACTGCTCGGCAACCGGGCGGAGCAGGGCGCGGGTGTTCGAGACGTGCGGCGTACCGTCGATCTCGTTGACCTCGCACAGGACGAGGATGTTGTCGCCGCCGCGGATCGGGTCCGGGAGGGTCCGGACCGGGGCGAGCACGCGGTCCGACGCGTGGCCCTCGGCCTGGTTGGTGGACGAGCCGTCGAAGCCCCAGGTGGGGATCGTCTCCGCGTTGGCCAGGATCCGAGTCTTGGAGCGGAGCTTGGCGGTCGGCTGCGTGCCGTCGATCCAGATGTACTCGGCCTTGATTGCCACGGCGGTGAACCTCGCAAACTGAGTGGTGGGTGCCCGCGTAGCCTCGCAAGTCACCGTTTCCCGGTTGTTCCTCCTATGTGTCGCCCATGTAAACCAACTGTCCGCAGTGACACTGTCACGCTGCGAGAGTGCCTGCCCCGGCACCCCGGAGTGCGCTCCGGCGCACTCCGGGGCGACCGTTCCTGGCGCGATTTTCGGCCACGCCGCCGAGGCCGTCAGTGCCGGCGGGCCCGGGTGGCGCGGCGGCGGGTGGCCCAGACGGCGGCGACCCCGCCGGCGAGGAGGGCGGCCGCGCCGGCGGCGAGCGGCCCGACGCCACTGCTGCCGGTGGCGGCGAGGCGCTCGCCGGTCTCGGTGGCGCTCTGCGGCAGCGCCCTGGCCGCCTTGCTGCCGTTGCCCGCGCTGCCGTTGCCCGTCGGCCGGACGGCGGCCGCCGACGTGGTGACCTCGGCGGCGGCCGCCACGGAGGGAGCTGTACTACCAGGAGTGCCCGCGGCAGTAGGAGTGAGCGCGGTAGTAGGGGTGGGAGCCGGGGCCGTCGGCTTCTCGCAGCTGACCGAGGCCACGGTGATCCGCCCGCTCACCTTGGCGACGTTGAGACTGAGCGGGTTGACCTCGACCTGCACCTCCAGGGCCGAGGCGGCGGCCGTGGCGGAGGTGGTGGTGCGCTTGGAGAACTCGACGGAGACGCTGCCGACCGCCGGGACGTCCACCTTCGTCGGCCCGTACAGCCCCACCGAGACGGGCCGGCCGAGGACGGTGAGCTTCGCGGGGGCGACCACGTCGGCGGTGGGCGGCCCGTCGACGGGGCAGGTGACCTCGGCGCTGAGCGCCTCCAGGCCCAGCAGGGTGGTGAGCGGCAGGCCGGGCGCGTGGACGTCGGCGTTGACGAGCTTCACCGAGGCGGACGCCCCCTTGTCGTCCACCTTGGTGGCGGACTTGCCGACGTCGGCCCGGACCAGGGTGACCGGACCCTGCTGGTCGACCCCGTCGACCAGGGCGGTGAGGACCGACCCGTCGCGCTGGGCCGGGCTCTCCACCTTGTTCAGCGAGACGTTCACCGGGATGTCGACGGTCTTGTTCAACAGGCTGACGTCCAGGTCGACTTCGACGGTGACGGCACTGGCCTTGCCGGCCTTGCCCGCCCCGGCGCTCGCGGACGGCTCACCGGCGTGCGCGGCGGTGGCGGGCAGGACGGTGGCCGCGACGACCAGGGCGGCAGCGGTGACCCGCAGGGAAGAGGACAGCAAAGGAGGAACCCCCACACATGGCGATCGGGAGAGAGCACGACCGATGTCACCCCGCGCGCGGACTCCGCGCCGGACCGGGGGAAGGCTGTCGCTCTCGACTGACGGCCATCCTCTTCGAACAATCCGTCACATGAGTAACACAGAGCGTCAGTTCACCCATTCGAGTGAGGTTGACGCAGGTCCCTGACGGCCGTCGGCGGACGGTGCCCTACGGGAGACGCCAGTCCACCGGCTGCGCGCCCTGCCGCGCCAGCAGCTCGTTCGCCCTGCTGAAGGGGCGCGAGCCGAAGAAGCCCCGGTCGGCCGACATCGGGCTGGGGTGCGCCGACTCCACCGCCGGCACCGGCCCGAGCAGGGGGCGCAGGTTGCGGGCGTCACGCCCCCAGAGGATCGCCACCAGCGGGCCGCCCCGCGCCACCAGCGCCTTGATCGCCTGCTCGGTGACCTCCTCCCAGCCCTTGCCGCGGTGCGCGGCCGGCTTGCCGGGGGCGGTGGTCAGCGCCCGGTTGAGCAGCAGGACGCCCTGCTGCGTCCACGGCGTGAGGTCGCCGTTCGACGGGCGGGGCAGGCCGAGGTCCTGTCCGTACTCCTGGAAGATGTTGATCAGGCTGCCCGGGACCGGCCGCACCTCCGGCGCCACCGAGAAGCTCAGGCCCACCGCGTGCCCCGGCGTCGGGTACGGGTCCTGCCCGACGATCAGTACCCGCACCGAGGCGAAAGGCTGCTGGAAGGCGCGCAGCACGTTCGGCCCGGAGGGCAGGTAGGTACGGCCGGCGGCGATCTCGGTCCGCAGGAAGTCGCCCATGGCGGCCACCTGCCCCGCCACCGGCTCAAGTGCGGTGGCCCAGCCGGGCTCGACGATCTCGTTCAGCGGACGCGGTGCCATGCCCACCACCCTATCGGCCGGTGATCAGCCGACGGCACGGCCCCTCAGCACCACCAACTGCGGCGCCGCCAGCACCCGGACGTCCGCGCGCGGGTCCTGCGCGTACACCACCAGGTCGGCCGGCGCCCCCTCGGTCAGGCCCTCCCGCCCCAGCCACGCGCGGGCGCCCCAACTGGCCGCCGAGAGCGCCTCGGTGGGCGACAGCCCGGCCTTCACCAGCTCCGCGACCTCGTCCGCGACCAGCCCGTGCGCGAGCGAGCCGCCCGCGTCCGTGCCGACGAAGACCGGGATGCCCGCGTCGTGCGCGGCCCCGACGGTGTCGTAGCGCCGCTCGTGCAGCCGCCGCATGTGCGCGGCCCAGGCCGGGAACTTCTCCTCGCCGCCCGCCGCCAGCCTGGGGAAGGTGGCGATGTTGACCAGCGTCGGGACGATCGCCACCCCGCGCTCGGCGAACTGCGGGATCAGCTCCTCGGTCAGCCCGGTGGCGTGCTCGATGCAGTCGATCCCGGCGGCCAGCAGGTCGGGCAGCGACTCGGCCGCGAAGCAGTGCGCGGTGACCCGCGCCCCCTCCTCGTGCGCCGCCGCGATCGCCTCGGCCAGCGCGTCGCCCGGCCAGCAGGCCGTGAGGTCGCCGTGCTCGCGGTCGATCCAGTCGCCGACCAGCTTCACCCAGCCGTCGCCCCGGCGGGCCTCCGCGCGGACGTACGCGGCCAGGTCGCCGGGCTCGATCTCGTGCGCGTAGTTGCGGATGTAGCGGCGGGTCCGGGCGATGTGGCGGCCCGCGCGGATGATCCGGGGCAGGTCCTCGCGGTCGTCGATCCAGCGGGTGTCGGCGGCGGAGCCGGCGTCGCGGATCAGCAGCGTCCCGGCGTCACGGTCGGTGACGGCCTGCTTCTCGCTGGTCGCCTCGTCCACCGCGCCGTGCGCGTCCAGGCCGACGTGGCAGTGCGCGTCCACCAGGCCGGGCATCGCCCAGCCGCGGACCGTCCGGACGTCGGCCGCACCGGCCGGCCGCTCGAAGCTCACCCGGCCGTCCACCACCCAGAGTTCGTCGCGGACGTCCTCCGGGCCGACCAGCACCCGTCCCCTGATGTGCAGCACCCCGGCATCGCTCATGTCCGCACTCTACCGATGCCGCCCGCCCGGCCGGCAGGGGGTGATGAGGCAGACTGACGAGCGGGTGCACACCCCACCCGCCCAGCACCGTCACCGCGAAAGGCCGGCCCCGTGAGCCCCTTCCTCGACCTCCCCCCGCTCAGCGCCGCGCACTTCGCAGCGATCGAGGACAAGGTCGCCGCGCTGCTGCACACCAGCTCCGACGTGATCATCACCCAGGGTGAGGCGCTGCTGCCGCTGGAGGCCGCCATCCGCGGCGCCGCACACCCCGGCAGCACCGCGCTGAACATCGTCACCGGCCCGTACGGGCAGACCTTCGGCAACTGGCTGCGGGACTGCGGTGCCAAGGTCGTCGACCTCGCCGTGCCGTTCGACTCCGCCGTCACCGCCGGACAGGTCGCGGACGCCCTGCGGGCCCACCCCGAGATCGACTTCGTCTCCCTGGTGCACGCCGAGGCCGCCACCGGCAACACCAACCCGGTCGCCGGGATCGCCGCCGTGGTGCACGCGCACGGCGCCCTGCTGATGCTCGACGCCGTCGCCTCGGTGGCCGCCGAACCCCTGCTCACCGACGCCTGGGGCGTCGACCTGTGCGTGATCGGCGGCCAGAAGGCGATGGGCGGCCCGGCCGGCGTCTCCGCCGTCTCGGTGAGCGACCGCGCCTGGCAGCGGATCGCCGCCAACCCGGCCGCGCCCCGCCGCTCCTACCTCTCCCTGCTCGACTGGAAGGACCGCTGGACGGACGCCGGGCGCACCGTACTCCCCCACGCCCCCGCCCAGTTGGAGATGCTCGCGCTCGACGCCTGCCTGGACCGCATCACGGCCGACGGCCTGGCCGCCACCATCGCCCGCCACCGCGCCGCGGCCGCCGCCACCCGCGCGGGCGCCCGCGCGCTGGGCACCCTCACCCCCTTCGTCCCGCAGGACGGGCACGCGGCCCCCGTCGCCACCACCCTGCGCACCCCGCCGGGCATCGACGCCGCCGCGCTCGCCGCGACCCTCGACCCGGCCCTCCCCGTCCAGGCCGGCGGCGGCGCCCTCGCCCGCACCATGCTCCGCGTCAACCACTACGGCCGCGCCGCCGGCCTCGACACCGTCCGGGCAGCCCTGACCGGCCTCGGCACGGCCCTGCTCGCGGCCGGCGCGGACGCCGACGTGGACCGGGCGACGGACGCGGCGGAGCACGCCTGGGCGGCGGCCGGCTCGATCGGATGACGCTCCGGCCCTGACCCGCAGGTCCGCGAACGGGATCGCCGGAGTACCCGGGCCCCGCAACGGCCGGCGCCGGGCCGGGGAGGTGTCCCCCGGCCCGGCGCCGCTCGGTGCCGGGTCAGCCTCCGAGGGAGTGGACCATGTTGACGATGGCCCGCATCTGGGGGGCGCTGCGGACGGCGAAGTCGCTGCCGGTGAAGCCCCACCAGTCCCAGCAGCCCTGCGGGTTGCCGCGGACGACGCTGATGCTGGTCTGCGGGTAGAGCACGACCAGGTTGTTGGTGTCGGCGTAGTTGTCGAGGTACGAGAACTTGGGGAAGTTGTCGCCGACGAACGTGGTGTCGCTGGCGCAGCCGTGCAGGGCGACGACCAGCTTGCAGGGGGCACCGGCCGCGCAGCTCGGCGGCGTGTACATCAGGCTGCTGGACGCCATGCTGTAGAACTGGCCCCAGCCGCCGGGGACGTAGCGGTCCTGGTCGTACCAGCGCAGCGTGCCGGCCGGGGTGCCGCTGTTGGGCGCGTTGACGCCGCCGAGCCAGTGGGTGAGCATCTCGCCCTGCGGGTCGTCGCCGCAGTTGACCAGGAACGGGTACGCGGTGGCCGCGCACGGCAGGAAGCCGGCCGGGCTGGGCCAGCCGTGCCCGGCGTAGTCGTCCCAGTGGTAGCGGTTGTTCGCGCCGAAGCGCTGGTAGAGGTCGACGCCCGCGTCGCTGACGGGGATGGAGACCAGCGGGTCGAGCTTGCCGTGGTACGTGTAGACGGGCTTGCCCGCCAGGTTGGAGACCGGGTCGATCTTCCCGGCATCGGACCAGCGGGTGGCGGTGTCCGCCAGCTCGCCGACGTCCAGGCCGGTCAGGTCGGTGCTGCACTGGGTGGCGAGTTCCAGCAGGTGGCCGTTGCCGCAGTTGTAGGGGCCCGCGGCGAAGATCCCGGCGCCCTTGAAGGTGCCGGAGTAGGCGAACTGGAGCTGGCTGGCCATGAAGCCGCCGGAGGAGATGCCGGTGACGTAGCTGCCGGTGATGTTGAGGTGCGGCAGTCCGGGGGTGCTCGCCTGGGCGGGGGTGGCCAGCGAGAAGGACGCCAGTGCCACGGACGCGGTGGCCGCGGCCAGTACCCTGACGGCCCGCCGGAGGCGGGGAAGGCGGGCGGGGAGGCGGAGGTGCAGGGAGCGGAACGCCATTGAACGCTCTCCAGAGTGGGGGGTTGGGTGGGGGTGGGTGGTACTGAACAGGTGATACCGAACGGCTGGTACCGAACGGGTGGTGCTGCCCGCTGTCAGGCGGCGTGGCCGTCCTCGGCGTCGAGGGCCGGCGGCTCGATCTCGCGCTTGAGGATCTTGCCGGTCGGCCCCTTCGGCAGAGCGTCGACGATCCGCACCAGGCGGGGGTACTTGTAGGGCGCGACCCGGGCCCTGACGAACTGCCGGAGTTCGTCGGGGGTGGCCTCGGCGCCCGGTTTGAGGGCGAGGACGGCGGTGATCTCTTCGCCCAGCAGGGGGTGCGGGATGCCGAGTACGGCGGCCTCCGCGACGGCGGGGTGCTCGTACAGGACTTCCTCGATCTCGCGGGGGTAGACGTTGAAGCCGCCCCGGATGATCATCTCCTTCTTGCGGCCGACCACCCGGAACAGGCCGTCGGGGTCGCGGACGCCGAGGTCGCCGGTACGGAACCAGCCGCCGCTGAGCGCCTCGGCGGTCTCCCGGGGCCGCCGCCAGTAGCCCTTCATCACGTTGTGGCCGCTGATCGCCAGCTCGCCGACCTCGCCGTCCGCGAGCTCCGTGCCGGCCGCGTCCTGGACGCGCATCCGCACGCCCTCCACCGGGCTGCCGACGGTGCCGGGCCGGCGCGGGCCGTCCGGGTGGTTGAAGGAGGCCACCGGTGAGGTCTCGGACAGGCCGTAGCCCTCCAGGACGGGGCAGCCGAACACCGCCTCGAAGGCGTGCAGCACCTCCACCGGCAGCGCGGCGCCGCCCGAGGCGCACAGCCGCAGCCGCAGCGCGGCGGCCCGGCCGGCGGCCTGCGGGTGGTTGAGCAGCGCGGCGTACATGGTCGGTACGGCGGCGAGGACGGTCACGCCGTCGCGCTCCAGGACGTCCAGCGCGCGGCCGGCGTCGAAGCGGGCGAGCAGGGTCAGGCAGGCGCCGGCGGCGACGGCGCAGTTCAGGCCGACGGTCTGGCCGAAGGAGTGGAACAGCGGCAGGCCGCCGAAGAGGACGTCCTCGGGGGTGAGGCGCAGCAGCGTGGCGTTGCTGACCTCGACGTTGCGCAGCAGGTTGAGGTGGGTGAGTTCGGCGCCCTTGGGGCGGCCGGTGGTGCCCGAGGTGTAGATCAGCACCGCGGTGTCCTCGGGCCGGCGCGGTGCCGGGCCGGGGTCGGGCTCGTACCCGGTGAGCAGGGCGGTGAACGCGGCGGGCTCGACCGGCAGGCAGGGCAGTCCGCCGGCCCGCAGCGCGCCGGCGGCGGCCTCCTCCTGCTGTTCGTGCCAGGCCAGCACGAGGGCGGCCCGGGCGTCGGTGAGGTGGTAGGCGATCTCGCCGGAGCGCAGCAGCGGGTTCATCGGGACGACGATCGCGCCGGCCCGGAGGATGCCGTAGTAGAGGGCCGCGAACATCGGCACGTTGGGCATCAGCACCCCGACCCGGTCGCCCGGTCGGACACCGTTCTCGCGCAGCAGGGTGCTGACGCGGGCGGCGCTGTCGGCGAGTTCGGCGTACGTGGTGACCTGGTCGTCGAGTCGTACGGCGGCCCGCCCGGGGTGGCGGGCGGCGCTGTCGGCCAGCAGCCGGGCCAGGTTGTCCGTCGGGCTGGGGGTCATTCGGGGGCTCCTCGGGTGCGGGGCGCCGTACGTCCAGGTGCGGTACGCCGGGGCGGCGGTGGGGTCCGGTGTCGGGTCCGGTGTCGGGTCCGGTGTCGGGTCCGGCTGCCGCGTCGTCGTCCATCGTCATCGGGCGGCAACCTGCCGGTAACGGAGAAGACGTCCGGGGAATCGCGGCGACTGGTGGAGGTCCTCTCCATGGCCCGGGCACCCCCGCCGTCCCTACGGTTCGGGGCACGCCGGTTCGACAGGCCCCGCTCCGACCACGGCCCGTCCTGGTCCCGGCCGGCCCCCGGCTCTCCCACCGACTCCGACCCGTGAGGGCGCCATGAGCACGAACAGGACCACCGACACGAGCACCGGCCCGCCCGCGACCGTGCTGCGCACCCGCCGGCTGACGAAGACCTTCGGCGGCTTCCGGGCCGTCGGCCCGGTCGACCTCGATGTCACCGCCGGTACCGTGCACGCCCTGGTGGGGCCGAACGGCGCCGGGAAGACCACCCTGTTCAACCTGCTCACCGGGTTCCTGCGGCCGAGCGGCGGCAGCATCGAGGTGGCCGGCCGGGACGTCACCGGCCTGCCGCCGGAGCGGATCGCCCGGCTCGGCGTGGCCCGGTCGTTCCAGACCACCAGCCTGTTCGAGCGGGCCAGTTGCCTGGAGCACCTGGAGCTGGCGCTGCTGTCGGGCGGCAGTCTCGGCCGCTCCCCCTGGCGCTCCCGGCGCACCCTCGACCGCTTCGGGCCGCGCGGCCTGGAACTGCTCGACCGGGTCGGCCTCGCCGGCCGGGCCCACGAGCAGGCCGGCAGCCTCCCGTACGGGCGCAAGCGCGCCCTCGAACTCGCCCTCGCCCTCGCGCTGGACCCCCACCTGCTGCTGCTGGACGAGCCGACCGCCGGGATGGGCGTCGAGGACGTCGAGCGCACGGTGGAGCTGATCGGCCGGGTCCGCGCCGGGCGCACGGTGGTGATGGTCGAGCACAACATGTCGGTGGTCGGCACGCTGGCCGACCGGGTCACCGTGCTGCGGGCCGGCGAGGTGCTGGCCGACGGCCCGTACGAGGCGGTGCGCGCCGACCCCGCCGTGATCGAGGCGTACCTGGGGGCCGACCATGCCTGACCTGCTGGAGGTACGCGACCTGCACGCCTCGTACGGCCAGGCGCAGGTGCTCGACGGGGTGTCGATCAGCGTCGGCGCGGGCGAGGTGGCCACCCTGGTCGGCCGCAACGGCGCGGGCAGGACGACGCTGCTGCGCTGCGTGATGGGCCTGCACGAGCGGATGACCGGCACGGTACGGCTCGCGGGCACCGACCTGACCGGGCTGGCCCCGCACCGCCGCGCCCGGGCGGGCCTGGGCCTGGTGCCGGACGACCGGGGGATCTACGCGGGCCTCACCGTCGAGGAGCACCTGACCCTGCCGTACCGCGCGCCGGGCCTCGGCCGGCCGCTGGAGCAGCTGTACGAGATGTTCCCGGTGCTGGCCGAGCGGCGCCGCACCCCGGCCGCCCGGCTCTCCGGCGGCGAGCAGCAACTCCTGGCGATGGCGCGGACCTTGGGGACGGGGGCGAAGGTGATGCTCTGCGACGAGCCGACCGAGGGCCTGTCCCCGGTGATGGTCGGCCGGATCGGCGCGGTGCTGCGGGAGGCCAAGGCGGCCGGCGTGGCCGTGCTGCTGGTCGAGCAGAACCTGCGCTTCGCCGCGACCGTCGCCGACCGGCACCACCTGCTCGACCACGGCCGCGTGGTGGACACCCTCGCCAACGACGACGTCCGTGACCGGGAGCACGAGCTGCTCGCCCACCTGGGCCTGTGAACGACCCGCCCCACCCGCTTGCCACCCTCACGAAAGGCACCACTCCCATGACCCGCAGAAGCACCCGCAGAAGCACCGGCCGAAGCACCGGCCGAAGCACCAGCCGAAGCACCAGCACCTGGCATGCGGCCGCCGTCGCCACCGCCCTCTCCGCGATGCTGGCCGGCTGCGCGGGCGCCGGCCCGGCCGGCTCCTCCGGCTCCGCCGGGGGCGGGCTCTCCGGCGGCAGGGTGACGCTCGGCGTGCTGACCGACCTGACCGGCACCTACGCGGCGCTGGCAGGCCCGGGCGCGGTCGAGGGCGTCAGGCTCGCCGTCGACGACTACCGCCGCAAGTACGGCGACAAGGCGGTGGCCAAGGACATCGCGGTGGAGTCGGCCGACCACCAGAACAAGCCGGAGGTCGCCAACACCCAGGCCCGCGAGCTGTACGAGCGCAAGGGCGTGGACGCGATCTTCGACGTGCCGACCTCCTCGGCCGCGCTGGCCGTGCAGACCGTCGCCGGCCAGCAGAAGAAGCTCTACTTCAACATCGGCGCGGCGACACCGGAGCTGGCCGGGAAGAGCTGCAACAAGTACACCTACGCGTGGGCGTACGACGCCTACATGCTCGCGTTCGGCACCGGCGCGACCGTCACCGCCGCCGGCGGCAGGAACTGGTACGTCCTCTACCCGGACTACGCGTTCGGGCAGGCCATGCAGGCCGGCTTCGAGGCGGCGATCAGGAGCGCGGGCGGCACGGTGGTGGCCAAGGACCCGACGCCGTTCCCGAACGACAACTTCTCGACCTTCCTGCTCAAGGCCTCCACCCTGTCGCCGAAGCCGCAGGTGCTGGGCGTGATGCAGGCCGGCGGCGACCTGGTCAACGTGGTGAAGCAGTACAACCAGTTCAAACTGAGGGACCAGGGCATCAAGCTGGCCGCCGGGCTGATCTCGGACACCGACATCGAGGCCATCGGCGCCGACAACCTGGCGGGCACCGAGTTCACCACCGCGTGGTTCTGGAACATGAACGCGACCACCCGCACCTGGGCGGACCGCTTCAAGGAGCGCACCGGCAAGCGCCCGACCTTCGACCACGCCGCCAACTACTCGGCCGCCACCCAGTACCTGGAGGCCGTCCAGCGGGCCGGCAGCGACGATCCCGAGAAGGTGCGGGCGCAGCTCGACGGACTGGAGTTCAACGACCTGTTCGCGGCCAACGCGAGGATCCGCCCCGAGGACCACCGGGTCGTCCACGACGCCTACCTGGCCCGGGTCAAGCCCTCCGCGCAGGCCGCGGAGCCCGCCGACGCCACCGAGCTGGTCTCCGCCATCCCCGCCGCCAAGGCCTTCGGTGCGCCCAACCCCGACTGCAAGCTCGGCTGACCGGCCGGCCGGGAACGACACGACCCATGACCGGATTCCTCCAGCAGGCCTTCAACGGCCTGGTGAGCGGCGGAAGTTACGCCCTGCTCGCACTCGGACTCGCCGTCATCTTCGGCATGCTGCGAGTCATCAACTTCGCCCACGGCGCGCTCTACACGCTCGGCGCGTTCGGCGCCGTGCTGCTCGCCGACCACGCCCACCTCGGCTTCTGGCCGTCCCTGCTGCTGGTGCCGCTCGGCCTGGCCGTGGCCGGCATCGCGGTGGAGCGGCTGCTGCTGCGCCACCTGGCCGGGCTCGACCCGCTCTACTCGTTCCTGCTGACCTTCGGCCTCGCGCTGATCTGCCAGGACCTGCTGCGGCTCACCTACGGCGCGCAGTCCCGGCCGTACCCGGGCGGGCCGTTCCAGGGGTCGGTCGACCTCGGCCTGTTCGCCTTTCCCGCCTACCCGGTCTTCGCGCTGCTCGTCTCGGCGGCCGTCTGCGCCGGCGTCTGGCTGCTGCTCGGCCGGACCAGGATCGGCACGATCGTCCGGGCGTCCACCGAGCGCCCTGAGCTCACCCGGGCGCTGGGCATCGACACCGCCCGCTGGGTGACCCCGGTGTTCGGCTTCGGGGTGGCGCTGGCGGGCTTCGCCGGCGTGCTCGCCGCGCCGATGCGGGCGGTCAACCCGCAGATGGGGGCCGATCTCGTCATCACCGTCTTCGCGGTGGTGGTGATCGGCGGCCTCGGCTCGGTCAGCGGCGCGATCGTCGCGGGCTTCACCATCGGGATGCTCCAGGCCCTCGCCAACCTCTACCTGCCCGGCCTCTCGCAGACCTCGGTGTTCCTGCTGATGGCCGCCGTCCTGCTGGTCCGCCCGGCCGGGCTCTTCGGGAAGGAAGGTCTCGCATGATCACCCGCCTGCTGCGTTCCCGCACCGGCTCC
>FTKL01001220.1_pt1 | contig 13193 bp, 13 predicted proteins | sample 2434061 | NCBI WGS metagenome assembly FTKL01 (sample SAMEA3914816, study PRJEB12502) | metagenome | biome: forest; material: soil | place: USA | collected 2011-09-16 | depth 0.3 m
GGCGGCGGCGCCCTCGGCGCCGGCCCGCTCGGCCTGCTCGCCCGCCTGGGCCACCAGCCGCGCCCAGCCGGGCGGGCGCAGCAGGTAGGCGGCGGTGGCGACGTCCATCGGGTCGGCTGCGCCGGGCACGCTGCCGCTCTCCAGTGCCTTGACCAGGTCGGGCTGACCCAGGCGCAGGCGGTCCGCTATCCGCACCCGGAAGGCCGGCTCCGCCTCCAGGGCGGCGGCCAGCGCCGTGGCGGCGTACTTGGCCCGCCGGGCGGGGGTGAACTTGGCGTACTGGCGCAGCGAGAGCGGCAGTTCGGCGACCGGCAGGCCGCCGAGCGCGTCGGCCGCGATCCCGACCACCCGGCGTCGTACGCCCTCGGGGAGCGGGCGGTCGAGCTGTTCGGCCGGCCGGCCCTCCGCGGTGTCCTCGCCGATCGCGGTGTCCTCGCCGGCCGCCGCGTCCTCGGCGCCGTCCTGCGCACCGGCCGGGACGGCCTCGACCGCGTCGGGGGGCTGCACGTCCACAGCGGGCGGCTGCCCCTGCGGCCCGGCGGGCTCCGTCGCTGCGTCCACCACGTCCTCGGCTCCGATCCTGTCCTGTGCTGCGGAATTCCTGTGCGGGGTTCCGCTCCGGCGCTGCTGTCCGGCGTCCGCTCCGGCCTTCTCCGCCGGGCCGGACGCCCTGTACGGCGGAGTGCTCGCGGCCGGCCGCCGCTCCCCCCGGAACTCAACCGCTCTCTGCAATTGTCCCGTGAACGGTGCCCCGCGCCGCGCCGCGCCACACTCCCGCACACGACGGGCCGGGCCGGGGCCCGGCCCACCGCGCGCCGGCGGCCTCTCAGCCCTCGCTGCCGGCCTCTGCCCCGGCCTCGGCGCCCGGGCGGTCCACCAGCTCGACCTGGTCCACCGCGTTGCACCAGCGGCAGCGCACCGACTCGATGGTCTCGGCCAGCACCTCGGTCTCCTCCACCTTGGACTCGCCGGCCAGGTCGAAGTGCAGGTACTCGACCACCTTCGCGGAGCGGGTCACGTCGAAGCGGGTCAGGTTGCCGCACAGCGTGCAGCGCCAGCGGGTCTCTGCGGTCAGGACGGGGACGGTCATCGGGGGGTCCTCTCGGCTGTTCCCGGGTGTGGGCGGGAGGCGCTCCCCCCGGGGCCCCGGCGTCGGCGGCGGGAGGCGGGGAATGCCCGCACCAAGCCTATTGCCTGGGGCGTCTGCCCTCGCCACCGGTCCGGATCTCCCTACGGGGTAACCCACACGCAGTACGCCCCGGTGTCACCGCGTCCGGCCGGAGGAATGCTCCCCGGCATGGCGACACCGGTCCTCGACCACACCGGCGCGCAGGACGGCAGCCCCGCCGCACCCGTGCCCGCGGTCACGTACGCCCTGATCGTCCTCAACACGCTGGTGTTCCTGCTCGGCCCGGCGGCCGGACTGAACCCCTTCTACGGCAGCGGCCAGGCCCGGGTCTGCGCCGAGCAGCGGTACGAGCAGCGCTGGGGCGCGATCCCCGAGGAGGTGCTCGGCAACCGGCCGCTGACGGCCGACCGGATCACCCAGCCGGAGGGCTGCCCGCTCTCCCCCGCCCCGGGCAAGAGCCCGGCGCTGTCGGTGCTCGGCTCGCTGTTCCTGCACGCGGGCTGGCTGCACCTGCTGGGGAACATGCTGTTCCTGTACGTCTTCGGCACCGGCGTGGAGGCGCGCCTCGGCCGGGCGCGCTTCCTCCTCTTCTATCTGGCGGCCGGCAGCCTCGCCACGTACGGCTACGCGCTCGCCGAAGCGCACTCGGCCGGCGCGACCCGGGTGCTGATCGGCGCCTCGGGGGCGATCGCGGCCGTCCTCGGCGCCTATCTGCGGCTCTGCCCCAGGGCCAGGGTCACGGTGCTCGTCCCGCTGCTGCTGTTCCTGCCGCTGCGCTTCCCGGCCTGGCTGGTGCTGGGCCTGTGGTTCGCCCTGCAGTGGTGGTCGGTGCACTCGGGCGGCACCGGGGTGGCGTACCTGGTGCACGTCATCGGCTTCTCGGTGGGCTTCCTCTTCACCTGGGCCGCCCACCAGGGTCGGTCTAAGCTGACGGGACCCCACGAAGGAGCAGCAGAGTGATCACCGCCATCGTCCTGATCAAGACCAGCGTCGACCGCATCCCCGAGATCGCGGAGGCGATCGCGGCCATCGAGGGCGTCAGCGAGGTCTACTCGGTGACCGGCGGGTACGACCTGGTGGCGATGGTCCGGGTCCGCCGCCACGACGACCTGGCCGAGGTGATCCCGGGCCGGCTCAACAAGGTGCCGGGGGTGGCCCACACCGAGACCCAGATCGCCTTCCGGACGTACTCGCAGCACGACCTGGAGGCCGCGTTCGACCTCGGCCTGGACGAGTAGCGGCCGGTCGCCGCCGGCTCCGCTACTGGCGGCGGCCGTCGGCCACGCAGCGGCCGCCCTCGCTGCGGTAGGTCCAGGCGGCGCCGTCCGCGACCAGCTCGCGGACGGCGGCCAGGAAGCGCTCCAGGTGCTCGTCGGGGGTGCCGGCGCCGAAGCTGACCCGGATCGCGTTCAGGCTGCGCTCGCCCGGCAGCGACGGCTCCGGCGCGCCGCACTCGGACGGCTCGGCGTCCTCGCCGCCGAGCAGGGTCCGCACCAGCGGGTGGGCGCAGAACAGGCCGTCGCGCACGCCGATGCCGTACTCGGCGGAGAGCGCGGCCGAGAAGTGCGAGCTGTTCCAGCCCTGGACGACGAAGGAGAGCACGCCGACCCGGGCGGAGTCGTCGCCGAACAGGCTGAGCACCCGGACCTCGGGGATCTCGGCCAGGCCGGCCTTGAGGCGGGCGATCAGCTGCTGCTCGCGGGCCTCCAGGGCGTCGAAGCCGGCCTCGCTCAGCGCGCGGCAGGCCGAGGCGATGGCGTAGGCGCCGATCACGTTCGGCGAGCCGGCCTCGTGCCGGGCCGGGCCGGAGTTCCACTCGACGGCGACCGAGCCGTCCACCTCGCGGGCGACCGTGCGGGTGGCGCCGCCGCCGGCCAGGTACGGCTCGGCCGCGTCCAGCCAGTCGCTGCGGCCGGCGAGCACACCGGAGCCGAAGGGCGCGTACAGCTTGTGCCCGGAGAAGGCGACCCAGTCGACGTCCAGGTCACGGACGGACACGCGGTGGTGCGGGGCGAGCTGGGCGGCGTCCAGGACGATCCGGGCGCCGTGCCGGTGGGCGGTGGCCGCGAGCTCGGCGACCGGCCAGATCTCGCCGGTGACGTTGGAGGCGCCGGTGACGCAGAACAGCTTGGGGCCCTCGCCGGCGCCGGTCAGCGCCTCGTCCAGTGCGGCGACCGCGTCGGCGTGCGAGCGCGGGGCGCGCAGGTAGTCGACGGTGACGCCCTCGCGGCGCCAGGGCAGCAGCGAGGCGTGGTGCTCGGTCTCGAAGACGAAGACCCGGGTGCCGGCCGGCAGCGCGCCCGCCAGCAGGTTGAGCGAGTCGGTGGTGGCGCGGGTGAAGACCACCTGGTCGTCGTCGCGCAGGCCGAGGAACTCCTCGACGGTGCGGCGGCTCTGCTCGAACAGGTCGGTGGAGAGCTGCGAGAGGTAGCCGGCGCCGCGGTGCACGCTGCCGTAGTAGGGGGCGTAGGCGGCGACGTCGTCCCAGACCCGCTGGAGCGCCGGGGAGCTGGCGGCGTAGTCGAGGGCCGCGTAGGTGACCTTCTCGCCGCTGACGAGCGGGACCTGGACGTCGTGGCCGAGGACGGCGAGCGGGGCGCAGGTTTCGGTGGAGATCAGAGACATGGGAATGCACTCCTCTGGGGAAAGGACCCCGGGAGTGCAGATCTGCCGGTGGCCCGCGCTTGCCGCGCGGACGATGTGCCGCGTGGCCCGGTCCTCACCCAGGGCACCCCGCCACGGACGGAGGGTTGCCGGACAGCAAGCTGGGGCTTGTCGCTGTCACTCATGACCTGACGAGGACTCTATGCGGGGGTCGCACAGTGGTCAAACACCGGTCCGCCATCCGGACACGGCGGCGGCCCGCAGAGCATCTCCGCGGGCCGCCGTAAGACCGACCGGCGGCCGGTCCAAGTCTCAACCTGCCGGTCAGGCGCGGGCGCTGGCCTCCGCCCAGTGCTTCAGCAGGGCCTGCGCCGCCCCCGAGTCGATCGCCGCCGCGGCCCGCGTGATCCCCGCCGCGAGCTGCTCGGCCAGCGGCGCGTCGGTCAGCTCCAGCGCCACCAGGGCGCTCGCGCTGTTCAGCAGGACGGCGTCCCGGACGGGGCCCCGCTCCCCCGCCAGCAGCCGGCGCGCGACCTCCGCGTTGTACGCGGAGTCGGCGCCGCGCAGCGCCTCGATGCCGACCAGCTCGATGCCGACCTCGCGCGGGTCGAAGGCGGTCTCGGTGACGACGCCGTCGCGCACGATCCAGACCCGGGAGGTGGTGGAGATGGTGAGCTCGTCCAGGCCGTCGTCACCGCGGAAGACCAGTGCGGTGGCGCCGCGCCGGGCCAGCACGCCGGCGATCAGCCCGGCGAGGCGGGTGTCGAAGCAGCCGATGGCGTGCGCGGTGACCCTGGCCGGGTTGGTGAGCGGGCCGAGGATGTTGAAGGCCGTCGGCACGCCGAGGTCGCGCCGGGCGAGCGAGGTGTGCCGCATGGCCGGGTGGAACTTGGCCGCGAAACAGAAGGTGAGGCCGACCTCCTCGGCGATCTCGGCTACCCGCCGCGCGCTGAGGTCCAGGCTGATGCCGAGCTTCTCCAGCACGTCCGAGGAGCCGCTCGCGGAGGAGGCGGCCCGGTTGCCGTGCTTGACGACCTTGGCTCCGGCGGCCGCCGCGACGATCGCCGACATGGTGGAGATGTTGACGGTCTTGGCGCGGTCGCCGCCGGTGCCGACGATGTCGACGGCCGGGCCGGGGATGTGCAGCGGCTCGGCGTGCGCGTACATCGCGTCCACCATGCCGGAGATCTCCTCGACGGTCTCGCCCTTGGCCCGCAGCGCGACCACGAAGCCGGCCACCTGGGCGGGGCTCGCCTCGCCGGTCATGATCTGGTCCATCGCCCAGGCGGTGTCGCCCTGGATGAGGTCCTCGCCCCTCAACAGTGCGGACAGGAGATCCGGCCAGGCGCGGACCACCTGCACGGGGTCGTTGCCGCCGTTCGCAGGGTGCGCGTTCACCATGGCCGTCTCCAGCTCTCGTCAGTGCCGCCGGAAGGGCTCCGGGGGCAAGGAAGCCAGCCTATCGAGCGGCATGGCACGGCCGCCCCCGCCGTCACCCCTCTTCTCTACTGCTGAGACGGCAGTGAAGAGGAGAGGGGTGCCGGGCGGTGGGGCGGCCGGTCCGTACGGTGCGTCGCCGGTGCGTCGCCGGTGCGTCAGCGGCTGACCGGGGCCCGGCCCGCGATCCGGTTCCGGAGCAGGGTGGCGGCGGCCTCGGCCAGCGCCACCGGGTCGACCGGGCGGGAGATCGCGGCGTCGGCCCGGCTCCAGGCGGCGAGCCAGGAGTCCTGCGGCCGGCCGATCAGCACCAGGACGGGCGGGCAGCCGTAGATCTCGTCCTTCAGCTGACGGCCGAGGCCGAGGCCGCCGGCCGGGACGGCCTCGCCGTCCAGCACGCAGAGGTCGATGCCGCCCTTCTCCAGAGCGCGCAGCACGGCGGGCGTGGTCGCGCATTCCAGGTAGTCGACATCGGGAAGGTCCGCGGCCGGGCGCCGGCCGAGGGCCGTCCGCACCTGCTCGCGGGTGTTGCGGTCATCGCTGTAGACGAGGACGGTGAGCGTCTCGTCGGTCGTGTGCGCCATGGGGCCCTGCTCCCTCAGTGTGATCCGGACCACGTCCACCTGTTCCGGATGCTACTCCCGATCACCCGCCGTGGAGCCCCTCCGGCGTGATCCCGCCCCGACCGTTTCAAAGGCGCCGCGCCCGGCACTCACCCGTACGGGGGGTGCGACGTCACCCTGACGAGCGCAGACCACCCGTACGGCGGACCCGCTAGCGGACATGCCCGCCGCCGGACGCCGCGACACGCAGGGCAATGGAGTGCTCGGGCCGCTCCGGAGTGCCCGCGGCAGCCCGAACAACCGTCAGAAAACGGACATAGCCCCGCCGACCCACCCGCCGGGCACCCCGTCGGCCCTCAACGGGGCATACCGCACGCACCGGACACTCCGAGGGACACCCCCCGGCGTGAAGACGGAATAAGGGACCGACATAATGTCCGTCGTGGCGACAGCAACAGCAGTAGAAACCGGGCACGCGCACGGATCGGTCAACCGGCCGAACATGGTCAGCGTCGGAACGATCGTCTGGCTGAGTTCCGAGTTGATGTTCTTCGCGGCGCTCTTCGCGATGTACTTCACTCTCCGCTCCGTGAAGGGGCCGGAGTTCTGGGCGGAGAAGGCGCACGCGCTCAACGTGCCCTTCTCCTCCGTCAACACCACGATCCTGGTGCTCTCCTCGCTGACCTGCCAGCTCGGCGTCTTCGCCGCCGAGCGCGGGGACGTGAAGAAGCTCCGCTCGTGGTTCACCATCACCTTCGTGATGGGCGCGATCTTCATCGGCGGGCAGATCTTCGAGTACACCGAGCTGGTCAAGAAGGACGGCCTGTCGCTGTCCTCCGACCCGTACGGCACGGTGTTCTACCTGACCACCGGCTTCCACGGTATGCACGTGACGGGTGGTCTGATCGCCTTCCTGCTGGTCCTGGGACGGACGTACGCAGCCAAGCGCTTCACGCACGAGCAGGCCACGGCCGCCATCGTCGTGTCGTACTACTGGCACTTCGTCGACGTCGTGTGGATCGGCCTGTTCGCGACCATCTACCTGATCAAGTAACCAGCTGATCAGGTCGCTGGCTGCCGGCCGCGAGGGCGCCCTCACCGAAGACGACCCTGCTGCCGGTGAACGACGCTCCCACCGACCGACCGCGCGCGCAGTCCTCACCGGCTGCCTGCCGTACCGGCCAGACGGCCGCCGGGCGCACCCACCAGTCGACCAGATCCTGACACCGGGGTTATTCCGTGAAAAAGCTCTCCGCACGACGGCGCCACCCACTGGCGGCGCTGGTCGTTCTACTTCTCGCCCTGGCGGCCACCGGGGGGCTGTACGCCGCGTTCGCGCCCGCCGGTCAGGCGCAGGCCGACACTGCCGCGCAGTCGCTCGCGATCGACGAGGGCAAGAAGCTCTTCGCCGTGGGCTGCTCCTCGTGCCACGGCCTCGACGGTCAGGGCAGCTCTGACGGCCCGAGCCTGGTCGGCGTCGGCTCCGCCGCGGTCGACTTCCAGGTCGGCACCGGCCGCATGCCCGCGCAGCAGCCCGGCGCCCAGGTGCCGAAGAAGAAGAACATCTACACCCAGCCCGAGATCGACCAGCTCGCGGCCTTCGTGGCATCGCTCGGCCCCGGCCCGGTGGCGCCCCTGGAGTCGCAGTACAAGTCGACCAACCCGGACGACGTGGCCGCGGGCGGCGAGCTGTTCCGCACCAACTGCGCCCAGTGCCACAACTTCGCGGGCAAGGGCGGTGCCCTGACCCAGGGCAAGTACGCCCCCTCGCTGGAGGGCGTGGACGCCAAGCACATCTACGAGGCCATGCAGACCGGCCCGCAGAACATGCCGTCGTTCCCGGACACCACCATGCCCGAGGAGCAGAAGCGCCAGATCGTGGCCTTCGTCCGCCACGCCAACGATGAGCCCAACCCCGGCGGTCTCGCCCTGGGCAGCCTCGGTCCGGTGACCGAGGGCCTGTTCGGCTGGATCTTCGGTCTCGGCTCTCTCATCGCGATCGCGATCTGGGTCGCCGCCCACACCACCAAGGCCCGGAAGTCATGAGCCACGACATGTCAGAAGACAAGCTTCCGGAGTCGCACGGCTCCGAAGGGCACAACGCGGTAGCCACCCACGGCGACCCGTTCGCCGACCCGGGCCTGCCGGCCCACGAACCGCGTCGCACCGACATCGACGAGCGGGCCGCCAAGCGCGCCGAGCGCCAGGTCTCCCTGATGTTCGTCGTGTCGATGCTCGCCACCGTCGGCTTCATCGCCTCGTACGTGGCGATCGACCCCGACAAGCTCGTCTACATCTTCCCGCTGGGCAAGGTCAGCGCGCTGAACTTCGCGCTCGGCCTGACCCTCGGTGTGGCGCTGTTCTGCATCGGCGCGGGCGCGGTCCACTGGGCCCGCACCCTGATGTCGGACCACGAGATCCCCGCCGAGCGCCACGCGATCGAGGCTGACGACGAGGTCCGCGCGGACGTCATCGAGCAGTTCAGGACCGGCGCGGCCGAGTCGGGCTTCGGCCGTCGCAAGATGATCCGCAACACCCTGATCGGCTCGATGGCGCTCGTACCGCTGTCGGGCGTCGTGCTGCTGCGCGACCTCGGCCCGCTGCCCGAGGACAAGCTCCAGCACACCGGCTGGGACGAGGCCACCGAGGCCAAGCCCCTGGCGCTGATCAACATGAACACCAACAAGCCGATGAAGGCCGAGGACATCGCGGTCGGCTCGCTCACCTTCGCCAAGCCCGAGGGCCTGGAGGAGGACGCGGAGGACTTCCAGGTGCAGATCGCCAAGGACGCGCTGATGCTCGTCCGGATCGCCCCGGAGGACATCAAGGACTCGGAGTCCCGCGAGCTCGGCTTCGAGGGCATCCTGGCCTACTCCAAGATCTGCACCCACGTCGGCTGCCCGATCAGCCTGTACGAGCAGCAGACGCACCACGCACTGTGCCCCTGCCACCAGTCGACCTTCGACCTGGCGGACGGCGCCCGCGTGATCTTCGGCCCGGCCGGTCACCCGCTGCCGCAGCTGAAGATCACCACCAACGAAGAGGGCTTCCTCGTCGCCACCGGCGACTTCCCGGAACCCGTCGGCCCGAGCTTCTGGGAGCGCTCCGCATGAGTTCCGCGAGCAGCGCCACCACTGGCGCCTCCAAGCCGGCCAGCACCCGTGCCAAGCCCGCCAACAAGGCGGAGGCGGCGGCGGACTGGGCGGACGGCCGGCTGGGGATCTACTCCCTGGCCAAGGCCAACCTGCGCAAGATCTTCCCGGACCACTGGTCCTTCATGCTCGGCGAGATCTGCCTCTACACCTTCATCATCATCATCCTGACGGGCGTCTACCTGACGCTCTTCTTCAAGCCCAGCATGGGCGAGGTCGTCTACCACGGCTCCTACGCCCCGCTGAACGGCATCCGGATGTCGGAGGCCTACGCCTCCACGATCGACATCAGCTTCGAGGTCCGCGGCGGCCTGCTGATCCGTCAGATCCACCACTGGGCCGCCCTGGTGTTCGTCGCCGCGATGCTCGTGCACATGATGCGCGTGTTCTTCACCGGCGCGTTCCGCAAGCCCCGTGAGGTCAACTGGGTCTTCGGCTTCCTGCTGCTGGTGCTCGGCATGTTCGACGGGTTCTTCGGCTACTCGCTCCCCGACGACCTGCTGTCCGGCACCGGTATCCGCTTCATGGAAGGCGCGATCCTCGCCGTCCCGCTGGTCGGCACGTACATCCAGATGTTCCTGTTCGGGGGCCAGTTCCCCGGCGTCGACATCGTGCCGCGGTTCTTCACCATCCACGTGCTGCTCATCCCGGGCATCATGCTGGGCCTGCTGGTGGCGCACCTGATCCTGGTCTTCTACCACAAGCACACCCAGTGGGCCGGGCCCGGCAAGACCGAGAAGAACGTCGTCGGCATGCCGCTGATGCCGGTCTACATGGCCAAGGCCGGTGGCTTCTTCTTCCTGGTGTTCGGCATCATCTCGGCCATGTCGGCGATCGCCACGATCAACCCGATCTGGGCGTACGGCCCGTACCGCCCCGACCAGGTGTCCACGGACGCCCAGCCGGACTGGTACATGGGCTTCTCCGAGGGCCTGATCCGCATCATGCCGGGCTGGGAGATCCGGGCCTGGGGCCACACCCTGAACCTGGGTGTGATGGTCCCGCTGGCGATCTTCCCGATGGTGCTGGCCGCCATCGCGGTCTACCCGTTCATCGAGAGCTGGATCACCGGCGACAAGCGCGAGCACCACATCCTGGACCGCCCGCGCAACGCCCCGGTCCGCACCGGTCTCGGCGCGGCCTGGATCAGCCTGTACCTGGTGCTGCTGGTCGGTGGTGGCAACGACCTGTTCGCGACCCACCTGCACCTGTCGATCAACGACATCACGTACTTCGTCCGGGTCGGCTTCTTCGTCGTCCCCGTGCTGACCTTCTGGATCACCAAGCGCTGGTGCCTCGGCCTCCAGCGCCGTGACAAGGACAAGATCCTGCACGGCCGCGAGACCGGCGTCATCAAGCGCCTGCCGCACGGCGAGTTCGTCGAGGTGCACGCGCAGCTCCCGCAGGACAAGCTGCACACCCTCACCGCCCACGAGCAGCCGCAGCCGCTGGAGCTGCCCGCCGAGGTCGACGAGAACGGTGTCGCCGCCAAGACCGGCATCGTGGAGCGCACCCGCGCCAAGCTCTCCAAGAGCTACTTCGGCGAGACCAGCCAGATCGCCAAGCCGACGGCCGAGGAGCACCACGAGATCACCAGCGGCCACGGCCACCACTGATCCCGTACGCACCCCGCGTCGCACCCGAGGGCCGCTGACCAGAACTTCTTCTGGTCGGCGGCCCTCGGGCTTTTCCGCAGCCGCCCGCAACCCGTCAGGAGCCCCCGTTGCAGCTGTCCGTCGACCACGACTCGGCCACTCCCCCGTACGAGCAGATCCGCTCCCAGATCGCCGAGCGGGCCCGCAGCGGCGAGCTCCCCACCGGCCTGCGGCTGCCCACCGTCCGGGCGCTGGCCGAGGAGCTGGGCCTGGCGGCGAACACCGTCGCCCGGGCCTACCGCGAGCTGGAGGCCGACGGCGTGGTCGAGACGCACGGCCGGCGCGGCACCCTGGTCGCCGCGCCGGGTGACACCGCCCACCGGCTGACGGCCGCGGCCGCCGCCGAGTACGCCGACCGGGCCCGGCGCCTCGGCGTGCCCCGGGCGGACGCGCTGGCCGCCGTGGAGACGGCGCTGGGACTCGCGTACGGGGCCTGACGGCCGGCCGGGGTCAGAGCTGCGGGAGGATGACGGAGGTGGCGCCGGCCGGGCCGGCCGGGTCGGCGGTGCTGACGGGCTGTCCGGTGGCGCTGTGCTTCAGCCAGTCGTCCCAGCCGACGTTCCAGTCCCCGAAGCCGTTGCCGAACGGCTCCATCCCCGCGCCCTTGCTGTTGACCACCTGGACGAGGTCGCCGATCCGGGTCTGCTCGTAGAACCACTTGGCGTTCTCGGTGCTCATCCCGGTACAGCCGTGGCTGACGTTGTCGACCCCCTGCGAGGCCACCGACCAGGGCGCGGCGTGGACGTACTCACCGCTCCAGGTCACCCGGGTGGCCCACTGCACCTGGAGGTCGTAGGACTCGGAGCTGCCCGCGGCTATCCCGATCGACTCCCCGCTCATCCGGACCTCGCGCTCCTGGCCGAGCACCACCTTGATGCCGTTGCGGGTGGAGAAGCCGGGCTTGCCGGTGGTGACCGGTATCGTCCGCACGGTCTGGCCGTTGCGGGTCAGCGTCAGCTCGTGCGTGCCCGCGTCCACGATGCTCTCGACCCGGTCGCCGGTCTTCAGGTTCATCGTGGCGCGCTGTCCGCCGTACAGGCCGTCGGAGATCCGGCTGCCCTCGCCGTCGAAGCTCACCGCGACCTTCGCGTTCGCGGGCCAGTAGTCCTTGGGGCGGAAGTGCAGGTTGCTGTCGTCCACCCAGTACCAGGCGCCGATCACGGCGGGCTGGGAGACCACCGTGAGGGCCTTCTCGACCTCCTGGCGGGCCGCCGGGTCCTTGACCGGCTCGGAGAGCTGCACGGTGAGCGGCTGGCCCACCCCGTAGACGCCGCTGCCCGAGGAGTCGGGGCCGAGCTTGGCGGTGAGCAGGCGCTGCGCCGCGACGGTGGTGAAGGAGGAGGTGGTCTCGCCCCGGCCGCCGTTGCCGTCGTCGGCGGCGATCCGGACGGCGTAGCTGGTGGCGGCCTTGAGGTGGCCGGTGCTCTGCCAGCTGCGCTGGTCCTGCGAGAGCTGCCCGGCGACCAGCCGCCCGTCCGGGCCGCTGACGGTGACGTCGGTGAGCCGGCTGCCCGGCTCGGCGGTGACGGTGAAGGGCTTGGAGGGGTCCACCTGGCCCGTCGCCGATATGTGGACCAGTGGGGCCGCGTCCACCGTTCGCGGGGGCTCCACGACGGCCTGTCCGGTACTGCCGCCCGAGGAGCAGGCGGCCAGCGGGGCTATGCACGCGAGTGCGAGGGAGATACCGCCTATGCCACTGCCTATGCCTATGCCTGAGGTTCCACGCCTGCCGGTCATGCCCGCCTCCGAGGGGTCGCACGATTGATCAGATCGTAGGAACGGCCGTACGGGTAGCGACATTCGAGGGACCCCGCGCTGAGCCGGGCGGGTGAGGCGGCCACCCGGCGGACGCAACAGGGCCGGGCGCCCCTTGCGGGATGCCCGGCCCTGTGCAGTGCACTGCCCCGGTGAGGGGGCGGGGAGACCTACTGGTTCTGGTCCTCGCCCCGGTAGAACTCGAAGACCCAGCCGTACAGGCCGATCAGGATGATCGGGATCGACCAGAAGAGCAGCCACCAGCCGAACACCACACCGAGGAAGGTGAGCGCACCGCCGATCGCCAGCGAGAGCGGCTGCCAGCTGTGCGGGGCGAAGAAGCCCACGTCACCGGCGTCGTCCGCGACCTCGGCCTCGGGGTTGTCACCCGCGCCGCTGTCCACCCGGCGGGCGGTGAAGGCGAGGTAGTACCCGATGAAGGCGCACAGGCCGAACGACAGGAACAGCGCGGTGGTGCCGGCCGGCTCCTTCGACCAGAGGCCGTAGGTGATGGCCATCGCGAGGATGAACGCCGCGAAGCCGAGGAAGATCTTGCCCTGTTCCTTCATCAGGCGTCGCCCTCCTTCTTGCCCTTGGTGAGCTGCGGGTTGTCGTACTTCGCGGGCGTCACGCCGGCGAAGTGCTTGGCGGGCTCACCGTGAGCCTCCAGGTAGTCCAGCGCGGCGATCTCCGGGTGGTGCAGGTCGAACGCCGGGGATTCCGAGCGGATACGCGGCAGCGTGAGGAAGTTGTGCCGCGGCGGCGGGCAGGAGGTCGCCCACTCCAGCGAGCGGCCGTAGCCCCACGGGTCGTCCACCTCGATCTTCTCGCCGTACTTGGCGGTCTTCCAGACGTTGTAGAGGAACGGCAGGATCGACAGACCGAGCAGGAAGGAGCC
>FTKL01001040.1_pt1 | contig 13121 bp, 12 predicted proteins | sample 2434061 | NCBI WGS metagenome assembly FTKL01 (sample SAMEA3914816, study PRJEB12502) | metagenome | biome: forest; material: soil | place: USA | collected 2011-09-16 | depth 0.3 m
GGTCACGAACCGCCCCCGGAAGGTGCTAAAGTTTCTTCTCGTTGGGGCTGTGGCGCAGTCCGGTAGCGCACCTCGTTCGCATCGAGGGGGTCAGGGGTTCGAATCCCCTCAGCTCCACCCAACGTCAGAGGCCCTACCGATTCCGATCGGTAGGGCCTCTGGCCGTTCGTGCAGCAGCAAAGTGCAGCAACTACTCCGGATCTTCGGTCGGCTCGCTGGTGATGTGCTTGCCCAGCTTCTTCAACGCCCGCCGCGTCGCCTCGGACGGTACGTGGGTGTAGATCTCCATCGTGACCGCGATCTTGCTGTGCCGGAGCACCTGCATGGCGATCCGCGGATGTACGTCCAGGGCGGCGAGCAGCGATCCGCAGGTGTGCCGGGTGTCGTGCAGGCGGATCACCCGGACGCCGGCCAGCTCGCAGCGCCGCTTGAATGACCGGTTGAAGTTGCGGGGCTCGATGGGGGAGCCGGTACGGGTGGTGAAGACGAAGTTCCGCCCGTCCCAGAGTTCGCCGGCCGCTCGGCGCGCGCTGTTCTGGTCCTCTCGGCGGAGCCGCAGGGCCGCCGTGCAGATGTCCGGCAGGGGGAGGACTGCCGTCGATGCCTCGGTCTTGGTCTCGTCGTGCACCAGCTGTCGGCGGATGCGCTGGAGCTGGGCCTGCACGGTCAGGAGATCCGCCTCCAGGTCCACCGAGTCCCAGCCCAGGCCCAGCACCTCACCGCGGCGGAGACCGAGGACCAGGACCAGCACGTAGGCCGGGTACATCGGGTCCCCGTCGCGGCGTGCCGACTCCAGGAAGGTCTTGGCCTCCTCGACCGACCAGGGATTCCGCGCAGCCCGCCGGACGGTGCGGAGTTTCACGAGGGCTGCCAGGTTCTTCGTCACCAGCTCCTCGGTCATGGCGGTCGTCAGCGCCGAACGGAGGGTGTTCCGCGCGTCCCGCACCGTGCGAGCGGACAGCTTCTGCCCGCAACACCGACCGACCGCACAGCAGCGTCGCCGGCGCTTCGGATCGCGGTGGTCCACTGGCCTGGCGGCGTCCTTGCCTTGAACGCAGCACTGGCAGGAGTCGAGTAGCTTGTTGGTCCACTCGCGGACGTCACGGACCGTCAGCTTGTCCAGCCGCTTCGCTCCCAGGCCCGGCGAGATGTAGAGCCGCACGTGCATCTCGTACGTCTCTGCGGTCTTCGGCTTGAGGTTGGGGTTGATCACCTGCCCGAGCCAGTAGTCCAGATAGGTCGCCAGCGTCGGCACGGTGGTGGCGACCGGTCCGGCCTTGGCTGCGGCATGCAGCTTCAGCCACTTCTCGTGAACCTCGGTCCGGGTCTTGCCGTAGACGTACTTCCGGTCCCGGGTGCCGTCGGGCTTGGTCACCCAGACGTAGGCGGCGAACCCGCCGGCCTTCCTGGGGTAGATCGAGCCCTCGCCGTTGCCGCGCTTGCCCGTCATGCCGACCACTCCTCGGCTTCAGCGGCGCAGTGGGTCACGTACTCGTCCACCCAGGCCGGCAGGATGCGGCGGTCACGGCCGATCTTCACCGAGCGGATCTCGCCGGTGAGTACGAGCATCTTGGTCTTGGAGAGGCCGAAGCCCAGCATTTCGGCGACCTCGGTCATGGTGTGCCACTTGCGGTGGATGACGATGCTGGTGGTGGTCATGCTGCCGACCTTTCGGTGTCGGGTGCGGAGGGCTCGCGGCCGTCGGCGCGGGCGAGGGCGTCGTCGAGGGCTTTGCGCCAGCGGACGCGTTCGGCGACGGCGCGTAGGAGGCGGGCGGCAAGGGGTGCGGTGTCCGGGTCGCCTGGGCGGATGAGGGCCCAGAGGTAGCGGTGCGGGTCGGGGGCGGGTCCGGTCTGGCCGAGGAGGTCGAGGACCCAGGCGCGGCGTTCGGTGCGCATGTCGGCGAGGGTCTTGGTGGACCACTTGCGGGAGACGAGGACGCGGCGGCCGCCGTAGCCGAGGTGTTCGCGCTTGTGGGCTCTGGCGCGACACCAGCCGGGGTGGAGGCCGGGGCGGGCGTTCTTGGGTTGGATGCCGTAGAGCAGCCAGTTCGCGCAGATCGGCGAGCAGGGTTCGAGTTGGAGGTCGGCGGCGAGGCGGTCGACGTGGTCCTGTTCGCGGCCGCCGGCGGTGGTGTGGCACTCGGCGACGCTCTTGGTCAGGTACTTCGTCAGGTAGCGGATGCAGCGGTTGGCCTGGGGCGAGCCGATGAGGACGCCTTGGGCGTCGAGTTGGGTGCCGAAGCGGGCGACGTGCAAGGGTTGGGCGTCGGGGTCTGCGTCGAGGAGGTCGAGGGCCTGGTCCCAGGTGGTCAGAGGGGTGCCGGTGGTCGGGTCGGTGTAGCTCTCGTGTTCTGGGGACCAGGTCGGGGGTGCGTCGGGGGTGTGGCGCAGGGTGTCGCAGGCAGGCCACCAGACCTGGTGGTAGGTCGCGGCGACGACCTGGCGGAGTTCGGTGCGGGAGACGGTGCCGCGCAGGGCGAGGTGCAGGTGCGGGGCGAGTCGGCGTTGGGGTTCGACGACGGCGAAGTACTGGACGTCGTGGCCGACGAAGCGACGCAGGTTCTGGACGAAGCGGTCGATGAGCTTGGGGAAGTGCAGGGCGTCGCGGGCTGCCTGGCGGTAGTCGTAGGCGGCCGGATCGACGGGGGTGCCGTCGGTGCGGACCCGGCCGTAGGACGGCAGCGTGAGGGTCAGGAAGAGGGAGGGGCGGAAGGTCCTGCCGTCGGGGGTGGCGTAGGCCTTGCCGAGGGTGCGGTTGTCGACCGGGCGGCGGGGGAGGTCCGGGGCGTCCTGGCGGCGGCGGGTGGAGCGGACGCGTCGGGCGGTGGCGGGTGGGGCGAGGGTGCCGCGGGTCCCGCTGTCGGCGAGCTGTTCGTCGACGTCGACCAGGAGCGAGGCGAGTTCGTCGGCCTCCGTTCCGGTGGCGGTGGCGTGTGCCTTGGTGAGGTCGGCGCGGAGTTCGGCGAGGAAGCGCTGTTCGTCGTTGGCCGGGTCGGGGTCGAGGGCGGGTTCCTCGGTGAGGTGCCAGCCTTCGCGGCACTGTGCGGCACGCAGTCGGCGCTTTCGTTCGGCGCAGGTGGGGCAGAGGCTGGCGCGGGTGGCGCCGCAGGGGATGTCGATGATCTCGGTCTCGCCGGTCAGGACGTCGGTGCGGCGGACGGCCAGCGGGCGGACGCAGACGCCGTGTTCCTCGGCTGCAGCGCGCAGGACGTCGCGGGCGAGCGGCATCCTGGCGCGCTCCACCCGGGTGAGGGCGGTCATCGCTCGTCCATGGAGTAGCAGAAGCGGTACAGGGCCTGGGAGAGGCGCACCAAGTCGCGGCCGGAGTCGATGGGCGGGAAGCCGGCGGCCTCGATGCGGTGGGCGACGTCGACCAGCAGGCCGAAGCTGAAGCGCGGGTCGTCGCCGCTCTCGGGCTGCGGGACGGGGTAGTTGCGCAGGGGGCGGGTCTGGGGGATGGGCATGGTGGGCTCCGATCAGGGGTGGAGGTGGCCGACTGCGGTGGCGAGCCAGGTCAGGGCGTTGCGAATGACGGAGGCAGCGCCGGTGTCGGCGAGGAGAAAGCCGAAGGTGCCGCAGAGCAGGAGGTCGAAGGTCCGCAGGACGTTCTGGCGGATCAGGAGGGCGATCACGGCGCCGAGGAGCAGGACGAGGGAGGCGGTGACGATCACGTGGTCGCTTCCTTCCCACTGGTGTCGAGGGGGCTAGACAGCACGTAGAGGGAGTCGTCGGCGCAGTACAGGGCGACGAGTTCGTCGATCTCGTGGTCGGGGACGTAGGCGGCCCTGACACGGACTGCGTCCGGGCTGGTCTCGTTGCGGATGTAGCCGACTCCCGCGCCGACGATCGGGTCCGGGGAGATGAGGTCGGCCAGCGCTCCCCGGGCTCGTGCGCCGGAGCCGAGGACCATGTCGACCTGAGCTGCCTCGTCCATGCGTAGGGCGATGCGGTCGGGGAAGAGATTGCGGAGGTTCATGACTTCCTTGCGCGGGTCCTGGAGTGCGCCGACGAGGCAGAAGCCGACCGAGCGTCCCTGACTGGCCAGGGTGGCGATGGCTGCCTCGGCCCGGCGTCGGAGGTCGCGGTCGGGCTGATAGGCGGTCAGGAAGGCCAGTTCGTCGATGAGCAGGACGACGAAGGGAGAGTCGAGGGTCGGGATGTGGCTGCGCAGGCGGCCGGCGTAGGAGTTGGCCCGCTCCTGCATCCGTTCGACGGCGCCTTCGAGCAGGTCGACCATGCGCTCGGGGTCGGACGCGTACTTGGTGAACAGGCCCACCCCGAAGGAGAGCTCCATGCGCTTGGGGTCCAGGGCCCAGATCTGCACGAGGCCAACTGCCACGGTGGGCATGAGCCGGCGGACCACGCCCCACAGGATCGACCCCTTACCCGCGCCGGTCACCCCGGCCACCAGGACGTGCGTCCCGTGCAGCCGCAGCCGCCAGGGAGTGCCGTCCTCGCGGGTGCCGATCGTCACCGCCTGCCAGTCCGGCCGCGGTTGGCCCATCGATTCGGGCGCAGGAGTGCTTCCTGCTGCAGCTGCTGGAGCATCGCTGCTGCTCGGCGCGACAGCCGCAGGACCGCGACCAGCACCAGGAAGCTCCGGTGCCGAAGCCAGCCAGGCACCCCGGATCGCCTGCCGAACCTGAACAGCCATGCCGCGGAGGCGAAATCGGCCTCGGCCCGCACGGGTGACGAGCTCGCCCCACCAGAGTCGCAGACGCTTGCGCAGCGGAGGCCGGGAGGGTGCGGGGGTGCTGGTTGCCCCGGTGAATGGCTGGGCGAGCGGGTCGGACGTCCAGGCCCGAAGCACCACCGCGCCGCGTCGGGGGCTGGTGATCTCGACCCGGTGGACGCGCCAGGCGTGCGCGATGGCCTGGGCCTGCCCGGCGAGTTGTTCCGGGACCTGACCGGGGAGGAGACCGATCAGGATGTCCAGGCCTTCGGGGTGCCTGCGGAAGCGGGCGATGCGCGGCCAGGTGTACCGGTAGGTGGCGTCGAAGCGGGGAAGGGGCGCCTGCTGCCACAGCCCCAGGGCGTAGCTCAGGTCCGGCCAGCCGCGCCGGATGCGGGAGCGCAGCGAGTAGGTGCGGCAGGCCCACCAGGTCGCCGGGGCGGCGGCGTAGAGCGCCAGGAGCAGGGCGCCGGCGGTCGGGCCGAGGCTGCTGACGGCCCAGGAGTAGCCGATCCAGGCAGCCGTCAGAGCGAGTGTCGTGGTCTTGATTCCGTGCTTGGTGGGGAGGTTCGGCATGGCTGTTCACCTCTTTCACGTGCTCGGGGTTCGGGGCGGGGCCCGGCATGCGTCGATCTGGCGCTCGGTCGGCGCATGCCGGGGTGGTGGTCAGGCTGCGGTGGTTTTGGAGGCGGTGCGGGTGGTGGCCGGGACGCGGACGGCGGTCGCGCGGAAGGAGTAGGCCACGCGGTTGCTGTTGTTCACGTACGCGGTGACGGTCAGCCCCTCGAACTCCACAGGCCGGAACGGCAGCCCCGGCGCGGGGTCGGGCAGCACCGGCAGGACGGGCGCCGCGACCTTGACCCGCGCCGAGGTGTCCCGGGCCTCCGGATCCGGGTCGACGACCGCGACCACCCACAGCGGCTGGCCGCTGGCCTTGTCCCGCGCCTGCACCTTGTTGCCGCTCTTGCTCGCGTCGAAGTCGGCGACCGGTTCGACGGAGACGGCGAACGCGCCCGCCGGGAAGACGTCCTCGAACCGGACCGGGATCGCTCCACGGATAGCCATGCTGATCAACCCTCTCGTCCACCCCCCTAGACAGTCGAATGCCGAGAGCTCCGAGGAAACTGTCTAGGGGGGTGGACATTCAAGGTAGAGCTTCGCGGGGCCAGCTGTCTAGGGGTATATACAACGATCTTGACGAGCCGTCAGCTTGTTCGAGAGTGCGGCTCAGCCCGTCGGCGCCGATGGGTCGTCGAGACGCGTGGCTTCGCGTGGCACATCGATCTCGTATGACAGTCGGAACCGGTCTGCGGGTAGCACCACGTCGGCCGTCTCCACCGGCACGTCACCTGCCCAGTGCGTGCGCTCGATGGCCAGCACCGTCGTCCCCAACGGCACGCCGAGCGAGGCGGCTTCTGCCTCCAGGATCTGACGTGCGGCTACGTCCTCCGTGACCCTGGTAGGCGCGAGGCCGACGGACGCGAAGCGGACCACGACACCGGCGCCGGCGTACGGCCCGAACTCCGGTAGCGCGATGGCCGTGCCGCCGCTCAGGCCCAGCGGCTCCCAGCTCGTCGCCAGCTGGGTCGGCGCCCCGTCGGCCCGGAACACGTACTGGGTCTGCATGAGCGGATCGCCCTCGGTCACGCCGAGACGGCCGGCGAGGGCCTTGGTGGCGTGAGTCTTCAGCGAGTTGTGCGTCCAGCTCGGTTCGGCGCCGCGGGCCCGGGTCTCCGCCTCGTACGGACTGCCGGGCGTGCGGTACCGGCCGCGCGCCACCCTGACGAGCGTGGGGCGCTCCCGGACGTACGTCCCCGACCCCGGCCGGCCCTCGATCAGCCCCTCGGCAGTGAGTACGCGCAGAGCCTGCCGGACCGGCTGCTCGGAGACGCCGTACTCGCGGTGCAGGTCAGCGATGCTTGGCACGCGTGAGCCGGGTGGCCGCTGGCCCGAAAGGATCTCGGCGCGCAGGGCATCCGCGAGTCGCAGATACGCCGGTCGAGCCAACTCAGCCACCCTTCCGCCGATCTCACGATTCCTCAGATCAGCTTGACAACCTCGAACCCTAGCTTTCAAGCTCGTATTCGAGCTTTACTCAAAGTAGTTGATCTAAGCATCTACTGCGACGAAGGGTGTCAGCCATGCCTTGGATTGCCCAGTTCCCCGGACGGCCGGAGACCGTAGGAGCGGCTCGCGCGATGGTGCGCGAGGCCCTGGGCGACAACCCGAAGACCGACGACGTGGAGATGATCGCCTCCGAGCTCGTCACCAACGCCATCCTGCACAGCCGCTCGGGGCGGGGTGGCCACGTGTGGGTGGAGGTCCGCCGCCGGCGCGACTGGATCCGCGTCGCCGTCACCGACGACGGAGCTCAGGAGAGCTCGTTCAACCTCCGCAGCGCGGACGAGATGGAGGACTTCGGTCGAGGCCTGGCCATCGTGAACGCCCTCGCGGACTCCTGGGGCGCCCGCAGCGAGGTCGACAACTGCCACACCGTGTGGGCCGAACTAACATGCAGCCAGGACGAAGATCAGCAGCAGCCCACGGAAAAGCCTGCTTCACGGGGTGTATAGCCCCCTAGACAACACCGCCACGAGCGCCCAGGAGAACCCGGATGAACGCCCCCGCTCAGCAAACAGCCCGTCACTGCCGTTTGCTGATCCTGTCTATCCCCCTAGACTCAGCCCTGACGGGCCACATTCCAGGAGGAGCAGGGGACATGGCGGGAGAGACCAAGCGGATCGCCGCCATCAAGGACCCCTTCGCGCTCCTGCGAGCCGCGACCCTGCGACTGGCCGAAGCGCAGCAGGAAGTCACCGAGCTCTCCAGACTCCGCCAGCGGGTGATCACCGAACTCCACGAGCAGGGCATGTCCTACGCCCAGATCGCCGCGGAGGCCGGGCTGACCCGTGGCCGCATCCACCAGCTCAAGCAGTCGGCGCCCGCTCCTGAGGGCGCCTTCCTGGGCAACGCCCGCCTGATCATCGCCACCCCACTGAAGCAGGAGGCCGGCAACTCCCGGCCGGTGCTGGCGGCGGAGGACTTCGCCGCCGCTCAGCGCCTGGGTGACCTGGCCCGCTCCTACAAACTGGACCCCAGCTTCGAGCATGTCCCCATCGGCGGGGAGATCGACCTCAACCGCGACGACATGATCGTCATCTGCGGCCCCCGACTCTCCAGCCACGTTGCCGGAGTCCTCGCCCAGGACCCGTCCATCTGCTTCGAGCGTGCCAGCGACGGCCCGTGGACCCTCCGGGACCGAGAGACCGACACCGCCTACCGCTCCGGCATGGACTCCACCCCGGTCGCCAACTCCGACGTCGCCTACTTCGGCCGACTGCCCCGCCCCGACGGCCAGGGCCTGATCATGGTCCTCACCGGCATCCACCCACAGGGCAGCCTCGGCGTCATCCACCTGATCGTCAACGACCTCCCCGACCTCTACGCCCAGGTCGGCACCGGACGGTTCTCGGTCCTGGTGAACGTGGAGTACGACCCGGCGAACAACGAGCCGGTCAACGTGCGCCTGCTGTCCCCGTTCTACCGCCACGGGGCACACTGACCACGTGCGCATAGAGATCGCTACCGAGCCCGCCCGTCCCGATCGCCCCAACGAGGACTTCGTAGCCGCCAGTCCGAACGCCGTCGTCCTCCTGGACGGCTCCGGCACCCCCGCCGGTTCGGACAGCGGCTGCGTCCACGGCGTGGCCTGGTACGCCTCCCGACTCGGCGTCAACCTGCTGGCCACCGTCACCACCCGGCCGGACCAGCCGCTCGCCGACTGCCTCGCCGAGGCGATCACGCAGACTGCCGAACTCCACGCCGACACCTGCGACCTCACCCACCCTGGCACCCCGTCGGCGACCGTCATCGCGGTCCGACTCACCGAGACCGACGTCGAGTACCTGGTCCTCGCGGACTCCACGCTCGTTCTCGAACCCGCCGACGAGCGCTCCCTGGTGGCCATCACCGACGATCGCGAGGCCCGGGTTGGTGCCGTGCTCCGCCGGCCGATGGACTCCCAGCCCACCGGCAGCCCCGCGCACACCGACGCCCACCGCGCCTACGTCGAAGCCCTGCGCGCCCACCGCAACCGCCCCGGCGGATTCTGGGTCGCCGCCGACGACCCCGCAGCCGCCCGCGAAGCCCTGACCGGCAGCATCCCGCGCACCGACCTCGCCGGCTTCACCCTCCTGAGCGATGGCGCGACCCGCCTGGTCGACCGCTTCGCCCTCGCCAACTGGTCCCAGGCCCTCACCCTCATCCGCAACCACGGCCCCGCCGAACTCATCCACCAGGTCCGCACCGCCGAACACGACGACCCCGACGGCAAGCGCTGGCCCCGCGGCAAGGCCCACGACGACACCGCCGTAGCCACCGTCACCCTGTAGCCCTGGCAGCTCACGACCTGCCCGGGTCACTGCCGAATTCAGCTGTACTAGGTCAAGGGCGCGCGCCCTGTGCGCGCCGCTACCCCGCCCGCGGCGGCCGACGCCGGGCGTGCGGGCTGGCGCCCGGTCCCGGCGCGACCGCCACGACGGGGCAGCGCGATGGCTGGGGCCGGCGGCTCCGCGGTTTTACCCACCTGCCAGGACCGGGACCCGCGTCGAGCAAGAACGGGGGGCCACTCGGCCACATTGCGGTCAGGCCCAAAGAGCCCTGACCGAGTCGCAGCAGCTTACGGCCCCCCGATCATGCTCGACCCCAGACCAGGCAGGACACCGGCCAAAACCGCTTTGCCGCCCGCGTGGGCGCGCCTCTCCACGTTGTTGGCACCTGCTGCCAGGTGCACGACTATCCTCACCATGTGACTACCGGAAGCATCGATCTCGTCCAGCTAGTGGGACGTCTCGCGGACCGCCGCGCGGGACGAACCGAGGCAAATGTTCAGAGTGATCTGCACATGCTGCTGGCGGTTGCGCCGTTCGAGCTCGATGATGACGACATCGAGGACATCGTCCTGGAAGCTCCCGCGGGCCAGCGCCGCCGGATCGACGTGGAGATGGGGCAGACGGTCTTCGAGGTCAAGCGCGACCTGCGAACTGGCAGCGTCCGCTCCGATGCGGTGGCCCAGCTAACTGGGTATGTCCGCAGCCGGGCCGAAACCCTGCAGCAGAGATACGTCGGTGTATTGACGGACGGTGCCGAGTGGCATCTCTATCACCTTGTAGGTAGCGAGCTGCAGCTCGCATCGTCTCTTGAGCTGGACGCTGCGACACCCGATGTCGAGCGGCTGATCGTTTGGCTTGAGTCGGTCCTTGCTACGGCACAATTGATCACGCCCACGCCGACAGAAGTCACGCGTCGACTCGGCGCAACCAGTCCCGCCCATGCGCTCGATGCGCTTGAACTGGGTGGCCTGTACGCGGCCAATCGTGACCATCCTGAGGTTCAACTCAAGCGTGAGCTATGGTCAAAGCTCCTGACCACGGCTCTTGGAACTAATTTCGCTGACCAGGATGCGCTTTTCGTAGAGCACACACTCCTGGTCGCCACAGCAGAAATTATCGCCCATGCTGTGGTTGGAATCGATCCGACTGATCCGACTATCGGGGCCAGGACGCTTCTGGAAGGTGCGCTGTTCACCACTTCCCAGGTCGGCGGCGTGGTGGAGCCCGACTTCTTCGACTGGGTTGCGGAGGTGCCCGGTGGAGATCGGTTCGTAAAGACTCTGGCCCGGCGACTTTCCCGGTTTGAGTGGGGTGCCGTCGAGCACGACGTTATGAAGATTCTCTACGAGTCGGTGATCGGAGCCGAGACACGGCACTCGCTGGGCGAGTACTACACGCCGGATTGGCTCGCCGATGAAGTGGTCGGAGCTGTGGTGGATGATCCGCTCCAGCAGAGAGTCCTAGACCCGGCATGCGGCTCGGGAACGTTCCTGTTTCACTCCGTGCGCCGCTATCTCGCGGCAGCCGAGGAAGCCGCGGTGCCAGGCTCTGAGGCCCTCTTGGGTGTCACCCGGAACGTTCTTGGTGTTGACGTCCACCCGGTTGCTGTGACGCTCGCCCGGGTAACCTATCTCCTTGCGATTGGAATGGACCGGCTTCAAGCTGACGACCGGCCGGCGTTCTCGGTGCCTGTTTATCTAGGCGACTCCGTCCAGTGGGGCCAGGAGCAGACGCTCCTCACTTCGGAAGGCTTGACGGTACCGACCGACGATGGCGCGCAGCTATTTGCCGACGAGCTGCGGTTTCCGGAACGGCTATTGTTTGATGCGGGCCATTTTGATCGGCTGGTGTCAGAGCTGGCAAACAAGGCAACGCAGCGGGTGAAGGGGTCCCCTGTTCCGTCGCTTGCATCAACCTTCCGCCTGTTCGCGGTGCACCCCGGTGATCAACAAATGGTCGAGCAGACTTTCGCGACCATGTGCAGGCTCAATGATGAAGACCGAAACCACATATGGGGTTATTACGTCCGCAACCTAGCCCGCCCTATTTGGCTCGCACAGGAAGCTAATCGGGTGGATGCCCTGGTCGGCAACCCCCCTTGGTTGGCGTACCGATTCATGACTGCTGGTATGAAGGTGACCTTCCGGGCAATGAGCGAGGACCGCGGCCTATGGGCGGGTGCCAGCGTTGCTACGAACCAGGACCTATCCGGACTTTTTCTTGCACGAGCCGCTGAACTTTACCTGCGTGAGGGCGGTCGCTTCGGCTTTGTGATGCCGTTGGCTGCACTGTCTCGGCGCCAGTTTGCCGGGCTTAGGACAGGGCGCTTCGAAGCGCCGGGGCATCGAACTGTGCTCGCGTACGACACGCCATGGGATCTACACAAGGTAAAGCCATCATTCTTTCCGGTGCCGGCATCAGTTGTTTTTGGTGAGCGCGTTTCGGGTTCGCCGGCTGCCCTCGACCAGCCGGCAGAGCTTTGGTCTGGCCGTCTGCCGGTAGCCAATGCATCTCGCGAAGTGGCCCGCCAGCACCTGACGAGAACTGCTCAGACTTCAACCGTTTCGGAAACGGTGACTGGGTCTCCATACGCATCACGCTTCGTTCAGGGCGCTACGGTGGTACCGCGTGTTCTTCTGATTGTGGAGCAGCATGCCGCCCCAGGAAGGCTCGGCTCCGGAGCAGGGCGCATGGCTATTCGCAGTCGGCGCAGCACGCGGGAGAAGCCGCCGTGGAAGTCCATTCCGTCGCTTACCGGGATGGTGGAACGGCAGTTTGTTAGAAACCTGCTAGTCGGTGACTCGGTGATGCCGTATGGGCTGCGAGAGGCGCTGAAGGTGGTCGCGCCGTGGGATGGACAGCGCATGCTCCATGGTGGAGACGAGCGGCTGGATCTATACCCTGGATTCGCCCAGTGGTGGCGGGAAGCTGAGCGCATCTGGAATGAGAACCGGCGGAATCCGCGCATGGAGCTTGTTCAGCGCCTTGACTTTCAGCGAGGGCTGTCCCAGCAGTTCCCCACCCCAGAACATCGAATCGTCTACTCGGCGAGCGGTATGTACCTAGCCGCAGCTCGCGTGAGTGACACTTCGGCGGTTATTGAACATGTTCTGTATTGGGGCACTGCGGCCAGCGTGGAAGAGGCGCGATTCATTGTCGCGATCCTGAATAGTGAGGAGATGACGACGCGGGTTCGGCCCTTCCAGGCGCGAGGGGAGCACAACCCGCGTCACTTCGACAAGTACGTCTGGAAGGTTCCAGTGCCGCTGTTCGACCCGGAAAATGAGCGCCACCAGGAGCTGTCCGCGCTCGCAGTCGAGGCTGAAGTCCTGGTCGCCGCGCTTGACCTGCCGGCAGGCGTTTCGTTCGAGGCATTGCGGCGCCGTGTTCGTGAAGCGCTCGCCGCTTCAGATACTGGCCAACGTATCGAGAAGGCAGTAGCGGCCATTCTAGATGGCGAGCCGCAAGCCTAACGAGGGCCTTTTACCTCCATGAGCATGGGCGACACGGCACGGGCCTGGCAACCTGCAGGCCGCACCACGATGCGGTGCGGCCTGCACGCGTTCATGCGATGACAGAAGAGGCCCCTGCGCCGCATCCACGTCATTACTTGACCCGATCGTTCGGGCCGTCGGTGGCTCCCTGTCGGCGGGGTGAGCCAGGAGTCGGCTATTGGCAGCCACGGTTAAGCGAGATCCGGACCAGTGGCGGACCAAACTGGAGATGCAGTGCGCGGCGTGACGCAGAGCCGCAGGTCACAGCAGGCTGGCACCCCCACCGCGTGGGTCTGTAAAATCTGCTGCCTGTTGAGACAGCTGCCGAAGCTGACCAGGTGTCGGAACGGCCGACTGCTGTACAGCAGCAGAGTGCAGCAACCGTGGTGGCCGCGGCCGACCGCTGGCACGTGCCGCAGGCCGCATGATCAGGGCGGGAGGCTCCAGCCACCGGGCTGCCGGTAGTTCGCATCGAGGGGGTCAGGGGTTCGAATCCCCTCAGCTCCACCCAATGACTGTTCACGGGTTCTGCTCGTGAATGGTCACGAGATCCCGTCCGATC
>FTKL01000242.1_pt3 | contig 13109 bp, 11 predicted proteins | sample 2434061 | NCBI WGS metagenome assembly FTKL01 (sample SAMEA3914816, study PRJEB12502) | metagenome | biome: forest; material: soil | place: USA | collected 2011-09-16 | depth 0.3 m
CGGCGGCGAGCTCGGCGCGGGTGAGCCCGAAGAGTGCGCAGTACTCGTCGAGCGGGCGCGAGGTGATCGGGATCCGCAGGGCGGCGGCAACGGCAGCGGCGGTGTCGGCCATGTCGGCCATCCGAACACGGGGCGGACCGGCCCGCATCCGGGACGCCGCAGGGCCCGGCCGCGATGGCCGGGCCCTGCGCCGGTGCCGGTGCCGGTGCCGGTGCCGACGGATGTGCCGGTGCCGACGGATGTGCCGGTGGCAGTGGTGCGGGTCAGCGGCGGCCGAGCAGGCCGCGGATCGCGAGGCGGTCGACGTTGCTCATCGCCCGGACCAGCTTCGGGGTGAGGAAGACCATCACGAACCCGATCGCGGACAGCGCGGCGATCTGCGCCGGGGACTCGACGAAGTACTGGTGGTGCACGCCGTCCTTGGTGAAGTCGAAGACCTGGTAGCCGGGCCACGGCGTCCAGCGGGCGAAGACCCAGTGGTAGAGCGGGTAGGCGGCGACCACCCAGCCGGTGACCAGGAAGGTCAGCGACAGCACGAAGGTGAGGATCGCCCAGGGGAACATCAGCACCTGGTAGAGCACGGCCTTCCAGCCGGTCAGGTCGGTCAGACGGGCGGTGGTGCCCGCCCAGAAACCCTTGCGGGCCGGCCGGACGGGCTCCGGGGCCTCGACGTCCAGGGCGAGCAGGCTCCGGGCCCGGGCCCGCTGGAGGGACCCGAACCCGCGCGCCCCGCCCAGCAGCGCCGCCAGCACCGGCAGGCCGATGACGGTGACCAGGGTGCCGATGCCGAGGGAGAACAGGACGACGGCGAAGACGAACCCGGCGATCGCGACCGGCAGGCCGCTCAGCGCGAAACCGATCTCGCCGAAGTACGAGCGGCTGAACGGCGCCCGCCAGAAGCCGGGCGCCGGTGCGCCGTGGCGGACCGGGCGGGGCGCGTCGTACGCCTCGTGCCCGCCGTGGTCGCTGCTGTGCCCGCTGTACTCGTCGTACTCGCTGCGCTGCACGATGCTGCTCATGGCCGCCTCGGTCCCCGTCGTCTCGTGTGCCGGCTCGTGTGCCGGCCCGTGTGCCGTGTCCTGCTGACCACTCCACGATGGCGGACGGGGCGTCCGGCGGGCATCCGGCCCGCTGGCGGGTCCGGGGTGGGGTTAACCCCCCGTCACGCCGCGGGCGGCGTCCACTCGTCCTCCAGCAGCGAGTACTGGAGCGCGTCCCGCCACGTCCCGCGCAGGTAGAGGTCGTGCCGGATCCGGCCCTCCAGCTGGAACCCGGCCTTGGTGAGCACCCGGGCGGAGGCGGTGTTGGCCGGGTCGACCCGGGCCGCCAGGCGGTGCAGCCCGAGCGTGCCGAAGCCCAGCCCGCAGAGCAGCCGGGTGATCTCGCTCGCGTACCCCCGCCCCCACATGTCGCGCCGCAGGGCGTACCCGACGAACCCGGCGCGCTGCGGCTCGACGCCGAGGACGGCGTTGCCGATCGGCACGGCGTCCTCGCCGTCCTCCTGGCGCACGACGGCCAGCCGGTAGGTGGTGCGCGGGTCCTTCTCGGCCTCTTCGACGTAGAGCGCGATCTGGTCGGCGCAGGTCTCCCGGTCGCGCGGCTCGAACGGGAGGTAGCGGGCCGTCTCGGCGTCGCCGAACACGGCGTGCAGCCCGTCGACGTCGGCGGGGGTGTGGTGGAACTCGCGGATGACCAGGCGCGGGCCGGTGAGCAGTACGGGGACCATGTCGGCCAACGGTACAGCGGCTACGGTAAGTCACATGAACCACGATGACCTGCGGCTCGCCCCCCGTACCCGGACCGCCGAACTCCTCGCCTGGGCGGCGGCCGAGGGCCGCGAGCCGGTGGCCGAGGGCCCGCTGCGGGCGGTCCTGGCGCTGCTGGAGCTGGGCGGCGCCAGGTTGCACGACGGGTGGCCGGAGCTGACCTCGGCGGCGGTCGAGCACCTGCTGTACGAGCGGCTCTACCTGTACGTCCAGCCCGCCCCCGACGAGGACCCGCTGGCGTACGGCGCCGCCGTCGAGCTGCTGATCGACCATCAGCGGGCCGCCAGGCGGCTGAACGCCAAGCGCCACGAGCGGCTCCAGGCCGAGGCCCGCTGGCAGGGCGAGGTGGCGGCCGGCCTGCTGCACCGCGCCGACCTGGTCACCTGGCCCCGCCTCTACACGCTGCTGCTGCGCGCGGACGGCGTGGACGAGCACGACCCGGAGGCCGTCCGGGGCTGGCTGGACTGGTTCCGCGACCTGACCCCGGAGGACCGGACGGCCGTCTACGAGGCCCTGGAGGAGACCGGCACCCTCACCCCGGTCGACGTCGACGGCGGCTGGGGCCCGGCCCGCCTGCTCTCCGTCGCGATGGCCACCGACGGCGCCCGGCTGATGCTGGAGAACGGCCTGATGCAGCGCAGCTACCGCAACCTGGCGGACGCCAACGCCCTCGGCCTGCCGATGCCCGCCGAGCTGGCCGGCGACCCCGCATCGTTCGAGGCGGCGGTCGTCGCCGGGGCACTGGAGCTGTTCGGCGAGTGGACGGTGCCGGGCCTGCCGGAGCTGCTGGCCACGGAGTACCTGGACCTGGCACCGGAGCCGGGCCAGGACGAGATCGACGCGTACCTCGCGCAGTTCCCGCCCGAGGAGGAGGAGCAGCCGGAGGAGCAGCCGGAGCCGGAGGCCTGACGGCGCCACCGTCCCGGCCGGACGGCCGGGACGGTGGCGGTGGGTCAGGTGCGCCAGGTGGACCGGGCCCGGGTCAGGGGCTGACGCCGCGCTGCTGGAACCAGGTCTCCGGGTCGACGGGGGCGCCGCCGTCGGGGCGGACCTCGACGTGCAGGTGCGGGCCGGTCACGTTGCCGGTGGCGCCGACCCGGCCGATCTGCTGGCCGGGGACGACCTTGCCGGAGGCCCGGAGGATCGAGGAGAGGTGGCAGTACCAGATCTCGGTGCCGTCGGGCAGCGTCTGGATGATCCGGTAGCCGTACGAGCCGGACCAGCCCGCCGAGGTGATGCTGCCGACGCCGACCGCGTACACGGGGGTGCCGGTGGAGGCGGCGAAGTCGAGCCCGGTGTGCAGGTGCGCCCAGTAGGAGGCGCTCTGGCCGTAGTGCGCGGAGAGGTGGTAGTCGCGCACGGGCAGCTGGACGGCCGCGAGCTTGGCCTTCTCGGCGGCCGCGGCGGCCTTCTCGGCCTCCTGCTGCTGGGCGGCGCGCTTGGTCTCGGCCTCCTTGGCGGCCTGGAGGCGGGCGCTCTCGTCGGCGGCGGTGCGCTGGCCGTCGGCCTGCTGCTGGATGCGGGCGGCGAGCGCGAGGCCGGGGTCGGCGGAGAGGACCGGGGTCTCGTCGGGCGAGGCGACGGCCGGTGCGGCGGCGGGGGTCGCGGAGGCGAAGCCGGTGGCGCCGAGAGTGGCGGCCATCGCGGTGACGCCGAGCAGTGGGCCGGTCCCGCGGCTCTGACGGGGCATCCGGTGCCGGTTGCCGTCGGCGGGCTGCTGGGCGGCGTCGCCGTCGGGGGCACCGCCGTACGCGCCGTCGTAGGCCGGCGGCCAGGGGTGGTCGAGCAGTTGGGTGCCGGCCTGGGAGCCGGTCGGGTATGCCGGAGAGTGCGTCGACGCCACGGAGGCGCGCTCCTTTCCTTCCTTCGCGCCTACCGGGTTAGCTGACGGGTTCGGAGCAGGAAGGTCTCCTACGGCCGGGTTCGGGCCCGGCCGATTCACCCCAAGGAACGGTGGTTCCCCGGCTCCCCGACACGCCCCACAGGGCGGGTCTTGGGGATTAGGCGCAGGCGCACGGTGCCGTTGGTACGGCGTTTCCGACCGCGCTGCGTTATCAAACGTTAATCCTAGGAGCCCCTGATTCCAAGCCATTCGTGGGGCGGAGTCACATTCCTGAGGGTCAGAATGGGCGATTTGGCATGGTTCCCACTGGTCGTCACTACGGATCGTGAGCACGCGCCGACGAACAGCTCTCGAATCTGAGTACTCGTACTCATGTGCGTGGCACGACAGTTGGCCATCCTGGCCGCATGAGCACTCCGATGCAGTCGCGTACCACGGCGGCGTACTACGTCCAGGCCGTGCTGTCCTTCGCCATCTCCGCCACGGCCCTCGCGGCCGGGATCGCCTACCTGCCGGTCAGCTCCTGGACCAGGGCCTTCCTCGCGGTCGGCCTGCTGTACACGGTGACCTCGTCCTTCACCCTGGCCAAGGTGATCCGGGACCGGCAGGAGAGCACCGAGATCGTCACCCGGGTCGACCAGGCCCGGCTGGAGAAGCTGCTGGCCGAGCACGACCCGTTCAAGGTCGAGGGGATCTGACGGGCCACCGCCGCACACCGCCGCGGCCCACTTCACGGCACGGCTCGCGGCCCACTTCACGGCACGGCTCGCAGGACACCACGCGGACGCCCTTGACGGCTAAGGCTATTAGCCTTAGCTTTATGGCTATCGGCAGTTCGCCGACGGCAAGGCCAAGGCAAGCCCCAGGCCAAGGAGGCCCGCGATGTCCCAGACCACCGCTCCCGCCACCCAGTACCTCGACGTCCCCGGCGGCCGGCTCGCCTACGACGACACCGGCCGCGGCACCGGCGCCCCCGTCCTCCTGCTGCCCGGCATGATGGTCCCCCGCAGCGTCTACCAGGACGTCCGCCCGCTGCTCGTCGCGGCCGGCCACCGGGTGATCACCCTGGACGTACGCGGCTTCGGCGACTCCTCGATCGCCTGGGACGACTACTCCCCCGCCGCGCTCGCCGACGACGCCCTCGCCCTGCTCGACCACCTCGGCATCGAGCGCGCCGTGCTGGCCGGCCACTCGTACACCGGCGCGACCGTGGTGAAGCTCGCCGGGCGGGCCCCCGAGCGGGTCGCCGGGATCGCGCTGCTCGCCGCCTTCGTCGAGAGCCCCGCGCCGAACGCCGTCATGAAGGTCCTGATGAAGGTGATGGGCTCGGCCTTCCTGCACCTCCCCAGCACCTGGGGGATGTACCAGAAGCTGGCGTTCCCGACCAAGCCGGCCGGCTTCGAGGAGTACCGGGCCGGGCTGGTCGCCGCCCTGCGCACGCCCGGCCGCAAGCAGGCCACCAAGGGGTACGTCACCGGCGACTCCGCGCCGGTCGGCTGGAGCGCGGCCGTGACCTGCCCGGCGCTCGTCATGATGGGCGGCAAGGACCCCGACTTCCCCGAGCCCGAGCTGGTCGCCGACCGCCAGGCCGCCGCACTGCACGGCCGTAAGGTGATGATCGAGGGCGCCGGGCACTATCTGATGGTGGAGCGCCCGCAGGACACCGCCGACGCCCTGCTCGGCTTCCTCGCCGAGCTCGCGTAGTCCGCCATCACCATCACCCCGCAGCGGAGACCCCCATGCCACGCGTCGGACTGACCCCGGACAGCGTCGTCACCCACGCCCTCGGCCTGATCGACGAGCAGGGCCCGGACGCCCTCACCCTGGCCGCCGTCGCCGCCCGGGCCGGCGTCGCCACCCCTTCCCTCTACAAGCACGTCGCCGGCGGCCTCGCCGAGCTGCGCCGCCTGGTCGCCGTCCGGGTCACCGAGGAGCTCGGCTCCCGGCTCGCCCGGGCCGCCGTCGGGCGCGGCGGCGACCAGGCGGTCGAGGCGGTGCTCCGCGCCTACCACGCGTACGCGACCGAGTACCCGCACCGCTACAGCTCGCTGCCGCAGGCCCCGCAGCCCGACGACGAGCTGACCCGGGCGGCGGCCGAGCTGGTGGGCGTGATCGTCGCAGTGCTGCACGACTACGGGCTGGCGGGCCCGGAGGTGATCCACGCGGCGCGTACGGTGCGCTCGGTGGCGCACGGTTTCGCCTCGCTGTCCATCGCGGGCGCGTTCCAGCTGGCGGAGGACCCGGCGGTGACCCAGGCGCGGCTGATCGGGATGCTGACCGGCGGCCTCCGGGCCTGGCCCGGCGCCGCTGCGACGGGCTGACCCCCGGCGGCGGCTCCCGCTCCCGGCGAGCGCCCAATCAGGACCAAACAGGCGTATGGCACTAGATTGACTGATCCAACGGGTGGTCAGTACCGGTGACCTCCCGGCCCCGGGGGGAGGTCGCGGTGTCCGCACCGAAGGAGACGGCCGGCCGCCGGAGCAGGGGGCCGCGCTGGACGCGCGCGCTGCACCGGGGCCCGCTCGGCCGCTGGGGCAACCGCCTGCTGGACGGCGATCCGGGCGCCGAACGCGACGCGCTGCTCCTGCTGCTCGTCCTGGCCGCGCTGTTCAGCGCGCTGTCCATCGCGCTGCCGGGCAGCTGGCCGCCGTCCTCGCTCGTCCTGCCGCTGGTCGCCGGCTGCACGGTGCTGCGGACCGGCCGGCAGCTGGTGCTGGCGTGCGCCGTGCTGATCGGCAGCCTGCTCAGCGCGCTCACGACCGAGCCGCACGGGGTGCGGGCGGCCGTCACGGCCGTGCTGGCCATCACCGCCGGCTTCGGACTGCTGACCTCGCGCTTCCGCAACCGGCTCGGCCTGCGCGGGCTGCGCGGGGACTCGATGCTGCTGGAGCTCGCCGAGCACACCCGCGCCCTCGGCCGCCTCCCGGACCGGCTGCTGGACTGGCACTTCGACCGGGCCCTCGCGCCGGTCGGCGGCAACTCCTTCTCCGGTGACTTCCTGCTCTGTGCGGACCACCCCGAGCAGGATCTCCTGGAGGTCGTCCTGGTGGACGTCTCCGGCAAGGGCAGCCGGGCCGCCGCGCGGTCGATGCACCTGTCCGGCGCGTTCGCGATGCTGCTCGGCTCGGTACCGCCGGAGGCCTTCCTGCCCGCCGCGAACGACTACCTGGTCGGGCTGGGCTGGGACGACGAGTTCGCGACCGCCGTGCACCTCGCGCTGCACCCCGCCAGCGGGCGCTACCGGCTGTTCAACGCCGGCCACCCGCCGCCCGCCCACTACAGCCCGGCGGACGGCGGCAGCTGGCTGCTCGGCGGCGACGGCGGCCCCGCGCTGGGGCTGCTGGCCGGCAGCCCGTACCCGGCGGCGCACGGGCGGCTGGCGCTGGGAGACTCGCTGCTGCTCTACAGCGACGGCCTGGTGGAGGCCCCCGGCCAGGACCTCGACACCGGGATCGGGCGGCTGCTCGCCGCGGCCGAGCCGGTGCTGCGGGTGCCGCGGGCGGCCGGCAGCCCGGCGGGGCGGCTGCTGCGGGCGGTGGCCAGGGACGTGCCCGACGACCGGACACTCGTCATGGTCAGACGCCTGGGACCCCAATTCCGACCCTAAGCAAATAGGATTTAAGAATTACGTTTGCCATAATCCCGAGCACCCCTCGCAGAACGGAAAGGCCGGGTAGCCCGATGGACCTGACCTCCCCGTGGTTCCCCCCCTCCCACCCCCCGCAGCCTCCGCGGCCTTCGCAGCCTTCGCAGCCCCAGAACGCACCGAACGCACAGAACGCACCGAACGCACCCGGCCCGCAGAACGAGAGCGGCTCCGCCGTCCCCGGCGGCAGTGCGCGCAGCGCCATGCGGTGCGTCCGGTTATTGCTGCAGTGCTCCAGCGCGGGCGAACTGCTCGGCACCGTCCTCGCCGAGGGCCCCGCCTGGATCACCCGCGAGGGCTGCGCGCTCTACCTGGTCGACTCCACCGGGATGCTCCGGCTCGCCGCGTCCCACGGCCTGCCCGACTGGGCCCACGAGCGCTACGGCACCGTCGACCCCGACAGCGACCTGCCCGCCGCGATGGCCCTGCGACTGCGCCGCCCCTACCTGCTCAGCCCCGAGCGCACCAGCATCGACTATCCCAACCGCAACGCCGGAATGGGCACCGGCATGGTCGCCCTGGTGACCCTGCCGATGGTCGTCGACGACCAGCCGATCGGCGTCCTCGCGCTCACCCTGGCCCACCGCGGCACCGTGCCCCGGCGCGACCTGGACGTGCTGGAGACCATCGGCGAGGCCTGCGCGCACCGGCTCTCCCACCTGCTCGACCACGTGCACGCGAGCACCGGCACCCCCAAGGGCGTCCGTACCCACACCCCGGCCACCGGTGACCCCGCGCCGCTCGCACACCCGCTGCTCTCGCTCGCCGTCCGCTCGGCCGGCGCCGGCGCCTTCGAGCGCGACCTGGTCACCGGCGAGACCTTCTGGGACGCCCAGGCGTACCGGGTGGTCGGCCTGCCGGCGCCGCCGGAGGGCGGGCCCGCCGAGGCTCCCGACCTGAGCCGGCTGGTGCACCCCGAGGACCTGCCCGACGTCCAGGCCGGGCTCGCCGACGCCCTCACCAACGGCGGGCCGTACCGGCTGGCGTACCGGGTGCTGCGCCGGGGCGGCGGCGCCATCCGGATCCGCGAGCGCGGCGAGGTGATGCTCGACATCCACGGCCGCCCCGTCCGGATCGCCGGCCTGCTCGTCGACCGCGACCGCGCCGGCCCCGAGGAGGCGCCCGACGCACCCGCGCAGGCCGACGCGGACGCCCCCGCGCTCGGCGCCCGCTCCGCGCTGCTGCTCGCGCTGACCCGTACGCTCTCGCGCGCCATCACCGTCCGGGACGTCACCACCGCGATGACCGATGTGGCCGGCCCCGCCCTCGGCGCCGCCAGCCTGGTGCTCGACCTGGTCGACGAGGGCCGGCTGCTGCCCGTCTCGCACACCGTCTACGGCGGCCCCCGCCGGACCGAGCTGAACCGGCTGGCCGACCTCTCCGAGGGCGTCATGCAGCACTCGCTGGCCCGTTCCACCCCGCTGTTCAGTGAGCCCGGGCGCAGTGACGGCAAGAACGGCGGTGACGGGAGCGACGACGGCACCGGGAACGGTGGCGGCCCGCTCACCCCGCCGGCCTGGGCGGTGCTGCCGCTGATCGCCTCCGGGCGGCAGGTCGGCTCCTGCCTGATCACCTTCGCCACCGACCGGGGGTTCAGCCGGGACGACCGCACCCTGTACTCGGCCTTCGCCGGCATCCTCGCGCAGTCCCTGGAACGGGCCCGGCTGTACGACACCCACCACCACCGGGCCACCGAGCTCCAGCGCGCCATGCTGCCCCGCACGCTGCCCGCGATCCCCGGCATCACCGCCGCCGCCCGCTACCTGCCGAGCACCGAGGGCATGCAGATCGGCGGCGACTGGTACGACCTGATCCGGCTGGCGGACGGCAAGGTCGGGCTGGTCATCGGCGACGTCCAGGGCCACAACGCCGAGGCCACCGCCGTGATGGGCCAGCTGCGCAGCGGCCTGCGCGCGTACGCCACCGACGGGCACGACCCGGCGGCCACCCTCGCCCGGACGAGCCGGCTGCTCGCCGAACTCGACACCGACCTGTTCGCCACCTGCCTCTACCTCACCCTCGACCCCGCCGACGGCACCCTGTGCGCGGCCCGCGCCGGGCACCCGCCGCCGGTGCGGATCAGCGGTGCGCAGGCCGTCGAGCTCGACCTGCCCGGCGGCCCGCCGCTCGGCGTCGACCCCGGCGCGCCGTACCCGCTCACCATCGGCCACCTGGCGCCCGGCGAGTCGCTGCTCGTCTACACGGACGGGCTGGTCGAGGACCGCGAGGAGGACTACGACGAGTCGGTGCAGCGCATGATCGGCGGTCTGGAGCTGTGGGCCCGCCAGACCGGCCCGATCCAGGGCGCCTCCGGTGCGGAGCTGGAGCGGCTCGCCGACCTGCTGACGCTCAACGTGACCGAGCGGCGCTCCCGCCCGGACGACGTGGCGCTGCTGCTCCTGCACCGCACCGATCCCTTCGCCGGCTGAGCGTCCCGCCCGCGACCGAACCCCCGCACGCCCCGCGCACACCGAGGCGTCCGCCCGCGCGCACCGCTCCGTTCGCGCCCTCGCGCCTGGAACCGGCCGCCCCCGGCTGGCTAACCTCGGCCCCGCCGGGGCGGCAGTGCCCCGGCGCACGGCCGGAAGGGGCGCGGGATGGCAGGCACGGCAGCACCCGACGGCGCCGGGTTCCACGTCCGGCCGGGCGAGCTGCGGGCCGCCGGAGAGAGCGCCCGGCGGACGGCGGAGCTCGTCCCGGCCGGCAGCGGGGCGCTGATCCGGGCCTCGGACCGGGCCGAACGGGCCCTCACCGGCTGGGCCACCGGCGACGCGCTCGCCGACTGCACCGACTCCTGGCGGGTGCTGCTGGACGCGCTCGGCGCCGAACTCGACCGGCAGGGCGCCGCCCTGCTCACCACCGCCGCCAACTACCGCGACTGCGACACGGCGGCCGCCCTGGCCGCCGGCCCGGCCACCGGGCGCTGAGGAGCCCGGCATGGACGTCCCCACCCTGCGCGACGCGGACCCGGCGGAGCTGCACACCGCCGCCGACGCGTACGACCGGCTGGCGGCCGGGTTCGCCGCTCACGCCCGGACCTGGCACGACACCGTCCACACCCGGGTCCGCGACTCCGGCTGGACGGGCGGCGCGGCCGAGCGCGCCGAGGACGCCCTGGCCGCGACCGCCCGCAGGCTGACCGCCGCGCGGCTCGAACTCGACCTGGCCGGGCCCGTCCTGCGGGAGGGCGCGGAGGCCTTCCTGCTCGCGCAGTCCCAGCTCCGGCAGGCCCTGGACGAGGCCGCCGCCCACGGCTGCACGGTCGCGGACGACGGCGCCGTCGGCCTGCCGCCCGTCCCGCCGGCGGACCGCCACGACCCGGACGCGGGCCTGCTCACCGCCGCCGGCGCCGACCTGCGCCGGCGGATCGGACGCGCCCTCGCCGACGCCGGCCGCGCGGACGCCGAGACGGCCGCCCGGCTGCAGCGGTTCACCGGCCTCGTCCGGTCCGGCCCCGGCCTCGACCCGGGCCTCGCCGCCGCCGAACTCACCCGCGCCACGACCGCCCACGTGCTCGGTGAGACCGAGCTGATCACCCGCGGCCTGCCCGCCCCGGGCGCACCGCCCGCCGAGGCCGCCGCCTGGTGGCGCCACCTCACCGAGGCGGGCCGCACCCGCCTGCTCGACCAGCACCCCGAACTGATCGGCAACCTGGACGGCCTGCCCGCCGCCGTCCGCGACGCCGCCAACCGGCGGGCGCTGCCCCGGCTGATCGCCCGGCTCGACGGCGCGACCGACCGCACCCCGGCCCGGCAGTGCCTGCTGGACGGCTTCCGGCGGATCCAGGACCGGCTGCGCGAGGAGGACGCCGGGGGCGGCCGGGTGCTCCTGCTGGCACTCGGCGCCGAGGGGCAGGGCCGGGCCGCCCTCTCCTACGGCGACCCGGACACCGCCGACGACGTCGTCGTCTACGTCCCGGGCCTCGGCACCAGGCTCGGCGACGTCGCCGGCAAGGACGGCGACCGGGCCCGGACCCTGCTCGCGGCGGCCCGCACCGCCGACCCGGCCCGCAGCACCGCCTCCGTCACCTGGCTCGGCTACGACGCGCCCCAGGTCGAGGGCGCCGGCCAGGACGCCCTGGCGGTGGCCGGCACCGCCCGGGCCGAGCAGGGCGCCGCCGGCTACCAGCGCTTCCTGCGCGGGCTGCGGGCCGGCCGCGAGGGCGCCCCGGCCCATCTCACCGCGCTGGGCCACAGTTACGGCTCGCTGACCGTCGGCCTGGCGGCGCAGCGGCCGGGCGGCATCCCGGTGGACGACATCGTGCTGGTCGGCAGTCCGGGCACCGGCGCGCAGCGGGCCGCCGACCTCCGGGTGGGTGCGGAGCACGTGTGGGTGGCCGCCGCCGAGCACGACCCGGTGACGCGGCTGCCCGGCCGGCCCACCACCGGTCACGCGGTGCTCGGCGCGGCCGCCGGGCTGCTGCTGGGCGGGCCGCCGGCGGCGGTGGCCGGGGCGACGGCCGGGCTGGCGGCGTCCGCCGGCGAGCCCGGCGAGCTGTGGTTCGGCCGGGATCCGGCGAGCCGGGAGTTCGGCGCGCGCCGCTTCGCGGCCGAGGACGGCGCCTGGCAGCACTCGCATTCCGACTACTGGGACCAGGACTCCGGTGCCGGTGGCGGGAGTTCGCTGAGCGGCCTGGGCGGGATCGTCTCCGGGCACGGCGAGCAGGTGGCGCGGCAGACCCCGAGGTGAGCCGGTCGCGGGCGGCGCGGCACCGGTCGCTGCGCCGCTCGGCGTGCCGGTCGGTGTACCGGTCCCGGGGCCGGTCGTGGGGCCGGTCGTGGGGCCGGGACTGCGGCGGCTTGGCAGGATCAGCTCAGCAGACGCAGGATCCGTTCACATCATCTTAGGATCATCGCCCTAGAATTCGCCGCGTGACGATGACTCAGTGGTGCGAAACGGCGATCGGCGTACTCGCCGCCCTCTCGCTGGTGGCGGTCGCACGGTACCGCGCGGTCACTCGCACGCAGCGTCGCCTGCTCACCGCCCAGCAACGCGAGATCAACTCGCTGCGCGAGCGGCTGCACGCCGAACTCGTCCACCGCGGCGCCGAGAACGCCGCCGTCGAGCAGGAGCAGGAGCTCAACGCCTCCACCCAGCGGGCCTTCCTCAGCGTCGCCCGCCGGATCCTGGTGATGGCCCACGACCAGCAGGCCCTGCTGGACGAGATGGAGCGCACCCACCACGACCCCGAACTGCTGGACGGACTGCTCAAGGCCGACCACGCCGCCGCCCAACAGGCCCGGCTGGCCCAGACCCTGGCCGTCCTGTGCGGCGCCCGGGCCGGCCGGCACTGGCCGGAGCCGGTCTCGCTGGAGGACGTCGTCCGCGGCGCCCAGTCGCGCATCCTGCCGTTCCAGCGGGTCGTCGTCCGCAGCCGGTTGGAGACCGCGGTGATCGGCGCCGCCGCCGAGGCCCTGATCCACGCCGTCGCCGAGCTGCTCGACAACGCCACCCGCTACTCCCCGCCCAGCACCCAGGTGTTCGTCACCCTGATGCCCGTTCACAACGGCGCCGTCATCGAGATCGACGACGGCGGCGTCGGCATGCCCGAGCAGTCCATCGCCAAGGCCGCCTCCGTGCTGGCCGGCGGCACCACCCTGGAGGTCTCCCGGCTCGGCGAGGTACCGCAGTTGGGCCTCGCGGCGGTCGGCCGGCTGGCCGAGCAGTACGGCTTCCGGGTCACCCTCGGCACCGCGCCCTCACCGTACGGCGGGGTACGGGTCGTGGTGCTGCTGCCCAACACGCTGCTCACCGAGCCGCTGCCGCCGACCGTACCGACCCTCGGGTCGCCGGTGCCGTCGCTCGGCATCAGTGGCGCCGGCGGCGGGATCAGCGGCGCCGGCGGCGGGGCGGG
>FTKL01001147.1_pt1 | contig 13010 bp, 8 predicted proteins | sample 2434061 | NCBI WGS metagenome assembly FTKL01 (sample SAMEA3914816, study PRJEB12502) | metagenome | biome: forest; material: soil | place: USA | collected 2011-09-16 | depth 0.3 m
CGTTGGTGAAGTCCTTGAGCGAGGCCCACCCCGACTTCGGGTTCGCCAGCGGGCCGGTCGAGGTCCACCGGTAGGTCGACGGAAGAGCGCACGTGCCGGTGCCGGTGCCGACCTCGGCGACGGGGACGAGTTGCCACTGCTGGTTGCTGCCGCCCCAGTCGGCGTACTGGACGATCTTGCCGCCGTCGGCGCTGGAGGCGCCCTGGACCTCAAGTGCCTTGCTGCTGTGGCGGTTCAGGAGGCGGACGTAGCCGTCGGCGGAGTCGGCGAGGCGGAACTGCTGGTTGGTCGCGTTGAGGTCGCTCCACTGGAGGACGTCGGTGCCGTCGGCCGAGGACCAGTTGTAGTTGTCCAGGACCTTGCCGGAGTTCCGGTTCTGCAGCCGGTAGTAGCCGCTGCCGGAGTCCAGGAAGCGCCACTGCTGGGCTTCGTTGTTGGACCGGGTCCACTGGACGACGGGCGAACCGTTGGCGGTGGCGAAGTTGTAGTCGTCCAGGGCCTTGCCACTGTTGCGGTTGACCAGGACGTACCACTTGCCGGTGTCGACCGAGGCAGCCGAGGCGGACGACGGGTTCACCATGGCCAGGAAGCCGGCCATGAAGACCATCGAGAGCAGGGCGGCCAGACGCGGCCGCCATCCTCGCCGTGAGGTTTGTGGAGCTGTACCGAGAGCGTTCATCTGCACCCTCCTAGGGGCGACTTGGGCAGGGGTCGGTCCTTGTCGGTGCGTGCGGGTCGGGTACGACACGTTCGAGGCGGCGGCAGGACGTGACCCCTGCGGGGTGGGGGCACCGGGTCTCCGGTGCGTTGTTAGCGCTAACAACTTGAAAGTCGAACATCCGGCGTGTGCAGGGAGAAAACCACGGGGCGCGAGGGGGCGTCAAGTACCGTGCCGCAATCTGTCCGTTACTGGCACGTCATCAGAATCTCGTCCTGTCAGAGTTGTTGACGAGACCGACGTGAGTGATCACACTCTTCGGCGGCCGGGGCGGGCAGAAGACTGACCGCGCAGCAGGCGGTCGCGGTGACAACGGTGGCCATGCGGAGTGCTCGGCACATCAGGGGACTCCTCCACGGGAACGGAAGACCGGCCAAGGCCCTCCAAGGACGCCCCGCACGCGGCGAGGAAATGTCCGCCATGCGCAGGATGGGCAATTCCAGTGGACCAAGTGCCACCGCGGGTGGAGGAGTTCACCCATTCGCACGCACGCGCACCAGCCGCTCGGACGGTGCACCTCCCCCGCGCACGGCAGATCAGCTGTGGCCAGTGACGGCGGACTCCCACGGATCTGGCAGCCCAGTATGGACGTGGGAGTAGCCCGTCTGGCCCGCACACGGCTCCCGCGGGCACCGGATGACTGGCGCACCGTAGGAGACGGCGCCGATCGCTGCCCCGCCCCGCTGCTGATCTCCAGCCTTTTGCAGACCGGTAGCGCCGCCCCGGACACGTCCGTGGGCGCCACCTGCACCACCGGCGCCGACGGTGTCTGCACCGCGACCGTCCCGCTGGGGAGCTACTACTGGGAGGAGGCCAAAGCACCGGACCGCTGGGAGCACTCCCATTCGTAGGCACATGAAGCCAGCCCCGCGCGGTGCGCGTCAAGACACGCGTCCGAGTTCACCTTCCGTAACCGGACCTCCCCCGGCCCCACTGCGTACGGTCGACGGGCCCGTCCGGGTCGATCTCCCCACGGACACCGCCTGGTCCCTTCGGGTTCACCCCGAAGGGACCAGGCCGGCGTTTCCCAACGGCCCGAGCCGACCCCCGTCAGTAGCCGACGTGGAAGGTGGCGTCGGCCTTATCCGTGGTGGTGGCGATCGGGTCGATGCGCAGGACGTAGCCGGTGTGCCGGATGTAGTGCGTCGGGAAGTTGTGCGAACGGAAGGACGACCAGGCGGAGTCGGCCAGGCCGGCGGTCCTGTGGAACGTGGCGTCCGCGGCGAAGGTCGCGGTGCCGTCGTTCTCTTCCAGCCGCAGGTCGTAGTTGTAGTGCCGCAGGTAGCGGGTCGGGAAGTTGACCGACTGGAAGGACACACCCGCGCTGTCGGCCAGGCCGCGTACAAGCTTCCACTGCGAGTCGGTGTACGGGTCGAACGGGTAGACATCGATCCGGGCGACGGAGTTGGCATGACGGACATAACGGTCGGGGTAGTTGTAGGACTTCAGCCGGTTCCAGGCGGGGCTGCCCCACTTGGCCACGAGGTTGTCGTACTCGGTCGTGGTGATCGTCGCGATGGTGCAGTGCTTGGAGTTGAGCGGCTGGGTGTAGTCGCGCTGGTCGAGCGCGGTCCAGGTGCCGGCGGTGAGGTCGTTGCTCTGCCAGGCGTAGAAGACGCCGTTCGGCGTGTAGGTGTCGCCCCACAGGTACCAGGATCCGGAGGTCAGGGACTTCACCAGGGTCGGCGCCTCAGTGCCGCCGTGGGCGGCCGCCGTGCTGAAGGGCGTGAAGCTGCCCGGCTGCAGGGTGGTCGACCGCGCGCCCACGAGGGCCTGGTCCCTCCCCCTGTAGTAGAGGTAGTTGACGCCGTTCACGCCCACGGTGAGGTTGCCGTCGATGATGTCGTAGCCGGGGTCGAAGAAGACCTGCGGGGACGTCACCGTCTGGAAGTTGGTGGTGTAGTTCACCATGATCACGCCGTGGCCGCTGGCATTGACCGACGAGTAGATGATCCCGTACTCGCCACGGCCGGCGTCCCAGAACGCCTCGGGCGCCCAGCTGTGGGTGACCATGTCGTGCAGCTTGAGGCGTCGGTAGCCGGTGAGGGTGCGCAGGTCCGCGGAGTCCCAGACGTGGATGTACTGGCTGTTGTAGCCCCAGTCGGTGCCCTTGAGGTCGGTGGCGAGTACGACGAAGGTGCCGTCCTGCTTGCGCATGATGAACGGATCACGCAGGCCGCCCGCACCCGCGGTCGGGGTCACCACGGGGTTGTTCTGGTTGAGCGGCATCCAGCGCAGGCCGTCGGTGCTGACGGCCAGGTGCAGGCCGTAGTCGGCGTCCAGCATGGTCGCGGACTCGGTGAAGTAGCCCATGACGTAGGCCGCGTCGGCAGCGTAGGCGGGCCGCGCGCCCAGGGCCAGCGTGCCGCTCAGGGCCAGCGGGACGGTGGCGGCCATACCGAGGAACAGTCGGCGCGACGGGTGGGGGCCGGGGCCGGTTGTTGCGTTCATTTGCGCTCCAGGGTGCGTGGGGGGGGTGGGCGGCCGTTCTCGGCAGTCACGGCATGCACCGTCGCAGTGCTGGGCGGGGGCGCCCGGACCACGGGATGCAACGGGTCCCGCGGGTTGTCGCGGACGTTGCGTCCCGGTGCAGGAGGTTGCTGCCCGTTGCGTGGAGCCCAGCCCAGCAGGGGTGCGGGGACGGTGGAAGCGGGACCGAGTGTTAGCGTTAACAATTCAGTCGGCGAGGTCAGGCGTTAGATGAAGGCGGCTCGGTGGCCATCACTATGGGTCAGCCCGAGTAGCGCGTCAAGATCCCGCGCAAGGTCGTCCCGCTGCCTGGCCGGGAATCGCAGCCCGCCCCGATCCGTCGTCCCGGACGGGCACGTCGGCCTCGACGAAGCCCAGCCGCCGGTTCATGCCGATGGCCGCAGCGTTGCCCGGGTGGCGGAAGGCCGCATCCAGTGCACGCCGTGCGAACGCGCGAAGCTGATCGCCAGAGGCTTCATCGCCAGCGCGACGTCCTCCCCCGGTGGCCGGCCAGCGCTCCTGTCATCTCGCTCAAGGCGTACCCTTCGGCCTGCAAAGACGTAGCCGCCATGCCGATCCACGTCCCGCCGTCCAGCGCGAGGACGACCCCTTCGGGGTGGTAGGTCGCGGTGTCGATGCGCTCGGCGAGGTAAGCGTCGAACGTGTAGAACTTCCCGCGTCCCGGGATGTCGGCGGAGCACGCCCTGTCCAGGTCGTAGAGCGCGCGCCGATGTTCGGCCGTGTCACCGACAGCCGCCATGGTCGTGAACTCGATGCCACCGTCCCGACAGCTCCGCAGACAGTGCTCGAAGCGGGCATCGTCGAACGCGTCCAGGGCGAGCTCGAGTCGAACCTATTCAACTGCCGTGCGGGAACCTCCGGTTTCACCGGCCTCGACGTGCCCGCCAGGGCTGATTTCATAGTCCGGTCTGTCATGTGGCGTCGCTGGTCACGGCAGGATGACGATCTGCAGAAGAGCCGTCACGCACGCAACGAAGCTCCGGTTCTCGGGGTGACCTCGCAAGTGGCCCTGAACATCCGGAGCTTCGATTCCGAGTCTGCGCTATTGGGGGATGGTGACCAGGATGCGGCCGTGGCCACCGCCGGCGTCTACGTGGTCGTGGGCCTTGGCGATGTCGTCCAGCGGGTGCCGGTCGCCGACGGCGACGGTGAGGGCGCCGACGGCGACGGTGAGGGCGCCGACGGCGACGGTGAGGGCGCCGACGGCGGCTGCGGAGGTGAGGTCGCGGGCGGCGTGGCGCTTGGCCTCGGCGGGGAAGTCGTCGCTGCCGAGCAGCCGCAGGGTGACGTTGTTGAACAGCAGCGGCCAGAAGGGGATCTCGGTGCGGTCCGTGCGGGTGGCGTAGGCGGCGATGACGGCGTTGTTGGCGGCGACGGCGTTGTCGAGGTCGGCGTTGTCGGACAGCGCGACCTCGATGATCCGGTCGACGCCCTGCGGCGCGTACGCGCGGATGGCCGCGGCGGGGTCTCCGGTGTCCAGGGCGACGGCGTGGGAGACGACGGCCGGGTCGACGCGGTCGAGGTCCGCGGTGCGGCGGACGGTGGCGATCACGGTGGCGCCGGCCCAGTGGGCGAGCTGGGCGGCCAGGGAGCCGACGCCGCCGAGGACTCCGTGGACCAGGACCAGTCGACCGTCGACCGGGCCGTCGGCGAAGACGGTGCGGTGGGCGGTGATGCCGGGGATGCCGAGGCTCGCGCCCAGCTCGTCACTCAGATGATCTGGCAGAGGTACGGCCTGGTGGTCAGGCACGACGGTGTACTGGGCGGCTGTGCCGAAGGGGCGGTAGGACTGGGCGCCGTATACCCAGACCCGCTGTCCGACGCGGCGGGCGTCCATGCCGGCGCCCACAGCGTCGACGACTCCGGCGGCGTCACTGTGCGGGATCACCCGTCGATAGGGCATGGACGAGCCGAGCCAACCGCGCCGTTTCTTGGTGTCGCCGGGGTTGACGCCCGAGACGGTGACGCGGACGCGGACCTCGCCGGGGCCGGCGACGGGATCAGGGAGTTCGCCGACGTGCAGGACATCGGTGGCGGGGCCCTGGTCGTCGTACCAGGAAGCAAGCATGGGGGTACCTCCGTGGGTAGTCAGCTCGCGGGAGCGGCGGGTGCATGTGGATCGCTGTCGGTGCATGCGGTGTCGAATGCGGGCGGTTCCTCCCCGAGGGTCTCGCGCAGCCAGGTCCGTTCGGCGCGGCTGGTGGCGCGGGCGGTGAGCAGCATGCCCCGCCGGTAGGGGTCGGTGATCTCCTTGGCGCGCAGGGGCCGATCGTTGTCGTAGAAGAAGCTCGCCGGTTCTTCCAGGAACTCCAGGCGTCTGCGCAGCACCGCGTGCTGTTCGGCCACGTGGGGCAGGTGGGAGAGGAAGGCCAGGACGATGTAGAACCGGGTGAAGTCGGTGACCTCGTGGTCGGCGGGCTTGCGCAGGCGCTGAAGCATGTCGGCCTGCCCGGCCGCGGTCAGGCTGAGCACGTACCGGGCCGCCCCCGCGGCCGGGTCGGCGCGCCGCTCGATCAAGCCCGCCTTGGTCAGGCGGTTGATCGCCGGATACAGGCTGCCGTCACTGACCGGCCGCGTATAGCCGGTCAGCTGTGAGACGCGGCGGCGCAGGTCGTGTCCGGGCAGGGGCCCCTCGGCGAGGAAGCCGAGTATCGCGAGTTCCAGCATGCCTCCATCTTCGCACGCCTACATCGAACCGATGTGAACATCGATTCGATGTTATGCTCGGAGGTACCCACCCAAACGTCTCTGGAGAGGCACAGCAAGATGCCGTCGCAGTCCACCGAGTCAGTGATGAACCGCTTCGTCGAGTTCATCAACACGAGCAACGAGGACCTCGCCCGCGAGGTCATTTCTCCGGACGCGGTGTTCCACGCACCCAGCCACCCGGAGCCACTGCGGGGGCCCGATGGGTACTTGGAAGTCATCGGGATGATGCGCAGCGCCTTCCCGGACGTCCAGTGGACGCTGGAGGAGACGGTCACCGAAGGTGACACCGTGGCCGCGCGGTTCACCATGCGGGGAACCCACGACGGTGAATTCTTCGGGATCCCGGCGAGCGGCAACAAGATCTCGGTGCAGGCCATGAACTTCTACTACCTGGCCGACGGCCGGATCGTCGGCGAACGCGGCCAGCCCGACCTCCTCGGGGTGATGCAGCAGATCGGTGCCCTCCCGGCGCCGTGAACCACGTAACGAACTGGCGACCGGCGCGGTGAGCGTGGTCAAGCACGACCAGGACGGCATGGCCCTGGCCGGCGCGGTGTTCCAGCTGTGGCGCGAGAGCAACGGCACTCCCGGCCTCCAGACCGGCGGCAGCCGCGCCGACACCCTGGCGCCCACCCCCTGCACCACGGACGCGCAGGGGCGCTGCGCCTACCAGGGCCTCTTGCTGGGCTCCTACTACTTCCTACTTCAAGGAGATCGCCGCGTCGAAGGGCTATCTGCTGCCCTCGGGCCCGGTCAGCGGCCCCCACCTGCTCACTGCGGCGAACGGCGGCAGGCCGCCTGGCCCTGCGCAGCCGACGCCGCAGCAGCAGCCCCTGACCGGATGAGCAAGCGCTGCGGGAGCCGGGTCCGGTGGCCGAACACGGGCTGCTGGACCCGGCCCTCTCAGCGGGACGGCTGCTTCGGCCGTACACCCCAACCGCCTTCCAGACCTACCTTGACGAGAACGACATCCCCCGGCCGAAGTCCTGGCGAACCCTTGGCACTTGAGCCCTACCATCCAAGATCCCCGACAGAGTCAAGGTAACGGGCGGGGGCGTGCTGGGTGCCGCTGACGATGCGCAGCCCTCAGCGCTACACACCGCCTGGCGGTAGCTAGACGAGAACAGGGCCGTCGCGGTGGCGGCGGCCGCCGTCTGTCTATTCCTGTGCTTCCTGTGCGGCTTCAGCCGCTCGGCCACCGCGGGGCGGTGTGCGGCCGGACGCATGTGATGGTTCGCGTCGTCGAGGTGGAAAGGGAGCCCGGGCGTGTCACCGGGTCACGGGGTCACGGGTCACCGGGTCCGGTGAGACGGTACGACCGCGTCTCGGCAAAAAACGATTGAGACAGCGGCAACCTTTCCGCTCTGAGTGGCCACTTAGGGGTGTACCGACGAGGGCGAGCCGTGGTCAGCGGCGCTACGCCATCTATGTCAACACCCGATCGGAGCCCCACGTGTCACCAGACGACCCGCGATCCGCCGAGCAGCCGATGCCTTGCGGTCGCACGCCCCGCCGTAGCCGGATACTCCGGCATTTTGCCGTGGGCGCCGTGGCGATGCTCACCGCCTCGGCCGGTGTCGGCGCCCTGGCGCCCAGCGCGGGCGCCGAGCCGACCGTCCGCATCAGTGTGGATGCCGGCACCTCCTTGGGCACGGTGCCCAACAGTGGCGTCGGCCTCAACACGGGCTTCGGCGACGAGCACATGGGGGACGCCCAGGTGACATCGCTGATGAAGGCCGCGGGAGTTCGGCAGCTGCGCTATCCCGGCGGCTCCGGCGCGGACGACTACCACTGGAAGACCCACACCTCCGGCGACGGCACCGGCTGGATCCCCTCCAACACCAACTTCGACCACTTCATGGCCACCGCGAAGACGGTCGGCGCCCAGCCGATCCTGACTGCGAACTACGGTTCCGGCACCCCCCAGGAGGCCGCCGACTGGGTCAAGTACGCCAACGTCGACAAGGGCTACGGCGTGAAGTACTGGGAGATCGGCAACGAGGTCTACGGCAACGGGCACTACGGCAACGGCAAGGGCTGGGAAACCGACACGCACGCCGACAAGAGCCCGACGGCGTACGGGAATAACCTGATCGCCTACGCGAAGGCGATGAAGGCCGTGGACCCGACGGTGAAGATCGGAGCGGTGCTCACCACCCCCGGCGGCTGGCCGGATAAGGAGAGGGCTCCCGGTGACAGCGCCGACTGGAACAACACGGTGCTCTCCATCGCGGGAAGCTCGATCGACTTCGTCATCGTCCACTGGTATCCGGGCGGCACCACCACGGCCGACCTGCTGGACACCCCCACCCGGATCGCCGGTGTCACCTCCACGCTGCGCTCGCTGATCGCCAAGTACACGGGCTCGCGCGCCGCTTCGGTGGAGATCGCGGTCACCGAGACCGACGGCGTCGGCTCGCCCGCCCTGACCAGCCAGGCCGCGGCCCTGTTCGCGCCGGACACCTACATGACCTGGTTCGAGCAAGGCGCCACCCACGTGGACTGGTGGAACCTGCACAACGGCACGAGCGAAGCACCCACCACCGTCCACGGCGAGACCGACTACCAGGACGGCGGTGTGCTCTCCGCCGGAACCTGCGCCGGGGGGAAGTGCCAACCGCCGCGCGACACGCCCTTCCCCACCTACTGGGGCATCCGCTCGCTGACCGCACTGGCGCAGCCTGGCGACACCATCGTCAAGTCGTCCTCGGGCAACTCGTCGGTTGCCGTGCACGCGGTGCGGAGCGGCAACGGCGGTCTGAACGTCATGCTGATCAACAAGAGCCCGCAGAACGCGGCGGAGGTGTCGCTCTCGTACGCCGGATTCACCCCGGCCGCAGGGGCGGTCACGACCGTTTCGTACGCCAAGGAAGGCACCGCCCTGACGACGGCGGAGCGGGGCACGGCGGTCGCACAGACGCTGCCGCCGTACTCGATTACGACTCTTCAGCTGAAGCCCGCGTCGAAGACTGCCGGCGCTGACAAGCCGTCGCCCGTCCCCACGCCGACCGCCGTCACGCCGACCGCCACCACCCCGGTTGTCTCCGCCTCCGGCACGACCGGCAGCCGTGCGCAGGCGGAGAAGGGCGTACCCGTCGGCCACCCGAGCCCGAGCCCGAGCAGCACGTCCGGCGGCCTGGCTTCCACCGGGATGAGCGACGCTGTCACGTACAGGGCCGTCGGTGGCCTGCTGGCCGTCGCTGCCGGAAGCGTCCTGGTGCTTCGCGGACGTCGCCGCAGAGCTCTGCACGGGAAGTGAGCCCGCGTGAGTGACTGACGGCCCGGCGCGCACGCCACCCACCCGTGGCGTGCGCGCCGGGCCGTCGGCGTCGGCGGTCAGGAAACAACAAGGCTCGGGTCGTTGACCTGGACCTGGCGTTCCGGGCCGCTGTGGAACTACCGCGCGAGGACTTCGCGATGAACCACAACCAGGCCGTCCGGGCCGTCCAGGCCGTCCAGGCCGTCCAGGGCGAACAGCTTCAGCCGCTCACCTGACGGCGGAGACGGCTCGACCCCCTGCCTCACTCGGGAAGCAGGGGGCCGAGCCGTTTGTGGCCTGTGCCGAGGTGGGCCCGCCAAGCTCCCGGGCTTCCGGGCCCGTGCTCCTGTGGGACCCAGCTCGCAGCACGGCGGTCTCCGGACAGCGAGTCCAGGGACCGCCGTGCTGTTCGTCAGCCGGACGCCGGGATCGTGGTGAGTACCTGGTGGGTGCGTCGGGTGCGGTCCTGCTTCAGGGCCTGGTTCTCGTGGTAGAGGTTGGCGGTCACGGTGGCCAGGGCGTCGAGCTTGTCCTGCAGCAAGGTGCTTTTCTGCTTCGACTCCCTTAGCCGGCGGCGGAGTTGGACGATCTCCTCATCCCGGCGGACTTCACCCGGGGTTCGCAGGACGGGCCTGCCCTGTGTTGGTTCAGCTCTTGCCCGTCAGGCGCCAGACCTGGTTCTTCTTGGTGGCCAGGGCACTGGCGGAGTCACAGGTCCACTGGTGGACCAGCGCTCCGACGGTGGTGGAGATCCCGCTGACGTCCACGCACTTGCCGCTGTGCACCGCGACGAGCTGGTAGTCGTTGGCGGCGACCTGCCGCAGCGTGAACTGCTGGTTCGTGCCGCCGTGGCAGGTCCACTGGTGGACCGCCGCGCCGTCGGCGGTGGAGACGCCGCCGATGTCGAGGCACTTGCCGCTGTAGTGGTTCACCAGGAAGTAGGTGTCCGCCACCCCTAGCACCGGGCGGAAGTCGAACCGCTGTTCCGCACCGGCGCCGCAGGTGTACTGCCGGTACTGAGTGCCGTCGGCGGTGCTCAGGTTGGGGTCGTCCAGGCAGTACCCGCTGTGCTGGGCGACGGCGGTTGACGAGAAGGTGGGCTGGCCGGCGGTGAACTGCCACCAGTTCATGTTGAACAGGTACCCGCCGCCACCGGCGAAGCTCAGGTACAGATCGTGGGTCCCGGTCGCACCGGTAACAGGGCACGAGACCGTGCTCCAGGTCTGCCAGCCTCCGATGCCCGACACAGTGCATGTCCCGACCGTTGGCCCAGTAGTACTGTCCAGGTGCAGCTCAACTCGGCCACCGCTGGTGCTTGAGGCCACCCTGGCGGTGAACGAGCCGGCACCGGCGCCGAATGCCACGCCCTTGACCTTGACGTAATCGCCGTTCTCAATCCAGCTGATGTTCATCCCGCCCTCGCTGGAGGGTTCGGTTTCGATGCCGCTGCCCCACGCGATGGTCTCGGCTTCCTGACGGACATAAGGATCGAGTGTGCCGACCTGCGGCGCCCCGGCCGTCGTCATGTTCATCGTTGGAATGGTGCCGTCGGCATTGTAGCTGAACTTCTCCACCGCGACCGACCGGGTGAAGCCACCGCCGCCCGGCAGAGCGCCGTTGTGGTAGAAGAAGTACGAGCCGCCGTTGAAGTCGACGACGCCGACGTGGTTGGTGAAGCTACTGCCCTCCGAGGGCATGATGGTGCCGCGATACGTCCACGGTCCGGTCGGGCCGGGCGAGGTGGAGTAGCCGATGAACTCGGAGCAGCATTTCGCCGCGAACACCATGTAGTACAGGCCGTTCCGCTTGTAGAACCACGGGCCTTCCTCGTACAGGGTGGGTCGGTTCGCGTCTCCCGTGCGGGTGCCGAACCCCGCGGTGGTCAGCGGTATCTGCGTCGGGCTGCCGGAGTACGAGATCATGTCGGCGTTGAGCCGCACGTACCAAAGATTCGGGTTGCCGTAATACAGGTAGGCCTGCCCGTCGTCGTCGATGAAGACGGTCGGGTCGATCTCACTGTTCTCCACCAGTGGGTGGCCGAGGGCGTCCCGGAACGGGCCGGTGGGGCTGTCCGACACCGCCACGCCGATGGCGAATTGGCCGGTCGCCCGGACCGACACCGGCACGTACCAGTAGAACTTGCCGCCCCGTTCGACGGCCTGGCCCGCCCACGCGTTGGCGCCCGCCCAGCTGAAGGTGTTCAGGCTCATCGGCGAGCCGTGGTCGGTCCAGTTGACCATGTCGGCGGAGGACCACACCCGCCAGTCCTTCATCACGAAGGAGGTGGAGCCGTCCTCGTCGTGCCCGGTGTACAGGTAGACCCGGCCGTTGTGGACCAGCGGTGCCGGGTCGGCGGTGTAAATGTGTTGCACGATCGGATTGTCTGCCCGGGCCGTGGCCGGAAAGAACGCCGTCATACAGAGAAGGCTTACCACCAAGGCGAGGACGCGTTTCGACGACCACCGAAGTGTGAATTTCACTGGTTGATTCCCTTGTTCGGGTGAAGGGATGCCGTCGGCGGGGACCGCCAGCAGCCGGACCTTTAGCGCTGCAGTGTCAGCAAGCCCGGCCGGTACGGCAGGAGGCCGTATTCCATGCCGTCGGTGCCGGGGTCGCGCCCCTGGTAGAGGAACTGCAGATCGCAGGGGTCGATGGTCTTGGTCTGGTCGGGGTTGGTGCGGACCAGATCGCCGTGGCTGATGTCGTTGGTCCAGGTCGCGCCGCTGTTGGCCTTGCCGGCGAAGGGGTTGCTCTGGGTGTCGGCCTGCGGTGTCCACGTGCCGTCCAGGCTGGTGGCCGTGAACGAGCGGAAGAAGCGGCCGCGCCAGTCCTGCGCCTCGACGATCATGAGGTACTGGTTCTGACCCTGGACCTTGTAGACCTCGATCGCCTCGAATAGGTTGGCCGGCGTGTCGCTCATGATCTTCGTGGACGACGAACCGAAGCTGCCCGGGAAGTTGCCTATGGGCATGCTGGCGCGGTAGATGCCGCCGCGGTCGTCGGCGAAGAACAGGTACATGTTCCTGTCGTCGGCGATGAGGGTCTGGTCGATGGGGGCTGCAGGGTCGGGGAGGGTGCCCGAGAACAGCTGCTGCTGCGCTGACCAGCCGTTGGGGTCGGTGGGGTCGCTCGAGGTGCGGTAGGAGAAGGGGTCCGGCCAACCGCCCCACTGGTAGGCGAGCACCCAGACGTTCCTCGGGGCGAAGTAGAACAGCGTCGGTGCGATGGCGTCGAAGGACATTCTGTTCTGGGTGGCCGACGCCATGTCGGACCAGTTCGTGAAGGGGCTGAAGACCGTCGATTCCCAGCGCCCCTCCTCACCGGCGAGGGTGTTGTGCGTCGTGGCATAGACGACGTGCTTGCCGTTGTGGACGACGTTGGTGAAGTCCTTGAGCGAGGCCCACCCCGCGCTCGGGGTTGCCAGCGGGCCGGTCGATGTCCAGCGGTACGTCGACGGCAGCGCGCAGGCGCCCCCGTCCACCTTGACGAGTTGCCACTGCTGGTTGGTGCCGCCCCAGTCGCTGTACTGCACGACGTTGGCGCCGTCGTTGGTCGCCGCGTTCTGGACCTCGACCGCCTTGTTGCTGTTGCGGTTGATCAGCCGGACGTAGCCGCCGTCGGAGTCGGCCAACCGGAACTGCTGGTTGACGCCGCCGTGGTCGGACCACTGGTGGATGGCGGCACCGTCGGCTTTCGACCAGCTGGACACGTCGATCATCTTGCCCGAGTGGCGTGCCTTGAGCCGGTAGTAGCCGCCGCCGGAGTCCACGAACTGGAACTGCTGGTTGGTGGCGTTGGTGCGGGTCCACTGGACGACGTTGGCGCCGTCGGCGG
>FTKL01001924.1_pt1 | contig 13007 bp, 15 predicted proteins | sample 2434061 | NCBI WGS metagenome assembly FTKL01 (sample SAMEA3914816, study PRJEB12502) | metagenome | biome: forest; material: soil | place: USA | collected 2011-09-16 | depth 0.3 m
GGCAAGAAGTTCGACGAGCGCATTCATGAGTTTGAACAAAAGATTTACGAGCTGGCTGGTACGGAGTTTAACATCGGCTCACCGTCGCAGCTCGGGAACATTTTATTCGACACGCTTGGCTTGCCGACTACTGGTATCAAGAAGGGCAAGACTGGTTACTCCACCGGCGCGAGCGAGCTCGACAAGGTTCGCGGCCTGCATCCGATCGTGGATCTCATCACGACGTACCGTGAATACACCAAGCTGAAGAGTACATACATCGACCCGCTTCCAAAACTCGTCGATAAAGAAGGCAAACTGCACACTACATTCGCACTGGACGTCGCCGCGACCGGCCGCCTAAGCTCCAACAACCCGAACCTCCAAAACATCCCGACCCGCACCGAGATAGGGAAGGCGATCCGAACCGCATTTATACCCGCGCCCGGCAACGTTTTCGTCAGCGCCGACTACAGCCAGTTCGAGCTGCGCCTGGCTGCCGTGATGGCCGACGACAAGGACCTGCTGGAGAGCTTCAATAAAGACGAAGACATTCACGCCAAGACCGCTGCCGAAGTGCTTGGCATCCCGCTTGCGGAAGTCACAAAAGAGCAACGTCGCGACGCCAAGGTTGTGAACTTTGGTATCCTGTATGGCATGAGCCCGCACGGTTTGAGCGCCGCCACGGGTATGACATTTACAGAGGCCAAAGAGTTCATCGCTCGCTACTTCGAGCTTCGCGCACCAGTGCGCAAATACATGGACGAGACCGCCGAGCAGGCGCTGAAGGACGGCTACGTCGCGACTATCTTTGGCCGCCGTCGCCCGACGCCAGACCTCAAGTCGAGCAACTTTATGGTTCGCGAAGGTGCCAAGCGCGCAGCCATAAACATGCCGATTCAGGGTACCGAGGCTGACCTCATGAAGCTCGCGATGCTGCAAGTCGAGAAAAACATTGGTGATCTCGGCCAACAGCTGCTGCAGATCCACGACTCAATCCTGGTGGAGACGCCAGCCCAAAACGCCGAAAAGGTAGCCAAGATCCTGAAGGACACGATGGAAGGTGTGTACGAGCTGCCCGTCGCCCTCAAAGTCGACGTCACGACGGGTGATAATTGGGGAGAGCTGTAGTATGCAGCCGGTCGAAGCATTTCATCATCTCGGCCTCCTCTCCCTCGTAAGCATCTTTGCCGGTCTTGGCTATATCCTGAAGCGGTGGGGAAGGGTGAGCATCATGTCGCTGAGTAGCCACGCGGCGCGGCAGCGGCATAGCTATCTTGTGTTCGCATCGGCGATTACGGTGAGCTGCGTGCTCTTTGCGCTATTTATGTTCGGGTGGTTGATTCCGACGTTGGGGCTGCCTGCTTGGTACGCCGCGCTAACTGCCGTGGCGCTGGTGTGTGCTCTTATCGCGGCATATGTGCCTGATAATGGCGGGAGAAACAGCACTATTCATGGCATAGGGGCGTGGACCATGGCGGTCAGCTCGCTTGTGCTCGTCGCTGGGTTGCTCTTCTCGAGTGGGGTAGGCGTTGCGGCTAAGTTTATTGCGAGCATTTTGCTTAGCTATATGCTGCTGGACTGGATATTGTTCTTGTTTGTGAAGTGGTCGCATAAATTTTTTCTCGTGTTCCAGAGTAGTTATATGGTATGTTTCTACGTCGCAATGCTAGTCGCGGCGTATCTAAGGTAAGCAAATGAAAAAAGGCAAAGATTATATCGGTGTAGGCGTCGGGGCGATGATCTTCGACGACCAAGGCAGGGTGTTGCTGGCACGACGTGGCCAGAAGGCTAAGAATGAGCGTGGCTGCTGGGACCTACCTGGCGGTGGTGTTGAGTTTAACGAAAAACGCTCAGACGCAATTATTCGCGAGGTGAAAGAAGAAATGGGCATCGATATTGATGTGGTTGCCGAAATGCAGACCATCGATCACTTGATTGAGGATGAAGGCCAACATTGGATTACGACGACATTTATTGCGCGGGTTAAGGACGGCCAACAACCTAAAATCATGGAGCCCGAAAAGTGCGACGGATTGGACTGGTTCGATCTAGAAGCTCTCCCGTCGCCGCTGGCAATTTCGACGACACTCAACCTAGGTAGTTATATCGAACGGAGCGTGTGATGCTACGAGCAACGGTTAATGGGCTGCTGAAAAAGCTTGAAAAGGGTTTTGCGGTTCACAACCGTATCGAGGTTTCGAAGTCGGCCATTCTGCATAACGTCGATTTGTTCGCTGGGCTCAGCGGCAAGGACGTCATCCCGGTCCTGAAAGGCAATGCCTATGGCCACGGCATAGAGCAAGTGGCGACGGCATTGAAGGGCCATAGGCTTCGCTATATTGCTGTCGACGGTTACTTCGAAGCGCTGCGCGTGCGCAAGGTGAGTGACCAGCCTGTGCTCGTAATGGGCGCGATTTTGCCGGAGAATTTTGCGAAGCTGAAGTATGACAATTTCACCTTTGTGGTTCAAGACGCCGATGGCGTCGAAGCGCTCAGCAAAGTGAACAAACGAGTGAAAGTACACATCGAATGCAACACGGGCATGAACCGCTACGGTGCCAAGCCGGACGCGACGATCGAACTAGCCCGCATCATTCTGGCCAAGCCAAATCTCGAGCTTGAAGGCATCATGAGCCATTTGGCGGACAGCGACGGTGACGATCCGACCACTGTTGCAAAGGCTGTTGAACAATTTGATGACACAGTTGAGGCAATTCGAGCGCTTGGAGCAAACCCGGCGATCCTCCATGTGGCACAGACCGCTGGTAGCGTTGTCGCGCAGTCGAAATATGCCAATGCCATGCGCCTCGGGATCGGGCTATATGGCATCAACCCGTTTGCTGCGGAGCATCCATTCCATGACAAGTTCCATGCCGTGAGGCCCGCGATGCGCTTCGTGAGCACCATTACCAAAGTGACCGAACTAGCCAAAGGCGAACAGGTGAGCTACAACTACACATTCACGGCGCCGCGCGATATGACCATCGGCGTGATTCCGGTTGGCTACTACGAGGGCGTGAACCGCGCGCTGAGCAGCGTGGGCACGGTGAAGATAGGGAAGCGCCAAGCCCCGATAATCGGTCGTGTCTGCATGAACCACACCATGATCAGTCTCGAAGGTCTGCACGCAAAGGTAGGCGACGAGGTCGTGATCTATAGCAATGATCCAAAAGATGAGAACAGTATCGATCGCATTGCTGCTACGCATAATTTGTTCAACTACAACTTGCTGACAGCGCTGAACGCTGATGTGCGACGAATACTTGTGAAATAATTTCGTACGTCTGAACTGCCGCCGGCAGCCGCTCCCGCGTTGGGAGGGCTGCCGGACGGCGGAGCTCAGCTCTTCTTGGTGGCCAGGACCTGCATGACCCGGATGAGGATGTTGATGGAGTTCAGCCACATCTGGAGGCCGACGTCCACCGCGTTGTCCATGTCCTTGACCCGGATGAACTTGGCACGGTTCATGTCGCGCACGGTGATGAGCGCGAACAGGCCGATGCCGATGTACGCCACGAGCAGGAGGGCGTGCGGGTTGTGGACGACGGACTTGGCCATCGCCATGCTGAAGAACAGGTAGCCCAGCAGGGCGAAGTCCAGCGCGGTGCTGAACCAGGTGTTGTGCAGGTCGACCGGGATGGCCAGGCCGACCAGGCACAGCGCCACCATGGCCGCGGAGGTGATGATCATGGCGGGTGCGAGCGTCTCGACGCCCACGGTCCGCACGAACGGGCCGAACAGCACGCCGAACGCGCCGGCCACCAGGATGAGGTAGGCCAGGAGCGACGGGAACCAGTTCTGCGACTTGATGGCGTACATGGAGCCGGCGATCATGCTGACCAGCACGCCGACGAGCGCGGCGATGTACCACAGCGGCTTCGGGTCCCAGTTGCGGGCCAGGTAAGCCGTCACGGCCATCGCGCCGTAGCCCAGGATGGTGCTGATGATGGCCACCAGGTAGAAGGTCGGCGCGTCGAGCACTCGGCCGCGGCTGGTGTTGGTGCCGGTGCGGTCGAACACGACGCCTTCGTCGCCGAAGGCCAGACCGCTGCTTGAGCGGTCGGTGGAACGTGGCATGGAAGCCTCCTCGTGAAGTGTGCCCGGTGTCGGACAGCGAACTGTCCACCACATGGGTGAACAAGTCGCTATCCGACAGTAACCAAGAATTTTAAAGAGCTGATGCGAAGCAAATTATACATTATTTGCGAGATAATGCAATGAATGAGACTTGTGTTGGAGAGGCATTTCTTATTGATTTATAGGTGTAATTATTGTAAAATATCGCAAGCCCCAGATTTTGGGAGGGGCACCCCATCAAGTCCCCTGCGGGGGCACGACGAAGGAGAGTCATCGTGGCACGAGACCCGTTCGACGGGATCCACATGCACGACATTACCGGGGAAGTCCTGGACGGTGCCGAACTGGTCAGCCTGCTTCAGGCCATGGACAAGGACGCGACGTTCAGCGACGAGATGATCGGCGTGGGTGACACCGCCAGGCTGGTGATCCCGCGTGGCATGACCATCCGCCAGGCCATCACCTCGCTGTTCAGCTACTGGTTCAACCAGCAGCAGCCGACGGCCTTCCAGCACACGTTCCGCTACCGTCCGCACGACGGTGCGCTCGCTGCGTACCGGCAGCTCAAGAAGACCTTCGGGTTCGTCGACGGCAAGCCGACGGAGTCGTTCTTCGGAAGCACGCCGCCGCAGATGATCACCGTCAACACGGGCGTCAACGACACCGCGCAGGTGCCGTGGGGCGAGTTGCGCGTTTCGGCTCTGGCCGACGCGACCATCAACTTCACCACGGCCGAGGACGACACGCTCGGCACGGTCTTCCACATGGAGGTCACCGCGCCGCGTCGGGTCGAGGCCACCATCGAGATGCTGTTCGCGGCGATCGAGATGGAACTGGCCGAGCACTCGATCTACCGAGGCAAGATCATCAAGGTTGGCGGCGGCACCGAGCCGAAGTTCGTCGACCTGAGCAAGATCGACCCCGCATCGGTGATCTACGCGGGCGACGTCCGGCGAACCCTGGAGGCCAACCTCTGGCTGCCCATGCGGGAGACCGCGCGCTTCCGGCGCGAGGGACTCCAGATCAAGCAGGGCGTCCTGGCGCACGGCAACTTCGGCACGGGCAAGTCCCTGGCCGGATCGCTGTCCGCGAAGATCGCGGTCGAGAACGGCTGGACGGCCATCCTGGCCGAGTCCGGGGACGACCTGGAAGAGTTGCTGGAACTGGCCGCCATGTTCGCGCCGGCGTTCGTGTTCTGCGAGGACATCGACGAGGTGGCTGGAGTCGACGCTGAGGACATCGACGACCTCCTGGAGGCGTTCGATGGTGTCGTCAGCAAGGGCCGTGAGGTCCTGTTGCTGGCGACGACCAACCACATCGACCTGATCCACGCCGGCATGATGCGGCCCGGTCGGTTCGATGTTCTGCTGGAGATCGGCATGCTCGACAGCGACAGCATCGAGCGGCTCGTTCGTCAGCAGGTGGGCAGCGTTCTGGAAGACGGCATCGACTTCGTCGAGATCTGCGAGGAGATGGCGGGCTTCACGCCGGCCTTCGTCTCGCAGGTCATCCAGCGCACCCGCAAGTACGCCATGCTGGACGGCACCTCGTGCCTCGGTACGGCGCACTTCGTCGCCGCGGCGAAGGAGCTGCAGGGTCACCTGCGGCGCATGGAGGCCGCCGGCACCAAGCCCGAGCGTCCGGCGCTCGACACGGCGCTGACGGCTCTGGTGGACGGCCGCGTGGCCGCCGTGATGGGCGAGTTCAAGATCGAGGGCCGCACCGGCGGCCGTCTGGTCCACGACCCGTCGCTCAACGGGACCAAGCAGAGCTGAGGTCCCACCACACACTGACCGAGGGCCCGCGCCACCAAGCGCGCGGGCCCTCGGCAGGGAAACACGAACTTATTTGGCACGCTAATCCACCTATTGCTCTTTTTCTTAGATAGTAATACAATCGCTATCCGGCTTACATGACAGAGAGGCTGACCTACCAAGAGTCGGAGTTACTTAGAATGACAAAGAAATCATACAAAGCTGTCGTCTTTGACATGGACGATACGCTTATCAAGACGTACGCAATCAAGCTGCGCCAACACCAGCACTATGCCCAGCACGTGCATGGTTTTGCTATCGATGAAGACGAATTTTTACGGCACTGGGGCAAGCCGTTTGACGTCTTTCTGGCCGGGGTATATGCGCATATCGACGTAGCGCCCGAGGTCGTGAAGGAACAGTACTTGCAGTTCTCGCATCTATTCCCTGTAGAATTGCACGACGATACGGTGCAGGTGCTGGATCATTTGCATGGGCTTGGCAAAAAGCTCGGCATCGTCACCGCGACGGCGCGCGAAGTCGTGATGCGTGACCTGACCATGGCTGGGTTTCCCTTCGAGCGGCTGCACAAGCTCCAGACTTCGAGCGACACTCATGTACACAAACCAAATCCCAAAGTATTCGAGCCAATGCTCCATTCGCTGGCCCAGGAAGGTATCACCGACGACATCTTGTACGTGGGCGATGCGCTAATGGATTACTTTGCGGCGCGAGACGCGGGCCTGCACTTTATCGGTGTCACGACGGGCGCAGTCAGCGCGGAACAATTCCGCGAGGCAGGCGTTACACAAACCATCGACCGGTTGGGCGTATTAACTGACTGGGTAGCGTAATTTTTCTCATGCACTGAGGCGCTATTTGTGGTACAGTTTTCCTGTTAAACAAAGGGCGGGCAATGGATTCAGTGGCTGACTTGGTAGAACCGGTAAAGCTCGAAGTACGAGCGACCGTGGACAATTACAAGAAGGGTAAGGAAATTGCCGCAAATAACGGCGTGATGATCGAGGCGTTCAATCCACTGGCAGTAAAAGCCAAGGTAACGTCCCCAGGTATGGGCGTGCAACATACCGAGCTAGACTCGGTGCCTGGAGGACTCCATTGGAGCTGTACCTGTAACGATCAGCATCAGTTTTGTTCGCATCTCGTGGCGACGGCTATCGTGGCCTGGGCGAATGCGCCGAAGCACCATCGTAATCCAAAAGCAGGGGAGTCACCCATCGGGTGATGCTATAGTGAAAGTATGGAACACGGCAGACATCTAGTCGATCTTGTAGACGAAAATGGCTTGGTCGTCGGCTCAAAGCCTCGTCGCGACATCGACAAACATCGTGACGTATATCATGTGGTGTACACTGTGCTGATCTCGCCAGTCGGACAGATTGTCCTCGCGCGTATACCAGAGCGCAAGGACTTGCCGAACTTATATAATGGCCAGCTTGGCGTGCCTGCGGCCACTATTCGCCGCAGCGGCGAGTCGCCTATGGCAGCCGCTCAGCGATCAGTCGAGCGCGAACTCTTTATCGACGATGCTAAGCTTGTGCCGGTCGGCGGCGGGCTCTTTATCCTTGAGGATGGCCGACAGACATACGTCAGCGTGTATTACCTTGTGGGCAACGCGCCGGAATCGTACAGCTCAACCGACATAGCCGACCTCGTGACCTTTACGCCGCGCGACCTGCGCGCACGTATCGAATCGCATCCTGACGAGTTTGCGCCTACGATGTTACTGCTCTGGGACAAGTACCAGGACAGACTCCCGCTATAAACCCCGCTAGACCATTGCGCCTAACTTTGGCACAATAGGCTTCATGAGCGACATACAAGTCAAAGTTATCAACCGTTCCCGACATCCTTTGCCGAAGTACCAAACCGACCATGCTGCTGCGGTTGATGTGTGTGCAAATATCGATGAACCAATCACGCTCGGCTCACTCGAGCGAAAGCTTATTCCAACCGGACTATTCATTGCGCTGCCGCCCGGCTACGAAGCGCAGATTCGTCCTCGCTCAGGCCTCGCGCTCAAGCACGGCATTGGCGTGGTGAACTCGCCTGGTACCATCGACGCTGATTATCGCGGTGAGCTAGGCGTTATTTTGGTGAACCTCAGCAACGAATCATTCACTATCAACGACGGCGAGCGCATCGCCCAGATGATCGTAGCTCGTCACGAGACGATCGCGTGGCAAGAAGTCGAAGCTCTGGAAGAAACCGTGCGCGGTGTGGGCGGGTTTGGTCATACAGGGAAGTAACATGAGTGAGAAGCTCCCTGAAATCTGGAAGGACCCGGCCGAGTCAATTGGTGAGCTCGTTCTTGAGAAGGGCCTCGAGAAGTCAGCGCCTGCACTGAGCCAGATCCCGCTGCTGTCGCTAGCGATTGCCGCGTATAGGTCCAAAGGCGCGATCAGCGATTATTTGCTTGCCCGAAAGGTACAAAAGTTTTATTCATCTTGGGAGCAGCTCGACGAGGGTGAGCGCCACAAGATCTACCAGAAGTTCCAGAAGAAACCAAAGGCGTTTGTTGAGAAATTACTCCTGATTCTGGCGCAGCAGGAAGACCTGGAAAAGTGCAGGCTGATCGGATTTCTGACCAGTATCTACCTGCGCGGCGACATCAAGCGCGCGGAGTATCTGGACCTATTGGACTCAACCATGCACCTGGCTCTGCGCGATCTGCTGTGGCTGAGCGGGCTGCTCGACCACGACAGCCTGACACTTCGCAGACGTGATGTGCAGGAGCGGTACGCGGCGACATTTATCGCGCGCGGGCTGCTCGAATCTGAATCGCTTCTGCCGGAAGAGCAGCGCAACGATAACGAGCCGTATTACTTTATGACGGACCTCGGTCAGGATTTGGCGAAATTTGTGGCTACGTGCGAGCTAAAGGAAACTGCGTGATCCGCGCGGTGATCTTTGACTGCTTTGGCGTGTTGTACGTGCCAAAGAGTGATTATATCTATCAGTCGTTGCTGGCAAATCCGACATCACATCACGACGAAATCCGTGACCTCGTAGCGCAGGACGAATACGGGCTGATCGACGACCAGACGTTGTTCGAGGGCATTGCGAAGCTTACCAATACACCGCTCGAGAAAGTAAAGCGTAGCCTCGTGGATGGGTTTGTGCGCAACGAAGAGCTCGTGCAGTATTCGCAGAGCCTGCGCCCAGAGCACAAAGTCGCGATGCTGAGCAACCTGGGGCGCGAGTCAGTCGTCAAATTCTTTACGCCTGAGGACCGGACTCGTCTGTTCGACGCCGCTATCATCAGTGGGGAAGTGGGCATGATCAAGCCACACCCCGAGATTTACGAATACGCCTGCAAGCAACTCGGCGTCGACGTCAGCGAAGCGGTATTCGTGGACGACGTAGAAACGAACTGCGAAGGCGCCCGCCAGGCTGGCCTTAAAGCCCTTCTTTATGAATCGCTGGCGCAAGCGACCAGCGACCTCGATCGACTCCTTAAGGTACAATAGAGTTATGCCGGAACTTCCTGAGGTAGAGACTGTTCGTATCGGCCTCGCTGCGCTACTGCCGGGCAAGCGCGTGGCGCATGTCGAGTACGATTGGCCCAAAGGCTTCCCAAACACCGACGCTGACGTCGATGCTTTTTTGGTTGGCGCGCGAATTACGGCCGTGAACCGGCGAGCAAAAGTACTTATTATCGACCTCGACAGCGAGTATTCGTTGGTCATTCACCTCAAGATGACGGGGCAGTTGGTGTTTCGGAGTGGGGAGCAGCGTTTCGGCGCGGGACATCCGAACCACAGCCTGGTGGGGGAGCTACCCGACAAGTCGACGCGTGTGACATTTACCTTCGAAGATGACAGCAAGCTGTTCTTCAACGACCAGCGCAAATTCGGCTGGGTCCGGTTGCTGCCAACCGTCGAGGTTCCAGCGATCGACTTTTTCCAGAAGGTAGGCCCAGAGCCGCTAGCCGAAGATTTTACGTCCAAAGACTTCGCCGCACGCATTCGCCGCCGTGCGAATAGCGGCATCAAGGCGGTTCTGCTGGACCAGACCGTCGTAGCTGGTATCGGCAACATCTACGCCGACGAGTCACTATGGGCGGCCAAAATTCATCCGCTCACAAAGGTGAATGACATCAGCGATGCGAAGCTGCACGCTCTCTACGATGGGCTCACCAAAGTGCTCCGCCTCAGCATCGAAAAAGGCGGCTCCACCGACCGAAACTACGTGGACGCAGAAGGAAAGCAGGGGAGCTACCTGACGTTCGCGAATGTCTTTCGCCGAGAGGGCCAACCATGCTCGCGCTGCGGAACGACTATCGTGAAGCTCCGTGTTGCCGGCCGCGGCACCCATATCTGTCCGCACTGTCAAAAAATTCCGAAAGGCTCTATGTGATCTATCTTCTGACTGGCGCAAATGATTTCGCTGCTCGCCAAGCACTCGACAAACTTTTGGTAGCTGCTGAGGCCAAGCATGGTGCTCACGCCATCGAACGTGTCGATGGTGAGACGGTCGATGTATCACGACTGTCGGAGTTACTTCAGGGCGGTTCGCTTTTTGCGGCTGAACGACTGATCGTGATGCGTGATGCGACCAAGAACAAGACGCTTTGGGAAGCGCTGAGCGACTGGGCAGAACGCGTGCCGGACGAAGTAACGCTCGTCATGCTCGAGTCGTCCGCAGATAAGCGCACGCGCACATACAAGCAGCTGCAAAAGCACGGCAAGATTCATGATTTTCCAGAGCTTAATGAGCCAGAACTGGCCAGATGGGCAGGCGCGGCGGCTAAGGCCGAAGGCGCGACGCTTGACTCGAGAACTGCTGCGTACCTTGTGCGCCAAGTAGGCACAAATCAGTGGTTGCTGGCGAGTGAGCTTCACAAACTTATCGCTTCCGGAGGTGACATTACTACGGCTAAAATCGACGAACTTGTCGAGCCTAGCCCGCAGACGAGTGCCTTTGAGCTGCTCGATGCAGTCTTGCAGGGGCAGCAGGTAAAGGCCGTCGAGCTGCTTGCTCGGCTGAAGGCGAGCGAGGATCCATACAAGCTTTTTGGACTGCTCGTGAGTCAGATCCAGACATTAGCTGTCGTCGCCTCGGCCACTGGCAAGGCGCCAGATGTCATCGCGAAAGAAGCTGGCATTCATCCTTTTGTCGTCAAAAAGATGCAGCCACTGGCCCGCCGTTTGCGATACGCACAGCTTCAGGCGGTGATCGCCGCCGTTGCTCTCGCTGACACGCAGATGAAGTCTACGGGCGTCGAGCCATGGGTATTGTTGGAACAGTGCTTGGGCAAGATAGCCACCCAAGTAGCATAGCTAGTGAAGTGATGGTATAATATCGCAAGTTTAAGGGCTGCCCTCTAGCGGCGGACCTAGAACCCATAGGGTAAGAGATATCTTTGCAGAGCCCAAGTCCAGGAGGAGACCGTGGGCGATAGAGGAGTGGTGTTTTACCGCCTGAATCAAGCGGAGTTTCCGCCCAAGCAGGCTCGTGGAAGTTTGGGACAACTTGCACTGGCGATCGTCGGAAGGCCCGGCGACGGCAGCGTTGTCACCTACGATATGCGTTTCGGTATACGCCTCGACGAAGACGGCGTCCACTACTGGATTGGCTTCAACGCCATGATGTGGGGAGAGCTATTCGAGATCATCTTGGGCCGCTACGGCGCGACGTTCAGTCGCAGCGATGCGCTTCCGGGCGGAGATCGCCCTGCGCTTCAACTGGCGATACCTCGATCTGACGCCAGACTTCGTCCGGCTCCACTGACGAGCGAAGAAGTGAAGGCATCGAACGTCGATGAGGCACTCGATCTGCTGGGCACTGCCTGGCGGAGACGAGGGCGACGACGCCGGCGGTAATCTTTTGGCGACGGGATACGCCCGTCGCCGAGAGGTTGAAGATATCTCTTACTCGCAAATATATGAAATTATATGATTTTATGGTATAGTACCGAAGTTTTAGGACGCCTTTGACGGTGACCTAGACGACAGGCAAAAGGCAATTACCCGCGCTCTTCGACAGGAGGAAACATGGGCAGCGTAGGTATTATTCCGACCGGAGACTATCCGTTCGGTGTCATCTTCTATCGCCTCCACGAGGAGGACGTGCCGCGAGCAATGGCTACCGACGCCGCAATGGTTATGGCGGCGTTCCTCGCGGAGCCCTTCCCGGGCGCTGCGTCCTTCACGGTTCGCTACGGCATTCGGGGTGACCGCGAAGGGACCTACTGGATCGGTTTCAACCACCGAGCCTGCGGCGACCTCTTCGAGCAGCTCCTCAGGGGTACCAAGGCCCGCGTCACCAGGCGCAGTGGGCTGCCCGGCGACAACCCGAACCCGCGCCTGAGGCGTGCGATCGGTGTGGACGAGCCCGGTGCTCCCGAGCAGGAGCCCGAGCGACCCCGTCGAGGACGGCGCGCCACCGCTCCGTCGCCCGAGCAGTCTCGTTCAATGGCCGATCAGTACACCGCCGCAAAGGAGGAGCTGGGCCGCGTCGACATCCGCGGGGCGTACGCCAAGCTCCAGGGCCTGCGCCGTGGTGGCTGGCGCAATCTCGGCCGCCGACGGGGCGGAGACAGCGAAGAGTCGTGACCGGTGTACCTCAAGGGGGTGGGGCCATGCAGGCCCCGCCCCCTGAGGCACAAAAAGCCTTTTGCCGCCTCTCCTTGACTCACGGATTATCCGTGGTGCGAGGAGAGGCATAAGAAAAACAGCCCTGGAGGGCTGTTTTTGTTTGGAGCGGGAAGGGGACTTAAGCGGCCTTCTTGGTTGCTGGCTTCTTTGCAGCTGGCTTTTTGGCGACAGCTGGTTTTGCAGCAGGCTTCTTCGCAGCGGCTGCTGGCTTCTTGGCTGCTGGCTTTGCGGCAACGGTAGCTTTCTTAGCACCAGTCGGCTTAGCACCGGCTTCACGGGCAGCCTTAGCGAGCTGAGCTTTCTTGCGAGAAGCAGTGTTCTTGCTCATGAGGTTTTTCTTGACTGCGGTGTCGAGCTCAGACTGAGCTTTCTGCAGGTTTTCAGTGCTTTGAGCGGTGAAGAAATCCTTCAAAGCTTGGCGCAAATTGCGCTTGGTTGTGACGTTACGCGCACGACGCTTTTCGGTCTGGCGCATTCGCTTGATAGCGGACTTGATGATTGGCATAGAGTGAACGTATCCCTTAATAAAGTTGTTAGTAAAGTTCAGGGGAAAATTATACCTCAGTTGGGCCTG
>FTKL01001129.1_pt1 | contig 12977 bp, 6 predicted proteins | sample 2434061 | NCBI WGS metagenome assembly FTKL01 (sample SAMEA3914816, study PRJEB12502) | metagenome | biome: forest; material: soil | place: USA | collected 2011-09-16 | depth 0.3 m
ACGCAGTGGGGATACTCGCTCTTCGAGTTCCAGGTCTACGGCACAACCTGCTGACCAGACCAACGCTGGGCGGCTGCCGAGGTCCCTCCGGACCTCGGCAGCCGCTTTTGCTGTCCCAAGGTTCACGGGCCAGAACGGCTGGGTCGTCCGGTCAGCGCCTTGCCGGTCTCCGGTGCGACGACGTGCAGGTGACCGGTGTCGACCGCGAGGGTGACCGGCTGGTCGGGTGCGACGGCGGACTGTGGGGTGAGGTGGGCGGCAATGGGGGCGCAGGCCACGACGGCGAAGCAGATCGTCCCCCGGCCGAGGGCCTCGACCCATGTGAACGCGGGTGTGCAAGGCTTGCCCAGTCGGGTTCACGAGGGGTCGCCGCCAACGGCGAAGGCGAGGCCGGGCTCGGTCAACCAAAACTGGGCGAGGGCGCCGCCCCGCCGTCCGACAAATGCGCATCACCCCGATCAGGAACAGGGCCGGGTCGGATGCGCGACAACTGCTCCGGGAAGCCCCCGAAACCGAGGATGGACGAGCACCTGGCCGATGTCGCCGAGACGGGACGCGGCGCCCGAAAGGGACCAGTTCGCCTTTGTCGCAAGCGCGCGCGCCCTGCGATCCACCGAAGGAATGCCGTACGCGCACTGCCCGACGGCGAACTCGCCGACAATCTTGGCGAGGGTGTCGTAGCCGGTCTTCGCGCTGCTGGCCCACTGCTCACTGATCCACTGTTTCGTTCGGGCGCTCGTGAACAACTTCGCCTTCGCAGCAGTTGCCGCCGGCGCGGCGCTCACCATCGGCTTCCTCATCGCCTGTACACCGGGGTCCGCGGCCGCCACTGGTACTACGCGGTCTTCCTGGTCCCCTCCCTCATGCTCAGCGCGACGGTCGCCTCCGTTCTTCGCCGTGATGGGTGCCAGCTGCCGGACTGGTGTTGGTGGGGTGGGGGTGGTGGCTGCTGCCTCGTCGAGGAGGCCCGGTTGATGGGACTCGATGTGCATGGTGATGTGATCGGTTCGGGGCGTGGTTTCGCGCTGGTCGGGCGGAAGCGTGAGCTGGAGCTGCTGCTCGCGGCGTTGGAGGTCCTGCCGACGGTGGTGCTGGTCGAGGGCGAGGCCGGGGTCGGCAAGTCCCGTCTGGTCCAGGAGGCCATCGCGGCGGTGTCGGCGCGTGGCATGCGGGTGCTGAGCGGCTACTGCCACCCACTGCGCGAACCCCTCCCCTTCGGGCCGGTCCTCCAGGCCCTGCGCGACACCGCCGCCTGGCTCCCCGACCCCGCCACCATGAACCCCCAGTGCGGAGCCCTGGCGCCGCTGCTGCCGGAACTCGCCGGCCATCTGCCCCCCGTCCCGGAGAAGGCGCCGACTCCGCGTGCGGCGCGTTTCCAGCTCGTCGGGGCCGTCCGCGCACTCCTGGACGCGGTCGGGCCGGTGGTACTCGTCGTGGAGGACCTGCACTGGATCGACGAGGCCACCCGCGAGCTACTCCTCCTGCTCGCCCGCGACCCGCCCAGAGCACTCGGACTGGTGCTGACCTACCGCCGTGAGGACCTGCCCGCCCACACCCCACTCCTGGGCTCCCCCTACCGCCGCCCGGTCGGCACCAGCGGCGCCGAGATCCACCTCGACGCACTCACCGAACACGACGTACGCGACCTGGCCTCAGCCGTCCTCGGCCCCCGCGCCACGCCCGCCCTGGCCCGCATGCTCTACCGGCGAAGCGCCGGCCTGCCCCTCATCGCCGAGGAGGACCTCCTCACCCTCGGCGACCGACACCCACAGGAGGACCCGCCCCCGGCCGACGGCCAGGAGCACTCCGGCCGGGCGCACTCCGGCGACGGTACGGACGACGTCGCCGCACTGCGACTCGCCGAGATACCACGGGACCTGCGCGAAGCCATCGCCGCACGCGTCACCGGCCTCTCCGAAGCGGCGATCACCCTGGTCGAGAGCGCGGCAGTACTGGCGGTGCCCGCCGACCGGCTGCTGCTCACCGAGATCGCCGGCCTCGACCCGGCACAGGGCACCAACGCCCTGATCGAGGCCCTCCAGGCGGCGGTGCTGCGCGAGAGCGAGCCGACGCTGTACGGATTCCGGCACATACTCGCCCAGCAGGCCGTCTACCGCGACATCCCCGGCCCCCACCGCGAGGACCTGCACCGCCAGGCCCTGCACGTCCTGTGGACCCGCCCCTCCCCGCCACTCGTGCAGATCGCCCACCACACCCGCGCCCTCGGCGACGAGCAGGCCTGGCTCCACCAGGCCGAGGCCGCCACCGACCAGGCCATCGCCCTCGGCGACGAGGGCACCGCCGCCACACTCCTCCACGACATCCTCAGCCGGCCCCACCTCACCGTCGACCTGCGCACCCGCGCCGCCCTCGCCCTCGCCCGCATCGCCAACCAAAGCGTCGAGTACAGCACCACCGCCGCCACCCTGCGCCGCATCCTGACCGACCCCCAGCTCCCCACCCCCGCCCACGGCGAGGTCCGCCTCAACCTCGGCCTCCTGATGGCCAATCACGCCAGCGACAAGGCGGGCTTCGCCGAGATCGAGCGGGCCGTCGAGGAACTCGCCACCCGGCCCGAGCTCGCCGCCCGCGCCATGACCGCCATCGCCCTCGGAGACAGCACCAAGTCACGGGCGGAGCGAGCGGCGTGGATGGACCGGGCCGAGTGCACCGTCCAGGCCAGCCCCGACGAAGCGGCACACGCAGCCGTCCGCACCAACCGTCTGACCATGATGGCCGCCGCAGGGGACCCGGCCGTGTGGAAGGCCGTGGAACAGCTGCCCCGCAAGGCACCGGACCCTGCGGTCCTTCGGGAAACCACCCGTGCCCTGCACAACGTGGGAGAAGCCGCGATGGACCTCGGCCACGACACGCGCGCCGCCGCTCTCCTGGAGGAGAGCGGGGAACTCGCCCTGCACCTGGGACATCTCCTGCTGGTGTGCTACAGCCGAACTGATCTCCTCCGTCTTGCCTGGCTGGCGGGCCGATGGGCCGGGCTGGAGGAGGGCTTCGCCGCGCTCTCTGCGGAGTTCCCCGACCTGACCGTCATCGCCGGGGAGTCGTTTCTCGTCGCCGGCAACCTGGCCACTGCCCGCGGGCAGTGGGCGAGCGCCCTGGACCAATTGGACCGCGCCTCCCGCATGGCGGCCACCCAGGCCGAGGTGGCCTGGACGTTGCGGGCAGCAGCCGGCATCGCCCGGGTCCAGCTCTCCCGCAACCAGCCCGGGGCAGCCTGGGCCACGGTGACCCCCGCCCTGGAGGCGCTTCGCCACGCCGAGGCCTGGCCGCGCGGCATCGGACTGATCCCGGTCGCCGTCCGGGCGGCGCTGGCCTACGGCCACGGCGAGGCCGCCCGCCGGCTCACCGCGGATCTCGAACACGCCCTGGCCGGCAAGGACGCGCCCGCCGCAACCGCGGAACTCCACCTCGCCCACGGCCTCCTCCGCCAGAACGACGAGGACCCCGACGGCTCCGCCGAATGCTTCGACCGCGCCCGACTCCTCTACCAGGACATCGGCCGCCCCTACTACACCGCCCAGGCCACCGAACACCTCGCCCACGCACACATCGTGACAGACCCCCATACCGCCGGGACCCACCTCGACGAAGCCATCGCCCTCTACACCGCCCTCGGCGCGACCGCCGACGCCGCCCGCTGCCGGCACACCCTGCGCGAACTCGGCCTCGCCCGCCCCTCTCCCCGCGGCCGACGCGGCTACGGCACCCAACTCTCCCCCCGCGAAACCGAAGTCGCCCACCTCCTCACCCAGGGCGCCACCAACCAGGACATCGCCCAGGCCCTCTCCCTCTCACCCCGCACCGTCGAACAACACGTCGCCCACACCCTCAAGAAACTCCACACCACCCGCGACCAGATGCCCGAAAGCACATCCCCCGACCCCGCCTGAAACCGTCCACAGTAGCGACCTGGTTCCCGGTCGTGATGTCGGCGATGCCACGGTCAGAAAGCAGTACCGGTGCAGCGCAGGCTCGGTGCGCAGCCGGCGGGCGACACCCCTCCTCGGCCCCGGAGGGCAAGAACATCGTCCGGCGCCCGATCACACACTGACGAGTTGCCAATGCTGGCTGGTACTACCGCTGTCGGGTTGCTGGTTGATCGCAGCTCCGTCTGCCGTCGAGGATCCGGCGACGCTCAGCAGCATCCTGCTGCGCACGTTCGCCAGCTTGACGTAGCCACTGTCGGCGTCGGCCAGGGTCCACTGCTGGTTGGTGGAGTGCGCGTCGGTCCACTGGATGACGGCGGCTCCGGCGCTCCTGCTGCCACCACTGACATCGGCGCAGAGCCCGGAGTTGACGTTGACCAGGCTGAAGGCAGCGGTGCCGAGTTGGACGACGTACCAGTGCTGGGCGGCAGAGCCGTCGCCGGTGGACTGGACGAGGGCGGCCCCGGGCGCACTGGCGGATCCGGCGACGTCCAGGGTCATGCCGCTGGCGCGGTTGACCAGTCGGTAGGCACTGGGTTTCACGGTGACGGAGCCGCCGGAGGTGAGGGTGATGTCCTGGCTCCAGGCACCGGCGCGGACGGTGGTGGCGGTGCCGCCGACGCTGTGGATCGTCGCGGATTCAACCCTGCCGAAGGCCCACGTGAGGTCGACGGTGAAGCCGCCGCGGGCTCCGATGCCGGTGACCCTGCCGTGCGCCGACCAGGCGGCCGGCAGGGCGGGAAGGAGTTCGATGAGGCCGGGGCGGGAGTAGAGCAGCATCTCGATCATGGCGGCGGGGGTGCCGAGGTTGGCGTCGATCTGGAAGACGGAGCTGCTTCCGAGGCTGTACATGTCGAGCAGGTTCGCGGAGGCGCCGTTACTGAAGCTCACGGACGGCGTCATGACGGTGCGGACCAACTGGTAGGCCTTCTCGCCGTCCTTGAGCCTGGCCCAGCACAGGGCACGCCACGCGCAGGCCCAGCCGAAGCTCGTCATGCCGCGGGCGGCGAGCAGTTTGGTGGCGCCGGTGAGCAGTGCGGCGGGGCTGGTGTCGCTCGTGATCCGGTCGCCGGGGAAGAGACCGACCAACGGGGAGAGGTGGCGGTGGGTGGCGCTGCCGAGGTCGGCGGCGCTCATCCACTCCTCCAGCCAACCGGTGGTGGCGCTGACCTGAGGCAGGTAGAGCCGGTTCTGCAGGCCGGCGACGGTGGCGACGTAGGCGGTGTCGACGCCGAGGGCGGTCGCGGCTGCGCGGTAGTTCTGGAACAGCTGCCAGACCAGCTCCTGGGCGTGGGTGATGCCCTTGGCCTTGGTGGGTCCTTGTTCGGGCGACCAGTCGTTGTCGTCCACCAGGACGGAGACAGGCTTGCCGGTGACCGGATCGGTCACCGTGGCGGTGATCAGGCGGGCTTCCCAGAACTCGCACGCACCCTTGAGCAGGGGGTAGATCTTGTTCAGGTAGTCCGTGTCCTGGATGTACTCGTGGTGCTCGTAGAGCGAGTTGCAGATCCAGGCGTTGCCGGCGGGGTGCCATCTCCAGCCCATGCCGCCGTAGATGTTGGTGGAGATCGCGGTGGTCCAGCCGGCGATCTTGCCGGACGAGTTGCGGAAGCCGTTGCGGCTGTCGTTGAAGAGTGCTTTGGTCTGCTGCTGCCAGGAGGGGACCTGGGCGATGCAGTAGTCGGCGAACGCCTGGAAGCAGTCGGACAGTCCGGCGCGGTCGGAAAGCCAGTAGTTCATCTGGACGTTGACGTCAGTGTGGTAGTCCGACATCCAGTCCGGACTGTTGCGGTCGATCCAGAGCCCCTGGAGGTTCAGCGGCAGACTGCCCCGGGAGCCTGCGATCATCAGGTAGCGTCCCAACTGCAGGTAGGCGGCCTCCAGTTCGGGGTCCGGGGAGGAACCGGTGGCGGCAAGTGCGGTCAGCCGGGAGGCCGAGTCGCTCGCCTTCTGGGCCGCGCTGGAGGCACCGAGGTCGACCGTCATCCGGCCGAACAGCGCCTGGTGGTCGGCGACGTGCGTGGCCAGCAGGGCGTCGGCGGCGAGTGCCGCGGCGGCGGTGGCCTTGCCCCGGGCCACGGCCACCGGGTCCACTGCGGTGTCCTTGAAGCCCGCGGCGGCGCTGGTGCTGTAGTTGGTTCCGCCGGTGATGACGATCAGGACCTCCTCGCACCCGGCGAAGGAGACGGACGCTCCGCTGACGGACACCGTTCCGGTGGCGGACACGGCCGTGACGACCGCTCCGTACTTGAGGCCGTTGGCGAAGGTCCCGGCGAACGAGGTGCTGGAGGTGGCCCTGTCGGCGGTACTGCTCTCACCACGGGTCCCCTTCAGGGACAGGCTTCCGGTGTACGTGCCGCCGCCGCTCTGGGTGAGGTGGACGACGATCACGTCATCGGGGTGGCTGGCGTACACCTCGCGCCGGTAGGTGACCTTCTGGAACTGGTAGCTCGTCGACGCGAGGCCGTTGCTCAGGTCCAACTGCCGCCGGTATCCGACGAGCTTCCCGAGGGTATGGGCCGGAATGCTCAGGTAGGCCTTGGCCAGCACGCCGAAGGTGCCGAAGTTCGCTGCCTGGTAGGGGAATTGCCCGTCGGACCCGAGGGAGTCATTGAGCCCGCCCGTCCAGAGCGAGCAGTCGCTCAGATAGAGGAAGTCGCGGGACGGGTCGCCGCCGACCATCGCGCCGACCCGGCCGTTGCCGATCGGCAGGCCCGTCTGCATGATGCCGGCCTCGGTGGCCGGCCCCGGGTACCAGAGCGTGGTGGCCTGCTCGGCCGGGACCAGGGACGCGGCGGCCGGCCTCGCCGGGGCGGCCGCCGCCGCGGTGAACTCGGGGAGACCGCCGAGGGCGAGGAAGGAGGCGATCGAGCCGCCGATCCTCAGGAAGTTCCGGCGTGAGCCGCTGTACGAGGGGGAGCCGTCTGCTGCGGGGAGGGACATCGGTGTTCCCTTCAGGAAGTTGCAACGTAGGTAGACGGTCGCCCGACCGGCATCCGGCCGGGCGGGCGGCCAAGTCGCCGGCGATCACTACGCGGTATAGACCAATCGGTCGATCGTGACGAACGCTCCCTTGGAGGAGGGGTTCCTCGTACCGGTCACCCGAATCGTCAGGGTGTGGCTGCCCGCCGCCAGAGGGCCACTGCTCCAGACCGTCGCGTCGCCCTTCCTGGTCGGCGAGTAGAGGTCGACCTTCACCACCGGGCCGCCGTCGACCGACACTTCGGCGATGCCGTGCACCGAGTCGCGTACCGCGGAGTAGGCGACGGCCGTCCCGGTGAAGGTGAGGACCGCGGTGTCCCCGGCAGTGCTGTCCCAGCTGTTGGAACCACCGTAGAGGGCAGCGCCGGCCGAGCAGCCGGTACAGTGCCGCCAGTTGGAGCCGTGGTAGCTGATGGCGGTCGTTCCCGTCGCAGCGTCGTCCACCGAGACCGCAGCACGCGAATGGCAGCCCGGCATCGAGCATCCGCTCGCCCAGCCCGCTCCGGACTCGTACGCCCCGATGTCAGCGGAGCCGGTCGAGTTGACGGTCACCCCGGGGATCGCGATTCCGGCATTCAGCGCCGGTGAGCCGGCCGCGAGCCGGAAGTCGGCCGCCGCCCTGTCCACGAACAGGGGGTCGACGCTCTTGCCGATGTTGTGGTCGGAGACGGCATCCGCACTGACGTTGGCAGCCATGGTGTAGATGTTGTTGGCGAATCGGGCGTCGGCGCGTGCGGACATGCCGTGGACGGAGTCCACAGGTCCGGCAAAGGTGTTGTTGGCGATCAGGAAGCCGCTCCCGGAACCCGAGTTGCCGGACGGATTGATGTTGAGGCCTTCCCCGGCACTGTTCCACGTGACGTTGTGGTCGACCTGGGTGTTGTACGTGCCGTTGTCCAGGTAGATGGCAGTTCCGGAAGACGGGTCGTGAACCGTGTTGTGGTCGATACGACTGCCCGACCAGTCGATCTCGCAGCAGGTGTAGATGCCACCGAGGTCGCGCTGAAGGGTGCCGTAGCCGCTGACGTCGTTGTAGCTGAGCCGATTGCCGTGGAACTTCTGAAGGGCAGCCACATTGGTGTTGATGTTGATGCCGTCGCGGCCCGTCGCGTAAATGGTGTTGCCGGTGGCCAGCTCCCCTGTGCTCCCTCCGAACATCGTGATCCCGCTGGTGTACGTTCCGCCGTAGGCGACATCGTGGATCAGGTTGTTCCGCACCGTGTTGTCGTTGCCCGCGAGCGCGACACCGTTGCCCGCGCTGTGGTGCAGCACGCTGTTCTCCAGGACGTTGCCACTGCCGTTCAGAATGATTCCGGTGTCGAGCCGGTGCGCCGCGTCGTACACACCGCCGTACGGCAGCGCCGCGTTGTACTGCTGGGTCTGGAAATGGGACAGGTAGCTGCCTGTGATCGAATCAAGGACGATGCCGGTGGACGAGGCATCGGTGATGACGGTCGAGGCGGTGACACCGATGCCGCTGACGGTGATGTCGGTACGCCCGCGCAGGTCGAAGGCGTAGTTGCGCCTCTTGGCCTCGATGCCCGAGGGGATGCCGCCACCGGGCGCCCACACGTACAACTGCTTGGCTGCCGAGTCGAAGAACCACTCCCCCGGCTCCGTGAGCAGGCTCAGGCTGCCGAGCACGCGGTACTTCTTGTTCCCCAGGTTCGGCGGATAGAGATAGCGGTCCGAGGCCGGCAGCGCGTAGCTGAGCGAGCCGGCCCCGCTTGCGGTGACCGTTCCCGAGGCCGTGGTCCAGCCGCCCGTGAAGATGACGGCCAGAGCGCCGGGCGGGGACAGGGCGGGGAGTGCGGGGTCGCTGAGGGTACCGGTCCGGGTGCCGGAGCCCTTGGTGATCGACGGGATCGAGATGCTGGCCGGCCTCGTCGCGTCCGCTCCCGGGGCCGGGTACTGGGCCTCGGGAAGCATGATCCCGTCCGCGAAGACCTGATTGGCGGCCAGGTCGTCGTTGGCCGGAGTCTCGGTCGCGCCGTAGCCCGGAGCGAGGGTGGCCGGCGCCTTGTAGATTGCGCCCTGGTACGAGGCCCAACCACTGATCCGGTCCGCGCCGCTGACGGTGACCTGCTCGTCGTTGTACCGCGCGAAGGTGATCCGGGCCGTGGCCGTGCCGGATGCCTTCGGGGTGACCGTCTCGCGGTAGGTCCCACCGCGGATCAGACAACTGTCGCCGGCGGTGGCGACTGCCGCACAGCGGGAGATGGTCTGGAAAGGTGTGCTCAAGCTCGTGCCGTTGTCGCTGTCGCTGCCGGTGGTGGCGACGTAGTACGTGGAGTCGGCCGCATGGGCGGTGCCGGCCGCCGAGAGGCCCAGCACGGCCAGTGCGCCCGTGACGGTGACGGCCAGCAGCCGGCGCAGGCGGGACATCCGTCCTAACGGTAAGTCAGTAGGCAGGACTGCTTTCACGAGGTGCCTCCAGAGGTGGTGGGGCGGTCGGGAAGGAAAGCGTTGTCGGCCCGTCTCGGATCCCGTGAGTTGCGCGGACGCCAGGAAACGCTGCGGGAAAGGGGCATCAGCAGGCTCGGCAGCACGCACAGCACGCCGACCAGGGCAACCAGGCGTTCGGCCGACGGCAGCGCGATCGCCGGAAGATCCATAGTCCGCAGGCCGCCCCGTCCATGCGTGCGGCCTCCAGCAGGGTCACGGGCAGACTGCTGCTGGAGTAGGTACAGGAGAGGTGGACGCCCCAGGAGGGAACGCCGGCGGGAGATCACCGAGAGCGCGGTGCCGCCAGGTGGACGGATCCGGGCCGCCCGCGACCTACCGATGCGCCGAGTGTTACCGCGCCCATTGGGCCCGTCAAGGCATCGCGCCGTAATACTTCCTCCAGCACCTGGGGCCCCGAACAGTCAGCAAGAGATCCGATGACCGTGATCATCTAGAGTCACTGTCGGCGAGAAATACGGACTATTGGCAGGAAACGGTGCAGGCATCCATCCGCCATCCCATCATGACATCGGGTGTATCTGGAGATGTTCCTTGACAGAACCAAGGTACCCATCCCTAGACTCCCCTTGTGCGCTTGACGGATTCTGCATCGAAGCAGAGCATTTCGCGCATCTTCGAGCACCTCTCTCCCAGAACCAGCGGCAGGACCCCAGCGGTCGCAGGCAGGTCCTGTGCGAGCAAGCAGTCCGGACAACACAGCGAGGGCCAAGCCCGTGGTGTCCTCCATGGCCCCTCCGAGCCGGATGGAAAGGTGGGAAATGGCTCCCCTCAACCGCAGGACCTTCGTCACCCTCTCGGCGGCCGCCGTGGCCGGAGCCGTCGTGGGCCCGGACATCAGCATGGCCACCGGCACCGCCGCGGTGGTCACGCCGACCAGGACGATCGCAGACGTGAAGCACGTCGTGATCCTGATGCAGGAGAACCGCGGCTTCGACCACTACTTCGGGATGCTGAAAGGCGTGCAGGGCTTCTCCGACCAGAGCGCCATCCAGATCGCGAACGGCACCGGCACCACCTCGGTCTTCAACCAGCCCAACGACACGAAGCGCCAGTACCCCTGGGCCCTCAGCTCCAAGGACACAAGCAGCTCGAAGCTCAATGCCCAGTGCAACGACGAGCTCGACCACGGCTGGAGGAGTCAGCACGACGCGTGGAACAAGGGCAGGATGGACTCCTGGGTCGCCGCCAAGAAGAGTGTTCGCACGCTTGGCTACCTACAGCGCTCCGACATCCCCTTCCACTACCAACTCGCCGACCACTACACCATCTGCGACGCCTACTTCTCATCGGCCCTGAGTGCCACCGGCCCCAACCGCACCTACCACTGGAGCGGGACGATAGGCCCGGACGGCAAGCTCGGCGGCCCGGCCTACAACGGGGGCGACGAGGAGGGGCTGAAGTGGAAGACCTACGCCGAGGCCCTGGAGGCCGCGAAGGTGAGCTGGAAGGTCTATCAGGTGGCCGACGACAACTTCGGCGACAACGCCCTCGCCTACTTCACACAGTTCACGGACGCCGCCGCAGGCAGTGCGCTGAAGGTCAAGGGCATGGGCTCCGTGCCTGTCAGCGGCAAGAGTCGCAACACCCCGGTCGACATCGCTGCCGCGATCAAGGCCGACGTGGTGGCCGGCAGACTCCCACAGGTCTCCTGGGTGGTCGCCGACGAGGTCTCCAGCGAACATCCGGCTCGCACCCCGAACGACGGCGCACGCCTTGTCCACATGGTCATCGACGCCCTCAACGCCGACACCAGCGTCTACAACTCCTCGATCCTCTTTCTCAACTACGACGAGAACGACGGATTCTTCGACCATGTGCCACCGCCCGCCGCTCCCGAGGGCACCCCAGGGGAGTTCCTCAAGGTGGACGGGAAGCCCACCACCAACATCGGTCTCGGCTTCCGTGTCCCGCTGATCGCCGTCTCCCCCTGGAGCCGTGGTGGATGGGTCAGCTCGGAGGTCTTCGACCACACCTCGGTGCTGCGCTTCCTGGAGACCTGGACGGCCACCCTCCCCTCCCCCGCCAAGCAGGCCACGTGCGCCGGCATCAGCGCGTGGCGCCGCAAGGTCTGCGGCGACCTCACCTCGGCCTTCGACTTCACCACGCACACCGCGGACCTGCCCACCGACCTGCTCGACACCTCCGCCACGAACGGCGCGAGCTGCGGCTCCGCGGACGCCCCGGAGCCGACGACCAACGAGCTGCCGAGGCAAGAGACCGGCACCCGCCCGGCGCGCCCTCTCCCCTACCAGCCGAACGCCAATCTCGACAGCCTGGACCACGACAAGCAGCTGGTCTGGCTGAAGATGTGGAACTCCGGAACCCCGGCGACCAGGCCGGCGCACTACGCTGTCTACGCCAACGCCCACCGCACCGGCGGCCCCTGGCCCTACACCATCGGCCCGACCAGTGGCGGCGCCGGCGGCACCGACACCAGCGTGCTGGACGACTTCCGTTGCGGCCCCGGATACGGCGGCGGCAAGTACGACCTGGGCATCACCGGCCCCAACCGCTTCCTGCGCCGCTTCCGGGGCGACATCGCCAAGCCCGGCAAGGACCTCGGCGTCACCGCCACGTACACCAACGACAGTTCCAGCACACCGCAACTCGGCATCTCGTTCGCGCTGACCAACAACGGCACGGAGGCGGTGACGTTCACCATCACCGCGAACCAGTACGCCGACTACGGCACGGCCGGCCTCTGGACGGTCAAGGTCGCCGCCGCCGGTAGTGGCAGCCAGTTCTTCGACGCGGTGGCCAAGTCCCACGGCTGGTACGACTTCACCGTCACCGCGAGCTCCGACACCTCCTGGTCGCAGCGGTTCTCCGGTCATCTGGAGACCGGCAGCCCGAGCGTCAGCGGCTGAGACCCACCACCCCAATACTCCCCGAGCCTGCTGAGGCCCCCGCACGGATCTCAGCAGGCTCGGGGTCTGAACGGTGCCTGACGGATCGTCGACAGCTGCACCGTCAGTACCACCGGATTCAGAGTCCCGGAGCCTCTGTCGATCACCGGGGTCGCCCTGCCCCCCGGCCCGGCCCGGCCGCCCTCTCCGCGTGACGTCGCGAAGGCGTCGTGCCGGTGACCGGCTCCCTGTGCATCAGCTGTGCATCACCCCCACTGGTCGTCACGTCGTCGTGCCGTCGTGCCGTCCGGTTGCGGACCGGTCCGCACATGCGGACCGCGCCTCGGCCGGGCGGCCGAACCCAACCCCCATTGTGGAGGACCCTGTGCCTGTCCCGATCACCCTCCCGCTCCATCGCAGGGCTCGTTTACCCCGTACCAGAACAGCCCAACTCGCCACCGTCGGGCTGCTGTTGACGATGGCTGCCCCGATCGTCTCGGCGACTGCCGGCGCTGCCCCCAGCCTGTCCGTGGCTGCGGCCCCGGCTGCTGCCGCAGTGACGACGGTGCCCCTGACCGCAGGGTCGACCACCGCGCTCGCCGGGTACTCCATCCAGTCCTCCGCCACGGCGAAGGAGAGCGGGGAGGACATCTCGGCTCCCACCTACGCCGCCACGGGCTGGTACCCGACCGGGGCCCGCTCCACGGTGCTGGACGCACTGCGGGCCAACGGCAAGTAC
>FTKL01000222.1_pt1 | contig 12950 bp, 10 predicted proteins | sample 2434061 | NCBI WGS metagenome assembly FTKL01 (sample SAMEA3914816, study PRJEB12502) | metagenome | biome: forest; material: soil | place: USA | collected 2011-09-16 | depth 0.3 m
ATCTTGCCGAGGTACATCACCGCGACCCGGTCCGAGACGTGCCGGACCACCGAGAGGTCGTGCGCGATGATCAGGTAGGTGAGGCCGAGTTCCTTCTGGAGGTCGTCCAGCAGGTTCACGACCTGGGCCTGGATCGAGACGTCCAGCGCGGAGACCGGCTCGTCGGCGACGATCATCTTGGGCCGCAGGGCGAGCGCGCGGGCGATGCCGATGCGCTGGCGCTGGCCGCCGGAGAACTCGTGCGGGTAGCGGTTGTAGTGCTCGGGGCTGAGCCCGCAGAGTTCCAGCAGCTCCTGGACGGCCTTCTTGACGCCACCCTCGGTCTTCACCTTCTGGAGCCGGAACGGCGCGCCGACGATGGTGCCGACGGTGTGCCGGGGGTTCAGCGAGGAGTACGGGTCCTGGAAGATCATCTGGATGTCGCGGCGCAGCGGCCGCATCGCGCCGACGCCCAGGTGGGTGATGTCGGTGCCCTCGAACTCAACGCTGCCGGCGGTCGGTTCGTCGAGACGGGTGACCAGCCGGCCCATCGTCGACTTGCCGCAGCCGGACTCGCCGACCACGCCGAGGGTCTCCCCCGCGTTGACGGTGAAGTCGATGCCGTCGACCGCGCGGACGGCGCCGCTCTGGCGCCGCAGCAGCCCCTTGGTGATCGGGAAGTGCTTGGTGAGCCCGGTGACCCTGAGCAGCGGTTCGCGGTCGGAGGCGGGCGCCGGTGACGGGATCGCCGCTACCTGAGTGTCCGTCATGTGATGTCTCCTGAAGGGTGGTACGTGCTCACAGCCGGGGCGCGATCTCGTCGGTGAAGATCCGGTGCCGGTCGGCGACCGGCAGGTGGCAGGCGGCGAGGTGGCCGGGGGCCGCCTCGGCCAGCAGCGGCACCTCGGTCGTCGAGCGTCCGCCGGTGAGGCCGGCGTACGGGCAGCGCGGGTGGAACGCGCAGCCGGAGGGCACGTTGATCAGGCTGGGCGGGGTGCCCTTGACGGGGATCAGCCGGTCCTGGAGCTCGCGGTCCAGACGGGGCATCGAACCGAGCAGGCCCCAGGTGTAGGGGTGCTCGGGCGAGTCGAACAGCGTTGCGGCGGGGCCGCGTTCGATGCACTTGCCGCCGTACATCACCAGGATGTCGTCGGCGAGTTCGGCGACCACCCCGAGGTCGTGGGTGATGATGATGACGGCCGAGCCGAACTCCTGCTGGAGGTCGCGGATCAGGTCCAGGATCTGCGCCTGGACGGTGACGTCCAGGGCGGTGGTGGGCTCGTCGGCGATCAGCAGGGACGGGTCGTTGACCAGGGCCATCGCGATCATCGCGCGCTGGCGCATGCCGCCGGAGAACTCGTGCGGGTAGGCGTCGACCCGCTTGTCCGGCTGCGGGATGCCGACCCGGTCGAGCATCTCGACGGCCCGCCTGCGGGCGTCGCGCTTGCTCGCGCCGGGGTGGTGGGCCCGGTAGCCCTCGACGATCTGCGCGCCCACCGTGTAGTACGGGTGCATGGCGGTCAGCGGGTCCTGGAAGATCATGGCCATCTTCTGGCCGCGCAGCCGGCGGACCTTCTCCGGCGAGGCTCCGATCAGCTCCTCGCCGTCCAGCCAGACCTCGCCGGAGATCTGCGGGGCGCCGCGCTTGGTGCCGGTGCGGTGCAGGCCCATGATCGACAGCGAGGTGACGGACTTGCCGGAGCCGGACTCGCCGACGATGCCGAGGGTCTTGCCCTTCTCCAGCGTGAAGTTCAGGCCGTCCACGGACTTCACCAGGCCGTCGTCGGTCGGGAAGTGCACCTTGAGGTCGCGGACGGCGAGGAAGGCCTCGGGTGCGCCGGCGTCCTTGCGGAGCCGGTCCTGGGTCTGGGTCTGGGTCTTGCTCATGTCAGCCTCACCCGAGGATCGACAACGGCGTACAGCAGGTCAACCAGCAGGTTGGCCAGGATGATGAAGAAGCCGGCGAACAGGGTCACGCCCATGATCACCGGGAGGTCGCTGCCGCTGATGGCGGCGACCGCCTCGTACCCGAGACCGCGGAAGTTGAAGGTGGTCTCGGTGAGCACGGCGCCGCCGATGAGCCCGCCGAGGTCCATTCCGAAGACGGTCAGGATCGGGGTGAGGGTGGAGCGCAGGGCGTGCTTGCCGATGACCGTCCGCTCGCCGAGGCCCTTCGCCCGGGCGGTGCGGATGTAGTCCTCGCCGAGGACGTCGAGCAGGGTCGCGCGGGTGAGCCGGGCGTAGGTCGCGGCGTAGAGGAAGGCCAGGGTGACCCACGGGAGGGCGAGGTTCTGCACCCAGGCCACCGGGTCGTCGGTCAGCGCCACGTAGTCGTGCGGGAACCAGCCGAGCTGGTAGACGAAGACCGCGCTGGCGAGCATGCCGGTGAAGTAGATCGGCAGCGAGACGCCGGCGAGCGCGGTGGTCATCGTGAAGCGGTCCAGCAGGGTGCGCCGGCGCAGCGCGGAGATGACGCCGGTCGCGGTGCCGAAGAGCAGCCACAGGATGGCCGCGCCGAAGGCGAGCGAGGCGGTGACGCCGAGGCGGTCGAGCAGGACGGGCCAGACGGCCCGCTCGGTCTTGAACGAGTACCCGAGGCAGGGGGCCGAGCAGTGGGTGACGTCGACCCCGGTGCTGTAGTCCCGGCCGGCGAAGATGCCCTTCAGGAACAGGAAGTACTGCTCGATGATCGACTTGTCCAGGCCCATCTTGTGCCTGATGCCCTCGATCGCCGCCTTGTCCGCGATCTTGCCGACGTAGAGCAGCGCGGGGTCGCTGCCGGTGAGTTTCGGCACCATGAAGAAGATGCCGAAGGTGACCGCGGAGACCACCAGCAGCATGGCGACGACGTTGACGAGCCGTCGGATGAGATACACGAGCACTGCGGCCGGCGCCGCCGGTGACCGGCCGGGCCCCCTTGTGGGGAGCCCGGCCGGCCCGGCGAAGCCTTCACCTGCCCTTCGGACTAGCGGTACGAACTACGGAAGCGGGCGGGTCGCGCGGACCGGGTCACTTGCCGTCGGAGACACCGAGGGCCTGGAAGTCGATCTCGCCGCCGAGGGCGTCCTGGGTGTAGACGTTGGTCAGGCGCGGGTTGCGGTAGTTGAGCGCCTTGTCCGCGACGATCGGCAGGTAGTAACCCTGGTCGATGACCTTGTGGTTGACCTTCTTGTACAGGTCGGCGGCCTTCGCCGGGTCGGTCTCGGCGGTCGCCGCGTCGAACCAGCCGTTGATCTCCGGGTCGTTGATCTCGGAGTAGTTGCTGTTGCCGTTCTGGGTGATGAACCGGCCGTCGGTGAGCGGCTGGAGGAAGCCGCTGCCGTTCGGGTAGTCGGCGGCCCAGCCCATCACGATCAGGCCGTAGCCCTTGGTCGCCACGACGCCCGGGGAGCCGATCTCCGAGGCGATCAGCTTGCCGTCGTACTGGTCGACGGTGACGTCGATGTTGACGGCCTTCAGCGCGCTCTGCAGGGCGACGGCGGAGTTGACTTCCTTCTCCTTGTTGCCACGCACGGCGATGTTGGTCTTGAAGCCGTCCGGCTTGCCGCAGAGCTTGAGCTCCTCCTTGGCCTTCTCCACATTGGGCTTGCCCTTGGTGAAGCCGAACGGGTCGTAGTCGTCCGAGCCGAGGATGTTCGGGGGCAGGATCGAGCCGTAGGTGGAGCCGGCCGTCGAGCCGCCGCGGGCGGTCTGCAGCGCGGTGGTGTCGGCCGCGTACAGGACGGCCTTGCGGCAGTGCTCGTTGTCGAACGGCGCGACCTTCGGCACCACCGAGATGTAGCGGATGAAGCCGTTGTAGGCGTCGTCGGTGTGGGCCTTGAGCGCCGGGTCGGTCAGCACCTTGGCGCCGGCGGCCTGGGAGAGGCCGGTCTGGCTGAAGTCGATGTCGGCCGAGCCGTCGAGCAGGCGGGCGTCCATGTCGTCAGCGTTGGTGGTGATGGTCAGCTTGACGACGTCCGGCAGCGCCTTGCGGACGGTGTCGGTGGCCTGGTCCCAGGCCTCGTTGCGGACCAGCTCGACGGACTTGCCGGGCTCGATCGACTTGAACTTGTACGGGCCCGAGGAGACCGGCTTGTCACCGTACTTGGAGCCGGTGTCGAGCTTCGCCGGCACCGGCGAGGCGCTGCCCATGGCCAGCAGGTACAGGAAGGAGGAGTCCGGCTTGTCCAGCTTGAAGACGATGGTCGTGTCGTCCGGGGTCTCGACCGACTTGAGGCCCTGCTTGTTCGGGTCGGTGTCGGTGTAGGGGCCCTTGTAACCCTGGCCCTGGTCCAGCGAGTTGATCAGGTAGGTCGGGCCGCCGCTGATGACGTCCTGGGCGAAGATCCGCTCGATGCCGTACTTGATGTCCTTCGAGGTGATCGGCGAGCCGTCCTCGAACTTCACACCGGGCTTCAGCTTGAAGGTGTACGTCTTGCCGTCGGCGGCGATCTCCGGCTGGGCGGCCGCGAGGTCGGGGACGAGCTTGAGGCCGTCCTTGCCGGGCTTGGAGTCGTACGTCAGCAGCGTGCGGGCGTAGTAGCGCTGGAAGTTCCACACCGAGGCGTAGTAGGCGCGGCCCGGGTCCCAGGAGTCGGCGTCCGTGCTGGTCCACAGGTTGATGGTGCCCCCCTTCTTGTCCGAGGGGTTGAGCACCTTGCCGACCGCGGCGTTGAAGCCGCCCTCACTGCCGCCCTTGGTGGCGTCGCCACTGGTGCCGCCGCCCTTCGAGCCGCCACAGGCGGTCGCGGTGAGCGCCAGCGTGGCCACCAGGGCTGCGGCTGCGAGCGTCCGGTTACGCGTCATGAGTACGGTTCCTCCTGAGGATGTGCGGGCCCGATCGGTCCGCCGAGGCGTGCTGGTCCCCGGGTGTGGGGTGGGACTGCTGGGGGTGGGCGCCGAACGGCCGGCTCCGGGGAGCCGGACCTGCGTCGGATCAGTTGCCCTTGGGGTCGAGCGCGTCGCGCAGGCCGTCACCGAAGAGGTTGAAGGCGAGCACGGTGATGAAGATCGCGAGGCCGGGGACGACCATGTAGGTCGGGTCCACCTGGTAGATCTTGGTGGCCTGCGAGAGCATCTGACCCCAGGACGGGGTGGGGGGCTTGACCCCGGCGCCCAGGAAGCTGAGTGCAGCCTCGCTGAGGATGTTGGTCGGGATGATCAGCGTCGCGTAGACGAGGATCGGGGCGACCAGGTTGGGAAGCAGCTCGCGGAGCAGGATGTGGACGCTGCCCGCGCCGAGGCTGCGGGCCGCGTCGACGAACTCCCGTTCGCGCAGCGACAGTGCCTGGCCCCGGACGATCCGCCCGATGTACGGCCAGCCGAAGAAGCCGATCACCAGGATCAGGATGGCCATCCGGACGCCGCTGCCGGTCAGTCCGAGCAGTTCGTTGGGCATCACCGAGACCAGCGCGATGGAGAACAGCAGCTGCGGGAAGGCCAGCAGCACGTCCATCACCCTGCTGATCGCGGCGTCCACCCAGCCGCCGAAGTACCCGGCCGCGACGCCCATCAGGACGCCGATGACGACCGAGACGCCGGCCGCCAGGAAGGCCACCAGCAGGGAGATCTGCGCTCCGTAGAGGATCCGGCTGAAGACGTCCCGCCCGAAGGTGGGGTCGACGCCGAGCAGGTAGTCACCGCTGATGCCGCCGAACGCGCCCTTGGGAAGGCCGAGTTCGGGGTTGATCTGGTCCGGGTGCGGTTCGTCCACCGGGTGGCCGAAGAGCGAGGTGAGCACCGGCGCGAGCAGAGCGGCGAGGATCAGCAGCACCACCACGACGCCGCCCGCGAGGGCGACCTTGTCGCGTTTGAGGCGGTCCCAGGCGATCCTGCCCGGGGAGCGGCCTTCGATCCGCTTCGCCGGTGCGGCGGTGGTCTGCCCGGCCGGCTGTCCGGCCGCCTGCTCGCCGGCCTGCGATCCGGTGGTGTCGATGGGTGTGGTCATGAGTCAGTTCGGTCCCCTCGCCGACGGTGGCCGGCCCACGGTGCCCGGTCGCGCGAGGTGTTCCGGCCCGATCCGGGCCAGGACTGCGTGTGCCGGGCGTCGCTACTGGTGCGTTGCAACGGTGCGGTGGTGTGCCGGTCGCCGGTCGGCGGTACGGCGGTGCGGAAGTTCAGCGGTACGGATGATCGGTGCTGCGGGAGTGCGGGTGTGCCTGTACTGAGGTGCTGACGTGCGGCTGTACGAGGTACGGCGCGGCGGTACTGCTCAGGTGCTCCGCGCGGGATGGGGCATCGTGCGGATCATGCGGTCGGTGTGCGTATTCGCCCTTGTGGGGCCGCACTCGTGGACTGCATTGCCGGAACTCTCTGTCATCCGGACAGCGTTGCGCCAGACCTGACAACCGAAGGATGCCCAACTGTGATCTGTCCGCATGCACGGTCGGCGCGACCGCATAGTGTTCTTCACATGGCTGTTACATGCATGTCAAGATCAATGACAGAACTGGCGGAATGATGGCCCGGAAAACGCCACGACCGGCCTGATTCGCCATCAGGCCGGTCGTGGACGGAACACTTCTGTTGTGGAGATTTCGCAAAGGCGCCTTCAGCGCCCGGGGTACCCCGACCACGGCTGCTGCGGCCACCCCGGGCCGGCCGGCGGCGGCTGGGCGCCGTACGGGTAGGGACCCTGCGGCGGGTACTGCGCGGCCGGGTACGGGCCCTGCGGCGGCCGGCCGGGGCCCGCCGCCTCGCGGTCGAAGAACGGGCGGGCGTTTGCCCGCATCCACATCGCCACCGGGTCGTACTCGTCGGCCATCGCCACCGTCGAGACCGCCAGGCCCTCCGGCGCCACCGCGATGGCCCGCTGCATCAGCGCCCGGACCGCCTCCACGGCGGGCGGCGAGCTGTCGTACAGCTCCAGGCCGATCGCCAGGTACGGCTCCCCCACCGCCGGGCGCACCCAGGCCCGCCGCAGCGCCCGGACGGCCCGGACCTCGACCGCCTGGTGCTCCAGCAGCCCGTAGAACTGCGGCGCCTGGACCTGGGGTTCGCTCAGCTGGAGCGGCCCGGCCGGCAGCCGGTCCAGCCCTGCCGCGATCCGGCGCAGGTCCGCCCACGGGATGCCGACCCCGCCGCCGGGGGCGTGCGGGTTCAGCCACAGGCCCCAGCGGGTGCGGTACAGCGAGGCGGCGATCTCCTGGCCGGAGATCACCTCGTGGGCGCGCGCCCAGCCGCTGGCCGCGAGCTGCTCGGGGGAGGTGACGGCGGGCGCGTAGCCGTGGCCGGAGACGTCCATGTTCCCGTACTGGGCGTCCGGGCTGCCCGGGGTGCCGTGCCAGAGCAGCATCCAGACCTGCCCCTCGGCCAGGGCGCGCAGCAGGTTCTCGTACGCCTCGTAGCGCTCCGGCCCCACCTCGCGCAGGGCGCGCTCCAGCGCGCCCGGATCCCCGCCGGGGCGTGCGGTGGGTGCCGGACCCCACGGTCCCGGTGCACCGCCTCCTGCCGCTCCCGCGCTCACTTCGGCCCCTCTTCCCGTCTGCTACCCGCCAATGTCGTCAGATCTCCGGACGCAGCCTAGGGGGCGTCGCGGACAGTCGCCACGCCGACGTGCCCACGGTGCGGTCACATCCTGGTGTAGAACGGCCGCACCCGGTTCAGCAGCCACTCGACCACCGGGTCGTCCACGAGGTCGAGCAGCACGAGGTGGACGCCGCCGGGCAGTGGCGCGGTTCCCAGCGCCCGTCCGAACGCCTCGTTCACCGCGGCCGGATCGGCCGGCCAGGCCGAGTCGAGCTGGACGCCGACGAACAGCACCGTCGGCTCGCCCTCCACGCTCGCCAGTGCCCGACGCGCCGTCAGCACGCCCGGCAGCGCGCCGAGTTCCACACTCGCGGCGGACAGGAAGCCGACCGGCTCCTCCTCCGGCGCCGGCTCGCGCAGCGCGACCCGGCCGCCGGCCGCCCCGTCGGCGCCCTCGCCGGCCCAGCGGTCCTCGCGCGGCCCGCGCCGCAGCTCCGCCACGCCCGCCGGGGGCACCGGGATGCCGACCGGGGCGTGCGGGTTGACGGCGATCCCGAGCCCGAGCGGCAGCCCCCGCGCGAACTCCCACACCGGGGCGACCGCGAAGGCCAGCCCGGGAGCGTGCTGGAGGAACTGCTCCTGGGAGGAGAACACCGGGACATAGGGGGCGCCGGCCAGTTCGATCGTCGGCAGGTCCAACGACTGCCCCTGCGGGTCGGCGCCGGCCGGCAGCGGGATCCACACCTGGCTGCGCGCCAGTACCTCGATCACCCGGGGCGTGGCGCCCGGGTCGCCCAGCGCGGCGGTGAGCACCTGCTCCAGCTCGTTGGCCGGCCAGCTGCCGCTCGGCGGCGCGACCCCCGGGCCGCCCCACGCCTGTGTCTCCTCCACCGGGTACCCCATGCGTGCCTGTACCGCCCCGTCTCTCGCTCTCGCCGCTGCCGCGTCAGCCTATCGGCCCCGGGCGCCCCCGGGCCGGGGCCGGCCGGGCCGTTCGCCTCCCGGGCTCCCGCCCCCGCCCCGAGGCGTGCCATGATGTGCGCGTCCTCGTGCGCGGTTCGGCCGGGGCACCCAACTTCATACTGGCCGCTCGAACCCGCGCGGGAGAGTCCGGAGTGCCCCCAGGGGCACAGCCGGCGCCGAAGGAGCAAGTCCTCCCCGGAATCTCTCAGGCACCCCTACCGCACGGGCGAGGCACATCTGGAAAGCGGACACGGCCCTGCCGTGCGCCCACCCACGGTGCAAGCCGCCATGCTGTCCTCAGGGCAGCGCGCGGTGAAGCTCTCAGGTTGTGACGACAGATGGGGAGACCCAGCCGCCGCATGCCCGCGCGCAGGTCGAGCCCCGTCAGGGCCCTACGGCGTGCGCACACCTGAGTGCCCAGCCCAAGGAGTACAGGCCATGTCGTCCCCCCGTCTCACCGCGCTCGACGCGCTGCACCGCGCCCTCGGCGCCACCATGACCGACTTCGCCGGCTGGGACATGCCGCTGCGCTACGGCAGCGAGCGCGAGGAGCACCTCGCCGTCCGGACGAAGGCCGGCCTGTTCGACCTCTCGCACATGGGCGAGATCACCGTCTCCGGCCCGCAGGCCGGCGAGCTGCTCGACCACGCGCTGGTCGGCTTCATCTCGGCGCTCGGCGTACTCCGCGCCCGCTACACGATGATCTGCGCCGAGGACGGCGGCATCCTGGACGACCTGATCGTCTACCGCACCGCCGAGGACGAGTACCTGGTCGTCGCGAACGCCTCCAACGCCCAGCTGGTGCTGGACGAGCTGACCGCCCGCGCCGACGGCTTCGACGCCGTCGTCCGCGACGACCGCGACGCGTACGCGCTGATCGCCGTCCAGGGCCCGGAGGCGAACGGCATCCTGGCCTCCGTCACGGACGCCGACCTGCCCGGCCTCAAGTACTACGCGCTGCTGCCCGCCACGGTGGCCGGCCGGCAGGTCTGGCTGGCCCGGACCGGCTACACCGGCGAGGACGGCTTCGAGATCTTCTCGGCCCCCGCCGACGCCGAGCACCTGTGGACGGCGCTGACCGAGGCGGGCCAGGACGCCGGCCTCGTCCCGTGCGGCCTGTCCTGCCGGGACACCCTGCGCCTGGAGGCGGGCATGCCGCTGTACGGGCACGAGCTGAACACCGACCTGACGCCGTTCGACGCGGGCCTGGGCCGGGTCGTGCGCTTCGACAAGACCACCAACGGCGGCGCGTTCGTCGGCCGCGAGGCGCTGGAGCGGGCGGCCGCCGAGGCCGGGACCAACCCGCCGCGGGTGCTGGTCGGCCTGGTCTCCGAGGGCCGCCGGGTGCCGCGCGCCGAGTACGCCGTGGTGGACGCCGAGGGCGCCCCGATCGGCCGGATCACCTCGGGTGCGCCGTCCCCGACGCTCGGCAGGCCGATCGCGATCGCTTACGTGGACGCGGTGCACGCCACGCCCGGCGGCACCGTCGCGGTGGACGTGCGCGGCAAGCACGAGCCCGTCCAGGTCGTCGCGCTGCCGTTCTACAAGCGCGCCCGCTGACCCGACGCCGGCCCGCCCCACCCGCCGCTTCACCCTCCTCGCCGACGTCCACCCGTCGGACACCTCGGCCACCCCTTTTTCGCCGACCGCCTCCCATCCTGGAGAATGACGCCATGAGCAACCCCCAGCACCTGCAGTTCAGCAAGGAGCACGAGTGGCTGACCGCCACCGAAGGCGGTGTCTCGACCGTCGGCATCACCGCCCACGCGGCCGACGCCCTCGGTGACATCGTCTACGTGCAGCTGCCCGAGGTCGGCGACACCGTCACCGCAGGTGAGACCTGTGGCGAGCTCGAATCCACCAAGTCGGTCAGCGACCTGTACTCCCCCGCCACCGGCGAGGTCGTCGAGGTCAACCAGGCCGTCGCCGACGAGCCGGGCCTGGTGAACTCCGCCCCCTTCGAGGGTGGCTGGCTGTTCAAGATCCGGCTCGAAGGCGAGCCGGCGGACCTGCTGAGCGCCGACGAGTACACCGCCCTCACCGGCGGCTGAGCCACCCCGACGGGGCGGCCGCAGCGCGGCGGCCGCCCCCGCCCGGCCCCTTGCCCGCTCCCGCCCGCCCCCGGCCGCCGACGGCCGACGTGCTGCGCGCGGCTGCCCCACGACGGGAAGATCCCACGATGACGGTTCTCAACCAGTCCCTGCACGCTCTCGACCCGGAGATCGCCGCCGCGGTCGACGCCGAGCTGCACCGCCAGCAGACCACCCTGGAAATGATCGCCTCCGAGAACTTCGCCCCGGTGGCGGTCATGGAGGCCCAGGGCTCGGTGCTGACCAACAAGTACGCCGAGGGCTACCCCGGCCGCCGCTACTACGGCGGCTGCGAGCACGTCGACGTGGCCGAGCAGATCGCCATCGACCGGGTGAAGGCGCTGTTCGGCGCCGAGCACGCGAACGTCCAGCCGCACTCGGGCGCGCAGGCGAACGCCGCCGCGATGTTCGCGCTGATCCAGCCGGGCGACACCATCCTGGGCCTGAGCCTGGCCCACGGCGGCCACCTGACCCACGGCATGAAGATCAACTTCTCCGGCAAGCTCTACAACGTGGCCGCGTACCACGTCGACGAGAAGACCAACCTGGTCGACATGGCCGAGGTCGAGCGCCTCGCCAAGGAGCACCAGCCGAAGCTGATCATCGCCGGCTGGTCCGCCTACCCGCGCCAGCTCGACTTCGCCGAGTTCCGCCGCATCGCGGACGAGGTCGGCGCCCTGCTCATGGTCGACATGGCGCACTTCGCCGGCCTGGTGGCCGCGGGCCTGCACCCCAACCCGGTGCCGTACGCCGACGTGGTGACCACCACCACCCACAAGACCCTCGGCGGCCCGCGCGGCGGCGTCATCCTCTCCAAGGCCGAGTGGGCCAAGAAGATCAACTCCGCGGTCTTCCCCGGCCAGCAGGGCGGCCCGCTGGAGCACGTCATCGCCGCCAAGGCCGTCGCCTTCAAGGTCGCCGCGTCCGAGGAGTTCAAGGAGCGCCAGCAGCGCACCCTGGCCGGCGCGAAGATCCTCGCCGAGCGCCTGCTGAAGGCCGACGCCACCGAGGCCGGCGTGTCCGTGCTCTCCGGCGGCACCGACGTCCACCTCGTCCTGGTGGACCTGCGCAACAGCGAGCTGGACGGCCAGCAGGCCGAGGACCGCCTCCACGAGGTCGGCATCACGGTCAACCGCAACGCCGTCCCGAACGACCCGCGCCCGCCGATGGTCACCTCCGGCCTGCGGATCGGCACGCCGGCGCTCGCCACCCGCGGCTTCCAGGCCGAGGACTTCACCGAGGTCGCCGACGTCATCGCCGAGGCGCTGCTCCCCGCCTTCGACGAGGCCAAGGCCGCGGCCCTGAAGGCCCGGGTCAGCGCGCTGGCCGCGAAGTACCCGCTGTACCCGAACCTGTAGGACCTCCGCTCGCACCCCGTGAGGCGGCCCACCCCCGCCGTCCTCCCGGAAACCCCGGGGCACCGCGCACACTGAACAGTGAGGCGGTGCCCCGTCCCATGCCCCGCCTGTCCTTCCACGAGACCAGACAAGGACGTCCCCCCGTGGCCCTCAGCGTCTTCGACCTCTTCTCCATCGGCATCGGCCCGTCGAGTTCCCACACCGTCGGCCCGATGCGGGCGGCCCGGATGTTCGCCCGCCGGCTGAAGTCCGAGGGGCTGCTGGTCCGGACCACCGCCGTCCGGGCCGAACTGTTCGGCTCCCTCGGCGCCACCGGCCACGGCCACGGCACCCCGAAGGCCGTCCTGCTCGGCCTGGAGGGCAACTCCCCGCGCACGGTCGACGTCGACCAGGCCGACCTCGACGTCGAGCGGATCAGGGCCGCCAAGCGGCTGCGGCTGCTCGGCCACGACCTCGGCGACACGCACGAGATCGCCTTCGACACCGACACCCAGCTGATCCTGCACCGCCGCCGCTCCCTGCCGTACCACGCCAACGGGATGACCCTGGCCGCGTACGACGCCGACGGCGTGCCCGTGCTGGAGAAGACGTACTACTCGGTCGGCGGCGGCTTCGTGGTCGACGAGGACGCCCTCGGCGCGCACCGGGTGAAGCCGGACGACACCGTGCTGCGCTACCCGTTCCGCACCGGCGAGGAGCTGCTGCGGCTCACCCGGGAGACCGGGCTGTCGATCTCCGGCCTGATGCTGGAGAACGAGAAGGCCTGGCGCACCGAGGCCGAGATCCGCGCCGGGCTGCTGGAGATCTGGCGGGTGATGCAGGAGTGCGTGCGGGCCGGCATGTCCCGCGAGGGCATCCTGCCGGGCGGGCTGAAGGTCCGCCGCCGGGCCGCCTCGGGCGCGCGGGCGCTGCGCGCGGAGGGCATCGGCCCGGCGAACGCGATGGAGTGGGTGACCCTCTACGCGATGGCCGTCAACGAGGAGAACGCCTCGGGTCAGCGGGTCGTCACCGCGCCGACCAACGGCGCGGCGGGCATCATCCCGGCCGTCCTGCACTACTTCCTGAACTTCATCCCCGGCGCCGACGAGGACGGCATCGTCCGCTTCCTGCTGGC
>FTKL01000671.1_pt9 | contig 12910 bp, 9 predicted proteins | sample 2434061 | NCBI WGS metagenome assembly FTKL01 (sample SAMEA3914816, study PRJEB12502) | metagenome | biome: forest; material: soil | place: USA | collected 2011-09-16 | depth 0.3 m
GCCGTCGCCGCCTTCACCGCCGCGCTCCGGACGGCCCTGCCGCCATCGCCCGGCGCTGGACCTTGATCGGCCGGAGTGCGGTCACTAGCCTTCGCGCATGGCTGAGTTGACGCACCAGGACGAGCAGGCACCGGGCTCCCACGGCCCCCACGCGACCACCGAGGTCGACCCCTTCCGGATCGGCCCGGTCCGTACCGAGTACGCGCCCGACCACGACGGCGACCCGGACCCGGGCGAGATCGTCTGGACGTGGGTGCCGTACGAGGAGAACGACGGCCGGGGCAAGGACCGGCCGGTGCTGGTGGTCGCCCGCGAGGCGGGCGGGACGCTGCTCACGGTGATGCTCTCCAGCAAGGCGCACGACGCCGACCGCGACTGGGCGCCGATCGGCTCCGGGCCGTGGGACCGCACCGGCCGCGACTCCTGGGTCGCGCTCGACCGGGTGCTGCGGGTGCACGACGCGGGCATGCGCCGGGAGGCCTGCGCACTGGACCGGGCCCGGTTCAACCTGGTCGTCGACCGGCTGAGACTGCGCTACCGCTGGAGCTGAACACGCCCGGTCGCGGGGCGCGCGGACGGACGTGACATCGGTCTCACCGCGCCCCGGCCGGAGCGTCCGGGCGGCCCGGCGCGAGCAGCTCCGATCGCTCGTGGAGGTCTCGGGGACACCATCGGTCACGGGGCCGATCAGGTGCCTCACCGCGCTAGGGTGGGAGATCCCCCCAGGCGCGTCCTGCCCCCTCTGCTAGGAGCTCTCCAACCGTGGCCGACAGCTTCGTTCACCTGCATGTCCACACCGAGTACTCGATGCTGGACGGGGCAGCGAAGAACGGAAAGCTGTTCGCGGAGGCGCAGCGGCAGGGCATGCCCGCCATCGCGATGAGCGACCACGGCAACATGTTCGGCGCGTACGAGTTCTTCCAGAGTGCCAAGAAGCTCGACGGCGCCGTGAAGCCGATCATCGGCATCGAGGCGTACGTCGCACCCGGCTCGCGCTTCCACAAGAAGCAGACCTTCTGGGCGCCCGGCGGGCAGCGGCAGGTGAGCGCCGACGGCGAGGGCGGCAAGGACGTCTCCGGCGGCGGCCGCTACACCCACATGACCATGTGGGCGCAGAACGCCACCGGCCTGCGCAACCTCTTCAAGCTCTCCTCGCTCGCGTCGATGGAGGGCTACTACATGAAGCCCCGGATGGACCGCGAGCTGATCGCCGCGAACGCCACCGGGATCATCGCGACCACCGGCTGCCCGTCCGGCGAGGTGCAGACCCGCCTGCGGCTCGGCCAGTACGAGGAGGCGGTCAAGGCCGCCGACGCCTACCAGCAGATCTTCGGCCGGGAGAACTATTTCCTGGAGCTGATGGACCACGACCTGTCCATCGAGCGGGACGTGCGCCTCGACCTGCTGCGGCTCGCCAAGGAGCTGAACATCCCGCTGCTGGCGACCAACGACTCGCACTACGTCACCGCCGACCAGGCGGACGCGCACGACAGCCTGCTCTGCGTCGGCGTGGGCAAGAACAAGGACGACCCGAACCGCTTCAAGTTCAACGGCAGCGGCTACTACATCAAGACCCCCGAGGAGATGCGCGCGCTCTTCAGCGAGCTCCCGGAGGCCTGTGCCAACACGCTGGAGATCGCGGAGCGGATCGAGCCGTACGACGAGGTCTTCAACTACGTCGACCGGATGCCGCAGTTCGACGTGCCCGAGGGCGAGACCCAGGCGTCCTTCCTGCGGCAGAAGATCCAGGCCGGCCTGCAGGTCCGTTACGGCGACAACCCGAGCCAGGAGGTGCTGGACCGGGTCGAGCTGGAGATGGGCGTCATCAGCCCGATGGGCTTCGACGCGTACTTCCTCGTGGTCGCGGACATCTGCCAGTACGCCCGCGACAACGGCATCCCGGTCGGCCCCGGCCGTGGCTCGGCGGCAGGCTCGATGGTCTCGTACCTGACCCGGATCACCGAGCTGGACCCGCTGGAGCACGATCTGCTCTTCGAGCGGTTCCTGAACCCCGAGCGCATCAACCCCCCGGACGTCGACATCGACTTCGACGACCGCCAGCGCGACCAGATGGTGCGCTACGTCACCGAGAAGTACGGCTCGGACTACACCGCGCAGGTCAACACCTTCGGCACGATCAAGGCGAAGGCCGCCGTCAAGGACGCCAACCGCATCCTCGGCTACCCCTTCGCGATGGGCGACCGGATCACCAAGGCGATGCCGCCGGACGTGATGGGCAAGGGCGTCCCGCTGGCGGACCTCTTCAACGAGAGCCACCCGCGCTACAACGAGGGCACCGAGATCCGCTCGCTGTACGCGAACGAGCCCGACGTCAAGAAGATCATCGACACCGGCCTCGGCATCGAGGGCCTGATCCGCGGCACCGGCGTGCACGCGGCCGCCGTCATCCTGTCGTCCACGCCGCTGCTGGAGCTCGTCCCGCTGCACATGCGGGACAAGGACGGCACGATCATCACCGGCTTCGACTACCCGTCGTGCGAAGCCATGGGCCTGATCAAGATGGACTTCCTGGGTCTTCGGAACCTGGGCATCATCGACCACTGCATCAAGATCGTCAAAGCCAACCGCGGCGCCGAGGTCGACATCGAGAAGATCCCCCTCGACGACCCCACCACGTACGAACTGCTCGCCCGCGGCGACACCCTGGGCGTGTTCCAGCTCGACGGCGGGCCCATGCGGGCGCTGCTCAAGCTGATGAAGCCCACCGAGTTCGCCGACATCTCCGCCGTCTCCGCGCTGTACCGGCCCGGCCCGATGGGCATGAACTCGCACACCAACTACGCGCTCCGCAAGAACGCCCAGCAGGAGATCATCCCGATCCACCCCGAGCTGGAGGAGCCGCTGCGGGAGGTGCTCGGCCCCACCTACGGCCTGATCGTCTACCAGGAGCAGGTGCAGCGAGCCGCGCAGGTGCTGGCCGGCTACAGCCTCGGACAGGCCGACCTGCTCCGCCGGGCCATGGGCAAGAAGAAGAAGGAGGTCCTGGAGAAGGAGTTCGTCCCCTTCCACGCCGGCTGCAAGGAGCGCGGCTACTCCGACGAGGCCATCCAGGCGGTCTGGGACGTCCTGGTCCCGTTCGCCGGCTACGCCTTCAACAAGTCGCACTCCGCCGCGTACGGCCTGGTCTCCTACCAGACCGCCTACCTGAAGGCGAACTTCCCGGCCGAGTACATGGCCGCCCTGCTCACGTCGGTGGCCGACGACAAGGACAAGATGGCGATCTACCTCGCCGAGTGCCGCCAGATGGGCATCAAGATCCTCTCGCCCGACGTGAACGAGTCCGTGGTCGACTTCACCGCCGTCGGCACCGACGTCCGCTTCGGCCTCAAGGCCGTCCGCAACGTCGGCGTGCCCGTCATCGAGTCCCTCGTCAGGACCCGCGGCGAGAAGGGCAAGTACACCTCCTTCGCGGACTTCCTCGACAAGGTCGAGCTGGTGGTGTGCAACAAGCGCACCATCGACTCCCTCATCAAGGCCGGCGCCTTCGACTCGCTCGGGCACACCCGCCTCTCCCTCACCACCGTGCACGAGACCGCCGTCGACGCCGTCACCGGCGTGAAGAAGCAGCAGGCGATCGGCCAGGACGACCTGTTCGGCGCAATGGACAACGGCGAGGACATCCCCGCCATCGGCCTCGACTTCGAACTCACCGACCGCGAATGGCCGCGCAAGCAACTCCTCAGCCTGGAGCGGGAGATGCTCGGCCTGTACGTCTCCAGCCACCCGCTGGACGGCGCCGAGCACATCCTCTCCCGCAACCGCGACATCTCCATCGCCGAACTCCTCGGCTCCGGCCGCACCGAGGGCGAGGTCAAGCTCGCCGGGCTCATCACCGGCGTCGACCGCCGCATCAACAAGGCCGGCAACGCCTGGGCGATCATCACCCTCGCCGACCGCGACGGCTCGGTCGAGGTGCTGTTCTTCCCCGCCACCTACAACCTGATGTCCGAGCAGATGATCGAGGACAACGTCATCTCGGCCCGCGGCCGGCTCAACGAACGCGACGGCAGCCTGAGCATCTTCGGCCAGGAGATCACCCCGCTGGACATCTCCTCCGCCGAACACGGCGGCAAGCCGCCCGTCCAGATCACCGTCCCGTACACCAAGGTCAACCCCAACCTGGTGCACGAACTCAAGCGCTCCCTGCGGGCCCACCCCGGCGACGTACCGGTACGGATGCTGACCACCAGCCCGCAGAAGAACGTTCTGTACGAACTCGGCTTCCTGGTCAACCCCGACACCGGCTTCGCCAGCGAGGTCAAGACGCTGCTCGGCCCGTCCGCCTGGAGCTCCTGACCGGCAGCGGGACGGTCGGGCATCGCGGCGCCCCGGCGCGCGCAGTAGTCTCCTCAGCCGTAGGAGCAACTGCCGCAGAAGGAACCACGATGCCCGACCAGCTCACCGCCGCCCACCGCGAACCCGAGCGTGCCGAGACCGTACTGCGGGTCTTCGACACCGCCTTCGGCGAGCTGCTCGCCCAGGACCCGGCGGCGTTCCGGGTCAAGTTCCGGAAGATGGCGGCCTCCGCCTTCGCCTTCTACCGGGGCACCGCCGGGCTGTACTACGCCGACGTCACCAGCGCGCCCTACGACACGTACGGCGCCAAGTACCTGGACGAGCGCACCAGCCGGGTCTGGATCCACGGCGACCTGCACGCCGAGAACTTCGGCACCTACCTCAACTCCGAAGGCCGGCTGGTCTTCAACGTCAACGACTTCGACGAGGCGTACGTCGGCGCCTTCACCTGGGACGTCCAGCGGCTCGCCGCCAGCCTCGCGCTGATCGGCTACGCCAAGGCGCTCTCGGACGAGACGATCACCGGTCTCGTCCGCGCCTTCGCCGCCGCCTACCGCGGCCGGATCTCCGCCCTCGTCCGCGACGGCGAGAGCGCCGCGTTCACCCTCGACACCGCCACCGGCCCGATCCTGGACACCCTGCGCCGGGCCCGCCTGCAGACCCGCGTCGCCCTGCTGGACTCCGAGACCGTCATCGACGGCTACGACCGCCGCTTCCGCAAGGGCGGCGGCGCCATCGAACTCGACGACGCCACCAAGGCCGAGGTCCTCGCCGCCTTCGAGGCCTACCTCCCCACCCTGCCGCCCGCCACCCGCACCCGCCCGGACGCGCTGCGCGTCAAGGACGTCATCGGCCGCCGCGGCATCGGCATCGGCAGCGCCGGACTGCCCTCGTACAACCTGCTGCTGGAGGGGCACACCGACGCCCTGGAGAACGACGTCATCATCTACCTCAAGCAGGGCCAGACCCCGGCCGTCTCCCGGCACATCACCGACCCGGAGATCCGCGGCTACTTCGAGCACGAGGGCCACCGCACCGTCATCTCCCAGCGCGCCCTGCAGGCCCACAGCGACCCCTGGCTCGGCTACGCCACCCTGCGCGGCCAGGGCCAACTCGTCGCCGAGGTCTCCCCGTACACCGCCGACCTGGACTGGACGGACCTCAACGAGCCCGCCGACCTCCGCTCGGTGATCGACTACCTGGGCCGCGCCACCGCCAGCATGCACGCCGCCGCCGACGAGTCCTCCAGCGGCCACACCCTGGTGCCGTTCTCCACCGAGCACGCCATCGACGCGGCGATCGGCGACGACGACGCCGGCTTCGCCGACATGCTGGTCGACTTCGCCCACGCCTACGGCGCCCGTGCCCGCCAGGACCACCAGATCTTCGTCGACCTGTTCCGCAACGGGCGCATCCCGGGGCTGTAGCCGTCCCGACGGCCGAAGGCCGTAGGCCCGGGGTCCGGGGTTGGGGGTTGGGGTCAGGGCCGGGGCCAGGACTTCCTGACGGGCGGTCCGATTCCATGCCCGCGAGGGTGGGCCCCGGCGGGCCCGTCCGCCCGGACTTTCTCCCTCGCCCGGAGGCGCCGGACGCCGGGCACTCCTGTTCCCCCCTGGGCACCCGGCACGCTAGCCTCGTGCCGAACTGCGAATCACCGCACCTCAAGGGGGACTTCATGTCATACGACGCGTACCGCCAACCGGTCGGCGCATACCCGTGGCCGGCACCCTCGCCCGGACCCGCACCCCGGAGCAGCGGCGGCGGGCTGGCCGCCATCGGCGTCGTGACCGTCCTCCTGCTGCTGACCGAACTGGGCATCCTCGCCTACGACATCAGCCAGCAGGGCGTGGACTACCTGCCGGTCGCCCTCGGCTTCACCTACAGCCACGCCGACCTCGACGCCCCGATCGGGTTCTTCGGCTACGACGCCGCACTGTCGGCCGCCCTGCTCGCCATCATCATCGGCGCCTTCAGCGGCCGGACCTGGGTACGGCCGGCCGCCGTGGTCCTGCTCTCCGTGAACGGCTACGCCGCCGCCGCGATGACGATCAACCAGCTCGGCACCTCGTACGGCCGTGAGGCGTTCGCCCACAACCTCACCAACCTGCTCCTCAACCTCACCCACCTCTTCTCGGTCGCGGCAGCCGTCATCGTGGCCATCATCGTGGCCGCCACCCGCGCCACCGCTCCCCGCACCGGCGCCCCCACCGGGGCCCCCTATGCCGCGTACACCCCGTACGGTCCGCCGGCGCCGCTCCCGACGCAGCCCGCGTCGCCGCCGCCGTCCGCGCCTCCGCTGCCGACGACACAGCCCCCGCTGCCGCCGCTGCCCCAGAACGGGCCGCCGCGCTAGAACTCCTGGGGCCGGACCGCGGCGAGACCCGGGCCGGGCGGGAGGCGGGCCGATGCCCGTGCCCGCCCGGCGCCCGTCCCGTACCGGTCCCGAGTCGTCCGATCAGCTCCAGTCGCCGCCGGCCACCTGCCGGGTGGCGAGGTTGATGCGGTTCCAGACGTTGACGGTGGCGATCGAGAGGAGCAGCGCGCCGAGCTGCTGCTCGTCGTAGTGCCGGGCGGCCTCGTCGTAGACCTCGTCCGGGACGGCGTCCCCTCGGTCGGCGATCCGCGTGACGGCCTCGGCGAGAGCGAGGGCGGCGCGCTCGGCGTCGGTGAAGAACGGGGCCTCGCGCCAGCCCGCGACGGTGTCGATGCGCTCGTCGCTCTCGCCGGCCTTGCGCAGGTCACGCGCGTGCATGTGGACGCACACGCTGCAGCTGTTGATCTGACTGGCCCGCAGGTGGACCAGGTGCAGCGTGGTCTGCGGTACGCCGGCCTGCGCCGCGGCCGTGCCGAGCGCGACCAGCGCCTTCATCGCGCCGGGAACGACCATCGCGGGGTTGCCCATCCGTGCTTGCATGGCTGTGCTCCTTGGGGAGATCGGGGACTTTCGTGGTCTTCGCCGAACGGGGCCACGGAGGACGAGCCGGCCGGCCGGCCCGGCGTGTCACATCCGCTGGTTCTCGTTCGTCACAGCTATGACGGAACGCGACGGGAGAGTGTGACCGATGAACGAGGACGAATTTCCGGACGAGTCTCTGGCGCACCGGTTCGAGGAGAACCGCGGCCGGCTGAGGGCGGTGGCGTACCGGATGCTCGGCTCGCTGAGCGAGGCGGAGGACGCCGTCCAGGAGGCGTGGCTCCGGCTCAGCCGGTCCGGCGGGGACGGCGTGGAGAACCTGAGCGGCTGGCTGACGACGGTGGTCGGCCGGGTCTGCCTGGACCTGCTGCGCTCGCGCAGCTCCCGGCGCGAGGACCCGCTCGACCCGGGCCTGCCCGACCCGGTGGTCAGCAGCGCCGAGGGGACCGACCCCGAGCACGAGGCGCTGCTCGCCGACTCGGTAGGCCTGGCCCTGTTGGTGGTGCTGGAGACCCTGCCGCCCGCCGAGCGCCTCGCCTTCGTGCTGCACGACATGTTCGCGGTGCCGTTCGACGAGATCGCCCCGATCGTGGACCGCACCCCGGCGACGGCACGGCAGCTGGCGAGCCGGGCCCGCCGCCGGGTGCAGGGGGCCGCCCCGGTGCCCGAGCCGGACCTCTCCCGGCAGCGCGAGGTCGTCGACGCCTTCCTGGCTGCCTCACGCGGCGGGGACTTCGAGGCGCTCGTCGCGGTCCTGGATCCGGACGTCGTACTCCGGGCCGACTACGGCAGCCTCCGTACGGGCGCCTCGAAGCTGCTGCGCGGCGCCCGGGTGGTCGCCTCGCAGGCCGTCACCTTCTCGAAGTTCGCGCCGCTCGCCCAGCCCGTGCTCGTCAACGGGCAGGCCGGGCTGCTCACCGCTCCGAACGGGCGGCCGTTCTCGTTGATGGCGTTCACCGTCAGCGGGGGGAAGATCGTCGAGATCGACATCCTCGCGGACCCGGAACGGCTGGGCCGCCTCGGCCTCGCTGCCCTCGGCGCCTGACGGGGTCGGTGCGGGGGCCGGCGGCGGAGCACCGTGGAGTGACAGTTTTCAGAATCTGTTATCTGTTATCTGTCTTCTGTCGCCTGTTATCCGTCATCTGTTATCCGTCGGCTGACATCGGAAAGCCGTCAGCTGAAATCCGTTCTCCATCAGCCGTTCTCCATCAGCCGTGCAACGTCAGCCGTCGCCCGGCACCCCGTCACCCCGTCACCCCGTCACCCCGTCCAGCTCCGCCAGGAAGTCCAGCGCGGCCGCCCAGGTCTGCTCGGCGGCCTCGGCGTCGTAGTCGGGAAGCTCCGGGTCGGTGAAGATGTGCCCCGCGCCCCGGTAGCGGTGGACCTCGACATCGGCGCCGGCCTTGCGCATCCGCAGGTACCAGGCGTTCAGCCAGTCCTCGGACTCGAACGGGTCGGGCTCGGCGACGTGCAACTGGACGGGGATGCCGGTGGCGGCGTCGTCGCGGATGTCCGAGGTGCCGTGCAGGAGCAGCAGCCCCTTGGCCTGCTCGTCGGCGAGCGCGAGGTTCTGGGCGAGTGCGCCGCCGAGCGAGAAACCGGCGTAGACCAGGCCGTCCGGCGGCGGGGTGGTGCCGTTGACGGAGGTGAGCAGCGGGGCGACGGCGATGACGGCGCGGCGCAGGAGTTCGTCGTTGGTGATCTCCTCCTTGAACGCCATTCCCTCCTCGACGGTGTCGAAGGTACGGCCGTCGTACAGGTCGGGGGTGTGCACCCGGTGGCCGGCGGCGCGGAGCCGGTCGGCGGCCTCGTGGACGGCGGGGCGCAGGCCGTAGGCGGAGTGGAGGAGGACGATCTGGGCCACGGGTACGGTTCCTTCGCGAGCGCGGTCGGGGTTCACTCCCATGATCCCCCATCCCTCACCGCGTGGCCGCCGGGTGGCGCGCCGGTCGCGGGCCGGTGCCGGCGTTCGAGCATCCGGTGACGAGCGGACGAACAGTCAGTCCATGGGCTGCGCAGGATGATTACCACCCGGTAGCCTCGTCGCGTGACTAATCCCATACATGACAAGTCCCTGTCCGGCGCCACCGCCCGCCCGCGTCGCCGCCAGGTGCTGAAGGCCACCGCGGCGGCCGCCGGCGCGGCCGCGCTGCCGCTGGCGATCGCCGACCGGGCGTCCGCCGAGACCGCCCCCGCCCAGGTGCCGGCCTTCCTGCACGGCGTGGCCTCCGGGGATCCGCTGCCCGACGGCGTCGTCCTGTGGACCAGGCTCACCCCGACGCCCGACGCGGTGCCCGGTTCGGGCGCCGGGCCGGAGACCGAGGTCCGCTGGGAGGTGGCCACCGACCGCAACTTCGCAGCCGTCGTGGCGAGCGGCACGGTGGTCACGACCGCCGCCGCCGACCACACCGTCAAGGTCGACGCCCGCGGCCTGCGGGCCGACACCACGTACTGGTACCGCTTCACGGCTACGGCCACGGCCACGGCAGCGGCAGTGCTCTCCCCCGCCGGCCGGACCCGGACCGCGCCCGCCGCCGACGCCGCCGTGCAGCGGCTGCGCCTGGGCGTCGCGTCCTGCGCCAACTGGGAGGCCGGCTACTTCGCCTCGTACCGGCACCTGGCCGCGCGCGGCGACCTGGACGCCTTCCTCTTCCTCGGCGACTACATCTACGAGTACCGGACCGGCGAGTTCTGCGCCGCCGGCACCGTCGTCCGCGCGCACGAGCCGGCCCACGAGATCCTCGACCTCGCCGACTACCGGACCAGGCACGGCCACTACAAGACCGACCCGGATCTCCAGGCGCTGCACGCCACCGTCCCGACGATCGCGATCTGGGACGACCACGAGTTCGCCAACGACGCCTCCTCGGTCGGCGCGGAGAACCACTCCCCCGCCACCGAGGGCGACTGGGCCGCCCGGGTCGCCGCCGCGAAGCAGGCGTACTTCGAGTGGATGCCCGTCCGCCCGTCGATCGCCGGCACCACCTACCGCCGCCTGCGGTACGGCAAGCTGGCCGACCTCTCGCTGCTCGACCTGCGCTCGTTCCGCTCGGCGCAGGTCAAGGCGGGCAGCGGGGACGTCGACTCGCCGGACCGTACGATCACCGGCCGGGCGCAGCTGGACTGGCTGAAGGCCGGGCTCTCCGCCTCCGACACCACCTGGCGGCTGGTCGGCAACTCGGTGATGATCTCGCCGGTCGCCTTCCTCTCCCTCCCGGACTACCTGCTGCGCCCGATCGCCAAGCTGCTCGGCCTGCCCGGCGAGGGTCTGGCCATCAACCCGGACCAGTGGGACGGCTACACCCACGACCGCCGCGAGCTGCTCGGCCACCTGAAGACGCAGGGCATCCGCAACACCGTCTTCCTGACCGGCGACATCCACTCCGCCTGGGCCAACGACGTACCGGACGAGGCGGCCACCTACCCGGCCTCGGGCAGCGTCGCGACGGAGTTCGTGGTCACGTCCGTGACGTCCGACAACGTGGACGACTTCCTGAACGTCGCACCGCAGACCGTCTCCCTGGTCGCCGCCGGCGCCCTGAAGGCCGCCAACCGGCACGTGAAGTGGATCGACCTGGACTCGCACGGCTACGGCGTCCTGGACGTCACCCCGGGCCAGGTGCAGATGGACTACTACATCCTCTCCGACCGCACCCGCCGGGACGCCACCAGCACCTGGACGCGCTCCTACCGCAGCCGCTCCGGCAGTCAGGCCCTGGAGCGGGTCTGGGCCCCGGTGAAGTGACCCCCGGAACACCCCTGAGCTGAGCGACCGCCCGCCCGCCCCGGCTGATCTGCCGTCGGGGCGGGGCGGGCGGCGGGCGACGCAGGACCACCGGCGCCGCAGCCCGTCAGGACACCACGTCCTTGCGGGCGAAGCCGCGGAACGCCAGCGCGAGCAGTACGACCGCGTACGAGAAGGAGACCGAGACGCCCTGGAGCATGCCGCCCCACTCCAGTTGGGGCTGGAGGGCGTCGGCCCAGGCGTACTGCCAGTGGGCGGGGAGCCATTCGCGCAGGTCGCCGAGGGCGGTGACGGCGTCCAGGACGCCGGTGAGGATGGAGGCGAAGACGGCTCCGCCGACGGCGCCCAGCGGTGCGTCGGTGGCGGTGGAGAGCCAGAACGCGAGGGCCGCGATGACGAGTTCGCTGAGCAGGACGAAGGCGATGGCGATCGCGAGACGCGGCAGCGCGGTGGAGGCGGGCAGGCTGATGCCGGCGGGCAGTTGGAGGTCTCCCCAGCCGTAGGCGGCGGTGCCGACGCCGAGGCCGATCACCGGGAGCAGGACGATCGCGACGGCGGAGAAGGCCAGCCCGACCGCGAACTTGCGGGCCAGCAGCCGGGCCCGGGGCACGGGGGCGGCCAGCAGGTAGCGCAGCGAGGACCAGCTGGCCTCGGAGGCGACGGTGTCGCCGCAGAACAGCGCGACCGGGATGACCAGCAGGAAGCCGGTGCCCATGAAGAGCATGGTGGTGGCGAAGTTGAGGCCGGAGGCGGTGGCGAGCTCGATGAAGGTGGTCCGGTCGGTGCGGCTGGGGGTGCCACCGATCTGGAACGCCAGCAGGATGACGAACGGCATCGCCGCGAGCACCCCGCCGATGACCATCGTCCGGCGGCGGCGCAGCTGGCGCATCGCCTCGACGCGCAGCGGCAGGGTGCGGCCGGCCCGGTAGCCGGCGGCGTGGTCGGGCGATGCCTCGACGGCGGTGGGGGTGCTCACGCGGGGCCTCCGATCAGGGAGAGGAACGCGTCCTCCAGGCGGCGGTGCGGCCCGGCGCGTTCCACCGGGACGCCGAGGCGGACGAGTTCGGCGATCAGCTGCCCGGCCGTCATGCCGTCCAGCCGTACCAGCAGGCCGCCGTCCACGACCTCGGCGGAGCCGACGCCGGCCAGTGCGGCGGTCTTGTCGGCGGCGACGGCCAGTTCGTCCGGTCCGTACTCGGCGGGGGTGCCGACGAGCAGCAGTTCGCCCGCGCCGACGATCTCGGCGACGTTGCCGGCGCTGACGAGCCGGCCCCGGTCCATCACGACCAGGTGGGTGCAGGACTGCTCGACCTCGGAGAGCAGGTGGCTGGAGACGATGACGGTGCGTCCGGCGGCCGCGTAGCGGATCATCACCTCGCGCATCTCGCGGATCTGCGGCGGGTCGAGCCCGTTGGTCGGCTCGTCGAGGATCAGCAGGTCGGGCAGGCCGAGCATGGCCTGGGCGATGGCGAGGCGCTGGCGCATGCCCTGCGAGTAGGTGCGCACCGCGCGGTCGAGGGCCTCGCCGAGGTCGGCGATGACCAGGGCCTCCTCCAGGTGCGCGTCCTCGGCGGGGCGGCCGGTGGCCTGCCAGTACAGGTGGAGGTTGGCGCGGCCGGTGAGGTGCGGCAGGAAGCCGGCGCCCTCGACGAACGAGCCGACCCGGGAGAGCACCGGGGCGCCCGGGCGGACGGCGTGGCCGAAGATCCGGATCTCGCCCTCGTCGGGGCGGATCAGGCCCATCAGCATCCGCAGCGTGGTGGTCTTGCCGGCGCCGTTGGGGCCGAGCAGGCCGAGCACCTGGCCCTTCTCGACGCGGAAGCCGAGGTCGCGGACGGCGTACCGGTCGGCGGCGCCCTTGTAGCGCTTGCTCAGGCCGGTGATCTGCAGCGGGACGCCGGCCAGCGCCGGGTCGGGGGCGTGGCGCTCCCGCC
>FTKL01005123.1_pt1 | contig 12905 bp, 13 predicted proteins | sample 2434061 | NCBI WGS metagenome assembly FTKL01 (sample SAMEA3914816, study PRJEB12502) | metagenome | biome: forest; material: soil | place: USA | collected 2011-09-16 | depth 0.3 m
GCGCGGGCGGCGGCGCCGAGGACGACGGACTGGTGAGCGCCGCCGGGGTGGGCCGCGCGCAGCCGGTCGAGGTCGGGGTGCGGCCAGGCGGCGAGGGCGGCCCGCAGCAACTGGCGGCCCAGCCGCCTACTGGTGGCGCGCAGGGCGGGTGACGGGGTCCGGGCGTCGGCGGCCTCGTCGAGGTCGGCGAGGGCGCACCGGCCGCCCGCCGCTGCCGCGGCCAGTGCGGCGGCGGTCAGGCCGGTGGTGTGCAGGCGGCCGGTGAGGAAGGCCGCCATGCTCGCGGTGTCGTGCACCCGGCCGGCCTTGACAGCGGCCTCGGCACCGCCGGAGTGCGCGTGGCCGCCGGCCGGCAGTCGCCCGTCGGACAGGAGCAGCAGGGCTGCGACGCTCATCAGAACAGGAAATACCGCTGCGCGAGCGGCAGTTCGGTGGCCGGTGCGGGGGTGATGACCTCGCCGTCGACGGTGACGGTGAAGGTGTCGGGGTCGACCCGGACGTCGGGGCGGGCGGTGTTGTTGACCATGTGGTCCTTGGTGACGCCCCGGGTGCTCCGGATCGCGGTGAACTCCTTGCCGAGGCCGAGGCGTTCGGGCAACCGGTCATCCATCGCCGCCTGCGCCGTGAAGTTGACGGAGTTGGCGGCGGGGGCCCGGCCCCGGGCGCCGAACATCGGGCGCGGGAGCATGGGTTGGGGGGTGGGGATGGAGGCGTTGGCGTCGCCCATCTGGGCCCAGGCGATCTGTCCGCCCTTGATCACCAGGTCGGGCTTGACGCCGAAGAAGGCCGGCGTCCAGAGCACCAGGTCGGCGAGCTTGCCGGGTTCGACCGAGCCGACCAGGTGGTCCAGGCCCTGCGCGACGGCGGGGTTGACGGTGTACTTCGCGACGTAGCGCCGGGCCCGGTGGTTGTCGGCGCGGCCGTCGCCGGCCAGCGCGCCCCGGCGGGCCTTCATCACGTGGGCGGTCTGCCAGGTGCGCATCACCACCTCGCCGATCCGGCCCATCGCCTGGGAGTCCGAGCTGATGATGGAGATCGCACCGAGGTCGTGCAGGACGTCCTCGGCGGCGATGGTGGAGGGGCGGATCCGGGACTCGGCGAACGCGAGGTCCTCGGGCACGTGCGGGCTCAGGTGGTGGCAGACCATCAGCATGTCGAGGTGCTCGTCGATGGTGTTGACGGTGTGCGGCCTGGTCGGATTGGTGGAGCTGGGAAGGACGTTGAGCTCCGAGACGACGGTGATGATGTCGGGTGCGTGCCCGCCGCCCGCACCCTCGGTGTGGTAGGCGTGGACACCGCGCCCGGCGATCGCGGCGAGGGTGTCGGCGACGAAACCGGCCTCGTTCAACGTGTCGGTGTGGATCGCCAGTTGGGCTCCGGTCTCGTCACAGACCCGCAGGCAGGCGTCGATCGCGGCGGGGGTGGCGCCCCAGTCCTCGTGGATCTTGAATCCGAGTGCCCCGGCGCGCAGTTGGTCGTGCATCGAGACGGTGTTGACGGTGTTGCCCTTGCCGAGCAGCCCGATGTTGAGCGGCAGGTCGTCCATCGCGGCGAACATCCGGGCGAGGTGCCAGCTGCCCGGGGTGATGGTGGTCGCCTTGGTGCCCTCCGCCGGGCCGGTGCCGCCGCCGACCAGCGTGGTGATGCCGGCCGACAGTGCCTCGTCGGCGAGCTGTGGGCAGATGAAGTGGACGTGCGCGTCGATCGCGCCGGCGGTGAGGATCCTGCCGTTGCCGGAGATCACCTCGGTCTCCGGGCCGATCACCAGCTCGGGGTGGACGCCGTCCATGGTCTCGGGGTTGCCGGCCTTGCCGAGCGCGGTGATCCGGCCGTCCCGGATGCCGATGTCGGCCTTCACGATGCCCCAGTGGTCGAGCACCACGGCGCCGGTGATCACGGTGTCGGGGGCGCCCTCGGCGCGGCTGGTGCGGGCCTGGCCCATCGACTCGCGGATGACCTTGCCGCCGCCGAAGACGGCCTCGTCGCCGCCGGCGCTGCGGTCCTCCTCGACCTCGATCAGCAGGTTGGTGTCACCGAGCCGGATCCGGTCCCCGGTGGTCGGCCCGTAGAGGGCGGCGTAGCGCTCGCGGCTCACCCTCAGCGCGTGGCGGTCAGTCATCGAGGGGGCCTCCGGTCTCGCCGCGGAGCCCGGCGACCTCGCGCCGGCCGCCGATGGGGATCAGTTCGATCTCGACCGGGATGCCCGGCTCGAAGCGCACCGCGGTGCCGGCCGGGATGTTGAGCCGCAGGCCGTACGCGGCCGCGCGGTCGAACTCCAGGCCCGGGTTGGCCTCGGCGAAGTGGTAGTGCGAGCCGACCTGGACGGGCCGGTCGGCGCCGTTCACCACGACCGTCCGGGTGACGGGCCGTCCGACGTTGAGCCCGATGTCACCGTCCCCGAGCAGAATCTCACCGGGCGTCACAGGATCGGCCCGTGGACGGTGACGAGCTTGGTGCCGTCGGGGAAGGTCGCCTCGACCTGGACGTCCGGGATCATCTCGGGGATCCCGTCCATGACGTCCTCGCGGGTGAGCACGTGCCGTCCGGATTCCATGAGCTCGGCGACCGTCCGGCCGTCCCGGGCGCCCTCCAGGACGTGCGAGGTGATCAGCGCGACCGCCTCGGGGTGGTTCAGCCGCAGGCCGCGGGCCCGGCGGGAGCGGGCCACGTCGGCCGCGACATGGATGAGCAGGCGTTCCTGCTCGTGCGGGGTGAGCCTCATCTTCGCGCGCCTCGTGGGGAGTTCGGGGGCGCGGACACAACGCTGTGCCGCGGGTGCGCTCGGGCACGCGGGGGTCGTCCGGAGAGAGGGTGGGGATGCGCGGGCAGCACCGCCCGGCGCGACCGCCTCCGGCCCGCACGCGGGAGTTCGATCTCGTGCCCGACACCGTAGCGGACGAACGGTCCGTGTGGTCAGGGGGCACGCCGCCGACTTTCGGCCGCCCGGCCGGCCGACGCCGGTCATGCCTGCGCGCGGGCCGGCCCGGCCGGTTCGCCGTGGGCCTGAACGCGTCGGCCCGGCGGGGTGGTGGTACGCCACTCCGCCGGGCCGGCCGGCCGATCGGTCAGTCCAGTCCGAGCACCGTGCGCAGCGCCTCGTCGAGGGCCTGCTCGCGGTCCGCCCGCGCGCCCTTGGAGCGCCAGGCCACGAAGCCGTCGGGGCGCACCAGCACCGCGCCCTCCGGGTCCACCCCGTACAGCTCCGCCCAGTCGGCGCCGGGCTCGGGGGCCAGGTCGTCGTCCGCGCCGGTGCCGACCCGGTAGCTGTCGAGCGGCACCGCGAGCCGGTCGGCGGCCCGGCGCGCGGCCGGGTGCCAGTCCGCGCCCTGCGGCCCGGTCAGCAGGACGAGCGCCTGCTCGTAGAGGTCCAGGGTGGAGAGCCGCACGCCCGCGCGCAGCAGCCACATGTGCGGGGCCCGGCTGCCGGGCTCGCCGCTGAGCCGGAAGTTGTCCGGCACCACCGGCTGCTCCGGGTCGGCGCCCGCCACGGCGCCCTGCGGGTAGCGGTAGCCGAGTGCCACCGCCAGCACGCCCGCCTGGCGGCCGGTGCCGGGCACGGCGTCGTACCCGGGGTGGCGGTGCTCGGCCGACCGGGCGGAGGCCCGCTCGCTGGTCACCCGGGCGACCGGGCGGCGCTCGGTGGTGTAGCTGTCCAGCAGGGCGGGCCCGGCCCAGCCGCCGAGGACGGCGGCGAGCTTCCAGGCGAGGTTGTGCGCGTCCTGGATGCCGGTGTTGGAGCCGAACGCGCCGGTCGGGGACATCTCGTGGGCGGAGTCGCCGGCCAGGAAGACCCGGCCGCTGGAGTACCGGTCGGCGACCAGCTCGGCGGCGTGCCAGGGCGCCTTGCCGGTGATCTCGACCTCCAGCTCGGGCACGCCGGTCGCGGTCCGGATGTGCTGCACGCACCGCTCGTCGGTGAACGCCTCCATCGGCTCGCCCTGCTCGGGGTGCCACGGCGCGTGGAACACCCAGTGCTCGCGGTTGTCGACCGGCAGCAGCGCGCCGGGCCCCTGAGGGTTGGTCAGGTAGCAGGCGATGAAGTGCCGGTCGCCGACGACGTCCGGCAGCCGCTTGGCGCGGAAGGTGATGCTGACGTTGTGGAACAGCTCGCCCTTGCCGGACTGCCCGATCCCGAGCCGCTCCCGGACCGGGCTGCGGGGCCCGTCCGCGGCGATCAGGTACTCGGCCCGGACGGTCCGCTCCTCGCCCGTCTCGCGGCTGCGCAGCACCGCGATGACACCCTCGCCGTCCTGCTCGAAGGAGATCAGCTCGGTGCCGAAGCGGATCTCGCCGCCGAGGTCGCGGGCCTGGCGCAGCAGCACCGGCTCCAGGTCGTTCTGGCTGCACAGGCACCAGGAGGACGGGCTGAAGCGGGCCAGCGCGCCGCCCGGGTCGATCTCCCGGAACAGCCACTCCTGCTCGGCGCCGGTGAGGGTGTCGGCCTGGAGGATGCCGTGGTTCTCGGCGAGCACGGAGGCGGCCTCGCGGACGCCCGGCTCGGCGCCGGCGACCCGCAGCAGTTCCATCGTCCGGACGTTGTTGCCGCGTCCACGCGGGTGATGCGAGGTGCCCGCGTGCTTCTCGACGACGAGGTGTCTGACACCCAGTCGGCCCAGGAACAGTGAGGCCGAGAGCCCCACCAGCGACCCGCCCACGATCAGGACCGGCACCCGGTCGTCCACCTTCGGATTCATCAATTGCTCCAGCCTGTACGGGATGCACGGCCCGGCGGCGGACTCGCCGCCGGCCGTCGGCAGGGCCCCGGACGCGGGTGCCCCGTCCTTCCATCCCCCGTCGGAGTGGGGTTGTCCGCCCTCTTCGCTCGGATGGCTCGCATATCTCGCGCCATCCGTGGCACCGCACCACGATCAACCTCAGAGCCTGTGGCGGGCCGCGCCCGGCGCAGGTTCAGACGCACAGGCTCCCAGGCCTGGATCCCGGGGCTCGGCAGTAGCGGCCCGTACGCAGCGGGCCCGCCGGACGGGCACACCCGGCACCCGGCCGAGCCGCTCGGCCGCGCGAGGCACAGAGCAGCCGGCCCCACCGGGCGGACGCCCGACCGGACCGACCCGAGCAGCACACCCAGGCAGAACCACAGGCAGCACAAGCAGAAAGTGGATCATGACGACTCTGTCCGAACCCCAGGTGCAGCAGCACGCCGTCCTCGACGACTCCCGGCTCCGGGTGGTGCTGATGCTGGAGATCCAGGACGGCGCGCAGCAGCGCTTCCTGGACGTGTACGAGAAGCTCCGCCACCGGGTCGCCTCGGTGCCCGGCCATGTCAGCGACCAGCTCTGCCAGTCGATCGACGACCCCCGGCAGTGGCTGATCACCAGCGAGTGGAACGACCCGGACTCGTTCCTGGCCTGGGTGGACAGCCCGGCGCACCGCGAGATGGTCAAGCCGATGCACGGGTGCGTCAGCGACCGGTTCCGCTCGCTGCGCTACAACGTGCTGCGGGAGACCTCGGCGGCGGGCGGGGCCACCGGCACCCGCAAGCCGGAGGAGGTCCGGGCCGGCTCGCCGCGCGCGGGCGGCCACCCGGGCATGCCGCAGGTGACCCCGGGCCCGGACGGCGTGATCCGGCACGCGCTGACCTTCACGGTCAAGCCGGGCAGCGAGCGGAAGGTCGCGCAGATCCTCGCGGGCTACACCTCCCCGCAGGCGAAGGTCGCCGAGACCACCCGGCTGCAGCGGACCTCGCTGTTCATGCACGGCAACCGGGTCGTGCGGGCCGTCGAGGTGGTCGGCGACCTGGGCGCCGCGCTGCGCCACGTGGCGATGCAGCCGGAGATCCGCGCCGTCGAGGAGGCCATCAACCCGTACCTGGAGGAGGACCGCGAGCTCGGCAACCCCGAGGCCGCCCGCGCCTTCTTCGCGCGCGCCGCACTGCCGGCGGTGCACCACACCCCGGCGGTCGGCCCGGTGCGGGGCGAGGTCGAGCGCCAGGCCCTGGTGTACCCGGTGCGCAAGGGCAACGGCGCGGCGGTGGCGAAGCTGCTGGCGGAGCAGGACGGCCTCGCGGCGGCCGACCCGCGGAACCCGGTGCTGGCCGGCACGGTCTTCCAGCGCGAGGACATCGTCGTCCGCGTGGTGGACCTCCAGGCCGAGGCCGGGGCGCAGCCCTCGGCGGCGCTGGGCGTCGGCGACGAGCGGGAGGCGGCCGTGCTCGGCAGCCTGCTCGACCTCGGCCCGGAGGGCGACCTGCGGACGTCGGCCGGCGTGGCCCGGTTCCTCGCCGAGTGCGACATGGGCCTGGTCACCGACCGCAGCTCGCAGGACGCCTGACCCCGCCCGGGGAGACGTGACCGTACGACCACTTGGAGGAGACAGCCATGACCACGCAGTACCCACGTATCGTGCACGTCGACGAGGCCGCGCCCAATCACAAGCGGGGCGGCGAGATCCGCGCCATGCTCACGCCGACCGTGGTGGGCGCCACCAGCGGGTTCATGGGCCTGGCGACGGTGCAGCCGGGCAAGCAGATCAACGAGCACTACCACCCGTACTCCGAGGAGTTCGTATACGTTGTTTCCGGCGATCTGGAGGTCGACCTCGACGGCGTCGCACACCGGCTGACGCCCGACCAGGGTGTGATGATCCCGATCAACATGCGCCACCGGTTCCGCAACGTCGGCACTACCGAGGCGCGGATGGTCTTCCACTGCGGACCGCTCGCCCCGCGCCCCGAGCTCGGGCACGTGGACACCGAGGAGGGCCTGGAGTCCGGCCCGCCGGAACACGTCAAGGTGGCCTCGTGACCCGGCGGGTGGCGATCACCGGCATCGGCGTGGTCGCCCCCGGCGGTGTCGGCGTGCCGGCCTTCTGGGATCTGCTCACCTCCGGGCGCACCGCGACCCGGGGCATCACCCTCTTCAACCCCGAGGGGTTCCGCTCCCGGATCGCGGCCGAGTGCGACTTCGACCCGGCCGAGCACGGCCTGGACCTCGCGACCGTCCAACGCTCCGACCGGTACGTGCAGTTCGCCCTGGTGGCGGCCGCCGAGGCGGTCCGTGACTCGGGGCTCGACCTGGCGGCCGAGGACCCGTGGCGGGTCGGCGTCTCGCTCGGCACCGCCGTCGGCGGCACCACCCGGCTGGAGCACGACTACGCCCTGGTGAGCGCCTCCGGCGCCCGCTGGGACGTCGACCACCGCAAGGCCGAGCCGCACCTGCACCGGGCCTTCGCACCGAGCACGCTGGCCTCCGCCGTCGCCGAACAGGCCGGCGCCCAGGGGCCGGTGCAGACCGTCTCCACCGGGTGCACCTCCGGCCTGGACGCGATCGGCTACGCCTTCCACGCGGTCGAGGACGGGCGCGCCGACATCTGCCTGGCCGGCGCCTCGGACTCGCCGATCTCGCCGATCACCGTCGCCTGCTTCGACGCCATCAAGGCCACCTCGGAGCACAACGACGACCCGGCGCACGCCTCCCGCCCGTTCGACCTCAACCGCGACGGCTTCGTGCTCGGCGAGGGCGGCGCCGTCCTGGTGCTGGAGGAGCTGGAGCACGCGAAGCGGCGCGGCGCCCGGATCTACGGCGAGCTCGGCGGCTTCGCGACCTTCGGCAACGCCTACCACATGACCGGCCTGACGCAGGAGGGCCACGAGATGTCGGAGGCGATCGACCGCGCGCTGGCCCACGCCAGGGTCGAGCGCACCGACGTCGACTACGTCAACGCGCACGGCTCGGGCACCAAGCAGAACGACCGGCACGAGACGGCCGCGGTCAAGCGCTCGCTGGGCGCCCACGCCTACGAGACGCCGATGAGTTCGATCAAGTCGATGGTCGGGCACTCGCTCGGCGCGATCGGGGCGATCGAGGTCGTCGCCTGCACGCTCGCGCTGGCCCACGGCGTGGTGCCGCCGACCGCCAACTACGAGACTCCGGACCCGGAGTGCGACCTCGACTACGTCCCGCGCACCGCACGGGAGTTGCCGCTGCGCAACATCCTGTCGGTCGGCAGCGGGTTCGGCGGCTTCCAGTCCGCCGTCGTGCTGAGCAGAACGGGGTGAGAACATGACGGAACGTCAGCAGGGGCGGCGTGCCGTGGTCACCGGCCTCGGCGTGGTGGCCCCCAGCGGCGTCGGGGCGGACGCCTTCTGGAAGGCCACCAGGCAGGGCGTCAGCGTCCTGGACCGGATCGACCGGGAGGGCTGCGACGGCTACCCGCTGCGGGTGGCCGGCGAGGTGCGCGACTTCGAGGCGGGCGCCGTGATCGACGGCCGCTTCCTCGTCCAGACCGACCGCTTCACGCACTACGCGATGGCCGCGGCCGACCTCGCGGTGGCCGACGCCGGGTTCACCCCCGACGAGAACGCGCCGTTCGGCGTGGGCGTGGTCACCGCGGCCGGCTCCGGCGGCGGTGAGTTCGGCCAACGCGAGCTCCAGCAACTCTGGGGCGAGGGGCCGCACTTCGTCGGCCCGTACCAGTCCATCGCCTGGTTCTACGCGGCCAGCACCGGGCAGATCTCGATCCGCGGCGGCTTCCGGGGCCCCTGCGGCGTCGTCGCCAGCGACGAGGCCGGCGGCCTGGACGCGCTCGCCCACGCGGCGCGCGCCATCCGGCGCGGCACGGACGCGGTCGTGGTCGGCGCCGCCGAGGCGCCGCTCGCCCCGTACTCGATGGTCTGCCAGCTCGGCTACCCCGAGCTCAGCCTCAGCGACGACCCCGCCCGGGCCTACCTGCCGTTCTCGCCCTCGGCGAGCGGGTTCGTGCCCGCCGAGGGCGGGGCGATGCTGATGGTCGAGGACGAAGGCGCCGCCCGCCGGCGCGGGGCCAGGGTCCGGGCCGTGCTGGCCGGCCACGGCGCCACCTTCACCGGCGCGTCCCGCTGGGAGGAGTCCCGGGAGGGGCTCGTCCGGGCGATCCGCACCGCCCTGGACGAGGCGCGCTGCTCGCCCGAGGAGATCGACGTGGTCTTCGCCGACGCCCTGGGCGTCCCGGCGGCCGACCGCGCCGAGGCACTGGCACTGGCCGACGCACTCGGCCCGTACGCCGAGCGCGTACCGGTGACCGCCCCCAAGGCGGGCATCGGACGCGCCTACTGCGGCGCGCCCGTCCTGGACGTGGCCGCCGCCGTGCTCGCCATGGAGGACGGCGTGGTGCCGCCCACCCCCAACGTCACCGAGGTCTGCCACGACCTCGCCCTGGTGACCGGCCACGCCCGGCCGGCCGAGCTGCGCACCGCGCTCGTGCTGAGCCGGGGGCTGATGGGCTCCAACGCCGCGCTGGTGATCCGGCACGGCAACGGCGAACGGCGCTGACCACGCCCGACGCCACCGGGCAGCGACCGACTGCCCCGCACCGACTGCCCGACAACTGTGAGCAGGAGAACCCACTCATGAGCAACGCCCTGACCCACACCGAGCTCGCCTCGCTGATCAGGACGAGGGCCGGCATCACCGTCGACGCCCTCGACATGGAGAGCCGCCCGGACGCGACCTTCGAGGAGTACGGCATCGACTCGCTCGGCCTGCTCGGCATCGTCGGCGAGTTGGAGAACCGGCACGCCACCCGGATCACCTCCGGCGCCGAACTCTCCAAGACCCCAGCCGAGTTCATCAAAATCGTCAACGCGTCGCTGTCCGCGAAGGCAGGTGCCTGAGATGTCCGGGCACACCGACAACGAGATCGTCATCGCCGCCCCCGTCGACCTGGTCTGGGAGATCACCAACGACCTGGAGAACTGGCCGCAGCTGTTCAGCGAGTACGCCTCCGTGGAGGTGCTGAACCGCGAGGGCGACAGCACGACCTTCCGCCTCACCATGCACCCGGACGAGAACGGGCAGGTCTGGAGCTGGGTCTCCGAGCGCACCACCGACCGCCCCTCGCTCGCGGTGAAGGCCCGGCGGGTCGAACCGGGCCCGTTCGAGTTCATGGACATCCGCTGGGAGTACGCCGAGCACCCGTCCGGCACCCGGATGCGCTGGATCCAGGACTTCGCCATGAAGCCCACCGCGCCGGTCGACGACAACGGCATGACCAACCACATCAACCGCAACTCGCGGGTCCAGATGCAGCTGATCCGCGAGAAGGTCGAGAAGCAGGCGGGGAACGAATGAGCGAGACCTACCGCACCCTGATCGTCGCCAGGATGAAGCCCGACTCGGCGCACAGCATCGCCGAGGTCTTCGCCGACTCCGACCGCGGCGAGCTGCCGCAGCTGGTCGGCGTGACCGGGCGCAGCCTGTTCCAGTTCGGCGACGTGTACGTGCACCTGGTAGAGGCCGACCGCCCGCCGGGTCCGGCCGTGGCCAAGGTCGCCGGCCACCCGGCGTTCCGCGAGGTGAGCGAGCGGCTGCTGCCGTACGTCGACGCGTACGACCCGCTCACCTGGCGCGGGCCCCAGGACGCCATGGCCCGCGAGTTCTACCGCTGGGAGCGCGCCGCCGTCGCCCGCTGACACCAGCGGCCCGGCCTGCCGAGGGCGCCGTCCGGTCTCCATGGAGACCCGGGCGGCGCCCTCGGCACGTGGACGCTGGGCCGGACAGCTGATATTCGGTCAGGCCTCGCTGTACGGCGGGCGGGTGAAGAATCGCGAGAGTCCACCCGAAGGGCCCATGGCGTTACCCGCCCGTTACCTCCTCCGGTGGCAGGGCAGGCGGATCTGACTGACCGTTAAAGAGACGCCCCGTGCGATTTCGCAGCCCGACGACGTGTCGGCGGTCGCACTCCGCGCCGGAAGGACCAACCCCCATGCGTTCTGCACGCACCCTGCTGACCGGAGCGGCCATCGCCGCCGCCCTCACCGTCGGAGCCCCGATCGCCGCCTACGCCGCCGACTCACCCGACCAGGGCAAGACGCTCACCTGGGAGGAGAAGCAGGCCAAGGCCGACAGCCCCGAGGGCCAGAAGACCTGGGAGGAGAAGCAGGCGACGGGCAAGCCCGGCTCCTCCACCGAGGAGGAGAAGGCCCCGCACGGCGGCGTGCACACCGGCGGCGGCGGCATGGCCGTCTCCGGCAACGGCGCGGCCTCCGGCGCCGTCCTGCTGCTCGGCGGCCTGGGCGTCGGCGCGTACGCGCTGCGCCGCCGCAAGTCCGTGGGCGCCGCGATCTGACCCGCGACACCCACACGCACGTCTCCCTGCCGTGGCCGCCGCTCAGCGGCGGCCGCGGCAGGGCGTACGAGGGGGCGAAGCACCGGAAGAAGCTGTGGGGGACGGAAGGCGAGGCGTCTCTGATGGGTGATCGGACTTCGGGCCGGGAGGGCATTCCCGGCCTGCTTCGGGTGGGTATGGCGGCGGCCGCCGTCGGGTGCCTGCTCATCTACAACTCGGTGGACGCGTCGCCCGCGCAGACGCCTGCGGCAGCCCCGCCCGCCGCGGTCGCCGCGGCCTCCCCCGGCGCCGCCACGCCCACGTCGGCGCCCACACCCACGCCCGTACCGGCGCCGGCCGCCCAAGCGGCCAAGGCCGCGCCCGTGCTGCCGCGCTCCGCGCCGACCCGGCTGAGGATCCCCCAGATCGCGGTGAACGCGCCCTTCACCGAGCTGGCACTCGACGCGACCGGCAGGCTCAACGCGCCGGCCCAGGACAACAAGAACCTGGTCGGCTGGTACCGCGGCGGCCCGACGCCCGGCGAGCGCGGCAGCGCCGTGGTGGCCGGGCACGTGGACACCAGGACGGGCCCCGCGGTGTTCCTGCTGCTGCGGATGCTGCTGCCGGGCAACAAGGTCGAGGTGACGCGGGCCGACGGCACGATCGCGGTGTTCTCGGTCGACTCCGTGCAGACCTTCCCCAAGGACGCCTTCCCCGACGACAAGGTCTACGGCAGCACGGGCGACGCCCAGCTGCGCCTGATCACCTGCGGCGGGGCGTACGACAAGAAGCGCAAGGACTACCTCGACAACGTGGTGGTCTTCGCGCACCTGGAGTCCTCCCGCAAGGCCTGACCGGCCCCGCGCGAAAGCCGGCACCCGATGGGGGTGCCGGCTTTCCCGCGCGGACCGTCAGGCCTGGACGGTGCTCTCGAAGGCGTGCAGGTACGGGTTGACCGGGCGGACCCCGCCGAGCTTCAGGCCGGCGGCCGCCATCAGCTTCACCATGCTCTCCTCGGAGTGCTTGGCACCGCCGACGTTCAGCAGCAGCAGCAGGTCCATCGCCGTGGTGAACCGCATCGAGGGGCTGTTGTCGACCAGGTTCTCGACGACCACGACGCGGGCGCCCGGCTCGGCGGCCTTCACCACGTTGGCCAGCGTGCGGCGGGTGCTGTCGTCGTCCCACTCCAGGATGTTCTTGATGATGTAGAGGTCGGCCCGGACGGGGATCTCGTTCCGGCAGTCGCCGGGGACGAGCCGCGCGCGGTCGGCGAAGACGCCACCCTCGCGCAGCCGGGGGTCGGCGCCCGCGACGACCTTGGGGAGGTCGAGCAGGGTGCCGTGCAGGGCGGGGTACTTCTCCAGCAGGCTGGCCAGTACGTGTCCCTGGCCGCCGCCGATGTCGGCGACGGACCTGACGCCGGTGAGGTCCAGGTACTCCGCGAGGTCGGCGGCGGACTGCCGGCTGGAGGTGGTCATGGCCTTGTCGAAGACCTTGGCCGAGTCACCCGCGTCACTGTGCAGGTAGTCGAAGAACTCCTTGCCGAACACGTCCGGGAAGACGTTCTTGCCGGAGCGCACGGCCTCGTCGAGGCGCGGCCAGGCCTCCCACGTCCACGGCTCGGTGCACCAGAGGGAGATGTAGCGCAGGCTGTTCGGGGCGTCCTCGCGCAGCAGGCGGGACATCTCGGTGTGCGTGAAGCGGCCGTCCTCGGTCTCGGCGAAGATGCCGTAGCAGGACAGCGCGCGCAGCAGGCGGCGCAGCGGCTTCGGCTCGGTCGCCACGGCTGCGGCGAGGTCCTCCACGGTGGTCGGCTGCTCGCCCAGCGCGTCGGCGACGCCCAGGCGGGCGGCGGCCCGTACGGC